>JABNAD010000052.1_pt2 | contig 73983 bp, 70 predicted proteins | sample 7240381 | NCBI WGS metagenome assembly JABNAD01 (sample SAMN11332834, study PRJNA596920) | anaerobic digester metagenome | biome: digested sludge; isolation source: digested sewage sludge-derived enrichment culture grown on H2/CO2 | place: Germany: Goettingen
ATGACAAGCAGGCAGCATGTCCGAGAAAGAGATCCATAACAACAAGGATTGAAACTCAGTGAGAAATCAGTAATTACTACTATCACAGATAGTCCGAGAAAGAGATCCATAACAACAAGGATTGAAACTCAAACTTAAAAACAGCGGTATATGGAGAATCTGTTGAGTCCGAGAAAGAGATCCATAACAACAAGGATTGAAACTTCTCGACCAGTTCGCGGATATCGATTTTATCGTGTGGGTCCGAGAAAGAGATCCATAACAACAAGGATTGAAACTGGATCTGACACTTGGTATGACCTTGGCCTCGGTGAGTCCGAGAAAGAGATCCATAACAACAAGGATTGAAACTGTCATCCGGGTATTCTACTATTTTATACAAGTTAGAGTCCGAGAAAGAGATCCATAACAACAAGGATTGAAACATCGTTGGATGGTAGATACGATCAAGAAGGTTCGAGTCCGAGAAAGAGATCCATAACAACAAGGATTGAAACTCCTTTGATTGATGATGATGAATTGTATCAACAAGAGTCCGAGAAAGAGATCCATAACAACAAGGATTGAAACTCCACATTGATCCACATATCATACCCAGACTCATTAGTCCGAGAAAGAGATCCATAACAACAAGGATTGAAACCAAGAAGTATACTATCTGATCAATGATTGGCTTGATGTTCCGAGAAAGAGATCCATAACAACAAGGATTGAAACAGATATGTATCTGACGCGCCGGTTAGTGTTCCAGGAAGTCCGAGAAAGAGATCCATAACAACAAGGATTGAAACATCGGGTGAATTTCAACACATCACCCTTTAATGTGAGTCCGAGAAAGAGATCCATAACAACAAGGATTGAAACCCCGATTGGAACGCATCTGTTTTTTCGTAATTCTGAAGTCCGAGAAAGAGATCCATAACAACAAGGATTGAAACCAACTGATGAAGACGGTCCGGAAGATGCTGGTTAAGCAGTCCGAGAAAGAGATCCATAACAACAAGGATTGAAACTTCTTTCATTTTGAAGGCGGTGCAATAGATGGACGATGTCCGAGAAAGAGATCCATAACAACAAGGATTGAAACTGGAGATCCGGTGCAGAACCGGCCAACCGTGGCCTGTCCGAGAAAGAGATCCATAACAACAAGGATTGAAACGGACAAGTCGCATATGATATAATCGCCCAGGATAAGTCCGAGAAAGAGATCCATAACAACAAGGATTGAAACATCCATTCCTGTATTACAGGATCGTTCCATCTGGTATGTCCGAGAAAGAGATCCATAACAACAAGGATTGAAACATTTATCATCATCACAATCAAGGATGCACACATCACCGTCCGAGAAAGAGATCCATAACAACAAAGATTGAAACTTGAGCGTGGGCATCGTATACTTGAGAACCATGTTGTCCGAGAAAGAGATCCATAACAACAAGGATTGAAACACCCCTTATCTAATATAACAACCCTTGAAATACTTGTCCGAGAAAGAGATCCATAACAACAAGGATTGAAACTATATCTACTTGTATCCTTCAAATCTAACTCTATTAGTGTCCGAGAAAGAGATCCATAACAACAAGGATTGAAACATACGTCCAGATTCAATGTGATTCGAGCAATACAATAGTCCGAGAAAGAGATCCTTAACAACAAGGATTGAAACAGCGATAAGGCCAATGAATACTGGTTAACGAATCTCAGTAGTTCACTAACTCATCTACTACCCCCAATCAATTAACATAATTATCTCGACTATTCGTATAAAGGAACTCTATATGATGGAATTCGAGTTCGAAACTTCCTTAACTTTTTTGTATAATTCCAAAGGAGATCAAGGAACCACTCAAACCTAAATACACGCAAAATTATTACTCGAGGTCCAGTCTGAACAGGTGCGAAGTAATCCCATGCTATTGCAAGCCAGATATTCTTCAATAGCATCGAGACAATGACGTAAAAATATCTAAGTTTTACACTTTTCGAAGATGTTTTTGGCTTTGAACGATTTCTCATCCTATAAGATGATTCAATTGCGAATCGCGTACGATATATGTTGAATATCTTTTTGAATTCCCATTCTATCCCAAATACGACATATCCATAGTTAATCGCTTTATTCTTTCCTCTTTTTCCTTTTGAGTATGTTGTCACAACAGCCAACTTGAAAGTAACCGGACACTTTTTGTCCTTCATAGTATAAGTGTCAAACCTCGATCCTCGTCCTCCTTATAGTTCTTTCATCCGTTTTCCATGCCTTTTTACGGGAATAATATGGGGGACCTCACAGATCTGAAGAAGTTTGATAACTTTTTTACTATAAAAACCTCGATCCAAACATAAAACCTCTATTTTCAGATTTAATGATTTAATTACGTCTAAAAAATAGGCAACATAGTATGCAGAGGAGTAATTAGGATGCATTGGGAGGATAGAAAGGGTAAGCTGAAGGTTTTTATTAATGACGTATAAGGTAGCATATCCATAAAAGTCGTTTGTAGACTTCTTTTTCTGGCTTCGGACTATATAATCAGAGTTCTCTTCGGTTTGGTTGCCATAATATGGATCCAAGGTAAAATCTATGGCGAATTTATATGCTTTTCTGCGATCAAGTACAGAAATTGCGTCAGAGGTTAGTATCTCAACATTGTTTTCCTGGAGAAACTCAAAATCAAGTTTCTGTAGGTGGTGCCTCATTGATGTTTCACAAGGAACATCATCAAGACTTTTAGTTGTTGAGTGAATAGATCCCTGATTTGAAGCCATTCCAACGACAGTTTCGATTACTTTTCTCTGACTCAGTTTCCCTCGAATAGGGATTACCAGAGATTCATCAAGCGCAGAAACGACTCGTCTAAAACGTTCCCTTTCACTGATTGAGGGGCATTTTGTCGCAGGATTAGATTTAAACTGATATGCCACAGCGGGGCAACTCGAACCTATATTAAGGTGCCGAATTGTATTCAGAGCCGCAAAAAATGAGTTAGTGAACTACTGATATTATGGATCTCCGGAGACTGGATACCGTGAAGCATCATGTTCATGACCGATATTCGGGTCATGGTTGAGTCAAAATCAAACCCGTAAAAGGTGTCAGACCAGAGTTTTTCCCAATGAGTCGCTTCGGTGATATGATCACCGACCAGGTTGTGATATTCCCCGTCTTCATCAACGGTAAGGGTATCAGGACTGGTATAACTCCGGATGATATGTTCATATGCATTAACTAGGAATCCAGCAGTTCCACAGGCAGGATCACAAATCCGGTCATTGATATTCGGATCGATAAGTCCGACCATCATCCTGATGATGTGCCGGGGAGTCCTGAATTGACCGTTCTTTCCAGCGGTTGAGAGTTGGGAAAGGAGATATTCATAGATATCACCCTGGGTATCACGGTTTCTGGCAGTAATATTGATTCGGTCAAATATGGATACTGCTTCCTGGAGGAGGGAAGGTTTTGCGATGATGAAGACCGCATCCTTCATCTGTTCAGAAAATCTGCTTTTTTCTCCGTTTGAGAGGTTTTTTATGAATGGGAAGACGACATCCCTGACATGGGGAAGCATCTCTTCGGCTGGCAGGTTCTTCCATTTTGACCACCGGCATTCTTCATGTCCGGTAAAGACTGAAGTGTAAAGAATCTTTCTGGCATTTGCCCGTCGCTCTTCGACAATGTCCATGTCCTCAAGTCGTTTCATGAAGATGAGGTATGACATCTGTTCGATGGACTGGAGGGGATTTGACATCCCTCTAGACCAGAACCGGTCCCAAAGAGTGTCGATGTCGGATTTAAGGTCAGGAGCAAGTCTCATGATGTATAATTAATTATTTACTGAATTCACAATCAAAAATTAAAATCTATTCGAAATGCTAATTATTCGGTCATGGATTTAAAAATATGGAAAATCAGGCAGGTAATTCAATCTCTCCTGCAGCTAGAGGGCGGACGCAGATTGTTCCGGCATGAACATCATGCATGACTTTATCGATTTTTTCTGAGGTCTCATACGAAAACCATGCTTCCCCACATCGTTCACACACAAAGGCGGGTACATCCTTAATAACGATTACCTGATCCCGAACATGGGCAATGAATTCGGTTTTTCCTTCTTTCATAGTGCCTTTGCAAAACTGACAGAGTCCAGGTTTCATTTATTGTCTCCTTATTTTATGGTGAGTCCACCGATCATCCGGATGATATACGGTGACGATTTTAATATGATCTTCACATACTGCAATAACAATATGTATTGCAGAATCGTGAATGTATCCAAGTATCAGATATGAAGGACATGGGGTATCGTCCTCATATGTTTCAATGATCTCTCCATTAGTCAGGATAGGCAATATATCCTCTGATGAAATATCCCGTTCGAACATTCTGGTTCGTGCATGAGAGGAGAAAATAATTGAGCGGGTATTAACCAATCTGTCGATTTTATCAGATAGTTCCATACTATTATCCTCTGGTTTTTCCGGACCAGAACCGGTCCCAAAGAGTGTCGATGTCGGATTTAAGGTCAGGAGCAAGTCTCATGATATGTCCGTTGTGAATGTCCGAATAGGTCGTAAATTGTCTGAATGAATTAAACGAATAATTGACGATATTTCAGCGATTAGCATCATATTAAGTTCTTCTTATGTGAACTCCCAACATATGTGGATGTCCGAATATATCTGAATATGTCCGAATACTTCTAACACAAATTCTGCGTTTTTGAATACCATAACTGAAAATCATGAGAGATATGATGATGGTCAGATATCTTCAGGTAATTATTCGGACATGGGTAATGTCCGTAATGTTTGACATTCTCGATATTCCTGCCCCGAACGACAATATCTGTATTCACGATCACCGGAGCCTCAAGCATCAGATGTTCATTCTGAAACCTGATCCGCTCCAGATCCCGTCGTGAATAAAATCCAGAGACTGTCCTGACACCAGCCCTGCTCCGGTCCCAGAACTTTATCTCTTTCCCATTGGTAAGAAAGATGAAGACATCACGCCCGGTTTGAGAACGGATATCATCAGCATATTCTTCTGCCTGTTTCTGACCGACAAGCGGATCTTTGCTGGTTCGTTTAGCTTCTATGACAGCAAGAGGTGCACTGGCGGAATCAAGAAGAATATAATCTGCATACTTACTCTCGGCATCATTCTTGAGGGTTTCAGAAACCGTTCGATATTCTTTTAAGATAAAATCAGATTGTTTGGTATCAATCTCTACCCGGACAAAAGAGCGATCAGAGACATCCCACCCTTGTTCAAAAAGAAGGGGATCTATCTTTTCCTTCCTGGTGAGATACTCTGACCGGTCTGGCATTCCTGACAAATATCAGTCGTGCACCACTATATAAGTATCAGATTTGAATGTAGAGATACGGGTTAATTCTATTATATTTCATTCTAATGAAAGAATTATAGGAAAGTAAAGGTAATTTTTTCCTTATGACAATCTGGATAGCCTCCGGAAACCGGGAGAACTGGGAGGTTGTGAGGAAACACAATATCTGGGGAGTTCCAAAGAAAAGTAAAGGACTTCATTCCCGGGTGAAGGTCGGAGATACTATTCTTATCTATGCCCGGTCAGAAACCCACGGGTGGGAAATCCTTCCATCGTTTATTTTCGGAGAATACAAAGTAACCGAACTCTTTGAGGATAACACCCCGTTATTCACCGCTCCCCCACAGATGGGAGACGAGGTGTTTCCGTTCCGGTTCAGGTTAAAACCGGTGAAGATATTCAAAGAGCCGGTTGAGATTAAACCGCTGATTCCGGAACTTGGGTTTGTGACAAATAAGACGATGTGGTCCGGGCATTTCCGGCAGGCGATGAGAGAGATTCCGGAAGAGGATTATCAGAAGATTGTAAAATAGAGTTTTTATAATATCAATGATTCCATTAAATTTATTTAAAAATACGGCTCGTTCGAGATTTGAAGAATCGAACATTCTTCTAAATAAACATAGATATGATGGAGCAGTTTATTTATGTGGTTATTCTATTGAGATTGGGTTTAAAGTAAAAATCTGTGAAAATTTTAATTTACCAGAATTTCCAGAAACAGATGCAGAATTTAAAACTATAAAACCCCAAATTGGTTTTGATTTCCGAACCCATGATTTAGAGAAATTGTTACTAAAAAGTGGATTTGAAAATTCTGTAAAACTAAATTATATGGCTGAATGGTCTGTTATTGCATTATGGAACCCTGAAGTACGATATCGACCTTTAGGGTCTATCAATAAACTTGCAGCAGAAAACATGATAAATTCAGCAAAAAAAATTCGAGCATTATTATGAGTAACCTTATAGAGAAATTTCAAAAGATTGTAACCGATATCTCAACTAATAAAGGGACTCTTAATTTGTTCGCTCTTTCATATCGAGAGAATGATTCTCAAACTTTTGATTTATTAATAAGTGCTCGATGGATAAATATTGATGATTTTTATTTTTTAAAATATATTGAAAACTTATTAAAGCAAGAGTTAGATTCAAATGATATCCTTAAAATTTCTAGAATCGTCTTATTAGATCCTGAAGAAACTTCAGTAAAAGCAATAACCAACTGTTTTTATATTAATGAAGGAAATTTAACTATTCAACATTCATTGATCGGTAATGTTCCCATTCTAAAAATGGTAATATTCAGTTCAAATAAATAAAAACCGCTAAAAATTTTTTATTCACCCTCCCTCTTCCTCTCTAAAAAAGTATCCACAACCTTTACTCGGGACATCTTATTCAGGATCATAACCTTATTCCCTGTTTACAATTTTATCCGATATAACAGAGTCAAAATCATTACTTAACCATTTTTTCCAGTCTTTCGTGTAATCCCCATGACCTTCTTCAAAGATTCTGATGTATCTGGGAGCATCAACCAATCCATCATATCCCCTTTTACGGATCCAACTTATTGTTGGAATTGGAGTCATCTTCAATCCAAATTTGCCATTAAACATAAACGAACTATTACCCCAGTTTTAAATATTACTTTTATCATCAATACGAAAAAAGTATACCTAAGAATCATCAGTTTTATCAAAAACACGACAAGGATACCAAGACAATATCAGATCGATGAGTTATTATTGACTGAAATCTACAAAAAACACATCATCAAAACTCAGGTATTCTCACTTCAAACAACAAACATCCCCCCCCAAAAAAAGTAAAAAATAATTTAACACACACAATCGGTACCAATAGCCGTACAAGGACCGTTCGGGCAGCAGATCCATCCCCTGAAATCACCGCAATAAAACCCATTCCATCTACAACCCGGAGGACAATCTACATTATCGGGGGCATCAAACGAACCTTCCAGATATATACCAACAGATTTCATCTTCTCTTTTTCGACGGTGTCAATCGGTATAGCATTCTTTGCAAACTCTTTGAGCATCACTCCATCATAAAATTCCAGAGGGGTTATCTGCATGGTGAGTTCTTTGTTACCATCAGATAAGGAGAGATTTGAGATCTGAACAAACGAGACCGATTCTTCATCAGGTCCGGAAAAGACAAGTGCAGCATTCATAGGGAACGAATAAAGAGATACCTGCCTGACCGGGAGTAACAGACTCTTATTTCCGTTTGCTGAAAAGATATACGGAACGATATCCTGAATCGTAATCTGCATTCCTCCATCCGCATCTTCAGCAATGGATGATTCCCCACCCTGAAGATATATTGAATACTCCGGAGCCTCTTCGGCAACACAGAACCCTGTCAGAGATATTAGCAGAAAGAAGCAGGTAAACCCCGCTAGTATGCCATAATTCATACAACTGATATTATCATAGGAGCATAAGTACTGATGGTTCAAGGGAGAAGAGTATCGATGTACAAAGATAACCTCATCAGGTTCGTTCACCCCGGTTGTCTATGAATAGAAGATGTGTTCATGTCAAATAAGGAACCAGGATGTACATGCTCATCCTCTGTTTAAGATTAATAATATCCCCTCCCTTCTCCAATAAATATACTATCAGGTCATGAAGAGGAGTATATGCCGGTATTTAAAATAGGGACAGATGATTTTAAAAAACTACGAGATGATAAAGGTTATTTTGTTGATAAATCTCTTTTGATCAAAGAGATCATTGGTGGCAATGATGTAATCCTTATTCCCCGTCCCCGCAGGTTTGGAAAAACCCTGAACATGACCATGCTCAGATACTTCTTTGAACAATATCAGGAAGACCGGCGGTACCTCTTTGAAGACCTCAATATATCAGGCCATCCGGACTGCATGAAGCATCAGGGGCAGTACCCGGTGATCTATCTGTCCCTCAAGCAGATCAGGGGTGAGACATACCAGGAGACAGAACTGCAACTACGAAAACTCATCAGTGAACTCTATAACAAAAACTCCTGTGTTGCAGAAATACTTGAGACAGATGTCGCCAGGACTGATTTTGATGAACTAAAAAATGGCAGAAGTTCTCTCGCCGCCTTAAAAAGCAGCCTCAGAGATCTCATCAGCGTCCTTAACTCCTACCACCAAAAACCGGTCATCGTCCTTATCGATGAATATGACAGCCCCATGATCGAGGCATGGAGATATGATTATTACGAGGAGATGGCAGAGTTCATGCGGTCATGGCTTGGGGGAGGACTGAAGCATGAAAACGCACAATCTCTCTACCGGGCAGTAATTACCGGGATACTCAGGATTGCAAAAGAGTCGATATTTTCAGATCTCAATAATCTCAAAGTCATTACAACCCTCCAGTCACATCCCATTTCCCGTATGTTCGGATTTACCGAAGCTGATATCGATAAAATTCTGATTGACTTCTCTCTTCCGGATCATGGGGAGGTGATCCGGGAGTGGTATAACGGATATTCCTTTGGAGGACAGACAATATACAACCCCTGGTCGGTGTCAAATTATGTTGACAATCTTCCTGCTCCACCCGGTCCCCACTGGCTGAACACCTCTGCAAATACCCTTGTATATGAAGAACTCGCACGGGGAGGGATTGAGATAAAACGGGATCTAGAAAGACTCCTCTCCGGAGAGGAGATTCGATATCCCATCACAGAAACCATCACCTTCAGAGACATTGGAAGAAATCCGGCTAACATCTGGAGTTTTCTGTACTTCTCAGGCTATCTTCGGGCGGAAAAACCCGAATGGGCAGATTATGACCCGAATCTCCTCACCTATGCACTCACTATTCCAAACCGGGAGATTTCAACAGCATATAGACAATTTGTAAACAGCCAGTTCGAACACGGCGATCCATCTTTCGGAATCACTGCTTTTCTCTCCGTTTTTCTAGAGAATAAAAATGCAGAAACCTTGGAGCATACATTACAAAACCTGACCATCAGTCTGGTAAGTATCTATGATCTTGCAAAGATACCTGAAGCAGTATTTCACGCTTTTGTCCTCGGGCTGCTTGCAAACCTCCGGTCTGTATATGATATCAGATCACAAGCTGAGTCAGGACTTGGAAGGGCTGACATTATCATGATCCCAAAGACCAGTCGGTATCCTGCCGGTTATGTAATCGAGTTCAAATCAATAAAAAAAGATGAGGATATCGAAGGAGTAGCACAAGAAGCCCTCCGTCAGATAGAGGAGAAGCAATATGATGCACCCATGATATCTGCAGGGATGAGAATGGATACCGTCCGACGTCTGGCGGTAATTCTCCAGGGAAAACGGGTTATTGTCCGGGAGTAGGTACAAAATTAATTTCCAGAACACACCTGACTACCTTTGAAAATACGTGCAGCCGTGAACAGGAAGATCCGGGATCAAAAGAAGAAGGTTCAGGCACCTTTGTCAGAGCAGGCTGAAAAATGAGGTCAGTCAATCTTCACCTTCAATAAACATTGATGAGTACTGAACCAGTGAACTCATATCATCATACTATAAAAGACACAGATAAAGAGTAATCTTTCCACAGAACGCTTCAGCATAATCTGATACCATCACGTCTATCTTTTGACAGACCTCCTGTTGTTTCTGTCTGATACAATCCGGACCAGGTATATCATCAGGTACTGGTTTTCTGCCCGGAAAAAAAGAGGGGAGATTGTCACCGTTCATCTGCCTCGGCCTGCAAGACCGACTATCCAGAACTCTCCCTCATCATCCTGCTTATGCGAAAATATCTCATGCATTCTGCGATTATGAATATACCATATCCACAGAATAATTGTGTTCAAACAGGATATAAGAGCCAAACCTATCGATACAACCGAAAAAACACACTCAAATATCATCATACACTCCAAATTCCATCTCCTCTGTCAAATTCAAATCACCCAATGCATCCGAACCATGATTCATCTCTTTCCTTCCGTCATCACTCTCTGCCCTGGACAACAGAATACCAGTCCCGTTTGCATGAACCAGGAACCGTGAATTATTCCCTTGCAAGAGCATAGACGAGTACGAACCCTGCTGCATGAGCCCCAGCACAGTGGTCTCATATCGGCTACGTATCGTTTGATCAAATGTATCAAAGAGACAAACATTCTGATCACCGGTACTATTCGACATAGCTGTGGAGTACTCAAAAATCCCCATCGGTCCCTGTGATTTGACCATGGTATTCGTTTGAACAGTCCCGCCAGAGAGTATATCTCTGATAATCGTGGCGGTGTCACTGGTGGACATTCGTTCTGACCATGTAGCATCAGGTTGTACAACCGATGATGAGACAAACGATGCACCATTGCAGGTAAGGGAAGATGTGATTGAATCTGCATAGATCAGAAGGGGTATGAAAAGAAGAACGAGGAGGAGTAGTCCAGCCTTGTTCACCATTGTACCATCTTTATCCGGAATTTCACACGTTCAGGCAAGTGATGGGATAGTATCTGCCCAGGTTTCAATGGTTGTCAGGATAGCATCAGACTCATAACTGGTCACTGATACCTTATCACGTTTGAAGGTGACATTGTATAGTTCTCCGTTCGCAGCATGACACTTCAGGGTAATACTGAACCCGTCCTCTGAACTATCATGTGATCCGGTTCCTCCCATTGCTGTTTCGAGTGCCTCATTCGCAAGAACATTCGTGACGGTTGTGTCAAATCCGGCAGAACTCTGGGACTTTACAGAAATACGACCAATCTGCTTACCATCATTATTTTCATAGATAATTGTTCCGGAATAGTATTCTGAACTCTTTAACACCGCAGGAAGGTTTTCTCCACCAGATACATACGATGTGCAGCCCCACGGATTATCCACAAGGATATCGCCGATAAGAGTGTTTAATGCTGCTTTATTTGCAAACGGAGTTGCAAGTATTCGTTCTGCTGATTTTACGGTTGATTTTGATACAAAATCTGCCATTGTTCGTTTTCTCTCCTGTCACTAGTGTGACACTTACCTATTGGGAGGGGAGGCATGAGAGGTTGAAAAGAGTTAGAAAATGAGGCTCGGATAAATAAGATATTCAGGTTTCCTACATTACGAAAGTTCCTTGTTTAAAACAGAAGGGGTAACAGGGAGGTTATTATACGTCAGATTATAATGATTCAATAGTTATAAATATCCAAGATTGGCCTTATCCTTGGGAGTATTGATAGAATTTCCTGTATTATCTGTTCATGGACCATACCTGTTTTCTGATAATTATCATCCGGATTCGTTCAATCAAAACTATTTTTGTGTATCCATGAAGTAGATGAACCAGGTTATAAGAAATCTTTCAGATAGAATTACTCACCTCGTTTTATTAAATTGTTACGGATTACCACCATTAATATTCTGGATTACCAGAATTTATCCTATCAATATATTTCAGATTTTCACGGTCAACATAGAAATAAAACGTTTTTCCTCTTCTGACTTTAGATATCAGGTTCATATCATGCAGATGAAGTAAATCAGTTCTTGCACTCTCTCTGGCAATGACAAACTTTTCAGAAATTTGAGAAATAGTGTATTCATAATTTGGATTTTCGTTCATATCAGTTAGGATTTCAGCCTGCCTCTGTGTTAATCCTTCAATAGAACGAGAGATCATCTGAGCATTCAATTGCAATTCCTGAACTGATTCTACATACCTGATAAATTCCTGGAATGCCAGGTTCAAACATTCAAGATTATACCGGATAAAGTAGGTCAGGTCGAGATCATCATATTCGGAATACAAATATGCGAGTGCGTATTGATTTTTTGTTTGTAAAATTTCTGGGGAAATTGAAAGATATTCCATGAACCAATACCCATGAGACAAAGTATACCAGTAAAAAAGACTTCTTGCAGTTCTCCCATTCCCATCATTAAAAGGATGAATATACCCGATTAAAAAATGTAATACTATCCCTTTTATGATTGGATGAATAAATGATGAGTCGTTGGTTCTGTTGACATAATCACACACATCATCCATCAATGAGTGTATATTTTTAAAATCCGGGGGAATGTGATGAATTGTCCCATATACTGGATCCATTATCTTTATTTCATTATTATTTCGAAAAGATCCGACATCCTCATCAGGAATGGTTTCTTTTGTAACGGTTCTTTGAATTTCAAGAATAAAATCTGGTGTAAGTGGTTTATTCAGATATTTTTTAATCAGGTGCAGAGTCTCATAATTATTCATCACCATCTGTTCACCATCATTTCGAGGCAACTTTTTCTTTTCCAGCATTTCTCTTGCTTCTCTTCTAGTAGTGACAGCCCCCTCTAATAAACTAGAAGAAATAGACTCTTCAATTAAAGAATTTACAATAAACCTGCCATCTAATTTCAAATCCCGGTTATGAATTTGGATATGCCCGGACAAATATGTATCAAATCGATGAAGATTCTGAATAATTTCAGGCAATTGCGTATATCTCATCAGAATTGGCGAATATTGCAGGAGATCTGAACGCATACTCCGGAGAGTTTTCATCATTACCCAGACATTATTTCTTTCATTTCGGTCAGAGATTCGATATTTTAATTCATCCCAATAGAGGTACTTCTCATTATATTCATTAACAAGGTTTCTAAATTCTTCATTTTCATAATATTTTGTAACGATAGATGGAAGAAGCGATTGATCGATTGATTTTGGTATTTTTTCAGGTAATTTTCTCATATTTATCACTCCATTCAATGGAATCTGGTATTATTATATAGGTAAAATATACCAAAATGGGAGATCTTGGTAGATGTTAGGAAATATGAGTCGATAATATATAAATTCTACCAATTTAGTAGATATTGGTAGATACTGGTAGATAGCATAAAAAATTTCAAATACAAGATATCGAACATATTATGTCTTTTTAAGGATTAATTATAGATATTCTCATATATCCATATCCTAATCAGATCATTTCCAGAGACATGATACAAAAATCCAGTCCGTCAGGTACAACCTTATCAGTTATAAGAACCGGATAAGAAATATTTCCCGATTATTTATCCATTATTTCAACAATTCTGGAATCCCCTATTTATTAAAGAATTCATTCAATGATGAGGTCAAAGCCCGTTTCCTACGTTTTTATGAATGAATTAAAGATCCCTGACTCCAAAGAAAGCAGATTTCAGGGAAGAAAGACATCCATGAATTTTAGAAATTTTTCAATCGTATCTTTCGAATATGGCCCTTCTTCATAGCCTATTATAAGCGTGAGCCGGTTATTACATGTTGATGCAACAGTTAGGAAACAATACGGCCAGCTGACACAGGGAATGATCCATGCATCTGTCAGGGTGAGAGCATGATTATCATTCTTCCTTTGAGGATTAAACCAATCCAAATCAATAACTCCGATGTTTGATAATACCGGATTTTTTAGACCGGTTGATTCATATTTCGAATTCATACCCTCAAAAAATGTCCGGACGGCTGAAATTCCATTTTTGTGCAGATCCTCAAACAGGGTAAAACAGGACGGTCCAAGACCTCCTTCTTTTCGATATTTAAGTTCTGTTGTCACGTTCCCGATGATATCTGACAGACCAGCACCTTCAAAAATACGGAGTTGTATTTCAAATGCAATTGAATAATTCATTGGATAGATAATATCAGTAGCCGGGAGCAGCCGTCGCATATCAGCAGATGTTAAAATCCCCCGGAAAGAATCATAATCCTGTGGATTATCACGTATCCGTATCATTGCCAGGTAAAATACCGTAATAAGAATATCATGAACACTTGCCCCGTGAGATTTACCATATGCTTTGATGGCATGCATTCTGGTTTCTGGTAATGTCAGGTATGCAAGGTTTGGGATCCCCCGTCCGGTGTTTTCTTGTGGAAATCTCCAGTTATCTTCGAATATCAGGGTATTTGCATCTGCATGTTTCAATTCCTCTTCAGTATAAGTGGCTAGCAGAGCCCGTGAGGTTCGATCATAGAGTCCCACAGGTTCTGGAATGTAATCTGGTTCTCTGGCTAACCGATGATAAAGATCGAAGAGTTCTCTGGATAGATAAAGGATAGCTCGTGCATCACAAAATCCATGATGACATGTTACGCAAATCCTATTTGAATCCTCTCCCTCTCGCTGATACAGAGTAACCCGTATTTGTGGACCGCTATAGACATCGAGGGGGAGGGGCATGTGATCAGGAGGTACCGGTTCTATTCCTGAATCAATAACAAAGGCTCTTTCCCATAAATCTTTGGATAATTCTTCCCAGAACGGGATATCATTTATAATGGTGAATTTCGTATGAAGGTAGGGATTTGCAGCTACCAGCCGAAGGGTTGCTGTTTTTAAGCGTTCAACGGAGATTTCACCAGTACCTTGAAAGACGACATGCATTGAGGGTTCATAGAGACATTCGTATAAGACATTGAAGAGATCAAAAGCAGATGCAGGATGTCTTACTGGTGATTGGAGCATTACTACTGGTTTATTCTTCAGTGCGATTATCCTATTGTTTCCGAATGGATAATGAGTATGAAAACCCCGATGCTGAGATTATTCGAAATAACAAAATACGAATCGGATATTTTATTAAAACTATGAAGAAACAGGAAAAGACCTTATTTGAAGCTGAGGATCTCCCTTTTTCTCATAGGTTACATACACAATCATCTTATCTGATATATCAGGCCAGGCATCATTATCCAAATTCGTAGATATCTGATATTCCTTCTGTTCAGTAAGATTATATCCATAAATATCCCAATTTTTATTTCTTTCATCAACCCATACAATCAAATCTCCACTCATCCGGGGAAGCCATTGCCTGGCTGGGTGATGAGTAACCGAGATCTCTTCCCCGCTTATGAGATTATAAGCATAAATATCAAAATTACCATACTTCTGTGCCTGCCAGACTACCCAACTGCCTGATATTGATGGAAACCAGTCTGCCCAGGAAGAATTTGTGATCTGAAGCTCAGTACTCGTCGGGATATGATACGCAAAGATATCTCCACGTGAAAGGGCACCATCCCGCCAGTCTTCCCAAACCACCCATTCACCATCAATATCCGGCTGCCATTGAACATCAGGATCCTGGCAAATCATCTTCTCTTCTCCGGATGAAAAATTTACCAAAACAATATCCTCATTTCCATTCCGTTCATCAACAAAAACCACATAATTTCCTGATACCCGTGGAGTAGTCTTCCTGAACAGACTCAAAGAGATTGACTGTATCTTTCCGGTAGAGAGATTGCTCATGAAAATCTGCCAGATAAGATCCTGTTTTTCCTGCCAGACCACAACATCTCCATCAATATCTGGTCTGTACCTGGTTACCTGCTCACCCTCAAATGGGTGAAAATTTCCTGATGAATAATTATATGAGACAAGATTTGCATAAGTCCAGTCGATTCGGTTTTCAAACACTATCATACCCATATCTATTGCAGGGAAAACCGGATTTAATCCGGATATGGTGCCATTTTTCTCTTCCGATATAATGAGATGCATGCCAACTAATATCAGAATAAAGATGAGAAAACGAAAAAACAATTTAATATTCTTATTTTTTATAATGCTATGATTCATCTGAACTCTGCTCTCTCATCTGATCTTACTATTGCCAGTATAGAAAAGTCAAAATCCCTCATGATCATCCACAAACCACGATCTTCTTACCTGATTCGGTGTAATATTCGATATGGATAACCCGGTTCAGGAAAAAAGAGGTACATACCCCTTACCCGGACCTGGATTACTTATTGCATTATCTTCGAGTGGATGGGTTGGGCTTCTTTCTCTCATCTCATTTGGAGCTGATAGTGGATATGCATTTGTAGGAATAACATTCCTCACCCTTCTTTTCAAATATGCGCTCATTACCGGACTAGCTCGATTCACCATCGCAACAGGAACAGACATTTTCACGGGTCTTGGGACAATCCCAGGTCCGAAAAACTGGGTAATCTGGATGATGAATGGAATTTTATACATAGAAATTTTCATGCTCGGATATTCATCCCAAATAGTTGTCAGGCTATTCAATGAATTGTTCGGGGTGAATCTCAATCCGTTTCATGTCATCATCGGTATATTCGGGCTCTTGTTTCTACTTGTTGCCCTTGATTCATACTGGTTTTTCAGAGAGATACTCATTCGTGCCATACTCTTTATTATGCTCGGATTTGGACTACTCATCCTCTCAATAACCATACCAATAGACGAACTTACTGCTGGAATCATTCCTGATTTAAATACCTATATTGGGTTATATGAAACAGGAATAATACTCAGCAGCGTTGGATCTGGATTTTCTCTCCTCTTTTATTCGGTCTGGATGGTAAGCCACCTGAGAGGAAAGGTATCAGAACAAGAAAAACCAGAAATTCTGCGTCGTGCCAGAATCGATGCAGGGCTTGGAATGGTAATCCTCTTTCTTCTCTGTGGACTTTTTTATTCAATAGGTTATGTATTTTTTTACGAACACGGTCTAGGAGCACCTGAACCTGACCTGACCCTTGAAGCAATATTTACAGTTATGAACCTGGGGATATATGGGAACATGATTTTTGCCTGTGTCTGCATCACTGCCTTATTTTGCAGTCTCCTTGGTGGATTATATGGACGGGCACGGGTTCTAGAAGTAACTCTCCCCCGGACAATTCCTGGATTTTTCATGTCAAAAAAGAAATATCTCTGTATTGTGTTTGTTCTTGTGTTATCTGCAGTATTTTCTGACTTTTTCTTTACCCAGACGATGGTTCGGGAATTCATTACCATCAGGATGATTCTGTTTAGTATTCTTGGAATCCTCCTCATATGGATAGATAGAAGTCTTCATGTGCAGGACCGTGGATCGGTATGGTGGTATATTATCATGGCAACTGGAACAGTTGCATCGTTCATTATCGGGATAAACCTGATAGAAAAATATATTCAGATACCGTTCTCCTTCCTTCTTAATCTATAGATACGACAAAGTCAGACAAACCTGATGGTGTCTTCAGGGCAGATGATCTCAAATTTTGCGCCTTTTGTGAATATCCCCATCTCTTGAATGGTTATACCAGTTATCGACAGGATTTCTTTCGATAAAAATAGTCCCTGTCCGGTATTTTTTCCATATTGATAGTTAAAAATCATCCCTTTTTCATTCTCAGGTATACCCGTTCCATCGTCTTCACAGATGATGGAATGAACGCCATTTATATATTCATACCTAATTTGAATCTTTGAGATAGTCTCTCCATATCTCACTGCATTTTCAATAAGATTAGAGAAGACTTTTTCAATTAGTGGATCTGCATAGATCTCAAAATTTTCAGGGATGAGGTTTTCAAGCAGCACATGATTCAAGGAGGTGTGTTGTAAAGATTTATTCACAAGTTCCCGACAATTATGCCAAACTGGAGATTTTACACCGATTTCGGTATATTCTTTGGTAAATTTCACTGTTATTATCGTCTGTCCCAGGATATTTGTTGCTTTATCAACATAAGACCAGGCCAGAGTAGGGTTGTCCTCCCTATCCAGAGAAGATAATTCCAGGTAACCCTGCAGGGAATTTAACTGATTTAAAAGATCATGGCAGGTAATACTCGCCATAAGATAGAGCTTTTTGTTCGCATTTGCCAATGCCGTTTCAACCATTTTCCGCTCATGATTCTCTAATGAGAGCTCCTGGTTTTTCTTCTGAAGTTCTTCCAGGGTTTTCTGCATCTGGTCATTCAGATAGTGAAGTTTTTCCTGTGCAACCTGGAGATCACTATTATTTTTTACGGCTACTTCATAGGTTGACAAAAGGATATTGATGATTTGCAGCCGTGTTGCTGCTATGGTATAGGAGCGATCTGAGAAAACAACCTGCAGAGGAGTTTTGTTATTATTCGGTTCTGGTGTATTATCAGCCTGTAGAATGCTCATAATCCGGGTATAGATTACATCAGGAGTATAGGGTTTGATAATAAAGTTGTCAGCACCAGCTTCAAGCCCTTTAATGACATCAACCGGATTGAATAAATGAGTGACAAGAATTACAGGAATATTTGATGTATCCGGATTCTTTTTAATGGCTGAACAGAGTTCATACCCATCCATCTCCGGCATCATTACATCAGTCAGGATAAGATGTGGACGACTTTGCGCTATAGCCGCCAGTGCTTCTTTTCCATTTGATGCTATGGTTACCGGGTACCCTTCTTTCTCCAGGATATACCGCAGATACTCACCCTGTGTCCTATTATCCTCAACGACGAGAATGGACACTGATGAGTTGTTTCTCATTTTATTCATTTTATCCTGTTTATCCTGTTTATTGTATATTAATCGATTCTCCCCGGTATGAACTTTTAGTATTTACCTTAATAATCCTTTCACTGTTCGTACCAGATCATTGCGTTCAAAACTTCCCTTAAGTATGTATGCATTGGCTCCGGATGAAAGCCCATGATCGCGATCTTCCCGTGAATCTAAAGCGGTTACTAATACAACCGGGAGATGGCTGAGTCGTTCATCACTTCTGATCTTCTCGGTGAGAGTAAACCCATTCATCCTGGGCATGTCCACATCAGATACTACAAGATCCACAGGCTCCTCAAGGAGTTTGCTCAATGCTTCCATCCCGTCTCCTGCGGTGATGACATCAAATCCTGCTTTTTCCAGGGTATTTCGAAGCAATGCCCGAGAGGTTACTGAATCTTCTACAATAAGAACCCGACCTGATGCTTTCGTTCTGATTTGATACACCGGTGCCAGTCCAGAAAGGCGTAATCCTTCCTGAATTAACTCCGGAGGATCAAGAACGAGGGCAAGTCTTCCATCACCGAGGACTGCTGCTCCAGTTATTCGTTTAATCCGTCGTAATTGGGTCCCAAGAGGACGCACTACTATCTCCTGAACCTGATGCACTTCATCTACTGCATAGGCAATTTTTCCGGCACCATATGCAACAATAACAATCGGAACTTCTTCCTGTGGATTTCCGGATCCACATCCCTGATTTCCCAATGCTTCAGAAAGCCAGACTATGGGGACCATTTCTCCTTTGTAGGTCACCATCTGCCTGATATCTTTTGACTCAACAGTATCTTTCATCACCCTGACGACCTGAAGGATCTGTTGAACAGGAATTACATAATGACAGGTTCCATTTCTGATAACAAGCCCACGAAGCGTTGCTAACCGGATGGGAAGGATAAGAGAAAATGTTGTTCCTTTACCAAGTTCAGATGAAACCAGAACCTCTCCACCCATACGGGTAATGGTATCCTCAACAATAGCAAGACCAAGGCCACGTCCCGAGAGATCCGTGATCATAGGGCTTGTGGTAAGTCCGGATCGAAATATCAACCATATTGCTTCATTTTCACTCATTGACAGGGTCTCATCTTGTGTGAGGAGACCCTTATCCAAAGCGGTCTGACGGATTTTCTCCCGATCAATTCCCCGACCATCATCAGAGAGGGTGATTTCCACTTTACTACCAGAATGGGCGGTGATTTTTATCCGAATCTGACCACGTGTTGGTTTCCTACGTTCCTGACGCTCATCAGGATATTCAATCCCATGATCAACACTATTATTTATCAGATGCATCAGAGGGACTTTGAGCATATCAAGGATACGCCGGTCCATTTCGATCTCGCCTCCCTCTGATTTTAATTCAACTTCCTTTCCAAGAGCCCGGGAATTTTGCCTGATCTGTCCGGATATCGGAGTCAGAATGCTAGAAACCGGTACAAGAACTGCGTCATGAATAAGATCAACAATCTCCGTAGTGCTCGCTTCCAGAGCTGATCTATCAAGGTCGGTTGCGTGAATGTGAGCAGCCAGGTCATGTTGCAGATTTGTCACAAATTCACGATCATAGGTTAAGAAATCCACAACCCGTTCAAGGAATAGTACCAATTCAGGAGGTAGGGCGGTCCGGTTCTGACCAAAGAGGGTTTCCCTGATAAGATGCAGATCATTAAAGACCAGGCTGTGATTCCATTTCCACAGAGAAAACCGACTCATCATCTCTTCAAGTTCCTGCATCCGGTGAGTCAGAAAAAGACGAGTTGATAATAGTTCATCAGACCCGATAATAAGCCGATCCAGTTTTTTCGCGGCAATCCGAACGGTCCCTGATTCAGCCATCACATGACCATGGTACATATCATTTCCATATCCCTGGCCATAGGAATGGAGAGCGGGTTTGACCTCAAGAAATGTACTTGGAGCAGCAAAAGCAGCAGGATCAGGATTTAGCGGGATTATTTTCTTCTTGTCCTCACTACCAGGTTTTCTAATTAACGGAGAAATTTCGGAAAAAACATCCTCCATTGGAGGAAGAACGACTTCCTCCATCCGTTCAGATGGTTTTCGCTCGGCCAGAGAGGCACGAAGACGCTGCACAATCTCAACCGGCTGAGGAGATTTTCGCTCTCCTTCGGCTAGGAAATTTCTGATACTTTTTACCGAATCGTGAAAGAGATCAAACTCTGCTGCAGATGCGATAAACTCTTCACGTTTCATCAGGGAGAAGATATTTTCAAGGTTTAAACAGACCGACTCTATCTCCCGGAGATTTACCGCCCGTGCTGCTCCTTTCAGACTATGAGTTTTACGAAACACCTCTTCGATATATGAAGGATCAGGACTCTCCTTTGCTTCTTCCAGTTTGATGAGACCTTCAGTAATTCCGGTCAGTAGCTCTTCAGCGTCCTCCCGGAATGTAGCCAGGAGGACGGCATAGAATTCATCGTCCGAATGAGTCATTGGGAGGATTATACCTGATACTGGAGGGTTATCTTCTTCAGTCTGATACCGAGTTCATGCAGATCTTCTGCTGTTTTTTCTGCTTTATGCGTGATTTCAAGATTCTTCTGGGCAGCACTCCGGATATTTTCAATTGCACCTGATATCTGGTCCATACCGGCTACCTGATCCTGTATGGATGCAGTAATTTCAATGGCTTCATGAGATGAATCAGCAATTGATCGGGTGAGAACCTCAATCGCCTTTCGTGCATCTGTTGTAAGTCTGACTGCATCTGCAACCGTATTTGATCCTCTTTCTGCAGAGACCACGGTTGATGAAACTCCACGCTGAATATCGGTCAATATTGTCCTGATTGTTCCGGTTGCCTGCTTGGACTGCTGGGCAAGATTATGGATTTCATGAGCGACCACTGCAAATCCTTTTCCAAAGTCTCCTGCTTTTGCCGCTTCGATTGACGCATTAACCGCAAGCAGATTTGATTGTTCGGATATATCGGTTACCGTTGCAATAATCTCCCCGATAGCCTGGCTTTGTTCGGAGAGCTTGACAACATTCATACTGATCATATCCATCTGTCTTTGAATGTGATTCATTCCATCAAGAATTTCCTGAACAGATTGCTGACCGGTCTCTGAAACCTCAATCGCTTTCATAGCTTTTTCGGACATCGACTTTGTCTTCAGGTTTACCAAATCGGTCTTTTTCCGAACCGTTTCAGCTGTGTCAGAAGTTTCATTGACCGTTTCTGCAGTCTGACTGCTGGCTGATGATAATTGAGAGGTAACGGTCAGAATCTCACTTGATGCAACCGATAATACAGACACACCTTCAAACAGTTCTTCAGTTATTAATTTCATGAGCCGGGAAAGCTCAATACCAATTGTATTAAGAGCATTTCTGTATGCAACAAACTCTCCGGCTACGGGTATCTTCTCATCAAACCGGGCAGTAAAGTCACCGGATGCATAACACCCGGCAAGTCTCATGGCTTCATTCACCGGTTCGGTAATGGTCTCAAGGGTCTTGTTAAATCCGGCGATGATCATCCGGTACCCACCCCGGAATGCCCGTTCATCACCACGGATGGAGAGATCTCCTGCCCGGGCAGCATCTGTCAGTTTAATTGTCTCTTTATGAAGATGATCAAGCGACTCAACAAGAAGCCGGAGTGATGGACGTATCTGGTCATGTTCATCCACCGGTCCGGTAAACTCCTGGATATATTCACCATTTGCTATTTTGACTATATTTCCAACGACGTTTGTTTGCAAATCATCGGCAAATTCATCCATCGTTGCTGCCATGATACCGATCTCATCTTCCCTCCTGATATTCAGTCTGGCAGATAAATGACCATTCCGGAGTTCTTTGATCATGACAACCACCTGCTGGAGAGGCTCTGCAATTGACCGGCCAAATAAAAATGCTATGACTGCACCAATTACAATTGACGCGACAACAATAGCAAGGATGGTGTTTCGAATGGTATCAATAGGACCGTCAAAATCAGACATCTCCGCCCGTGAAACAATGTACCAGTCAAGTGGTTCAAAGTAGGTATATGCATCCAAAACCGTCGTTCCGTTTACCTGATGAATGATGGCTCCGTCTTTTTTCTCAAGCATCTCCTGGACATATCCCATCTGGGACCAGTTTGCACCATCCTGGTTCGGGTGAACAAGTACAATCCCATTACTGTCCAGAACATACATGTATCCGTTTGTGCCGACAACCGTATCACGGATACTCTTTTTTACAACATCTAATGTCTGTTCTTCTTCAGTTCCGACAAATAATACTCCGATGACCGTACCATTCCGATCCCGGATAGGTTCATATGCGGTGACATAATTCACCCCGAACAAGTCCCTTCTTCCATAATAGGTCTCACCTTCTTTCACCGCTACTTCATAGACATTATCAGTAAGGTGAGTCCCAACGGCACGTTCCCCATCTGTTCCCTTAACATTGGTCGATATTCTGACTGCATAAGTGCTATTTACGACCTGGAAGACAGTAGCAGCACCACCCACCAGGTCCCGGACCCCATCGACTATCTCGAAATTTCCATTCACGACAAATGGTTTTCCGTTTTTGTCTATCAGAGTCATGTTATTATTGATAATCTCCGGTGATCCTTTGGCATAGAAGTTCTGCCTGAGCACGTTCAGATCACTATTGACCTTGTTTCTGGTGAGTTTATAGACATCATTGGTCCATCCCTTCATATCCTGGACCTGTGTTTTTAAAAGCGTCTCTATCTGCTCGTTAATCACATTGGTAGAGCTGGTGTATGATACCACACCCAGGAGTAATGTTGGAATAATTGCAAGAAATAGAGAAATTACCAATATTTTTGTGCCGACTTTCATATTAGAGAAAAACTGAATCATAAAGCCTCCTTTCTCAGGTATATTGCAGGGTGTTCAGAGCGAGAGCATTTGTTTCCAAAAGTTCGGAGATCTGTACAATAGATCATGTTATGTTTCAGTATCATCTATTATCATCCTCGGATCAGTCAGAAGCGATTTAGCATTAAGCACATGCAGTGATTCAATTGTTCCACAGATATAATTCTTCCATATGGAATTTTCCATCCGGTATTTCCGGTCTATCTCATCTATTTTTATCATCCCGATTCCGGTGATCTGATCAGCAAGAAGACCAAACGTCAGATTTCCATCAGTGAGCACAATAACCCGGTTCAGGTCTGTCAGTCCTTTTTCAGGAATTGAAAGTAATACCCGGAGGTTTACAAGGGATATTATCTCCCCCCGGACAGAACAGATCCCGGCGATAAAATCAGGTGTTCCAGGCACTGGGGTTATTTCAGAGGTTTGAATAACCTCTCTGATATATTTCATCTCAACCGCATACTCCTGGTACATCAGATTAAACCGAATCACTTCAATGACCGGAGGACGCTCTGTCTGCTCTTTAGGTAATGCCAGTTGATCTGCCCGTTCCTGTAACAAACAGCCGGTGGTGAGATCATCGCGCAGGAATGAATCGGATGCAGCATCACTCTCATTATCCTGAATTTGAATAACATCCACCAGTTTTGTTTGTGAATGAATACCATAATCAAGAAATTCAATGAGATCGAAAAAGATGACCAGGTCTGATCGAATGATCCTGATTCCAGGAATCATCGTCTGAAGCCGTTCTGATCTAAACCGGTCGTCCGCCCTCAGGTCGCCTTCCTGAACAATGAAGGTTTCATCCACCCAGAGAGCAACTGTTTCAAGCCCTTTTTGAACGATTATCAGATTATCCGAGGGGAGGGGAGAGCGCTTTTGAAACCCGAATAGTTCACGGAGCGAATACACCGGTAATGTCTCACCATGAAGGTTTATCACTCCTGTTTGTCCTTTTTGCGGATCAGAATATGGTGAAATGCTGACCATCCGGATCATTGATATTGTATCACTGAGAGGGACACCGCATCGGATTCGTTCCACAGAAAAAAACAGGTAATGCTCCATAACTCTGAACTACCGTGAAAGATATTCAAGTTTTGATGTTTTTCATTATAATACCCCAGCATCTGAGAATGAATGAAAAATTTCGTCTCACCCATTTATAAAACAGGGGATTTTTACACCTAATTATAGCAGATTATTGGATTTAAACCAATAAAATGATAGAAATTTTCAGATCGATATAATAATAATATAATAAAAACAATGGAATGAATCAGGGATGGGGATGGGTCCGGATACAGTAGTTCATCTTTCGGATACCGATATACAGATAATTGATATCCTAACCGACGTTGGTTTGAAGAGCGGGGAAGCCAGAATACTTGTTGTCTTGTTCAAGGGGTATGACCTGACATCACGGGAACTGGAACGGATATCAGATCTTCGGCAGCCTGAAGTCAGTATTGCAATCAACCAACTGATTAAGAGAAGTTGGGTTTTTGTTACAAGTCATATTACTGAAAAGAAAGGCCGCCCGGTAAAAGTGTATAGTCTTCAGCGGACAATTGACGAAATTCTTGATCAGATCAAAGGTGAGATAGAAGGAGATTACCGCAAAAAGATCGAAGTTATCGAGCGTGTCAGAGTTATGGTCAGGGAAGCAAAAGAGACAGAATAATATTTTTCATCCTGAAATAACTCTCTTTTTAAATTTTATTTTTGTGTATTTTTTCTACTCAAACATATGATAGTTTCCACCAAAAATATCAGTGAATGAAGTAATACCCTACTAGTTACTATCTGGTGATCATCTGTGAAAATTGCGTTCTGGCTAGCTGCTACAATACTTACCCTGATAATTTCTGCCGGTATGGTTACTGGCGAAGACATGACCGACCGGATTATATATCCCGATTACTGGTACCAGCAAGGAGTATCAGAGTTTTTGTTAAAACATTATGACCGGGCATTATCACTTCTGGACACTGCTGTTGCTCAGGATCCGGATCTTGCTGATGCCTGGTACTGGCGCGGAGTGGTTCTGAGTGCACTTGGTGATAGCAAAGGCTCTGAAGAATCTATCGCGAAAGCAAAGGCAATGAATCCGATGATTGATGATCCCTATCACCGGAGGGTTGGGCCGCTTTCTGAGTTAGTCATTACGCCTGTTCCAACACCCCGGATTATCACAGATGAATCTCAACCGCAGATGGTTGAGACCACGATAGATCTCTCAAAGCAACCAGACCCAACCGGTCCGGATATGATGATAACCTCATTTGTTCCAACCGTTCGGGAAGGAAACCCCCAGCTTGAGATTAAAGCAACCGTCGTAAACCAGGGATACCGCCCATCAACAGACTTTTTCATCACTTTTTACGCGTCAGATGATGCAACAATTACCAGAGAGGATACCCCAATTGGTTATTATCTGATTCCGAATCTCAAAACTGGTACAGAAAAGAAACTTACCGGGTACTTCCCGATGGACCGTATGACACCAGGAGACTTTTACCTTGGGGCCATTGCAGATCCGGCAAATGAAATCATGGAAGTATCTGAAGATAACAATGTCAAAGGAACAGATTCAAAAGTAACCATTCCGGATGTGAAAAGTTCGGCATTCCTTGTTACTACCGGATCAGTACCTTTCGTTTCAGAGGAATCAGAAGAAGACTCACGGTTTACGATTACCAGACCTGATCTGGTAATAAGTAAGGTTACCAGTCAGCAGAATGCGATTCAGGGTGGCCAACTTCCGGTAAATACGACAGTGAAAAACCAGGGAGATGCTCCGGCAGGACCATTCAGAATTTCACTTTATCTCTCTCCTGATGCACTCATTACCGAACAGGACCGTGAAATCGGCTATGGAGACGTTGCAGACCTGAGCGTTGGAATGCTTCGAGATGGAACCGCTGTGGCTACAGTCCCGTCAGATCTCGCTCCGGGTCCGTACTATCTTGGTGTAATGGTAGACTCGGGAAAAATCATTTCTGAAGGGAATGAGGCAAACAACATTCTTTTCGCAGATAAAATGATTGAAATATCCGGGTCACCTGTGCCAATTCAAACCGCTGTTCCAAGTCTGCCTGATTTAATCGTGCCAGATCTCACATCAGATACAGAAGGTACTGTCGGCGGAAATATCAATGTCACCACATCGATTCGGAATACTGGTTCAGGTGATGCAAAATCATTTATTGTTGAATTATACCTGTCATCTGATGGTACACTTTCCGACGAAGATATTCTCATTGGTATGGGGGAGATACCAGAACTTCCAGCAGGAACTCAGTCAGATGGAGATGCCCTTTCACCAATTCCTGCAAATATGACACCAGGTGAGTATTTCTTTGGAATTTTAGTAGATAGTGAAAATGCAGTTGCTGAAACTGATGAATCCAACAATATCGGATTTGCAAAAATCCCTGTTACAATACAGTAGATCCCCTTATTTTTTATAGTATAAAGGGGGAAAGACTATGCAGGTCTGAACCATACCTAAATGAGATGTTTATATGACAACCCATCTACGAGATATTCTCATCCATATATTATCTGATGATCCTCAGGGCACAAATCCTGAGTTGGAAATGAGTGAAAACCCTGAAGACAACGAAATACTGTCATCCTTTCTTACAAAAAAACAGGAACTCTTACAAACAAATTCCAGAATGGACGCCATATTTGCGCACAGTCCCCAGCCCATTCTCATATTAACCCCGGATGCAAAAATTTCTGATTTTAACCGATCATTTCAAGCGATATCCGGATATGCATTAGAAGATTGGACAGGAAAACCAGTTCAAAGTATATTCCCAGGATTTAGACTACCTGATGATGGATTTTCCAATACAAACGTTGATTCAGAAATATTCACCATAGATTTTTCTACTGGAACACGGGTATTAGAGCAATATCCAATTCCGGTCACGAATTCATCTGGAACGTTAACGGAAATTATTCTTATCTTTAAAGATATTACAATCCGGGTTCAGGCAGAACAGAAGGCAGAAGAGATCAGACAAAAACTCGCCCATGATTATGGTGAACGGGTCAAAGAACAGAGACTCTTCTATAATACGGCATCTCTTATCCAGGACGATTCAAGATCAATTCAGGATATCCTTAGTGAGATAGCAGTACTCATACCTCCGGGGTGGCAATATCCAGAAGAAACTGCAGCACGAATTCAATATCGGGGGGAAATGTTCCAGACACGATACTTTAAAGAAACCCCCTGGATTCAAAAAGCAATATTTAAACCAAGAACAGGTAATGAAGGAATTATTGAAGTTGTTTATCTGAATGAAAAACCTCAGGAACACGAAGGACCGTTCCTTCTTGAAGAGCGGAATCTTATCAACTCGCTTGCCGAGATGCTCAAGACCTATGTTGATAGAAAAGAAGGGGAACTGGAACTTGCAAAAAAGATGCATGATCTGGGGGAACGGGTAAAGGAGCAACAACTCTTTTATAAGACAGCATCGCTGATCCAGGATGATTCCCGATCAATCCAGGATATTCTAGGTGAGATAGCAGTACTCATACCTCCGGGGTGGCAATATCCAGAAGAAACTGCAGCACGAATTCAATATCGGGGGGAAATGTTCCAGACACGATACTTTAAAGAAACCCCCTGGATTCAAAAAGCAATATTTAAACCAAGAACAGGTAATGAAGGAATTATTGAAGTTGTTTATCTGAATGAAAAACCTCAGGAACACGAAGGACCGTTCCTTCTTGAAGAGCGGAATCTTATCAACTCGCTTGCCGAGATGCTCAAGACCTATGTTGATAGAAAAGAAGGGGAACTGGAACTTGCAAAAAAGATGCATGATCTGGGGGAACGGGTAAAGGAGCAACAACTCTTTTACAAGACATCTTCTCTTATCCAGGATGATTCCAAGAATATTGCACAGGTTTTACAGGATGTCGTTATGCTTATCCCTCCCGGATGGCAGTACCCGGAAGTGACCGAAGCCAGAATACAATATGGGAATGGTTCATTTAAAACAACGAATTTTAAAGAGACAGGATGGATCCAGACCTCTTCTTTTGTAACCAGAACTGGTACCAAGGGAACTATTGATATTGTGTACCTGATAGAAAAGGCTCCAGAACATGAAGGCCCATTCCTTCTCGAAGAGCGAAATCTTATCAATTCACTTGCAGATATGCTCAAAACCTATATCGATCGAAAAGAAGGAGAACAGGAAATTGAACGACGGATGGTTGAGATAGAAGAACTTGAGCACCTGAACAACACCATCGTTCAACAGATACCAATGCCGGTTCTACTCATCGACGAAAATCAACAGATCCTTGTCACAAATGATGCATACATCAAGTTAACCGGATATACAAAAGACGAACTCCTTCATATGACACCACGTGATATCACCGTTGTGGAATATACCGGAGAGGGGCTGAAAGAGTTACTGTCTTCGGTAAAACCAACATTTGGAGAACTTACTTGTAAGTTTCCACTGGGAGTCAGAATCCTGGAGCAATATGGTATTCCCATCTTTTCACGATCCGGAGCTCTTGAAAATTATCTGATTGTGTACAATGATATTACCGAACGGAAACGGAATGAAGAAGAAGTCCAGAAACTTCTGACTGATTCAAGGACAATGTCTGAGGTTTTGTCAAAAAGTGCAGAGGATCTTGAAACCGGCATGGCACGGATGGCTGAAGGAGATTTGAAATTCAGGGCTCTTGTGATGGATCATGATCCCTTGTTCAATATCAAGACCGATTATAATACAGCACTTCAGGCCATATCTCTTCTAATCCAGGAGTTGGAAGGATCAATATCTCACCTTACCGGCACAACTGAAAAAACCCTGTCACAGACAGATAATATTAAAAATGCGATTCGTGATATTGCTGAAGAGGTGCAAAGTTCGACAACCGGGGCAAGGGAACAGATGGAGGAGACAAGACGGATTTCGGATGATATCCGGTTATTGTCTGAACGAATAAGCCAGATTGTTGATATAACTTCGCGACTCATGGCACTTGCAACCCAGACTGCACAGCAGGGAGTCGAAGCAGGTCAGATTGGAGGCATTGCTAATGAAAAAATGGAATCTGTCGGAAAGATTAGTGCTGCAAGTAAAGAACAGATTACCGGATTAAATGAACAGATGGCAGAGATCGATAAAATTGTCCGTCTTATCTCTGATATTTCCAGCCAGACCAATCTTCTTGCATTAAATGCTGCAATTGAAGCTGCACGAGCTGGTGAACATGGGAGAGGGTTTGCCGTTGTTGCTCAGGAAGTAAAAAACCTTGCGGGACAGTCCAAAATCGCTACAGCACAGATTGAAGATCTAATCCGGGCTATTCAGACAAAGTCTGCTGATACAGTAACCTCAATTGAAGCTGCATATACAGAAATCCAGGAAGGCATTGCAAGCGTAAACAAAACCATTGAGGCATTATCTTCGATTACCTCACAGGTTACTGAGATATCTGATGGTATCAGCCAGGTCACAAATGCAACACAAGATGAGGAACTTCTCATGCATCGGGTTCAGGAAGGAATCGAGGTGATGAACTCTGAGAGTGAGAAGAACCTTGCCCGGATGGAGGAGATCTCCCACCGTATGGATGAAAGTAGAAAAGCAACCGATGATATTGCTGCTTCGTCCCATGAAATTGCACGCCAGTCTGAACACTTAAAAAAGCAGGCAGATCGGTTTATCGTGTAATTGTGAAATGCAATGGTCAGAGATGATCCAAATACGTGTTTCAACCCATACAGCGTGAAGAGAGTACCCTTATATAAATCCAGGATGAACCTTGTGATATGAATGCACGGATAATCCTAGGGCTTTGTACCCTTTTTCTTATCTTCCTTACCATTCCGACATATGCAGCGGAACTTGAATTAACCGCAGATGAACAAGCCTTTTTATCAGATATGAAAGTAACTGGTATCCCTATGCTGTTTCAGACTCCGGAGGCCATGAGTATCGGGGTATTTTATGGCAGAGATACCGCAATATCTGATATTGCTGCCAAGAAAACAGAAAATCTTGATGCATTTACTGAAAAGATATCAGCATACACTCTTGGTCAACAGACAGGATCTCTTCGTGAATCATGGTTATCAGCAGCAAAGGTCTTAAAAACTGATCTTGAAGAATATGGGACTCTCATTCCCGGTTGTGGATCCTGTGTTTCAACCATGAATGAGATGTATCCAAAACTATTGGAATCTGCGAGCGGGGTATATGAAGATATGATCTCGTTTTATCAGGAGAATCAGGTTTCATCCTGATTGTAATCTTTTTATTCTATTTTACTCTATTCGATTACACAGCACGTCTATTGCTTCCTGAAATGTTCTGCTATCCGGCCTTACAATCACTACAGGGATATCAACGATGCGTTCAATCAGGGTTGCAAGGATGGGAGCACAAATTATCCCACCAGCTCCTTCTTTTTCAGCCCGGACAGCAGCAACGATACAATCTTCCATGGTATTTGCGGTATATCCTTTTATCCGGATTTTTCGTCCATTCTTCTCAATGATCCTTCCGCCGACTTCATCAAGGAGAAATTTTGCCGCGATGATTGCTATCATATCCTGATCATATGGCTCAAGTGCCTGAACGATAGCTCTGACCGTTGAAAGACGAGGATCCCGCTCTCCAGATGTTATCTTGTAGAGGGTAGCAGGAGGGATTCCCGCTTGTTCAGCCAGTTCTTTCAGGCTCATATGACGTCTGTCAAGAGCTTCTTCGAGAGCAGATTTAAAATCTTGTCTGAAGATAGAGCGGGAAAACATAATATCAGATATAGATGTTCTCCTATGTCACTGTTCAGGTCAGGTCCAGATTCATCATCACCTGAAATCCTGATTTGCTGATATCAAATGAGGCATCTTTTTCACGTTTCAGGTTGACGTTTGAGAGATTTATGGCCGGAAAGAATCCGATTGCAGAAAAAATTCACGAACTCAATGACCGGGATCTTACATTTATGCATGTATGCGGGACGCACGAGGCAGCAATTGCACGCCACGGTATCCGAAGTCTGCTCCCAAAAAATGTGAAGATTGTGATGGGACCGGGGTGTCCGGTATGTATCACTCCACAGGGTGAGATTGATGCCGCTCTTGAACTTGCCACAAAAGGGTGTATCATCGCGACATATGGTGATCTGCTCCGTGTTCCGGGAAGTAATGGATCGCTTGAGAGTTGTGGTGCAGATGTCAGAGTCGTACAGGGTATTTTCAAAGCGATTGAGATCGCAAAAAGTACCGATAAAGAAGTCGTTTTTATTTCGGTCGGGTTTGAAACGACTGCACCAACTGTCGCTGCAATGCTTCTGACAAATCCCCCAAAGAACTTTTCAATTCTCAGTTGTCATCGGCTCGTCCCTCCTGCAATGAAATGGCTCTTGTCACAGGGAGAAGCAGCACTGCATGGATTTGTCCTTCCCGGCCATGTGCTCACGGTAACCGGCCTTGATGAGTACAGACAGTTCCCGGTTCCCCAGGTTGTTGCCGGATTTGAACCTGATGATATCCTTCTTGGTATTCTGATGTTAATCCAGCAGATCAGGGATGGAGTTGCCAGAGTGGATAATGCCTATCCCCGGGTAGTGAATGATGAAGGGAATCCAAAGGCCATTGCTGTAATGAATCAGGTCTTTGAACCATGTGATGTTGAATGGAGAGGATTTCCGGTCATTCCTCTTTCAGGCTTAAAATTAAGGGAAGAATTCTCTCAATACGACGCCCAGAAAAAATTTGGTGTGGAGATAAAACCTACAAAGAAACATGCAGCGTGTATTTGTGATAAAATCCTGAGGGGTATTGCATCACCGGTTGATTGTAAATTATTTGATAAAACCTGTACTCCCCGGACTCCGGTTGGTCCCTGTATGGTCAGTCATGAAGGGGCGTGTAAAATCTGGCACCATTACCATATCCGGAACGTGTAATTAGATTGAGATTGTTGAGAAAATTAGTAAATCTACGTTATAATCAGAGATAATCCAATACAATATCTTCCTTATTTTTTTCGTCAAGTATAATTTATCGTAATTCCATCTTTGACTATGTCATTTGACGAGGGGATGAGATTGTTCAGGTCCGGTAATATCACCGGAGCTAGAGGGCAATTTCACCAGGCGGTAGAGCAGGACGAGAATAATCATAAAGCCTGGAATGCCCTGGGAATATGTTTGTCAAAGACCGGAGAGTATGAGGATGCAGACACCTGTTTTGAGAATGCCCTGATGCTGGAACCGGGTAACTCGACATATGAGAGAAACCGTGAGAAAAATAGTCTGAAAATTCCAATCCGTCGACCAGAACAAAAACCTGCTGAACCTGTCCGGTCCAATAGCAAAGAAGTATTTGATACCGGGTATCAACGCAATTGGTTCCAGATACCTTTGTATTTCGTCCCTATAATTCTTGCGATTGCAAACCCCATAATTGGATTCCTAGCGGTAATTGCCTGTGCCTATTACATCAAGTGGGATGCTGACTCTATCAATGCCGGGATGAATCCGGACGCTTCCCTGTGGGGGAAAATGAAAGGCTGGGAATGGATGGTCTTGCTCATTCTGTTTTGGATTCTTCTCCCGTTATATTCATGGAAACGTGAGCAGATATTTAAGGAGAATCTTGGATATTCTGAATATAATAAATCCAATCAAAAGATAAATGAGTCTGGAATATGGAGAGGAGTTAAAATTATTGGAGGATTACTAATTGGATTTATCATATTCATTGTTATCATTAGTGTAATCCTAGAACCCAATGAAGCAGGAAAGGCGACAGGTCAAACAATAGGTGATAAGAACGTTGATATAAAACATACAATTATTGAACCCACAAAGACCTCTAATCCCATTATTGAGCATAAAGTAAATTCAGCCACATTGGGTGAAAGAAATGCGGCAATGAAGGCATTAGATTATTTAAAAATTTCGCCATTTTCAAGAGATGGACTTATAAAACAACTTGAATTTGAGGGATATTCACATGCTGAAGCGATATTTGGCGTGGATCAAACTGACGCAAACTGGAACGAACAGGCTGCTGGAAAAGCAGAAAAATATTTAGAACTTACATCTTTTTCACGAGACGGATTGATTGAACAACTTGAATTTGAAGGATTTACCCCTTCACAAGCAGAATATGGAGCACGGGCGGTCGGATATTAAAAAATTCTATGAAGGTTTTATTCATGTTTAACTCATGTAAACTAATAATTCAGAGTCCGTTTGCAGGATCATATAGGCTTTAAAGGAAATATATTAACAATATGAAAATCAAAAAGCCGTCATGGAGACGAGAGGTTACAGATTATAGAAAACCTCTTTGAGATTAAAAATCTAATTAACTGGTATCCATATGCTTGAAATTAAACATCAATCTGTGACGTCAGAGAGCGGAGATGTTGTTGCAGTAATAATTGATATTGCAACCTTCAGGAGAATGGAGGCTATTATTGAAGATTATGGCCTTGTACATTTTATGAAAGAAGCTGAATCAGACGAAACTCTTAGCCGTGAGGATGCAATTGAATACCTCCGAACGCTTGATGAAGGACCAGAAAATGGTTCAGTGCGAATATAAAAAATTGTGCCTGAAAGATATTTCTCAACTTCCTAAAGAATACAAAGATAGAATTATCAGGATTCTTTTTGATGAAATTCCTAAATCTGATTCAATAGCCGATTGCAGATTAGATATTTCTCCGATAAAAGGATATTCAGATCATTACCGGTTAAGAGTAGGTAAATATCGAGTCGGATTTGTAATGGAGTCTGATAAAATAATTTTTTTTAGAGTCAAGAGCAGGGAGGAGATCTACTCTGTATTTCCATAATTTCTCAGTCCTCATAAAGGTTGAACTGAGAGCCGTGAGGAAATTTAATGCCCACAAAGTCTTGACGATATTTAGAAAGGTAAGAAAGTGGTTTCAATCAAATATTAGCCACGAAATCAGATAATATTATACCTCTCGGAATTCTTTGCTACTTACTTATCTACGGTGGTCAACATTTGAATCTGGATCCTGTTAGTTATCATCTGTACCTATTACATCAAACAAGATATCGATTTACTCAATGCCAGGGATGAATCCGGACGCTTCCCTGTAGGGCAATATGAAAGGCTGGGAATGGATGGTCTTGCTCATTCTGTTTTGGATTCTTCTCCCGTTATATTCATGGAAACGTGAGCAGTTATTCAAGGAGAATCTTGAGTATGGCGAAGATTATTACATACGGGGCTCTCCGGTTTTACCACTCGGAAAAAAAGTCATCGAAGTATTAGCAATGTTTTTCATCCCATTCATTCTTGCCTTTGTTGCCGGTATGATGAGCCTGGAGAATCCTGATCAGTCAAACTTATCAAGGCAATCCCGATATCTATTCTTCTGCTTAGCAAGTAACCAGTATCCCCTTACCTAACTAATAGTAAAATAAAAGTAAATTCAACCACATTAGGGGAAAGAAACGCAGCAAAGAAGGCATTAAGATTCATAAAATTCTTACAATTTATATATAACGGCCGGAAAAAGTAACTTGAATTTGAAGGATTTACCCCTTCACAAGTAAGGTACAGGACGACTGTTGATGGATATTAAATATATACTCATAACTATGAGTCCGAATCCACATTTTTTAAAAATTGATAGAGACTATTTGATACATTGGAGACAATAGATTATTATGACCGTCACTGTATCGCTGAGTGAATCAGATTACAAGATAATACAAATACTGAAAGCTCGTGACGATGCATCATCTGATAGCGAAGTCCTTCATAAATGTATTATTGGGGCTATCGATCCAACAGAAGCGGAGATTATCGCTGAACTCTTGGAGCAGGCGAATGAACCAGACGAACCTATTGATGAAGAGACTATGAAAGGGATTCGCCGGGGGCTAGAAGATGTGAAACATGGAAGATACCGGCCTCTTGATGAAATTTCCAAAGAAATGGGGATATGATTGCAGTATCGTATCTTCTTTTCAGATGAAGCAAAATACACTCTTGAACGGCTTCAACGGGATGTTGCCGTGAGAATTCGAGATAAAATAAAGTATCTTGAAAAAGTAAACAATCCCAGAAAATATCTCAGAAAAGTCGAAGGAATATCTGATATCCCAACATATAGGTACAGGATCGGAGATTATCGGGCATTTCTGACTTTCGAGGATGACAAACTTATCATAATTGTCATCGGAATTGGAAAACGGGAAAATATTTACTCCAAATAATTTTATTTTTTTGAATAATAAATTCCCGCCCCTTTTATTGTAGGATTAAGGGTCGAGAGAAGAAAACGACATACCATGAACACCAAAGTTGATTCCCGAATAAGAAGAAAGCAATACCCCTCTCCTCTGTTCTTGGAATCAGATATGATGGTTTGGTAATGACCTCCTTGACAAATTGAGATGAATATTCTCCTTTTGACAGGTTTTACTTTGACTTTTTGGATTTAAATTTACTCAACAACCAAAATTATAATGGGTATACATAATCTGTTATATTCTGGGTCAAAGCCGACTTCTGCGTGTTATATAAAATACTTCATTATTGTCTGAATTGATGGAAGATTATTCAATAATTCCCTCTTGGATTTTAAATAATAAAACTAATAGAACCAGAGCCTTTATCAGTGTTTAGTGAGTATATAGTAGGGTTGCCCCGGTAGGGTAGAGGATATCCTTGGAGCCTCCGGAGCTTTAGACCTGGGTTCAAGTCCCAGCCGGGGCGCTACTATAAAAATGTTCTAATACTCTTATTTAACAGAGAGATTTTTATTTTTCTTTTTTCTGATATCTATTTTTATGTGCTAAAAAATTTCTGATATTGTCATATGGTGATAATAATCCAGGAAAAATTTATTTCTCATAGGTCATTTATGTGACTTTAAAAAGTTATTGGAATTATCGACCCCTATTGAGATTAGCCTTCACGACCGTCATCAAAAACGATTTTTCGAATAAAACATGAAAATTGTATTTTCAGCATGAGTGCAGGTAATAAACCCTTGGCAGTTATCCTGACATCATCAATATTAAACACCGAATCTATGCTACTTACCACCATATAAATAATCCATCAAGGCAAGTCCGGGTTAAAATTAAGTAATGAGGTTATTTCTTCCCTCATTTACATGTCTCACATCCCCACTACGAAAGAATGACGAACAGATTATGGGTGAGGATCGTATAATTTTGGTCAAGAAACCTTATGATTATCTGAGGATAACATAAGCTGTTTCAAATGGTAAAAATTATCGTTAGTTTATTAGGAATCCTGTTAATATTGGGTAGTCTGGCATCTGTTGGAACAGCAGATACTGAATATGATCCCAATGATTATTATGGATCATGGGCAGCAAAATTAGATGCTGAATTTAAAGCAGGGTCTTTTGATACTTCTGCTCCCAAATATGATCCGAACACTGGGTTTAGCATTACCAGCACACCTCCTGGTGCAGAGATTTTTGTAAATGGTGCAAATGAAGGAATTACCCGCTCCTTAAAAGCCAAGGAAATATTAGGATTGATTCCAGGCGAATATAATGTAACTCTTTCATTCCCCGGCTATTCAGACTTTGCTGGCAACTTTACGGTAAATGAAAGTGAGATAAAGAACATTGAGGCTGTTCTTACATTGATTTAGGTTTTTTACAGAATATCCAGTTTATTCTTTTTTTCCCGCATTTTTCACCTTGATTTAGTTAAATTATTAACTCTTGCGTTAAAATCCAACCGAAGTAGAACCTTTTCGATTCCAAATTCTTATAAAATTTTCCCTTCAGATCAACCGCTCATATCATTGGGAATCAATGAGGCAGCGGTAAATCAGGGGATTGAATGGGCATTTATCGCGATGATCCTGGTGGTCATTGGGATCTTTATGCAGGATTGTTCATTCAAAAAATGGGGAAGATCGTGTGAGATGATAGAGGGAAGGCATCAAAAAAACCGGAATTAATCGGAATATTTAAAATTATATCTGACGAACTCAAGAGAAAGAGATTTGTGAATAAGGTATTCTGTTTGGTATAGTACAGAGCATTTATCTTTAAGGATCTCAATATTTACCGGTTCATAATGGATTATACCTGCAATGATACAACTATTTGAAGAGAGGATACTAACTGAACCTTTTTCCCTTTCATCATACCAGCAGGAGGCAGTCCTGTCTCCTGCATCATATACCCGGATTATTGCAGGAGCCGGGGCCGGAAAGACAGAGACCCTGACCAGGAGAATTCTGTATCTTCTCTTTTGTAAAAAGGTTGAACCACGTTCAATTGTTGCTTTTACCTTTACCGAGAAGGCTGCAACTGAGATGAAGACCCGGGTTTATGAACGGGTTTTGAATTTTGAAGCGATGGATGTATACAATCAGCTTGGAGATATGTTCATCGGTACTATTCATGGGTACTGTCATCGGTTTCTTGAAGAACAATGTGGGTATGGATCGTGGACAGTTCTTGATGAAAACCAGGAAATGGCCTATCTAATTCACATTGCAACCTTGTCGACATTTATTGTTAAACATACATGGCAGATTGTACTGTTTGATTCGTTTCACTGGATGGGCTCAAATGGCTTATTGTAAAAATTCAATACTTATATCTATTATTTATGAGAACTTCTATGAACGCTCGATCTGACATCATTGAAGGATGCAATATCTTCAATGAACAATGCTCTTTCTGTCTATCAGGAGAAAGATAGGATCTGGAATGAGCGGGAGAATGTCAGAGAAGTTATTGAGGCCGGAGTAATTCAGAATTTTAAGTTCACCTATGAACTTTCACGAAAATTTATGGTTCGGTGGATCTCAATTAATATTTCCCCGGATGCAGCATCACCAATGACAAAACGGGATCTTTTTAGGACTGCAGCACGAAACGGGCTGATTCAGGATACCACTCTATGGTTTACGTTTACTGATGCCAGAAATATTACCTCTCATACGTATGACCGAAAAAAAGCTGAGAAGATCCTACATCTTGCCCCGTCTTTGCTTGAGGAAGCATCTTACCTGTATTCAATTTTAGAGAGGCAAAATGCTTAATCTTGATACCTGATGATTTTAAGGAAGTTTTGATTAGTCTGAGATCTCACCTGAAAAAGTGTGATGTTTTTGCATTTGGATCACGGGGTCATGGAAGATGCCGGAAATTTTCTGATCTTGATATTTGCATAAAAGGTTCCGGGGAGATCCAGACAGATGTTTTGAATGAGTTACAGGAGGCATTCTCGTTATCTTCATTACCAGTATCTGTAGATATTGTTGATTATCATGCAGTTTCTGATTCATTCAAAGCCGTTCTTGATCATGAAGAAAAAATTCTTCTGATGACGCTATGATCCAACACTTACCTACGGTCACGTGTTCGATGCTCCCTTAGTGGGCGGATATTTCATTAATCATCCTGTTAATTCAATCTAAAAAAGGCAGATTACGGACCAATTCAATTATATGTATCGGATACAATTATCAGTTCGTAATAGAGTACATATGGCATCTGTTCAAAAGATTTCAACATGTCTCTGGTTTGATACCGAAGCTCTCGAAGCTGCACAGTTCTATACATCCATCTTTAAAAACGCTTCAATCGGAAGGATAACCCGATATGGAAAGGAAGGATTTGAATTTCACCACAAACCGGAAGGGAGTGTGATGACGGTGGAATTCACCCTAGATGGAACTCATTTTGTTGCGTTAAACGGCGGCCCGATATTCCAATTCTCTGTAGCAATATCTTTTATAATAAATTGTGCTGATCAGGATGAAGTTGATTATTTCTGGGAAAAACTTACTGAAGAAGGCGACCCGGCAGCTCAACAATGTGGGTGGCTGAAAGATAAATATGGAGTTTCATGGCAGGTAATTCCTGTAGAAATGGTCGATCTTCTCAATGATCCGGATACTGAAAAATCACAACAGGTAATGGCAGCAATGCTTCCTATGAAAAAAATTGACCTGGCAACTCTCAAAGAGGTTTACGCCAGGGGATAATTGCGTTTTTTGGTTTTTCAATATGGCAAAAGAGAGAAAAGTTATCCTTTACATCGCGATGAGTCTTGACGGGTTTATCGCTGATAGAAATGGCAGCGTAGACTGGCTCCCGGAAGGTGATAAAATACAATGAGATTGTTTCCTCGATAATATCAACGATAGGTTTGAATTTTCCCTCTGTTTTTCCTTGCTTGTTTTTTATAGGCCGAAATGAGAGAACCCAATGACCTGAGTAACTTCTTTGAAAAATTATGCAAAGGACGGAAGTGCTTTTGGTTTTAATAAAGATCGTACTGTATGATCGATGGTCGTTTTATACTGTAGATTCTTTGATGAAAAAGGTTGTAAGTTGATTCAGATCTCGTTTCGGATATTTATTTATCTGGACCCGTGTCGGGTGATTGATGAACATCTGGTTTCCTTTTCGGTACCGATTTCCTGATTCGATGAGCATCTTCTTCGAGCAATACCCGCTTGAGCCCCATCCTTCACACCAATGATCTTTACTGGAAACGTCCCGTTTGGTCGAAACGCCGCTTCTGATAGGGGTATGACATCACCCATCAGCTCCTGCGATGTAATCCGGGATTCTGCCCTATCATGCATGTACATGTTAAAAGTGGAAAATATAAAGGGCGGGAGGCTATAATATAATTCTTGGAAAAATGGAAGATATTGTGGATCGTATTGTAAATAGTATTTCCGATTATTGGTGCTATATTATTACAGGTACAACCTTAGGTATTTTTATTGCTTTTATCCTCTTTTTTAATAATATTGAATTGGTTTCACCTTTAGTTCAAGCATGTTTTTCAATCATATTAACAATTTTCACCATTAATTATGCTATTTTAACACGTGAATTGGTTAAGTTATCATCAAAAGAGTCATTAATTATACAAAAGCAATTTGAATCTAATATTAAACCTAAAATAATAGTTTATGTCCAAATTCACCCTAAAATAGTGCAATACATTATGTTGAAAATAAAAAATATTGGTGGCGGGGTCGCATACAACATAAAATTTATCGCTGAACCTGATTTCTGTATTCCAAATGAAAGTCTGAATAATAATTGTGATCTGTTTAAAAAGGGTCTTAGTTACATGGCCCCGAATCAAAAAATTGAATATCTCCTAACGAATTTTTCAGATGAAAAAACTAGAGATATTAAGAGAGAGTCCCTATTCTCGATTAATGTAACATATTATGATGAGGATAATAAAAATAAGTATTCAGACTCGTATAAGATTGAATTATACCAATTCTGGGGAACTCGATATGTTCCAGAAAAGCCGACAGTTATTGTTGTTAATAACAATATTCTAATTCCCGTTAAAGAAAATGATATTATAAATACTTCAAATTCTTCTTCACCGTAACCTTATCCCCTGTTCGGGTTATGGTCCACCTATCAGCAGGTAACCCGGACTGACTCTTCCTTTTCTTCAACCGTCGAGTTACATTGCACCGGCATCCCGGAAAACGGGGGGAATATATGTGGCCGGATGGAAATGATTGGTTATTATCTATCCATCCTGTATCGGTGTTCATCAAACAGCCATCAGAAACCCTGGCATCCCCCATATTGTTCCAGTGTTTCTCAAGTTCCCATCCATGATCCTCCAGGACCAGTGAGGTCTCGTATGCATCACGGATCTCGGTGATAGCCACAAGCTCAGTCCGGTTTCTGATATGCTTTTGAGGAGCCGGAGCAGCGAAATCTGCAATTTTTTTTTAATATCTTGGGCTATCTGTTGATATGACTTATACTTCGCAATCCCGTTCGGCTGCAGTTCACCTTTGAACCCGTCGGCTAGTGTCTGGTGGATCTGTTTTCGGGTTTCCTCATTGAATCTGGTGATCTTCGAAGCTGCTACTGACTGCAATCTCTGATATTCCGCCTCGTCGAATTCATCAAATGAAATCTTAAATCCGGAAAAGGAGATCTCCCCGTAGGTCAGGTTAAGGTCCTGCAGTAACCCCCGGATCCCTACCTTATTTGCAAGAAGACCGGCCCCTACAATGACACCCTTGAATACCGGATACGTTTCAAGTTCTGCTTTATCTGCCGCTTGTTTCAGGTCAGTTTCAGTAAATGTTTGCGGTATGGTATTTTTAATTATCCTTACCTGTTTCCGAAACACATGAGCAACCTGAGTCGCTGCAGCAGCTTCGATTAGGGAGATCTTTTTCTCTACTTTTTTGAGATTCTTTATTTTCCGGTAATCTTCTACTGCCTCAAGAAAAGGGATGAGTTTCATATTTCCTGTATAAATTCCCAGGTTTCTTCACCCGGTGGATCTTGCGGATCTTGCTCCTTTTTTCTTGGACTTTTCTGTCTCTTCATTATCAGGGCTTCATCAGGGAAGAGTTACAACAGGAGATCACCTGCATCATCGAATTTCAGTATCCGGAAGAGGAGACGGGTGATTGTCTTGAGATCCATGGTTCCTGCAAGTTCCCGGTCATCAAGGGTTGCAACATGAATGATTGAAAGGATCTGTTCGTTGGTATCGTGTTTGACAATATTTGGGAAGGTTACGGATACTTTTCGATAGATATAGGACTTACGTAGATAGATTAATTTGTTAATTTATCTATAGGGTTTTCTCAAATAGTTACTATAATCCAATTTCCAAAAATTTAAGTCAAATTACCGATTTCGTAAGTCCTATGATACTTTCCGGCAGGTTTGATGCATCGATCACAAAATGGCAGATGGAGTGGAGGATATCAGACCAGAGTCGTTGCCGGTTACTGAGCTGCAGTTCAACCGGACGTTCCAGGGACTTACTGGTAGCCAGGTAGGATGTGGAAGGATCTGTAGCAAGGAAATGTTCTGGGATACCGGTTGCAGATCCCACCATAATGAGAAGTCATCGGGAATCATCGATATTAGTTATGGCTCCGGAGAACTTGTATGGTAGGATCAGGGTATTCTGGTTCCCGACCAAGATTCCGGCTGTGATTGGTTCACCGTTCGGATCCGGATTGAGCATCTGTTCAAGAGAAGCTGTTACTGCATTGACTGCCGATTGTCCCCCTTTGACCATGGCATTCCAGGCAAAGCGGGAATAGGCTTTGACTAGTTAACTCCAATCCTCCATGAAAGTTTTATAGGCATTGGACCAGTCGATTGCAGCAAATACCTCCGGTACTCCCCATTGCATTTCAGTCAGGCAATTGACACGAACATGGTGAATCTGAGCATCCCAGATTATTTCTTTCCCCCGGATAGTATGGATGTTTTTGTCATCGGTATACTGCCTGCCCGGATGGTATACATCGACACCCTTTGTTTTTCCTTCCAGATCTTTGGTGTTGTAAGTTCTCCGATAAAACCATGGTTCCTGAGCATCCTCCGGATTAAAAATAATTTCCCTGACTTGTAAGAACGGAACCGTCCGGACCATGACATTTCCGTCTGTTCCGGTGAAAAATATGTAAAACAAATTTCCGTTCAACTACAGTTCTTGTTCCTGCTGCATGAGGGCTTGATGAGAGAGAACCGGCTGGTTTAACCGGTCTGACCAAAACTCATCTAGGAGTTATTGGACATTGGGATCTTCGGCGGTAACCGAATATGACTGACAACAGACATACAGAATCTGAACCGTAACAGCCCGTTTGATGAGCGGGTTTTTGAGAAAATAGATCTTCACCCAATCGGCAATGTCCTGAAGTTTATTCCGTTCAAAGTCTGCCTTGGAGGATCCGGAAATCTGTTCTCATCCGTTCCGGAGATCCGATATTACCAGTTCCAGGGTGCTAATACGTTCCTACAGGATCTCATTAGCAATGGCCTGTTGCTCGATAAGAGCCTGTGATTCGCTGATATCCATGAGATCCTATCAGATGCCAAAAGTAGGAGAGATAAAGGGCGGGAGAAATTATTATATCATTTAATTAATATATTATGGTCATGAATAAAGATAATATAGAAAAATTTGGTAAAAAGAAAGAATTAGAAAAAGAACCTAATATGGATCAGAATGTTAATACTAATCATCTTACCAAAATTCAAATTATAATTGCAATATTAATCCCTTTAACTGGAGCTATGATAGTTTTTATATCAGACCATAATAGTCAATGGCAATTTGAAAGATCAAATCAGCCTAATTTTGAATTTAATGAAAATATTAACAATAATTCAAATATTGGATCTAATTATCGAAATATTCAAATAATATATGATGATAAGCCATTTACAATTGTTAATTCATCAGCTCAGTTTTACTTAGTATTAGATGTCTTTCCAAATAAAAAAAATCAAAAATATAAATTAAATCCAAAATATACAAGAAAAAATGAATATGCTACAATATATATTCCAATAGATGGTTTTTATGGAATTAATTATCATCGTTATATCCCTACTAGGATAATTGCATATTGTCCTCTTTCCCGATTAGGCCCAAATGGCACTTGGATATCAAATCCTGTAAATCAAGATGTTTCTAATATAACCTCAATTATTTCGTCATTTATGAAAGATAACAAAATCGAGGGTTGTATTCATACAATAAAAACTGTTGATATAAACTATATTGATATGTTTAATAAGCCACATCAGAAATATTATTATAGTTATACTTTCAACGAATTTTTTGAGATTCAAAATTTAGATTTTATTAATTCTAGACGAATTGAACCAATATCTTTTCAGAGAAATAGCTATCAAAACCGTACCATTATGAGTAAAATAATTTATGAGAATATTTTTAAAAATTTAATGTCATCTTATGATACAAATACTGGTTCTAATAATATCACACAAAAAGAGATAAATTGTTTTGAGAATAATGAAATTGATAACATACAAGAATTTTCCACCATTTATTTTAATAATCTGGTAAATAAAGATGAATTAGATTTTTTATTGAATATTGGAAAATATTATTTAAATGATAAAGAAATTCCTTCATATTCAAGTAATTATTATAAAAAATTACAGAAAGTTGTATCGAATTTAAGAGAGTACAATGACTATAACTTTTCCTATCTACCGGATTAAGGTTGATTATATTATTACCTACACTCGGCAGCAAATTATTGTGATTTTTGATTTATTTATGACAAACAAATAAATAGGTATAAATCTACTCTCCATAGGTAAATTGGGCTGAAAAATTTGAGCCCTGTTTGAGACCTTTGATATGATATTTAACCAGACCATCAACCATGGGTTGCTATCTTGAAACTAATAAAATTGTGAAATTCATCAAAATTAAACGCGATTTTAAAATAGAGGATTTTAAAAAATATTCATTGCAAATTTTCTACTGCCGATTGTCGGTTATTATATTTTCGCTTAACATTCATTTTTATCACACCAGACTGATCTCATACTCCTCCTTACACCACCTGAGCCGTCTGCTGCTGTTTAATCGGAACCATAAGCCGGGCACCATAAACAACCATGTCCATCTGATCATTATGCTTCCCTTTCGGAATTTCAACAGCTCTGATTCATATTCATCCAGATAAGCAGCTCCGGATCGATGATATACGGTTCCAGTTTTGTACCGGGTTCCAATGGCAACAGCCCTGGAATACTTGTCTGGATCGGCCTTGACATCAAAGATTGGTAATCCGGACACTTGGAGACACTGCAGGGATTCAAATCCGATCCCGATCTTTTCCACTCCAATAGCAACCGGTCGGAACCAATGATACATCATTCGGATATCATCCACTTGTTCCGGGACCATCTTCTGTTCCATTATGACTCCGACCAGAAGGAGATCCGCGGATGGAGTAAGATACCATGTTCCGAGGACGCCAAAGTCAGCAGAACTCTTCGTGGGTCCGTTAGGATCATAGGTTTGGTAACAGTTACAGGACCGGACCGAGATGACACCATCACCATTCGGTTTATGCAAAACGAATAGATCGTCGATGAACAGATCCCCTTTCTTAATTATTGGATTCCCATCATACTGGGTGTTGACCTGTCATATTCTCCAAGGTCCTACTGGATAACCTACAGGTCGGCCATGTCGTAGGGTTCTGGACAGACCGTCATCCTTCTCCTCATGCCTATGAAAGAATGGGTGAATAAGGAATTAGCAGACTAAATCAACAAATGCGGGTTACCGGGTTTTTCCCTACACCGAGAGTGATTCTCACCGGCCAGGTTTGCTAACATTTATTCCCTGATCATTTTTTATCCCCTTGAGACCTTCATACTCCAAAGAAAGGTGCAAAGATGCTTTACAGAAAATTCCCCCGGTGCAGTCATGAGATCTCGATCCTTGGTTTTGGGGCCATGCGGTTACCACTCGCCGGGGATCAGCAGGATGCGGGTAATATCGATGAGGAACAGGCAATCGAGATGATCCGCACTGCCTTTGACAACGGACTAAATTATATCGATACGGCCTATCCGTATCACAATGGAATGAGCGAGGTGGTTGTCGGGAAAGCATTAGGTGAAGGATACCGTGACAGGGTTTTTCTCGCCACCAAACTCCCCAGTTGGCTTATTACCAGTCGGGAGGATATGGACCGATATCTGGACGAACAACTTACCCGACTGAACACAGATCATATCGATTTCTATCTTCTTCATGGGCTTGGCAGTGAAACATGGGAGAACCTCACGCGACTGGGCGTACTAGAATTCCTTGACAGTGCTAAAGCCGATGGCCGTATACGGTATCCGGCCTTTTCCTTCCATGACCAGATTTCAGTCTTCAGGGAGATTGTCGATGCTTATGAATGGGTATTTGCCCAGATCCAGTATAATTACATGGATGAACAAAACCAGGCGGGAACAGAGGGACTGAAGTATGTAGCAGAACAGGGTCTTGGCATTGTTGTCATGGAACCGCTCCGGGGCGGCCTTCTTTCAGGAGATGTCCCGGTTATCCACCAGCATATCCTTAACGCTCCCGTCATGCGAACTCCATCGGATTGGGGACTTCGCTGGGTCTGGAATCACCCGGAAGTCACCATTGTGCTCTCTGGCATGTCTTCTCTGGAGCAGGTAAAAGAAAACCTTGCAAGTGCAACACAGGGGCTGCCAAATTCTCTCTCTCCGGAAGAGCTTGCAGTTGTCGAAAAAATGCGGAATACGTTTGCTTCCCGGGTGAAGATCCCATGTACCGGTTGCCGGTACTGCATACCATGTCAGAATAACGTCGATATCCCTGAGTGTTTCAATTATTATAATCAGGCATACACCTATGAAGCCGAGGAGAAAGCAAAAGGCGTGTACCTTTGGGCTCTTAGCGGTGCCTTTTCCGGAGGTATACCGGGATATGCCTCTTGTTGCATCCAGTGTGGAGAATGTGAGGAGAAATGTCCGCAGGGTCTGCCCATACGAGAATATTTACAGGAAGTAACCGATTGTTTCGGAAAATAACTGACACTTACATACTGATTCCTTTTCAACCATTCTACAAATATCTTCACGATCATGTGAGCGTACATATTGGACTTGAATTATATCATCAACCCATTTTGTCTTCATCATATAGTAGGTACCAGTTGTACGAATTCAAAAACTGTACTCGAATAAAGAATGAATGAGTAAAAAAACGATGGGAATCATATTGATAAGTAGATATAGAGGATCATAACAAATGATAACATTTAGACTTAAATGGAACAAAAAATGGAGGGGTTCAGCGAAGATATAATAAATTTTCTTCCGGATCCAACTTTTGCAATTGATAAAAACGGTATTGTTGTTGCCTGGAACCATGAGATGGAGGCATTTAGTGGAATACCTGCAGAAGAGATGATCGGAAAAGGAAATTATGAATATTCTATCTGGATTTTTGGAAAACCTCGAAAAATATTAATCGACTATGTTCTTCATCAGGATATAAAAACCCTTAAAAAAATCTATCCCCATCTGCTTATTGAAGGTCAAAAAATCTTTTCTGAATTTACTATGACCCTTTCCGATGGGTCACTTCTCTATTTTTGGATTACTGCCAGTCCAATACTGGACTCTCATGGATCAATAATTGGTGCAATTGAATCAATCCGGGATGTTACTCATCAGAAAAAATCTCAAATAAAATTGATGGAATCACAAAAATATATCGGTGATATTTTCAATTTCCTTCCGGATGCAACCTTTGTCATTGATTTAGATGAAAAAGTCACCATGTGGAACAAAGCCATGGAGGATATTACTGGTGTTCCATCTGAAAAAATTATAGGGAAAGGAGAGTATGAATATGCAATACCCTTTTACGGGATACCAAAACCACTCCTGGCTAACCTCATATTGATGCCTGATGAGGATTTGGAAAAGAAATATGATGAGATTATTCGGGATGGAGATTCACTTGTCGCAAAAATATGTATCCCGACTTTTGGCATAGAAGGAGCATATTTTTGGGCGAAAGCAAGTCCACTCTATAATTCCCAAGGAGAAATTATCGGAGCGATTGAATCAATCCGCAATATTACCGAAAAAGTAACCGCTGAAATAGAGATTAAAAAAACAATTAGCAGACTTGAACAGATAATAAATTTCCTCCCTGATGCAACATTTGTCATAGATCTGGAAGGTAAGGTAATCACCTGGAATAAAGCGATGGAGGAAATGACTGGAGTATTATCTTTTCAAATACACGGTAAGGGAGATTTTGAATATGCTATCCCATTTTATAGAGAACGAAGACCTCTCCTTGCTAATCTCATATTATGGCCTGATGATGAAGAAGAAAAAAGGTATGCATCATTAATAAAAGACGGAGATGCACTCATTGCTGATTTCTTTCTTCCAACATTTGGGAAAGACGGGACATATATCTGGGCAAAAGCAACTCCAATATATGATAAAGAAGGGGAAATATTTGGAGCGATAGAAAGCATCAGAGATGTTTCCAAAAGAAAATTAGCAGAGAAAGAATCAGAAAATGCAAGAAAAAGACTTGCAGAGATAATTAACTTTCTCCCAGATGCAACCGTTGTAATTGATACAAATGACATCGTAAAAGAATGGAATGTTGCAATGGAGTTGTTATCAGGAATTCCAGCTACAGAAATACTTGGGAAAGGGCAGTATGAATATGCCATTCCTTTTTATGGTGAGAAAAGACCCATTTTAGCCAATTTAGTATTCAAACCAGCTCATGAATTAGAACGTGAATATTCACAAATTACCCGTGAGGGAGATACGCTTGTTGTAGATACATATCTTCCAAAATGTGGCATGAATGGAAAATTTGTCTGGGCGAAGGCCACTCCACTGTATGATCCAAATGGGAATATCACCGGAGCAATAGAGACCATCAGAGATATCACTGATCGCCGGAAAATGGAAGAACTTCTGGCACGTTCGAAAGCAGAACTTGAAATTGCGGCAGATATTCAGCGAAGTTTTCTCCCAGATAGTATTCCAGTAATACAAGGATTTGATATTGCTGCGAAAAGCATTATGGCTAAAGAGGTAGGTGGAGACTTTTTCGATGTTATTCCTATGGAACTTACACCTTTAGGGAAAGGTATGTTTGGCATCCTCATCGCAGATGTTTCAGGGAAAGGAGTTCCGGCTGCATTGTTTATGGCTTTGTCCAGGGTGGTTGTTCGAGTAAATGCGACGTGGTTTTTGGAACCTGAAAAAGTGATCACAACTGCGAATGCGATCATATCACAGGATTCAAAAGCAGGTATGTTTGTAACCTTATTTTATGGGATACTTTCGGATCAAAACCGGACGTTGACATATGTTAATGCCGGGCATAATCCTCCTTTAATTTATCGCTCAAAATCCAATTCATTTGAGGAACTTCACATAACCGGAATGGCAATGGGAGTTATTGAAGAAGAAAAATATAAACAGGTATCTATCCAGATTGATGAAGATGATATTATCGTTCTCTATACTGATGGTGTTACAGAATCTGTAAATCCTTCAAATGAAATGTTTGGGGAGGTTCGTTTAAAATCTCTTATTCACGAACATGCATCATTATCATCACATGAAATACTTACCAAAATAATTGATGAAGTTCAGAATTTTAGTGAGTTTCAACCTCAATTTGATGATATCACACTTTTGATAATCAAAGGACAGAATAATTAACTCTTTTTTAATTATTCAATTAATAACCGCTCTTTAAGATAAGCTATTAAACCAATTCATGCAAAACCTTTGAAAAAATTTACAGATAAACAAAATAATCGACAATATATAAAACAATTATATATCATGGTCTGTGCCATGACTCAAACCATTATCTATATATTAAAACCATCTCCAATCCTAACCTATGGTGCTCCCCCCTCTTTTCCGAATAATCGGAATGGTTTTTCTTATTTCCGTTCTCTGCCTGATATTCCCGGTAATGGCCGGAGATAAGTACTCATCAGGGCAGCCAGATATCTCTGCCGCAATTGTCGGAAGTAATGAGCTTCATACTGGTGAACAGATGGAGCTTACCATTGCTCTCTCTAATTCCGGTGTATTTACAATGAAATTTGTGGATGATGGAGCAATCACTCCTGATTATCTCCCGACCACAGCCCTTTCCCTTTCAGCCGGCCTTGGACCCGGGGACAGTCCGGTTCAGATCACTGCAGATCCCCAAATCCTTGGAGATATTAAATCCGGGGACGTTGTTCAGGCCACTTTTCCTGTTACTATTCCGGACTCTGCAACAACCGGTTCGTACCTGCTTCCCCTGACCGTCTCGTACCAGTACATGGACCAGGCGACCCAGACCGGAATTGATGATATTGAGTACTCATTTAAAACGGTGGAAAAAACCCTGTCTCTTCCGGTGACCATCAGACCTGCGGTGACCCTTGAGATAATATCGGTTGATTCCGGCGATCTGAATGTGGGGGGAGAAGGACACATCGTCATCACTGCCCGGAATATTGGATCAGATACCGGAAAAGAAACGGTGTTTGTTCTTGAGCCGGTTGGAAACAGTCCCATAGTTCCGTATCAGGATAGTATTTATGTGGGGAATTTTCCGGAGGGAGGGAGTGCAACCCTTTCATATAAGGTGTCAGTTGCAACCGATGCTGATCCATCGATACAATATCCCCTGAAAGTCTATGCAACATATACCGATTACCAGGGTCTTCCTGCGGAGACCGGGCATAAAGATGTTAGTGCAGGGTTCAGCCCAAAAGTAACCTTTGCGGTCATAAGTGATCCTGAAACGCTGAATTCAGGTAAAAAAGGAGAGATTGCAGTAGAATATAAGAATACTGGCTCTGTTCCGGTCTATAATGCCCAGGCGGGAATCAACATTGTCGATCCCTTCACCAGTGAAGATGACCAGTCTTATCTTGGAACGATAGAGCCGGGAGATACTGCAACTGCCCGGTTTAAACTGAATGTAAATGGCGGAGCCACCATCAAACAATATGCTCTGGATTCAGAGATCAGGTATACTGATGTGAATCTGACCGAATATGTATCAGATCCAATCAAGGTCCCGGTACAGGTTACTGATTCATCCGGTGGAGATCTTCTCCTGCCAGGATTTATTCTCATTCTTATCCTCATCGGTGGAGGATATCTGTATTACCGACGAAAACAGATGTGACGGTGCCACCATGAATGAATCGTTGGATACAAAGACCTGGCATCGTAAAAAATTAATGAGAATAATCCGGATGAGCCTGATGATATGTCTCATCCTTTCTCTTAGTTCACTCTCCATGTCTGCTGTACCGGTCCCGTTTGGTAAACCGGTATTTGTAGCTACCATAACCGGCTCAAGTGAATTGGAACCAGGAAATATCACCCCTCTTACCATATCAGTCAGAAATACCGGTCATGCTCCGGAGCTGATTCTGGACCCCGATGATCCCGGTCTTTCCAGTCCTGCAGTTGGATATGGGGTTACGCTCACTCTTGAGCCAGGAACTGCCCCGGTTGATATTCCTGCAAATCCTTTCACCATTCCAATCCTCCCCCCTGATACCGGCGTTCCCGTTACCTTTCCTGTCATTGTTCCTGCTGATGCTACCGCCGAATCTTATCATCTTGCTCTGCGTATCGATTCACAATACGCCCAATCGGTTGCGATGGCAGATCTCTCTAATGTCTTTACCTATGCAGATCAGAACCTGACACTTCAGATTCCGGTGAGTGTGAAAAGTGTTGTCAGGGCCCAGGTAGATGAAATCTCCGTCTCTAATCTCTCTCCCGGTCAGGATGGACGAATAACGGCAAAAATCAGAAATGTCGGACAGTATGCCCCGAAAGATGCTATCGCTGAACTGGTTGTGGAGCCACATAGTCTGCTCAGCCCCTACCAGGGAACCTACTTCCTCGGAACTTTCCCTCCAGGAGAAGAACGAACAGTTGAGTGGCGGGCATCAGTGCAGGATACCATTGATACCACATCCATTCCCGCTTCTCTTATTATCTCCTATGAGGATAAGAACGGGATCTGGACCAGTTCACATCCGGTCGTAATCGGGATTCCGGTGGGGAAAGGCCCCAAATTTACCCTTACCTATGATAAACCGGTTATTGAACCGGGAGGATCAGTATCGGTCAGAGTTGTTTATACCAATGTGGGAGATACTCCAGCATATGATGCTGCTGCAAAAATTGTGCCGATTGCACCGCTTTCTTCTCCTCAGTCCAGTATCATGCTGGGAACCATTCTCCCGAATGACTCTGCAGAGGCAGTGTATGAGATTGATCTTGACAGTTCTGCATTGGTAAAACCGTATGGGCTCCTTACGGATGTCAAATATCGCGGTGAAGATAATCTGGTAACACTCTCTGATCCCATGCAAATAGAACTGGAAACAACTGCCCCTGGTCTGGCAGAGGTGCTTCTCTCCCCCCTATCCCTGGTAATTCTTCTGGGGATTCTCCTTATCGGAGGGTATTATTATATGAAACGAATGGGCAGGCTGGCCTGATGGTTACGCTACAAAGAGGCTGACAATGTCTCTGGTTCATCGTTTTTACGAAAAAGTAGCAGATCTGGTCATAGCGAAACCTGCCGGTGTTCTACTCGTGATGGCCCTTCTGTTTCTTGCCTCATTTACTGTTATTGGCAATCTTTCCATGGATTCAGGCTCAGATATCATTCTTGCAGCCGATGATCCGTCGATGATCTGGTACAATACCTACACCGATGATTATTCTCTTGAAAAAGTTGTTCTCCTCTATATTAATGCTCCACAGCCCCTGGATTACACGCTGCTCCATGATCTGCTGATTATGGAGAGAGAGATCTCCCGGATTCCAGGTGTTATCGGGACGCAGACGGCAGCGGACGCTATCCTTGCGGCACATGGAGGAACTCTCCCCAAGACGAATGCAGAGATAACTGCTGTTTTTCAAAGACTGCCAAAATCGGATCAGGAATCACTGGTTCCGGATTCCCTGCACATGCTTGGCATGATAACTGCCCGGGGAGATCCAACTGCACTCCTCTCTCCAATCCAGACGATCATTGACAATGCGGTCCTTCCCCCTGGTGTCACAATTGAGGTTTCCGGAACTGATGCTTTTAACGATCAGATGCTGGATAATATGACAACAGAGATTGTCGTTCTTATCCTGGGTGCATTTGCCCTGATGTTTGTCGGCCTTTTCGTCTTATTTGATTCGGTCAGGTACCGACTCCTTCCCCTGGTTTTTGTTCTTACCGCTCTCGTGTACTTGTTTGGTATTCTGGGGGCGTTACGAATTCCGATGAATATCGGAGCCATTGGTGCATTTCCTGTCCTTCTTGGTCTGGGGATTGATTATGCCGTTCAGTTCCAGTCCCGACTGAATGATGAACTTCTCATCTCACCGCTTCCGGTTGCGATTCGGACCACTATCTGTAATACCGGGTATGCCGTGCTCAATGCAATGATAGCAACCGCTCTGGGATTCATCGTTCTCTTTATTACTCCACTTCCGATTCTGACCGGATTTACGCAGACTGCCATAATCGGTATTATTTGTGCCTATGGAGTGACACTCTTTGGATTCCCTGCCCTTGCTATCCTGATGGATTATAAACCCAAAGTCAGGGTTTCCGGTGGTTTCAATCTGTTTGATACATATAATCAGTTCCTATCTAAAATGGCTCTTCATATCGCCAGAAGACCGTTTGTTCTTCTGGTTCTCGTGATGATGTTAGCCGGAGTGGGAATGGTCATTGATGATCAGATACCGATTGATACCTCGGAAAATTCGATGGTTCCTCCTGATATGCCTGCAAAGGTTGTCATGGATAAAGTAACCGCAATGCTGGGATCACAAACTCCGGTTGAACTGCTTATTACTGCTCCGGATGTGACATCTCTTGATGTAATCCGATGGATGGACCGGTATGGAAATTTCATTCAGGAAGTGTACCCTGATAAAATATTAGGAGTATCCGGAATTTCAAGCCTGATAAAGCAGTATAATAATGGCACTATTCCGTATTCGCAAACCGAATTGAATCAGGTCATGGCGGTGATTCCGGCACATGAGAAACGGCAGTATCTTGATGGTATTACTTCCGGACTTCTGGAATTACAGACCGTTGATCTCACCTCCCAGGAATCGAGTGATATGAGAAAGGTCATTCTTGATACCCTGGGATGGGTTGAGACTCCACCCGGACTTACCGTCAGGACGACTGGTGATTTTGAAATAAATGCGATTACTCTGGATTATATTGTGTATTATAAGCCACTCATGACCGCTCTTGCATTTCTGATGATCTTCCTCTTCCTGATTGTTGCGTACCGGCACATTGTGGCAGTTGCCCCGCTGTTTCCCATTATCTGTGTGGTCGGATGGAATGCCGTTGTCATGTGGGTATTTTCGATTGACTATACGTTCATCACTGCATCACTCGGAGCAATTACCATTGGTGTCTCCTCAGAGTATACTATCCTGATGATGGAACGGTACCTGGAGGAGAAGGAGACCAGTCCGGATCCACAGACTGCTATTCAGAACGGTGTGCAAAAAATTGGAGCTTCGGTTACCGTATCCGGCCTTGTGACGGCGTTCGGTTTTTCGGCATTGCTTCTGTCGTCGTTTCCCATTATTTCTAATTTCGGGATAATGACGGTAATTGCGGTCGTGTTCTCCCTGCTTGGAGCGATTATCATCATGCCGGCAGTTCTTTCTATCATGGGTCGACTGGAGGAGTGGGTAATACACCGGAGATCATAAAAATAAATCCCCTTATCCTGAATTTTGATGGATAAACCATTACAGATCAAATACTGTTTCTCGAAGAAGATATGAGAAAATTAAATCATGATGGTAGAGGATCTTATTGAGTGCCTGAAGTCAAAATGGCACAGTTAGGTTCCATCTTTTTTTCCCTCGACGATAACCTTGAATCCCCCGTATGCCATTCGTTCGATGTCGAACGGCATTGTTTTGTCTGTCCATGCAGGGTCATTCATCATGGGATCGTTCATCACGAGCATGTTAACTTTATCCCGGTGTTCTCTGGATTCAAAGATGATAAACGAGAAGATCACTGTCTCACCAGGTCTGGTATTTGCCATTTTTAAAAAAGTCGTTCCTGGCATATTCCCCGGTTCGAGGTCTTCTCCTACACATTCGAAGTACTCGAGTGCTCCGTACTTCATCCAGATTTTTTCTCCCATCTTTGCCATCTCACGGTACTCATCGATCTTGTCATTCGGCACCGTTATGACAAACCCGTCGACATACTTCATACTTTCAAGATAGTGTTTCCGGAATAAAAGGTTGCGGGTTTATCATAGATTTTTTTATTTCTTCACCGGATATTTCTATAGAATGGGGAATGGAGCGATTTACATCCGGGTCAAGTCTGATATCATCAAGAGTAAGAGACTCTGTCTTTAAGGATATAGTGTATTTCGTCAAGGATGTGATACAGAAACGAGGCAGAATCTTATGCCCAGATTACCTCCTGGGAAATATAGGGGAGAATGTAAGGAGAAACGCCATCCGGAGTGACAATTTCAACCTTTCTTGGAAACAAAGACTGGAGGTATAGTTCAAGATCAAGATATTTTTGATATTGTAATTTAATAATAATCCAACTTTGCCATTACCAACAAAATATGTGTCCTTAGTGATGTTTGAATCGACCAAAATAAGAACCAATAAACTTGAGCCGAATGAAAATATTTCCTTTCACATCGCTACCATTTTCCTCGTAGATAAGTTGTATGAAGTTCTGAACCTTTGCGATATTTCCGGAAAACACAAGACGAAGGGTATCGATATCAATTGTCTACTTCGAACCCTCATTAACTCCAAATTACCGGATAACTTCAGCATAAAGAGATATCACGACCGGATCAACCTGCGAAAAATGATTGCTGAATTTTCCCTCCCTTCCTACATTGAAAGAACTCTATACCGAATCCTTGTAATTCTTGGTGCTATTCGGATGAAATCTTCTCTGACATCCCGAATGTCCTTTTTTCTAGGAATGATTTTAACCATACCAACATCAACATGGACCGGACCAACCTGGTTCTTTATGGGAATGAGGCCCGGATTGGAAAGTATGGATACAGCCGGGATCACCGACCAGAGAAAACAGATTCCCGTTGGCGTTATAGAACTTTCCGGCCCGAAAAATAACCCGATTGGGATGACAATCGAACCTGGCAATCACACTGATCAGACCCATTTCAAGAACAGCAGATACAGCCGGCTGAGAGAGGTATCTCTGGTGATATTCGATAAAGGAGCGAACAGGATCGCGAATACCCTGATGTTCCGGGCAGATAATCTCCAATACCTCACCGGAAAGAAGCTCAACAAGAGCGATGACAAGATAATTGCTAAGTTTGAAATATCTAATCCTCAGGTTATTGATGATGAATCAGGTATTCTCGGAAATTAAATCGAGAAGCCGAATAGTACTGACTAACTCTACTTCTCAATAAGCTGGAATCCAGAGCCCGAAAAGTAGTTCGAGAGAAAAGGGGTAAAAGCCATTCCAGATATTATTGACAAGAATTAGACTTTCAAAAGGTTCAGGATAAACAGTCTTCTTGTGGATGTGGACTATTCCATCCATCCTAAATTGATGGAACTCTCCGAAGATGATGCTGTCAGGCTTCATGAAGGAAAGGTCATAATGGTGAGAGAGGGATCTTTCTGCCTGGAATCGAGTAAAAATTTGACACGTACTGAAGCCCTTCTGACCTATCGGAAGAGGACTCGAATGAAGATATTTCACTCTATGAAAGACGAGATCAAGATAAAACCATTGTGAATCTGGGCAGATGAGAGAATTTATAGGGCGATAATCCGTGGTTTTATCACACAGGTATTTTTCTCACTCATCCGGTTTGAGATCCCGTAACTGAAGCATACGTCACCGAAATTTATCAAAACGGCGCATTGAAATTATCAGGTATGATTGATTCGTAGACGAGGAAGACAAAGAAGGACATTTACTTTAATTTTGATGCTATCACAACACGATAATTGTGGACGATAATTGAGTGATTATTTGAAGTTTTAATGGAAAATCTTCAATTATCAAATACTGTTTTCCGGTGAAATTCTGAGAAATTAGATTACGATAGAGAATGTTCTCAATGTGCGTCTGAAGTCGAAATGGCAAACTTAGGTTATTTTTCCATGGATTTAACAAGAAATAAAAATGTGTATTGGAAAATATTGAGTATTTCTTTCAAAAATTGAATTTCTGTATTAAATCGGAGAATTTCTTATTATAGTTTAATGAGAGTAATCCGAGATAGAACAAATGATCGGACAAATTCAGCCTTTTCTATCGCATCACGGGCTTCTTCTATGCTAGGAAAGTAAAATTCATCAGCGTATCGAATTTCCACAGCAAAATCAGTTAGTTCATCAATATTTTTATCAATAAGTTCACTAAAAGATGTATCGATAAGAATACAATCTCTAATAAGTCTGATTAGAGAATGTGTTTTGGGAATTTCAGTATCTGAGAAAACCAGGAATGCCTTCAGATATTTTTCAATGGTTTGCTGAGCATGAAAACATATGGTATCAAGAGCCGGATCTTCGTGTTCAATTTCATGAGAGGCATTTTTTAAGTCACTATCCGCTTTTAGACACCATAGTCGAATTGTTTCAATATTATTGCTCATACCGGTAATCCTTCCCGTAAGGCATAGTATGAGATTCTACCTTTGTCGTTGTTTGCAGATAGGACTTCGTTTTCAGCCAGCAATAAGAAATCTGCATCAATATTAAAGTCAAAAATAAATCGTTTTCTGATTCCAGATATTATTTTTCGTTGTAAAGAATGTAGAATTTTTTCCTGAATGATTATTAAAAAATCCCAATCGCTCTCTGATTTTGCTGTTCCTAGAGCACGACTACCAAAGAGATATACTGATGTGACAATCACATCTTGCTTTGCAAATTCTTCCCGAATTATATTCGACAGGGTTTCGACAGGAGGTATATTATTCATTTTAATATAAGATTTGATTATAGTAAACTAAGTACTCTTATTCAATTAAATAATATCTGGTTTGAGGGCTTGAGTACTACCACATATATACCTTGCTATAACGAAACCCACCTCCAACACCTTGATTCCCCTTTCCTGGATTCGCTCCAACTCCCTGTCCTCTCAACCCACTTTCGAAACTCCCCCCCTAATATTCACGAAAATACCTGGTCCTTCCAATTAACCGGATTACTAAGAATTCCTGGGATTTCGAGCTTAAACCGATCTCCGTTCGGTGGTAAGATACAGTTCATTCTCCAATCAATTTTTAAGGATTCGTTGGTATAACCGGGAGTAAATAGGAATGAGTGTGCATACTTAATCTGGGAATAAATTATGAGATATTCCGAGAGATGAGCGATGAAGACTGGAATGAAATCCTTCTCAACGAAGAATTATCTGATGATTTATCTCTACAATGTCAAGTTCAAAAGAGAAGTCAATGAATTATTTCGTTTTATTGAAAAAAGACAATTTTTTTCGTCAAATAATTTTTATCTATTCGTTTCTCATCTTCTCAATGATCTTCCGGATCTTTATATCCAGGTCCGGAATATCATGCTTGATTACTGACCATACTACAATCCATTTTATTCCAAAATATCCGTGTATGAGTTTATCTCTCATTCCGGCAATGGCATTCCAGGGAATATCCGGATGAGCATCCCGAAATGCAGGAGAGAGGTTTTTTACCGCTTCACCAATTATCTCAAGAGAACGGGGAATAGAACGACTTAAATCAGGGTCAAGTCTGATATCATCAACAGTCAGAGATCCGGTTTTATCAAGAATATACTGTATTTCATCAAGAATATGATATAAAAAAGGGAGTGACTCTTTCATACCCAGACTACCTCTCGGGAAATATAGGGAAGAATATAAGGAGAAACGCCATCCGTAGTTACAATTTCGATTTTTCTTGGAAACAAAGACTGGAGGTACACTTCAAGATCAAGATATTTTTTATATGTAATGGATTCCGGATCAAGTTCAATGAGGAGATCGAGATCACTGGAATCTTTGGCTTCATCCCGTACTACAGAACCGAATAAACCTACATTTGTCACACCAAATCGGTCTTTCAAGTCATGAGCTTCCCGTTTCAAAATTGAAAGTACCTCATCTCGTTCTGTCATCGGTATCACCTTTTATCATATTGTATTTGTACTCAGAAATTGTATATTTCAAAGTATATGTAGAGTAATTATTCCTCATCTTCTTTATACTCACTGAGAATGAATTCAAATTCTTACATAAATTATTCTTTTTACTCGAAATATACTCTCTGATCACATGATTATCACCCTATGGATCTTTTATTTCTAAAAAATCCCTCCCTGAAATAAACAACATAAAATCTACTACAGTCACTCCTAGCGAATAAACCCTGACCCCCCCGACTACCACTCCCGGAACCCGGAAAAGGAAAGAACAAAAGAACCGAGGATAAATAGAGTGAGCGTTCCCCAACCAATCAGCCTGCTAACAAGGAAATGATTAGCATGGCCGGAATGGTTGCAGAATTTCTTGAATTTTAAAAGAGTGTCCGGTTGTTCCTCTTGCTGTGGCGATTATCATGGGTGCTCCAGTAGCAGCCCTGGTAAAGTCATTTGTTAACAATAGTATCATGCCGTTTATTGGTGTTCAGGTTCCATCCGGAGACTGAAAGACCGTAACTTTTGCTTTGGGACCGGTCAACCTGGGGATAGGTCCGTTTTTAGCTGAATGTATCAATTTTATTGTAATTCCTCTTGTGGTTTTCATGATTGCCAAAAAGGTAATGGGCGAAGAAATGGGAGAGAAAAAATAATCAGATCTAATAATTACTCATATAATCCGGAGAATTACTTTTTCATTTCCTCAAAAAACCCGGGTACAAATGTTTTCCAGATGACATCAGCCATAGCAAGGTGTAATGTTGAATAATCCCTCCGGTGTGCCAAAAACTCTCCATCACTCCCGGATTGCCGAAAGCCCCCCCATCCGGATACCCGAAACTCCGGGTTACATGACCGGATACCTGCTAGCCGGGTCAGGAATAGTGGCTAACCCTTAAAATTATAATTTATTAGATCCGGTGGCTTCTTCGAGAAATTCGGGAGTTAAAAGAAATTGGTGTGTCAACCCTGGTCCGGTGGGGTGGTTAGTAATGCGGTGAATTTAAGGTATTTTATAAATAATTTAGAGAAATACTAAGTTTTAGGAATGATAGTTCTCGTTTTAGTTAGCATGGCTTTTAGACCGGAAAGGAGAAAAGAGTATGAATCCATATAACACACAAATATTAATGTCACTCTTTAAGGTATCATAATCCCGGAGAAATCAAATGCCAGATGACATTACTCTTACCATTCCATCATCTATCGTTCAGGAGATGAAACTTCCACCAGATACTGTCAAAGAAGAACTCACGAATGAATTAACATTAGGCCTCTATCAGCGAGGAATAATTACATCTGCCCAGGCATGCCGATTATCAGGACTTGATCGGTTCCAATTTGAAGAACTGCTCTGGAAAAGGCATATTCAACTCCATTATTCAGAAGAAGATCTCGAGAAGGATATCAAATATGCAACTGGTAAATTCTGTTGCACAGTATATTTTTAAATGAGGAAATTTAGAAAAATGGAACGTGAAGTTTTAGAGTGGTTACATCAGGCTGAATATGATTATGAAGATGCAGAATATCTCTTTCATGGAAAGAGATATCCAAAGGCAGTATTCTGTTGTCATTTGACGCTTGAAAAAGGATTAAAAGCTCTCTACCTTCATTATTTAAAAACTCAACCCCCAAGAACTCATAGTCTGGATTTTTTAATACAAACTATTCCTGTTGGAGTGCCAGAAAAGTTCGATAATCTTATGGATATATTAGAGGATGTAAGCGTTAAGATAAGATATCCTCCATTACTTGATATACTTCTAAATGATATTACTGAAGAGACTGCCAGGATGATTATTGAAGATACTGGAGATTTTTTATCATGGATTCGTGGGTTGAATCTTTAATTACTGATCTTTCAGAAGATATGAAAAAACAGGGGATAAATATCACTTCGATTATCCTGTTTGGTTCACAATTTGAAGGAACGGCAACCAATGAAAGTGATATTGATCTTGCAATAGTATCCCCGTCATTTACTGGTCTTAGTTCACTTGAACGAAGAAAAAAATGTAAAAAATCTATCCGACATATTATTGATATCTATAAAATTCCAGTTGATCTCATTCTTCTTACTCCGAACGAGTATGAAAATGAAAACTCTCTTCGGATGTCGTTTATTCGCCAAGGAATAAGTGTTCCTGTCCTGGCATAAATTTTGGTAACAATCTATTTTCCTTTATCTGGAGTTTTTGAAGTTATTGATATATTCTCAATGATGAATGATATATAGACATGGTATCAATATCACCAAAAATTGAACAGGAAGTTCTTTCCCTTCCCGTTCAGGAACGATTGGCACTTATTGACAAGCTCATTGAAAGTCTAAATTTTCCTAAAGTCACTATAATTGATGATATATGGGCCGATATTGCTGAGAAAAGATTATTGGAAATAAATGAAGGATTAGTTTCTTCTGTATCTGGTAATGAAATCTTTTCTAAATGAATTATTTTTTTCGAATGCTCTGCTATCACTACCCGTTGAACAACCTTCTGGATAATATTCTCATTAAGCGTAGAACATTCTCAAATAATTCTCTATTCTATTTTTATATTTTTAATAATCCTCCGGATCTTAATATCCAGGTATGGAATATTATATTTGATAACTGACCATACCACCATCCATTTTATTCCAAAATACCCGTGAATGAGTTTATCTCCTATCGGCAATGGCATTCCATGGAACCTCCGGATGAGCATCTCGAAAAGCAGGAGAAAGATTTTTCACCGCTTCTCCGATTATCTCAAAAGAACGGGGATAGAACGACTTAAATCAGGGTAAAGTCTGATATCATCAACAGTCAGAGATCCGGTTTTATCAAGAATATACTACATTTCATCAAGAATATGATATAAAAAAGGGAGTGACTCTTATACCCAGACTACCTCTCGGGAAATATAGGGAAGAATATAAGGAGAAACGCCATCCGTAGTTACAATTTCGATTTTTCTTGGAAACAAAGACTGGAGGTACACTTCAAGATCAAGATATTTTTTATATGTAATGGATTCCGGATCAAGTTCAATGAGGAGATCGAGATCACTGGAATCTTTGGCTTCATCCCGTACTACAGAACCGAATAAACCTACATTTGTCACACCAAATCGGTCTTTCAAGTCATGAGCTTCCCGTTTCAAAATTGAAAGTACCTCATCTCGTTCTGTCATCGGTATCTCTTTTTATCATATTGTATGTGTTCTCAGTATATTCTAAGGTATATGTCGAATAATAATTCCTCATCCTCTTTATACCCATTGAGAATGAATTCAAATCCTAACCTGAATTATTCTCTTTACTCAAAATATGCTCTCTGATCACATGATTATCACCCTATGGATCTTTTATTTCTAAAAAATCCCTCCCTGAAATAAACAACATAAAATCCACCACTATCACTCCTAGCGAATAAACCCTGACCACCCCAAATAATAGAAATCCACTTCCCGGAACCCGGAAAAGGAAATAACAAAAGAACCGAATAAAATGTGAGGTTCCCCAACTTTCATGCAATCAGCCTACTAACAAGGAAATAATTAGCATATCCGGAATGATTGCAGAATTTCTAGAATTTTAAATGAGTATAAGGTTGCCCAAACAGTGGCGTTTATCATGGGTGCTCCAGTAGCAGCCCTGGTAAAGTCGTTTGTTGATAATAGTATCATGCCGTTTATTGGTGTTTTGGTTCCATCCGGAGACTGAAAGACCGCAACTCTGGCTTTGGGACCGGTTAACCTGAGGATTTGTCCGTTTTTAGCTGAATGTATCAATTTTATTATAATTGCTCTTGTGGTTTTCATGATTGCGAAAAAAGTAATGGGCGATGAAAAGGGAGAGAAAAAGTAATGAGAACTAATAATTACTCAAATAATCCGGAGATTTCCGTTTTCATTCCTCAAAAAACCCGGGTACAAATGTTTTCCAGATGACATCAGCCATGGCAAGGTGTAGTATTTAGCACTCCCTCCGGATACCCGAAACTCAGGGTTACATGACCGGATCATCAATGGTCCGGACTGGTGTAGTGGCTAACCCCTAAATTTATAATTTTTTCGATCCGGTGGCTTCGTCGGTAGATCCGGGGGTGAAAAGAAATTGGTGTGTCAGCCCTGGTCCGGTGGGAATCGTATATTTTTTCTGGATTAATGATTAACAATTGGTATTTTTAAGTATAGAAAAACTTCAAAAAAATCTTTTATACTAATTATTAACTTCTAATATGGTTTTCTTCATAGTGTTTTTTTATATTTTTCCAGATGGCATGCAAAAATAAAAATCATAAGAAAGAGGTACCATATAGTAACTATTTATTTACTCAAATATTCCAGGAAAAATATGAAATTTACAATACTCTGTGAAAAAGATGAAGAGGGACATTATGTTATAGAATGCCCTGAACTTCCTGGTTGTTTTTCTGAAGGAGATACCCTAGAAGAAGCTATCGAAGCTATAAATGAAGCGATTGCCGGTTGTATTGCCAGTAGAATTAAAACTGCAACCCGTTCTCTTCTTCAATGTAATACTCCAGATAATCTAACCTTTTCATTTGAAATTCCTGAAAGTTCCCATGCCTAAATTACCCCGGGCTTCAGGTGACCTTCATGTTGGTGCTTTCAAAAGAGCGGGATGGATTGTTAATCATATTGAAGTTTTAAATCGATGTTTTTAATAGATCAATTTACGTTTATTCATTTCTTATGTGATATCAAAATAAGAAGATAATTGGGTTTTCGCAAATTGCAGAACGGTATCCATAAGTTCACATGCCTCATCTGGATTCATCGCTCCATTTACCTCACCTCCATACCTGATAGTAACTGCATATGGGGTCAGATATGCAAGTTTGGCGATTGAAATTGGGAGAATGATTCCTGCATCTTCCAGCATATATGCAAGTTCAGTAAGGTCATGAGTTTTTAATGGGACAATATTTTGTGAAACCAAGATCGCCTTAAATCCTTTTTCAACTGCCTGTTGTGCATGGAAACATATTATTCTATCTGAAGCATTTGGGTCTTTACTGAGAGTGTGACATACGTATGAATCATCCAAAGCGAGATTGAGGAATTGAAATGCTTCATCCTTCCGCTGCATAAACGGTTCTTCCCTCTCTTATGCCATGATATAATGCTGAGCCAATTGGAGGATTCAGGATTTCATTTCTTGTACTGACAAGTATATCCACACCCACTCCAGGTGCAACCCTGCCGATGGCATTTCTAATTTCTGCCATTTTTTTCCCCTTTTCAGGAACAGATTCAAAAATAACAAGAAGATCAAGGTCAGAAGATTCTGTTTGTTCTCCCCGGGCATATGAACCAAAAAGAATTATTTTTTCCGGATGCTCCGCTAATACCACCCGTTGAACAACGTTCTGAATAATATCTTCATTAAGCATAGAACATCCTCAAATTTCTCTATATTACTTTATGTTTTACTCAATTAACTCTGGTAGGCATAATATGATATTATTCATTTATCTTTTCTTTCTCATTGATAAAAAATTATCTTTTTTTGAGATTAATGAGAAATTCGTGTGATTTTATTTCCTATCTTTTCTGAAACTTTTTAGTATAAGTCACTTCACCCCAACTACCACTCCTAAAGCCTGGAAAAGGATAAAACAAAATAACCGAGGAAAATATGAGGTTCCCACACCCTTCATACAATCAGCCTGCTAACATGGAAATGATTGCAGAATTTCCTGAATTTTAAATGAATATACGGTTGTTCCCCTTGCAATGGCGTTTATCATGGGTGCTCCAATAACAGTCCTGGTAAAGTCGTTTGTTGACAATAGTATCATGCCGTTTATTGGAGTTCTGGTTCCATCCGGAGACTGGAAGACCGCAACTCTTGCTTTGGGACCGGTCAACCTGGGGATAGGTTCGTTTTTAGCTGAATGTATCAACTTTATTGTAATTGCTCTTGTGGTTTTCATGATTGCGAAAAAAAATAGGCGAAGAAAAGGGAGAGAAAAAGTAAAAAGATCTAATAATCACTCATATAATCCGGATAATTCCTTTTTCATTTCCTCAAAAAAACCCGGGTACAAATGTTTCTAGATGGCATCAGTTATAGCAAGGTGTAATATATCTCTCCGGTGTGCCTAAAATCCTTCAACTGCTCCTGGATTATCGAAATCCACCCATCCGGATACCCGATACTCTTGGTTACATGACGGGATAAGATCTGGTTCGATCCGTTATGGTGGCTAACCCCTAAAATCTATAATTTTTAGGTCCGGTGGCTTCGTCGGTAGATCCTGGGGTGAAAAGAAATTGGTGTGTCAGCCCTGATCCGGGGGGTTGGTAACTAATTTGATGGTATTACAATTAGCTTATGATTGAACTTGACATTTTAGAGATAATTTTGAAGATTAAAAATTACCAATTGACCTAATATTACAACTTTATTTTTCGACTTATAGGGTGTTATAAGAATATGATATCGAAAAAAATAACAAACTATAGGTAAAACCCATTGAATATGAATAATTTGCGGTTATTGACAGATCAAGCATTGGGTGAAGGGAATGATCTGGAAAATGATGGTTTAGATTTTTCAACATATGCAAGTGTTCTTGCTAATGCCGCTCTTGAAACACCTGGTCCCTTCACAATTGGGATATTTGGTGAATGGGGAACTGGAAAGACCAGTCTCATGAGAATGATTATGAACAATCTCAACACAAAAAATGATAATTATAATCAGGTTACCGTTTGGTTCAATGCATGGAGGTATGAAAACGAAGAACATCCAATCATTCCTCTAATAATTATAATTATTAAAGAATTAGAGAAAAATATAAAAAATAACTCTAAATTTGAGAATTATATTTTAAACTTAATTACCTCTCTCCAAACAATAGCTAATGGTCTTTCAATTAAATCTACACTCAAGATCCCATTTTTGGGCGAGTTAGAAGCAATCTATTGTCATAAAGATAAAATTGAGCGAGAAAAGGAATTAACATCTGATTCACTTCAAGATCAATGTGTATATTTTCAACTATTTGAAACACTTTCAACAATCAAATTCGATGATGATTTCAAAATTATCGTATTTATTGATGATTTAGATAGATGTTTTCCGAATCAAGCAATTAAACTTCTTGAAAGTATAAAATTAGTGTTATCTCAGTCTGGTTTTATTTTTTTTCTTGGAGTTGCCAAGAATATTATTGAAGGATACCTTGAACATCGTAATATCACTGAATTTGGAATAGAAAAGCACCATGGTCAATTATATTTAGATAAAATAATACAACTGCCTTTTCATATACCCTCTCATCGAGTACGAATGGATAAATTTTCTGAAAATATTTTAAATAGAATTGATCACACGCTAAAAAACGAAATAAAAGAAATTTTACCTATTGTTCATCCTACATTGGGTAATAATCCAAGAACAATTGTTCGGTTTATAAACAATCTTTTAATTGATAATGCAATATATACTGAATTATTTTCTGAAAATTCTGAACCTCAAATTTTTATTAATTATTTTGCAGTAAATCGTTGTTTTCAATTACGGTGGTCTAATATATTTACTAAATTAGCTCCAAATGATAAATGGTGTGAAGGCGTTCAAAAGTATCTTCATTCAGGAGAAGAATCACCTGAATTAGCATCGAACAGTCAATATTTGAACATTGCTAAATTTATTTTTGAAGATGATGAATTAAAATTATTACTTTCAAGTAAATCTGGAACTTATTGGTTGATAAATCATGAAAAACGTCATGCCTCCATTGAATTTCTGGAAATTTTTAGAAAAGAAGAAAGAATAATTGAAAATTTGATAAAAAACGATATCCTTATAACCTGTGATAAAAGTGATATTGGGATAGCAAATAAATTTGGAAACTATCTCTTTGAAAAAAATAATTTGAATAGAGTTATGGTATATGATGTTTCTTTTGGCAAATATAAATTGGGAGTGTTTATCATTGGTCGAGGTTTTTTACATAATTTACAAAACCGACAATTATTAGAAAAAGCATTTCAAAAGGAAAATTCAATTTATCATTATCTCTATTTTATTTTAGACGAAGTCCCTAAAGATCAGATACCCAAGGGACTTTTACAACGAGGAACATATATAGATTTGAATAAAGTCGAGGATCCGAAGTATATGGATCAATTGTTTCATAACTGGTCAAATATTCTATAATTATTGTAAATAATTATAAAAGATTGCTTGGGTCGAACTGTGAAAAATACTATTTCACATAAAGAACGGCGGAATGTGAACGGTATGCCCGAGCGATTCTTAGGGATGAGGAGTTTGAGCGAATGATGAAGGGTAGAAATGAGGTTGAACATCTGATGAAGAAGTCAGAGGGGCATAGGGAGCTGAAAGGCGGTCAAATGAGGTTGTTTTAATGATAGAATTTTTGATGAACCAAGAAATTTTAGCATTAATTACAGTAATAAGCCTTATTGGAACACCATTAGCAATATTACAGATTTGGATAATATTTAGGGGGAATCGTTTATCATACATTGTTATTGATAAAAAAATCATTACAATTTTAAAATCTTACATTCCCTTAATCAAAATTCTAATTAATGATAATGAGGTTCTACAACTTACAGAAACAAAATTTGCAATTTGGAATGATGGCTTTTATCCAATTCGTAGAAATGATGTTGTAGAATCTGATCCCATTAAAATAAAACCCAATGAAAATGTGAAAATAATATCCTCTGAAATCTCTTATTTCAAAAATAAAAATTCTGATGTTAATCTTAAAAATAATGGTGAAGATTATTTAGAAATAACATTTAACTATCTCAACCGAGGTGATGGCTTTATCTTAAAATTGCTTCATACTGGAAATTCATATCAGGATATTCCCATTAGCGGTTCAATTATTGGTGGAGAAATTAAAAAGAAGGAAAAAAGAATCGTGTATTTATCACGACAATATATTCCAGTTTTAGGTTATCGTGAGTATCATCAAAGATATTTAGGATATATATTAATGCCTTTTTTTATTTTTTCTTTATTATTTTTCTCAATATTTTTAATTTTAGATCCATCAATACTCTCAAAAATTATTGGCATTTTATTTCTCCTACCTACTCTGTTTTTAATTAAAGTAACAATCCCCAATATTCCTAAGGATTTGGAAATAATTGAGAGAACATAAAATGGTTTTAAGAGATGATTTTTCATTATGTTGAATAATAAGAAAAGAGGTTATTAATGCCATCTAATAAAAAACAACATTATGTTCCTAAGGTATTTCTCCGAAATTATACAGATGATGGAAATATTCTTCATTGTTACAATTTCGATTCTGATGAATGCTATCCTGTATCTATTAATACCATTTGTCAGGAATCATATTTTTATGGGCAAAATTTGGAGATAGAAACACAATTGACTCAATTTGAAGGAAAATTTGCCACTTTATATGCCAAAATTCTATCTGAAAAAACACTTAAGAATATTACAAAAGATGAGTTTCATGATTTATTTTTCTCAATAACTCTACAAAAAGACCGAACAAGAAATAAGCGTAATGATGGTATCGACCTATGGGAATATCTTTGGGTAAATAAATACTCACAATCAATTCTACCCTTGTTAAAATCATATAATTTAGATTTAGATAAAGCAAATAAAGAGATTCTCAATCATTCAGAAAATTTATGGATTTTTGATATTATCGAAGCAGATATAAATTACCCTCTCATTTCCGATTTAGATATTTTTATTGTAGAAAATCTATCAGATATTAATTTTATCTTGGAGAAAATCCAGTTGTTTTAAATAATACTCTTTCATTATATCGAGAATATTCTTCAGGATTGCAATCCCCTGGCTTACAAATATGGTTTCCATTTCATCCAAAATTTGCTTTGTTGTTTATAGATTCAGAATCATATTACTATCCTTCAACCAATCCTGATCTCATTCAATTATCGAAAAGAATTGATATAGAAAAAATAAATTTGCTTCAACTTTTTTCTACAGGAAACAATCTATTTTTTTCTGATAAATCATACTGCCCTGAATTAATAAAATTTGTACAGGAAAACAAAGAACTGAAACCAGACAAAGTAAGAGAAGAAAAAATCTTAAAAAAAAATAAAAATTCGAGGCAAAGATGCTCAAATTATGGCTGCAAGATTAAAAGGGGATAACTTTAATGTAAAATTTTCTTTTATTAAAATGAATCATACCGTTAATCGAAAATTAAAAAAGTATCAAAAAAACTTATTTTTATTCTTTAAAAATCCTCCCGTTAGAACTCCTCATTTGATTAATCTTGTTGAGGAAAGAGATAATGAAGTTTATGGAGATACTCCTTATGCAAAAGGCAGAAAAATGAGTCAAATAATTGATAGAACTATTGGTGGTTAAATAATATGAATCAAGAATCAGATAAAAAATTCGAATGTATCAAAGGGATAATGGCATTTGTCGATTTTTTAGGTCTATCCAACTTTTTAAAAGTAAATACTCCAATGTCAAATGCCGATAATGAAAAAATAGACAGATTAAATGCACAAATTCATTTTTTTGAATCTTCACTAGGTCATCATGGTCGATTTGCAGAACAAACAGAAAAATATCAATTAAAATATGATGGTGGAGTCTGGGGAGCCATATCATATTCGGATAATGCCAGTATATTTATTTCTGGAGAAGGTTCAGAAAATCCTAATTTAACACTAACTAATCTTTTCGAAATTCTCCTAGCCCAATTAGCATATTCTCAATATGAGAGTGCTTCTGATTGGAAATATGATGGATTTGAAAATTTTTTAATAAGAGGTGGAATCACTTACGGATATGGTTATATTGGTAAAAACATTGTTACGGGCCCTGCCCATTTGCATGCATTCAACATAGAACAGAGTGATCCTTACCCCAGAATAGTCATTGATAAGAAAATATTTGATAATATTGATATAACACGTCTTGAAAAAAATTTTATTATAAGAGATTTTTATGGGACTTTTTTTGTCGATTATCTTAAAGCATTTAATCCAGATCTTCTTTATTGTTTGGAGCATGTTCGGGATTTTATTCTAGAAAATTTAAAATCAACAAAAGGTTCTATTTTACAAAAATATCAATGGACCGCACGATATTTTAACTATCATTGTCATAGATCCAATTTAAATGACCTTTTGATTCCAGAATTTGAAGACTATGATAAATGTTTTACAAAAGATTTCAATGTGGTTTAGGGAATAATCTTAAAAAAGGAATATGAATCCAAATGTCAAAAAGTTCTACCTTATTTTTATTTATATGCTCAGGAACAAAAAATGTAGAATCTCCTGGGAGTAACACATATTTAGCAGATTATGGAATCTGTTCAAAATTTTCCCCAAATACTGCTAATTATTTACTCCATAAAAGAAATCAAGCAAAAGAATTACTAATAAATTATACTATGGCAATGTTCTTTTAAGTGAATATCCAAATAATCAAAAAATCAAATGTGGATATGATTTTGGAGGAAATGATTTAACTGCACGTTATCTTCCGGCAATAGGATTATATTCAGGTAGATTTTATTCGGGCCTTGGAGAGAGAGGTATTCAAAAAATATTGTCCTCACAACACCATTTTCTAATTATTTCTGGGCTTTATGGACTAGTTACTCCAACAGAATTTATTCAATTATATGAATGCCCTCTTGAAGACCTTCCTGAATATCAACAACATTGGCAAAATAATGATGAATTATCAAAAATTTTAATCAACTATATTGAAGAAAACCAAATTTCAAATATATTAGATTTTTCCGCTCAATATGTATACACATACCTAATTAACTGGAAAATTATCGAAAATATTCCTGATCTCGCAATTTTCCATGCACATAATGTTCATCACATCAGTGATGAAGCGTTAAAATACTTGGGTAAGTCTGTTGGGGACAAATTTTTGTCAATGAATGATAGCGATTTTAGAGAAATTGTGAATTCATATCAATATAAGGATACAATCCTATCAAAGGATATTCTCCCACCAGATGAATGGCCTATTGAGGAACTAAGAAAAATAGAGTTATTAATCCGAAAAGGTGAGTCCAGATGGTTTGAGTATAAAGCCTCATTAACAGGTCGTGAATTTGATAATTTAAATGATCGTGAAAATCCCATTCAATTTACATTTGAAAAATTCCGAGTGATGAAAGCTGTTGTATCTTTTCTCAATACAGATGGCGGTGAACTATTAATTGGAATTAGAGATGAAGATAAAGCAATTATTGGCATAGAAGAAGACCTCAACCAATATGAAAATGAAGAGGATAAAGAGGATTATTACCGCCTAATTTTTGAAGAAATGATTACTATATTCATCGGTAAAATATTTGCAGATAAAATATCATCCCAAATTATTCATCTTCAGAATAAACCATTACTTCTTATTTCGGTAAAAAAAAGTAAGATACCCGCATATATACTCCGCAATGATAAAGGGAAAGAAAGAAGACAATTCTATGTACGCCAGAACAACTCGATGAGAAAATTAGATGAGAATGAACAATTACAATGGATAACCGAGCATGAGCAGGTATCTATTTAGGAAAGGTTCATTATATTTTCGAAAATTCTATAGTATTTCTTAATCTAATTGACACAACACGATATCCAGCATTGGTCCATGCTTTGGAATGAGGATGTGACGGATCATCGTTTGCCCACCATTGCTGATATTTGTAAGCAGAAGAAGGCAATGAGGATCCAAGTATTCTCTCAATTTCTTGATAAGAAAGAGTAATTCTATTATTAACCGCTCTATTCAGATACTCATAAAGCGGTCCATATTTTCCACCTGGTTTACTAGAATCCTCCCGAATAGAATTATTTTGCGATAGAGGATCATTGGATCTTTGACTTCCTTTTAATAAATTCCATGGCGGTGAAAATTGTTCAATCAATTTATTTTCAATGTTTTTTCTATCATATGTCTCAAAAAAATGTAAATATATCTGATGGTTGCCTTTGATAGATGAAAGAATCAAATTATTTAAACGACAATTTGTCATTTGCCCGTTTGATAAACAATTTCTCCGATCGATTCGACAGTACCCTTCAATAAAACGGGTCTCAAAATTCTTTGTTTCACCGATATACTTGAGTTTATTATCATCTTCAAATATGAAATACACCCCTTCTTTTCCATTATAGCCATTCGGAATTCTGAAGTGGCAAAAGGGACCAATCCCATATTTATGAAAGCCTTGGGGACTGACATTAGATTTTGAATCGAGATAATCATATTCAATAATATTACCTGATATATCCCGGTGCGGTAAAATTTCGCACACCAAATCCAGAGTAATGCCCGGGAATTTCTCAATAATCTGGGAAAAAGAAATAGAATTAGATGAGGATTCTTTCATTTTCAAAAATTATTCTGATGTGGTGTGAATATTGTTACTTTTTTCAAGTGTCTTCAGTATGAGATCTGCCATAAGCCGGGCATGCTCATGGGTCATGTACACTCTGACTCCCTCGATCACTTGTTTCCCGTCCCGTGGAATACCTGGAAGTTCCATAAAATCAAGGGCCATATCATTATTACTTGCTTGAATATTTACTGAGTTACAATATCGTGAAAGAATTATATTTGCTATAGGTTCTTTTGTCATAATGTCATCTCTAATATATCGCTCCAATATTTTTCTTCTTATATTCCAGGTGATAAGTCGTACTCTCAATATATGGTCCGGTCACTTTAATCACCATTTTATCATCTTTATTATCTGGAATAGGTCCGGGTAGAATTAACCGTTCAAGGATTTCGAGATACTTTCTGCCAAGGTCAGTAACATTATACCAGGTAGCCCTTTTGTCAGTCTTTTCATCCCCTTCTTTCAGATATCGACGTACAAGACCCCCTTCAACCAGATCTTTCAGGACCGGATAAAGATCATTATTACTATTGTAATGGAATTCATTCCCTATCTCCCCAAATCTTTTCTCTCCTGTTTCCATAAGATAGAGAAAAACCGCCCAATGCTTCTCATCCTTAAGAGCCATCGCCGGAAGACGGATCTCTTGGGGAAGCATATTGCAATACTGATTCACCACTCGATCATCTAATACCATTACGCCACCTAGGTCAGATATATCTAACCAATATCCTAACATACAATTGATCAGTTAGTATATACTAACTTTGTTAAAACCAAAACTCTCATTTCTTTATAGAACCTCTTATAATCAACAATGAATCAAAGACGGTTTGAAGAATTAGGCATTCTCAAACAAAAAACCCGGATAGGTATCTTTGGTTCATTTTATGAAGACCATAAAAAAGAACTGACAGAACTTCAGCAGCATCTTCACGATACCTTGGGTTATGATGCCAGAATCTCTGAAAACCTTGAAAAAGATCTTTCGCGCTTTCACCATGAAAAATCCATTCGTGATTATACGGTTTCAGAACTTCTCATTGAAGATAGTCATATCCACATACCGGTTTTTCCTTTCCCAAAAAAGACCGATCCTCACCATCTCTCTCAATCGGTAACGATGGAATACACCATGATCCGGGAGAAAAAAAGCCATATGTAATCGTTCTCGTTGAAGAAGGTCTTCAGGAAAATATTCGCAATAGTTTTGGAGGAGTGATGAAGGGATCATTAAAGGTTGAGAATCCCGGATTTGAATATGAAATCATCGAATACAATAAAATAAAAGATACCTATTCTGAACTCACGATGATTCTCTATCGGTTCATTAGGGAAATATGGGAAACCCATTTTCATCCCACATTCCGCAGTTTGTTATGTGAAATAATATTTTTCATGATGCGTCCCAA
>JABNAD010000093.1_pt2 | contig 72478 bp, 59 predicted proteins | sample 7240381 | NCBI WGS metagenome assembly JABNAD01 (sample SAMN11332834, study PRJNA596920) | anaerobic digester metagenome | biome: digested sludge; isolation source: digested sewage sludge-derived enrichment culture grown on H2/CO2 | place: Germany: Goettingen
CCATAATCTTGAAGTTTTAGTGTTTTGGGGCTGGTTCAGTGGAGTTCTTATGATACTTCCTCTTATTCCTCATATTCCTCTTCCTCAATATGCTCAGCTAGAGAAGTGAGACGTTAAACAGCTTGTCTCACCCTTAGGCGAGATGAAACGTTAAACGATTTTGGGCTGCCATAATCTTGAAGTTTTAGTGTTTTGGGGCTGGTTCAGTGGAGTTCTTATGATATTTCCTCATATTCCTATACTTCCGACTACCTCCCGACAACTTCCGTTATCTTCCGTTATCTTCCTATACTTCCTCATATTCCTCATATTCCTCATATTCCTCATATTCCGATATCAAAAAAATTACTAGATTTGCCGCATGACAAAGATGGTGAAAGGATTTTCGGTAACCCTATTTATGCTAGCCCTCATGGCCTTTTTGGCGCATGAGCTGGTACCACATCACCATCACGACCTGCTAACGGGGAAGGTTGTTGGTTGTAGCAGCAATCAGCATAATCACCAATCGGATAGCGAGGAGCACTCCAACCACGAGCACGATGCCACCTGTTCCATTCTCTCTCATTTACCATGGGACAGTAAAAGCGTAAAAACAACCATTCACATTGTTGACCTTCAACAGGTTTTGCTACATCCGCTCTTTAATCAAAACTCAGCATTGCTTCGCCTCAAGGAGCATGAAAGCTGTGAGGTAATCCCCATTTTCAACCACTCGGTTAAGAGTATTCTACTATCGTTTTCCATATCCAAAAGAGGCCCTCCTACCTGCTAATCTCAGGGTAGGGAGTTGCAATCTGCACCTAAAATTTCTGAACCCAAAAATCTGCAATTGACCTTTAGCAAGGCTTTTGCCCCTTTCGTGTTTTTGTATCCATTTGTAAGCATCAAACCCAACTTTTGCAAGCAAAGGGCAAGAATGCGCCTACTCAAAACTATAATAACAGCTATAAAGTTGATTTTTAAATATCAATACAATGAACAGATTAGCAATTATTGCAATGGCAGTATCGTTAGCGTTTAGCGCATGCCATAGTCACAGCAACAAAGAGAACGATGCGCACAACCACAGCGCCGATGCCCATGCACACAGTCACGACGATGTTAAGTTCCCTTTAACAGCATACAGCGCCGACCTTGAGGTTTTTGCCGAAAGCGACCCCTTTATTGCCAATAAACCATCGAGCATTCTTGCTCATTTTACCTATATAAACAGCTTTACCCCTGTAACAGAAGGTTCAATGACCGCAATTCTTAACATTGATGGGGAAAAAATAGAGCAAACCATAGATAAGCCAACCAGAACAGGAATATACAAGTTCACAATAAAACCTAGCAAAAAAGGTAATGCCACTATTAGGTTTGAGCATACACTAAACGGCAATAAGTACTATGTTGAGTCGGCTCCATTTAAAATTTTTAGCGACAGCCACAAAGCCATTCACTATGCCGAAGATTTTCACGTTGAGAGCGCAACGGCAATCCCCTTTACCAAAGAACAATCGTGGAAAGTTGCGTTCCGCACCGATTACCCCATGGAACACCCCTTTGGAACCATAATAAAAAGCGTTGCAAAGGTTGATGTTGGGCAAAGCGCCATAACATCGGTATCGGCAAAGGTTGCAGGAACAGTAAGCTTTGGAAACGGAATGGTACTGGCCGGAACAAAAGTAAAAAAAGGCGATGTACTACTTAGTGTACTATCGGATGGGGCAAGTAACAACGCTGCATCTATTTATACCGATGCCAAAGCAAACTACGAAAAGGCTACAACCCACTACCAGCGCATTGTTGAACTGGCAAAGGACAATCTTGTTCCCAATAAGGATTTGGTTGAAGCAAAAGCGGAGCTCGATAAAGCCGAATCGGCCTATAAAAGCATGGCTAAGAGCATAACAGAGAAAGGGCAAGTTGTTATAGCCCCTGCATCGGGTTTTGTTACCGAGGTTTTTGTCACCAACGGAAGTTATGTTGAACAGGGGACTCCCCTACTTGCCGTTGCCGAAGAAAACAATGTTACACTTACTGCCGACGTGCCACAGCGCTACGCTCACCTACTTGACCAAATAGAAGGCGCCACAGTAAAAACGGGAAATAAAACGCTGAACATAAACGAGCTAAATGGCAAACTAATCTCTGTAGGGAAAAGTCTTACCAATGGAAGCACACTTATACCTGTAGCTTTTAAGGTAAACGGCAACAACATGCTTTACCCAGGCTCTTTAGTAGAGGTGTTTATTAGAACAACTAGCACAAAACCAGTGATTACCATTCCTAATGATGCAATTCTTGAGGACCAAGGTCACTACTTTGTTTTTGTGCAGCTAACCCCTGAGCTTTTTGAAAAACAGGAGATAACCATAGGGCAAACCGATGGGTTAAGGACAGAAATAGTAACGGGAATAAACAAGAATCAGCGTGTTGTTACCAAAGGAGCCATACTTGTTAAGCTAGCAGCAGTATCAGCAGCACTGGATCCCCATGCAGGACATGTACACTAATTGAGGAAGATGATGGAGATGAGGAAGAAGAGGAAGTTATCGGAAGATTTCGAAGGTATCGAAGGTATCGGAAGCATGACGACAGAATTCTTAATTCTATTCCTTGAACGTTCATTTTTTTAGTCTTAAATCTAACGTCTAACGTCTTAAATCTAAAAAAAGTGCTAGATAAAATAATTCACTTTTCGTTACGGAATAAGCTGCTAATTCTTTTAATGGCAGTTATTCTAATGGTTGCCGGTGTGTTTACATCGAGTAACATGGATATTGATGTATTCCCCGACCTTACTGCACCCACAGTGGTTGTTATGACCGATGCTCACGGAATGGCAGCCGAAGAAGTTGAACGCTTAGTTACTTTCCCTATAGAAACCGCAGTTAACGGAGCAACGGATGTTAGAAGGGTACGCTCGAATTCATCGTACGGATTTTCATTTGTATGGATTGAATTTGACTGGGGTACCGATATCTTTAAGGCGCGTCAAATTGTTAGCGAAAAAATGGTATCGCTATCAAACACCTTACCCCAAGGGGTAAATCCAGAGCTAGCGCCTCAATCGAGCGTAATGGGCGAAATACTCTTTATTGGATTACAAGCCGACTCCACCTCGATGATGGAGCTACGTACCATAGCCGAATGGAACGTGCAGCCCGTTATTCTAGCCACAGGCGGAGTATCGCAGGTAACTATTATTGGCGGCGATTACAAGCAGTACCAAATTCTGGCTAACCCACAAAAGATGATGCATTACGGTGTTTCCTTTGATGAGCTAATAGAGGTGAGCGAAGGCATTAGCACCAACTCTAATGGCGGTGTGGTTAGGGAGTATGGGAATGAATATGTTGTTAGGGGAATTGCCCGCACACACAACATTGCCGAACTAGGAAACTCCTTGGTAAAAATGAGCAACGGCAAACCCATTTACCTTAGCGATATTGCCGAAGTTAAAATTGGTAGCGCAGTAAAAATGGGTTATGCATCGCAAAACGGGAAGCCTGCAGTAATCATTTCTGTATCCAAACAGCCCAATATCAACACACTAAAGGTTACCGAGAACATAGAGCGCAACCTAAACGAGCTGCGCAAAACGCTGCCAGCCGATGTAAGGATGGATACCAAAATATTCCGTCAGGCCGATTTTATTGAGACATCGGTTAGCAACGTGCAGCGCGCGCTAATTGAGGGAGCAGTGTTTGTTACTGTAATTCTTTTCCTATTCCTAGGGAGCTTTAGAACCACCATAATATCGCTACTAGCCATACCCCTATCGCTACTGGGTGCCATAATTGCCCTTAAGTGGATGGGGATGAGCCTTAATACCATGAGCCTTGGCGGTATGGCCATTGCCATTGGATCGCTGGTTGACGATGCCATTATTGATGTGGAGAATGTTTACAAACGCTTGCGGCAGAACCACGCCAAACCCGAGTCGGAAAAAGAATCCATCCTAACAGTAGTTTTTGAAGCATCAAGAGAGATTAGAGCCTCCATACTAAACGCAACATTTATTATTATGGTAGCATTCCTTCCGTTGTTCTTTTTATCGGGCATGGAGGGAAGAATGCTAAAACCGCTGGGAATTGCGTACATCGTGTCGCTATTTATGTCGCTAATTGTAGCCATGACGCTAACGCCGCTACTATGCCGCCTCTTACTATCGGGCAACAAGTACCTTAACCGCAAGGAAAAGGAGAGCTGGCTAACCCGCACCACAGCAAAATACTACAAACAGTCGCTAAGTTGGGCACTAAACCACAGTAGATTGGTGATATTCTCATCGTTAGGGCTACTCGTTGTTTCCATAGTGCTATTTTCCACAATGGGACGCAGCTTTTTACCAGAGTTTAACGAGGGAGCGCTCACCATATCGGCCATTAGCAAGCCTGGAATATCGCTTGAGGTGAGCAACCAGCTGGGCAACACCATTGAGCAGGAGCTGCTGTCTATTCCCGAGGTAACCAGCACAGCCCGCAGAACTGGCCGTGGCGAACTGGATGAGCACTCCCAATCGACCAACGGAGCCGAAATTGATGTTAACTTTACCCTAAAGGAGCGCTCCCAGGAAGAGTTTTTGGAAGATGTTAGGGAAAAACTGGCTGGCGTGCCAGGCGTTGCAACAACCGTTGGGCAACCACTAGGTCATAGGATTGACCACATGTTATCGGGTACAAGGGCTAATATTGCCATTAAGCTGTTTGGCACCAACCTGAACCAGATGTACCTAATTGGCAACAAAATAAGCTCAGCTATTGCCGATATCCCCGGTTTGGTTGACGTAAATGTGGAGCAGCTTACTGAGATTCCTCAAATTCAAATAAAGGCCAACCGGGAAATGCTTGCAGCATATGGAATATCCATAAACGAGTTTAACCATTTTGTAAACTTTGCAATAGCAGGTGAAAAGCTGGCCGATATATACGAGGATGAAAAAAGTTTTGCCCTTTTTGTTAGGTTTAACGGCGACTACACAAACTCCATTAATGGGCTAAAGAACGCACTTATTGACACTTACAATGGCAAAAAAGTTCCTCTGGAGCAGGTTGCTGAAATAAAATCGGTAACAGGGCCCAGCTCAATATCAAGAGAAAATGTACAACGAAAACTTGTTGTATCGGCAAACGTGGCTGGAACCGACCTTAGCACTGCTGTTAAAAGCATTAGGGAGTCCATAGAGGCTAACGTTAAACTACCCGAGGGCTACAGAATTGAGTACGGAGGCCAGTTTGAGAGCGAAGCAGCAGCATCTAGAACACTCCTGCTAACATCGTTACTCGCCATTTTTATTATATTCCTACTGCTTTATCAGGAGTTTAAAAATGCTACGCTGGCAGGCATTATATTGCTAAACCTTCCACTAGCCCTAATTGGAGGTGTATTTGCGGTTTACTTTACATCTGGATTTGTTAGTATTCCTGCAATTATTGGGTTTATTACCCTATTTGGCATTGCAACCCGGAACGGGATACTACTTGTATCAAATTACCAGCATCTTCTGGGACAAAACGTTTCGTTGGATGAGGCCATTACCGCTGGTTCTGCCGATAGGCTTAATCCAATACTAATGACCGCCCTAACCGCTGCTCTTGCGCTAATTCCGCTTGCGCTAAATGGCGATGCGCCGGGCAACGAGATACAAAGCCCAATGGCCAAGGTTATTCTAGGTGGACTGCTAACCTCAACACTGCTTAACATCTACATAATTCCTATTGTATTTAGGAGGATGAAGCGTAATGCGTGATTCGTTAAACGTTAAACGATTTGAGCTCTGCCTTAATCTTAAATCTTGAACTTTGAATTTTTATCGTCTCACGTAAGCTTTCTAACATCTAACGTCTAAAGAAAAAAAAATGAAACGAAACATACTAGTTGCTGCGCTGCTATGGTTGCCAAGCTGCCTGCTGGCACAGCCAACCATAGATACGCTGCTACTGCAAATAGCAAGGAATAATCCCATAATAAAAAGCGCAGGCTACAACGCCGATGCGCACAAAGCAGAGTCCAGAATTGGGCTAACCCCACCAAACCCAACGCTTGGTTTTGGCAAAATGCCATCCATAAAGCAAGGTGGAGGCTACAAAACCGTTTATGGTATTTCGCAGGGATTTGAGTTCCCTACGGTTTATCTAAAAAAAGCAGCGCTGGCAAAAAGCAATGCCAAACTGGCCGATACCGACGCCGCAATTATTAGACAGGAGGTTATGCTTGAGGCCAAAACCACCATTATTGAGCTGTTACACGCCAACCAAATGGTAACCGTGTACACCCAGAGGGTTACGCAAGCCCAAAAAGTAAACCAATGGTTCGAAACACTAGTGCAAAAAGGTGAAGTATCGGTTATTGACCTTAACAACTCCAAGCTGCGGCTAATGCACCTGCAAACCAGTAAGCGTGAATGGGAAGCAACGGCATACAACCTACAGCTTAAACTAAACTGGCTTAATGGGGGTATTGCAACTAGCATGGCTGTTGTTGCCGATACCAGCGCACAAGCCGTTCCAGCATTGGATGCCGTTTTGGCCAAAGCGCACAATACGGATGCCCGCCTAGCAATTGTTACCAATGAAAAGGACGTTGCAGGAAAAGAGCTGTCCCTTGCCCGTCATCAATGGTTACCAGGGCTAGAGGTTGCTTTTGAAAGCGAGGAAACATCGGGTGAGGGCTTTAGAGGGCTAAAATTTGGAATTGCACTACCCCTATGGGGAAATGCTGGCTCGGTAAAAGCGGCAAGACTAAAGGTAAGCGCAGCCGAGTCGCTACTGGTAAGTAAAACCATGGAAATTGAGAATGAGTACCGTTCCAACTATAGCTATGCTGAGAGTATTCTTAATCAGATTAACGAGATAAAAGCCGATTTTGATGCTCACAATAACTTACCATTACTGCAAAAAGCGCTAGAGCTGGGTAGCATATCAGCCATAGATTACTACAACGAGGTAACTTTTCTTTACGAGGTAACCGATAAGCTAATGGAGCTTGAGCGCGATTACCAAATCAGCATTGCAGCGCTAACCCGTTACGAGTTATAGCGAACAATATCAATCCAATAACGTTTTTAAGGAGTTAGGCAAAAACAAATCCAAGTTTAATATCACAGCGTAATCCAAGTTGGATTACGCTGTGATTAATAAAGATCAAACAATGCACTCCCACTCAACAAAAAACATACGCACCGCCTTTTTCCTAAACCTTGGCTTTGCCATTGCAGAGCTAATTGGCGGAATGCTTGTTAATAGCGTTGCTATACTCTCCGATGCGCTGCACGATTTGGGCGATAGCCTTTCCCTAGGCTTAGCTTGGATACTAGACCGAAAATCGAAAAAACCAGGCGATAAGAAGTTCACCTTTGGCTACCAACGATTCTCGTTACTTGGCGCGCTAATAAACAGCACAGTGCTTATTGTGGGCTCCATTTTTATTATTAGAGAAGCCGTTGAGCGATTTGTTAACCCCGAACCCTCCAATGCTCTTGGTATGATTGGCTTTGCCATTGCTGGCGTTATAATTAACGGACTTGCAGCGCTTAAGGTACAACACGGGCAAACGCTTAACGAACGTGTGGTGTTCTGGCATATGCTTGAAGATGTTTTAGGATGGATTGCAGTACTTGTTGCAGGTATTGTAATGCTATTTACCGATTCCATGTACATAGACCCTGCCCTTTCCGTAATTATAACCCTTTACGTGCTTTGGCATGTTATTAAACGCCTAAGAGAAACGGCACAGATATTTATGATGGGCAGTCCAGACAATATAAGCATAGCAGAAATTGAAGAGGAGATACTAAAAATAGATAGGATACAGTCGCTGCACCACACTCATCTTTGGAGCCTAGACGGTGAACAGCATGTATTTACCTCTCACGTTAAGCTAAACTCGGTATCAAATCTCATTGAGCTTATTAAGGTAAAAAAAGAGCTCTCAAAAATTATGAAACACTATGGTTTTAGCCATAGCACCCTTGAACTTGAACTAGACGAAGAAAGCTGTAGACTAACCAATGATGCTCAAAAACAAGAACAAAAAGAATAGGGCAATTCATTTTTGCAACTGCTCAAAAAATTGATTGACTGAAAAATAAATTTGGAATTAATCCTTTTGTTACATTTAAAACAGATTTTTGCTAAACAACTCTACACTATGAAAAATTTTATTGTACTTACCATTGCTTTGCTCTTAAGTATTGGTGCGGCAGCGCAGGAAGAGAAAGCAAGCTCATCTACTAGACTAGGGAAAAACCTTACGCTTAAAGAGATAACGGAAGCCGAAGCACTAACAGAACCTATGCTTGGGCTAAGACTATCAAAATCGTCGAAGCTGTTGGAGGAGGTTAAGACCTTGGCACAACAAAAAATGGCATCCGATACCTCAAAGCATGGTTTCTGGAGAAAAGTGGAAGTAAATGCAGAGTCGTTTATTGAAACGGCCTCTGTAAATCCTTCAAACACAATGGCTCTATTGTGGCCTGTGTTCCTAACACTGTTTGTAATATGGTTTGTAATTCGCTTTTTGCTTGTTTATGTTGCCAAGCCAAAAATTTACATCCCAACATCTCCAACCCAAACTAACGATTAAGATTTTATGAGTACAGATTATATATACAGCGAGGATCAGAGCAACAACACGGAGCTTATTGCCAAACTTATAGTAGGTGTTAATAAATGGGCCAACTCTATCCCTCATCATCCATATAAGAACTTAGGAAATAAAATAGAGGTTAAATCGGTTCACTACCGCCCAGCATACCCCATTATTTTTAGATCGCAGTACGAGGAGCGACAAAAGAGCAAAGGACACGAGCCCTACACTGGGCAAAAAATCCCAGAACGTACATACTACGATTTGTCCGAGGTTAACTCATGGGACTTAACGCTAAACGAAGTTGAATCGTTTATTAACGATACAGAGAACTACTACGTTAAGGGCTCCCAGTACGTGGAGAACTGCCACCATTGTCATGCTAAAGGATGGATAACCTGCACACAGTGCGGAGGCGCAGCCAGTGTTACCTGCCCTTCATGTAATGGCAGTAAGGTAAAAACCTGCTCCAGCTGCAACGGACATGGACAAAGCACCTGTTCATCGTGCAACGGAAGAGGCTATGTTGACTCAAAAAGGCAGTGCAGCACCTGTGGAGGATATGGACAAGTTAGAAACCCTGGCTATAAGCCACAATCAACAGGACTTGGAGCCGACCACCGCGAAAGGGTTCCTTGCTACAACTGTGGCGGTAAAGGCCATACAGGTTCTACAACTCGATGCGGATCGTGCAGCGGAAGCGGCAAGGTTCAGTGTAGAACATGTGGTGGCAAGGGAAAAGTTACCTGTAGCCGATGCCACGGTTCTGGTAGAATAACCTGCCCCAAATGCAGCGGCACAGGCAAAAACACCTGCCCAACCTGTGAGGGGCACAAGCAGCTTATGCACTTTTTTAGAGTAACCCGCAAGCTAAGATTTTCCAGACAAGCAACGTGCATTATTCACGATAGCATTTTCGATAAATTTCCAGAGTTTAACGACAAGTGGGAAACCTTTGAAAGTAGCCGGAAAATAAATCAAACTGAAGATTTTATTGAATCCTCCCCCCTACCCAAAGATCACTTTTTACACAAGTTTATTGCAGGTAAAATAAAGCAGGCTGTACTTGACAAGGGCGATTATGAACAAATCCTATTTCAAAACCTAGAGGTTAATATTATTGATGCATGGGAACTTGAGTACACCTTTAATGGTAAATTCTACTCAATGGTATTATACGGTAGCAACTATGATGTAATACCAGGAAACAGCCCCATTGCAGAAGTTGCTTACAGCTACCTAAAGCGATCAAAAACACTGGTTAACCTAAGAGCCTACACAATGGCTTGGCGATTAATACGCAAGAGCCAAAAAATTGGCACTTACGAAATTGCCGAGGAGGTTGACCTAGCGCTGGACAGAATAGAGTCCAAACTTAACGAATCCTATGGATTTGGAAGCAAAGCCGCAGGTTTACTCCTCGCATTCTTTGGTTCATTTATTGCTTATCAGTACTTCAGCAAAATAAATTGGGTATTCGATTATGTAAGCTTCATTAACAATCCCGAGAATTTTCTGTACTCATATCATGCCTGGGCTCAAACAATAGCTGTAGCTCTATTGTGCTACTGGTCAGCAACTCCATCTGCAGTAATACTGAAGCGGTTAAAGGGCCATATTCCTTCCGGCACAACCCGGTTTATTGCAGGTTTCACCTTAACAGTAATAATAGGGTCACTACTTTCCGTTGCATGGGGATTCCTAAATGCAACAGGAATAACCATTATTGCTGCATTTATTGCCTGGCTTGCAGTAAAAATATTTAAAATAGTAGTAGTTATTATCTACCTATTGTATAAGGTTATAGTTTGGATTTTTGGAGCCATTTGGTGGATTATTAAATGGATTTTTAGTCTATTCTAATGGTACAATTTTATAGCACAAAAAGGGTGAGCAGAATTTGAAGCTCACCCTTTTGCTTTTATTGGGAACAAAATACCATATTTGCGGTTTCTAATGCAAAACAGATAAACGAAATGGATAGAAACAAACTGCTTCAAACAGCACTACTCTTAAGCATTATAACTGTTGCTTACAATATTGTAGAAGGATTGGTCTCGGTTGGATTTGGGGTTAGCGATGATGCACTGGCTCTACTCGGATTTGGCGTTGATAGCTTTGTTGAGGTTATTTCGGGCATTGGCATACTTCACCTAGTTATTCGCCTTAGGTTTACTAAAAACGAAACTCCCGATAAATTCGAAAGGCAAGCCCTGCGCATTACAGGCTTTTCGTTTTACTTACTTACCATAGGGCTAATTGTGGGCTCTGCTCTTAACATTTACACAGGAACAAAACCGGAAACCACGGTTGTTGGGGTTATTGTATCATCGGTTTCCATTGCCACTATGTACTTTCTAATGAAAGCCAAGCTAAAGGTAGGAAAGCAGTTAGGCTCAAATGCCATTATTGCCGATGCTAACTGCACCAAAACTTGTTTTTACCTATCATTTATACTACTAGCATCAAGCATTTTATACCACTTTACGGGAATTGGCTGGGTTGACGTACTCGGCTCACTGGGCATTGCGTGGTTTGCCTTTACCGAGGGTCGTGAGGCCTTTGAAAAGGCTAAAGCACAAACCCATTCGTGCGGTTGTGGTTGTGGACACTAAAGAAAAAGGGAAACTAATTGTTTCCCTTTGCTGCTTTTTCGCGCTCCTTCTTTAGCCTTAGCTTCTCTAGATGCGCCTTTTCAATCTCTGGCGTAGTTTTCCACCGTTCGTGCATCCAAACCCACTGGTCGGGCGTTTCACGAATAATATTCTCAATCACCTGCGTATAGAGCTTGGTATTCTCTACCAAATCATGCTCATCGTTGCCAGTTCTAATAGTTTCCAACGCAGGATATATGGTAAACTGATGGCGATTATTGGGTAATCGCTTCATAAACATTGGTACTACAGGAGAACCAGAATCTAATGCAAGCCGAGCAGCACCAATTGGCGTAAATGCTTTTTTCCCAAAAAAGTCAACATAAGTTCCCTTCACTAGAGTATCCTGATCTATCATAATAATCATACACTCCCCCTTGGCCAAAGCCTCAATTAGCAAAGGATAGGCCTTACCCCTACTAATATTTTTCATTCCACGCTTCTCGCGGTAGCCTATTATAAGGTCGTTTATCTTTTTGTTAGCCAAGGCTTTGCTCACAGCTGTTGTTTCGTAACCCATTACGGGGGGCATAATTGCAGAGAACTCCCACGAGCCGGTGTGGCTAACAAGGCATAGCACCCCTTTCCCCTTCTCGTACTCAACCTTTAGATTCTCCTCGCCAACAAAATCAACAAGTTTAGAAAAATCCTTGCGGGTTCTGTAGCCCAGCGTATGCAAATAGTCGGCAAAGTTAAGCGCTTGATGCGCAAAGACGTTACGCGCCATGGTTGTAACCTGTTCGTCGGTTAGCGTATCGCCATAAGCGAATTTTATATTCTTTATTGTTTTTAGCCTCTCCCCTTTAACAACCCTAAAAGCAAGTAAGCCTAACCTACGGAACACACGTAAAACAAAGTTCCGAGGCAATAACCTTATGGTAAGTATAAAGCATCTAATAAAGAATAAAAGAATTGGGTACTTTATTCCTCTTCGTATCTTTTTCCAAAGGTGTTTTCGTTTTATTGCCATTGTATAAAAATATGTGAGTAAAACATAAATACTGAAAATTATATGTGCATATAAAATGCGCCCAAATATACCTAGTAACACATAAATATAAAGGGTATAATTAAAAACAACTCATTTTTTTGGGGAATGAATTTTTTATCACGGCTAATGTACTCCTTAAGCGTTTTGGGTGTATCAGTAGCGCACACAAAATTGTTCGGAATCGCACAGAAATACGTGCCAGAATAGAATATTACCAATATTTACACCACTAACTAACAATCACTTACAAAACATGGCACAAGAAATGATTTGCAAAAACATCCAAAACTTACCCATATGATTAAGAATTACATTGTTACTACGTTACGCTTCCTAAAAAGGAACCCCAGCTTCTCGTTACTTAATAATAGACCTGAGCGTTTGGCCTTTCCTAATCTCTGCCGTTGCCAGCATAGGAGTGGCTGTGTTAACAATCCTCTACCAATCGGTAAAGGCCGCACGAATTAACCCAATAAACGCAATTAAGTACGAATAGCATTAGAAACCATATTACAAACCACAACTATGAACCTTAATAGCTTTAAAGTTGCCCTTAGGAACCTTGCCAAACAGAAAGGGTACACTGCAATAAACATTATTGGTTTAGCCATTGGCATAGCCAGTGCACTCTTAATAGCACTATACGTTTATGAGGAAACTACATACGATAAGTTTCATCCTAACCACGAAAGGTTATACCGCGTTTACCTAAAGTCCCGGATGATGGGAACCGAAATGAGTGGTGCCGTTAGCTGTGCCCCTGTTGGTCCCACAATTACAAAAGAGTATGCCGATGTTGAGAGCTTTTGCAGAACATTCAACTTTGGAGGCGACCAACTGGTTAGAAATGGCGATAAAACATTTATTGCAAAGCGAGCCATTTTTGCCGACTCAACATTCTTCAAGGTTTTCAACGGTTTTAAGCTGCTTACAGGGGATCCGCAGAAGGCGCTTAGCAAACCAAACTCACTAGTACTAACCCAATCGGCCTCAAAAAAATACTTTGGCAACAGCGATCCTGTTGGGTTAACCGTTGAAGTGGGTAACGACAGGCAAAAATGGGTAATTACAGGTGTAATGGAGGATGTGCCCAACTCATCGCACTTTCACTTTGACTTTCTGCTCTCAATGGTCTCCATTCCAAACCTTGCCGATGGAACCTTTTGGATATCAAACAACAACTACACCTACCTCCTACTTAAACCCGATGCCGACCCTAAGGTAATAGATCAACACCTTACCGAGCTTGTGGAAAAGTATGCCTACCCCCAAGCCGAGCAGTTTTTTGGGACTCTTTCTAGCAACCTTGAGGAGAGCGGATCTACCTATGGCTACTACACACAAAAAGTTACCGATATCCACCTAAAAAGCGAACTCCAGTACGAGTTTGAAGCAGGAGGCAGTGAGGTTATGGTTTACGTTTTTGTAATAATTGCTGTATTCATTCTTATTATTGCTGCAATAAATTTCATGAACCTTGCTACGGCTCGCTCTACAAAACGTGCCAAAGAGGTGGGTATAAGAAAAGTTGTTGGCTCGACCCGAGGTAGAATTATCGCCCAGTTCCTTGTTGAATCAACCCTATTGGCCTTAATATCAACTGCAATTGCACTTATCCTAGTAAAGCTCGCCCTGCCCTCCTTTAGCAATCTAGCAGAGCGAACAATAACCATGAACTCGTTACCCCTTAGCGCTACGGTGCTAATACTTATGGGAATTATCCTTATAATAGGTCTAGCTGCAGGCAGCTATCCTGCGTTCTACCTATCAAAGTTCGAACCCGTAAAAGTGTTAAAGGGCAAGGTTAAATCGGGGATGAAGAATTCATGGACCCGCGGTATTCTTGTGGTTTTCCAGTTCACCATATCTATAGGACTACTTGTTTCAACGTTTGTTGTGTACAAGCAGGTATCCTTTTTTAGAGATAAAGATTTGGGCTTTAAAAAAGAAAACATACTGGTTATTAATAGGCCTTACGCCGTACCCAGAGCCAGCCGCGAAAGTTTTCTTAACGCCCTAAAAGAGATACCAAGCGTTAAAGAGGTTACTGCAACAAACGGCCTTCCCTCAACTGTAATTGGCGGCACAGGCTTTGTACCCAAAGGTTCCCCTGGCAATGAAACCAGCATTTTTAACTTTATTTTCACCGATTGGGACTTTGCCAAAACCTTTGAGCTAGAGCTTACCGATGGGAGATACTTTAGCCGCGATTTTGCTAGCGATTCTGCAGCGTTAGTACTCAATCAGGCCGCCGTTAAAGCCCTCGGTTTACAGGCTCCTGTTATAGGATCGCACATTATATACAATGGCGATAACGAAGCGGTTGTTGTGGGTGTAGTTAAGGACTTCAACTTTGAGTCGCTACACAAATCCATATCGCCCCTTGTGCTATGCTTTGCAAATACCTTTACTTACGTTGCAGTTAAAATTGACGACAACGATATTAATACCACTGTTGCCAACATTAAAAGTAAATGGAACGAGTTTGTACCCGAGCAGGAGTTTGACTACACATTCTTAGATCAGATGCTCGACAGCCAATACGGCAACGAAAAACGAACAGGACTTATATTTACCTCGTTTAGCATACTTGCCATTATCATTGCATCGTTAGGATTGCTAGGCCTTGCTTCCTATACTACAGAGCAAAGAACCAAGGAAATAGGAATCCGGAAGGTGGTAGGGGCATCAACGCTAAAAATTATAGGCATTCTAATAAAAGAGGTTAACATGCTTTTCTTAATTGCTACGGCAATTGCATGGCCTCTTGCGTGGTACCTAATGAGCAGCTGGCTTCAGAATTTTGCGAATAAGGTTAATCTCTCATTGGTTGAGTTTCTTGTAGCATCGGCCATTACCTACATTATTGCCATTATTACAATTGGTTACCAAGCAATAAAAGCGGCCAACACCAATCCTGCCAACACGCTAAAATACGAGTAGTATATTGCATTATAACAGCCATTTACCCAAAGGCTCTGCAAGCTATTGCAGAGCCATTATTTTTCCACACAACACAAGAACAAATTGCTGCACCTAGTGTTTTTATATCAAACAGCAATAGAATTAAAATGAGGTTGATACCAACGCTAATACTTACCTTTGGTATTGTATTGCAAATCAATGGACAAAACAATAAATCGATAAGTAGAATGACATCAGAACATAAACTTGAAGTCGCAACCCTTGGCTCGGGTTGCTTTTGGTGTGTTGAGGCAATATTTGCCCGACTAAACGGGGTGGAGCAGGTTGTATCGGGATACTCGGGAGGTACTACAGACAACCCTACCTATAAAGACGTTTGCTCTGGGTTATCGGGTTATGCCGAGGTTGTTCAAGTAACCTTTAACCCAGAAGTACTTCCCTTTGCTAAGCTGCTAGAGGTTTACTTTAAAACACACGATCCCACCACGTTAAACCGTCAGGGTGCCGATGTGGGAACACAATACCGCTCTGTTATTTTTTACCATAGTGCCCAGCAGCAAAAAATTGCAAAAGAGGTTAAGGAACTTCTTGACCAATCGGATATTTGGTCCGACCCTATTGTTACTGCTATTGAGCCTTTCTCCAACTTTTATAAAGCGGAGGAGTATCATCAGGATTACTTTGCCAACAACCCCAAGCAGCCATACTGCCGCATGGTTGTAGCTCCCAAGGTGGAGAAGTTTGAGAAACTTTTTAACGATTACTTAAAAAAATAGCCCTGGCTACTCCTTGCTTAATCCGCTATTGCCCGAATCCAGAACAAAGCGCCAATCGCCATTGGCGTTTTGTTTCCATATGGTAACATAGGTTCCTCGTGATTCCTGCTCTGTTTCTTTTGATGTCAGCAGCCATGTTCCATAGGTATAACCCAGCTCACCACTCTGAGCTATATGAGCCGATTTGGGCTTCCAGGTTAGCGTATAGGAACTATCGGAACCAGACTGTAGGTACTGCGCCACACTTTCTAACCCAACAATTGGATAGCTGTTGGGCTTAAGCAGCACCCCTTCATTATGACAGAATGCCAAAAATGCGGCATTGGCTCCATTCTTTTCCGAGAACTGGCTAAAGGATCTATCTACCTCAAGCAAAGCACTACTGTTTGGCTCTTGGTGAGTTTTAGCACAATTTGTAAGCATAATACTACTAGCTAGTACAATAATTAACCACTTCATAAACAATAGGTGTTAAAAATTGTGAGTTTACCATGTAATTCTACTCTTTTACCTCACAATCAACGCTCTCTATTCTTGATACTTCAATCAGAAGATTTTGTAAATCGGTTCTAGTCCACGCCTCCATGCTATCGAACGAGAAAAAAACAATAGAGCCATTGTGAAGCTTCATTGTAACACTATTCTTACTTACTGCTACATGTTTTACACTTGCACCACAAAATCTAACTGGCTTACTAAAATACCCAACCCTATACAGGAGTTCACCCTTCCTTTGCACCATTAAATCGCCATACAGAGGATACCACCCAATAAGTACAAGTATAAGTACTGATAAGCTAAGCAAAAAAAGCATTACCCAAAATCCAAGCAAAAACCACGACTGGGTCTCAATGGCGCTAATTAAACCAGCCACTCCACTGGTTACAACAAGAGAGTTCAGCACTACCGTTACATAGTACGACACAGAGCCAGTAACCCTACCATTTTGTAAATCGAAAACAACAAACTTGTTTGAATCCATACTAAAAGCGTATTTCATTTGATGTAACTAATTGTGCACCCCGCTCCTCCATCTCCCTGAGAGCCTCCTCTCCATCGGTGGGGTTTACGTTAACAGCTCTAACGGCATCGCTCACAACCTCCACGGCAAAGCCAAGGGTAAGCGCATCGAGCACGGTGTTCTTAACGCAGTAATCAGTAGCCAGGCCAGCCACAACAACGCTATCAACACCAACCTCCTTTAGGTACGATGCCAGCCCAGTACCCTGAAACCCGGAGTATGCTTCGGTATCGAACGCAGTTGCTTTTGAAACGAGTAGAGCAACGGAAGGAAAGTATAGGGTTGAGCAGAACTCAGCCCCCTTTGTTCCTGCTACGCAATGGGGTGGCCATATACCTCCGTTTGGGCTAAACGAAACATGATTTGCTGGGTGCCAATCACGAGTAAACACAACGGGAAAGCTTTCTGCCTCAAACTGCTTAACCAGCCTATTAATTGGCTCTACAACAAGGTTACCCTCATTAACGGCAAGTGCTCCACCTGGACAAAAATCGTTTTGAACATCAACAACTAAAAGAGCTTTCATGGGCGTAGTATTTTGAGTTGATGAATAATTACTGTTCTATATCACAAACCAATATCGTTAAAAACTAAATGGCAACCAAGCGGGGATTAGCGTTATACTTCCGCCCAAACTTAGCCATAGGCTCTCCGTTAACCTGAACAATATCTGCAGTATAATCAAAGCTACCCTGCATAAGATAGCTGCCCACACCATACGCATCAACAGGAACGCCAGCTGCTTCAAAGGCCGCAATACGCTCTGGGTTAAAGCCCCCCGAGGCAACAATTCTAACATGGGAGAACCCTTCCCTATCAAGTGCCTTTCGGGTTAGCTCAATCAGCTTAGGATTAACCCCTGTTGGTTTAAATGTTCCCATTACAGGCACAATGCTCTTGTCCACCAAATTCTCGGAGGTATCCAGCCTTACACCCCAAAGCTTACTGCCCATTGCACGCGCACATTGTAGGGATGTTTCTACGCAATCGTTATCAAAATCAACCAGAGCAACAAGGTTGGCTTCGGGATAGGTCTGGTTAAAAAGATTTGTGGCCCTAACAGTATCGCCGCCAAGCGAAGCAATTAGCGCATGAGGAATGGTTCCCGAAGCGCCTGCTCCCCACCATTCGCCTTGCGCGTCGGTTGAAACTCCCGCAGCACCACCTATATGCGCGGCATAACCATCGCCGCCCTGTATGGCCCAGTGATCGAAGCGAGCAGGAAAGTAAAGAACGGTTTTCCCGTTTGCAGCCTCAACCACCCTTCGCACATTGGTTGCAATACGTGTACGACGAGCCAGTATGCCAAGGTAAATGGTTTCCAAGTGAGCAAAAAGGGAAGCATTTCCTCTAATTAGCATCACCGTTTCGTAGGGTGATATTCTGTCGCCATCGAAAAGCGCCTCAACCTTTAAATCGGAGAAACCGTTAACCCAAAGAGAGTCTAGCTCCTGAGATACCTCCACCTTTTGCTGCACCCAGTCTATATACTCCTGCTTATTGGATAGGAAAGAGTGGCGCGATTGCTTTTTTATCTCCATTAAGCGGTCGAATAGAGTGTAAGCCCTTGAGTAATCGGTATAGAATCCACTGGCCACCTTTAGTACTGCAATAGCCTCATCAACTCCACAAATTATTGCATCCTTTTTCTGGAACAGCTGCATGGTTACATCTGGATGTATATTATTGCGCTCCAGAACAACCTTTTGCCTCCAGAAATAGACATCGCTTAAGTAACCCCTTCTGAGCTCCTGCACGGGCAGATCGAATACGCTGCTATCTAGTCGTGGCCTCATTCTACAATGTTTTAGTGAGATAAAGTTACGAAATTTGCTAAAGCACATACATTGGAATTGCCAAATGAGCTATTTTACAGTCTCCATTGCATAAGTAAAAGGGTTGCACATCAATACAAAAAATCCCTAAACGGAACATTCACTGATTCAAAATGAAACATCTTTAAACGATTACACTAGCTCTTCAAAAGCGTATCCAACTCATTTACTATACCTTGTGCATGTTGGCGCATTGATTGATTAGGTGTACGAAAGAAAACAAACAACTTAGATCTATGCTTAAGAACTACCTAAAAATCGCCGTAAGAAATCTAGTACGTTACAAGTGGTTCTCTGCCATTACCATACTGGGTTTAACGGGAAGCACAGCCGTTTTCATACTCATTAGCCTTTACGTTAGACTGGTTGCCAACACCGATGCTTTTCACGAAAACGCCAACCGACTCTTTAGGTTGGAGCGCGACCAAATACACAATACAGCAGGCACTATTGGGCCATACCTGCAAAATAGGATTCCAGAAATAGAAACCACTGTGCGCTTTAACGATTGCCCAACACAAACGCTGCTAACATTTAATAACAAAACCATAAAATACGACCATTTTTGGATGGCCGATTCTACTTTTTTCAAAGTATTCTCGTTTGAACTCTTAAAAGGAATGCCCAACGAAGTTCTTAGAAATCCTGACCAAATAGTTCTCTCCGAGAGTGCAGCAAAACGTCTATTTGGAGACGAAAACCCTATTGGCAAGCAAATTCTTTTAGAGAACAAGTTTAGCCTTAAGGTATCGGGGATTTTGAAAGAAGTTCCAGCAAATTCAAGCATCCAAATTGAGGCTGTAATCCCTTTTGATTATCATAAAACCATATACAACAACCCACAGATCCTAGAGCAGTTTGGGCGATGGAACTACCAAACGTATATTTTACTAAAGCCCAACAGCAATAAGGAGAAGGTTGTGGCTGCTATAAATAAGGATTTAGCCGATCTTATTGAAGAGAAATTCAACAAAAGACCCGACGAAGGGGAAAGGTTCTTCCTTACCCCAATTACGGATATATACTTTAACTCATACATTAGTGAGGATTATATGCTGCATGGGAAACGATCAAATCTTAGCATTGCAGCAATAGTTTCGGTTGTAATACTTCTACTGGCCATAATTAACTTTATAAACCTTAGTACAGCCAAGGCAACACAAAGAGCCCGCGAGATAGGAATTCGCAAAACGGTGGGAGCCCACAAGCATAGCCTTATTTTTCAGCTAATGCTAGAATCTATAGCCATATGCTACTTGGCAGTAATTCTTTCAATACTTTTGGTAGAACAGCTTATCCCCTTCTTCTCGTCACTTGTTAAGCTACCCATTTTCTTCAATCTACTAGATCCTATAAACCTTGCTATAATTACAATGGGTCCAATTGTTCTTGGATTTGTGGCAGGTATCTATCCCGCCTTTTACCTTAGCTCGTTCTCCGCAAAGCGGATTCTGTCTGGCGAGCAAACAAAGGGAAGCAAGGGCGAAGCATTTAGGAAAGCCCTTATTGTAACCCAATTTACCGCAGCAGTAACACTTATTGTGTTCACGCTCCACGTAAAGAGCCAAGTAAGCTACATGTGCAATTACAATTTGGGGTTTGATAAAAACCACAAAATAGTGCTTGAGCTATCGCCTGAATTAAGGGAGAACAAAGAGCCTTTTTTAAACGAGCTAATGGCAAATCCAATTGTTGAATCGGCATCGTACCACTCTTTTCCCATTGGAAATTTGGACGAGAAGTGGGGGCTTGATTACAACGGAGAGGAGATTAACCTTAGGGTTATGAGTGCCGATACAAACTACATAAATACGATGGGCATTGAGCTACTGGAAGGCCGAAACATTAGCTCATACGAACCTTCCGATTCTGTTTATGAAGTTCTTATTAACGAAAAGGCCATTAGAACCTACAACCTAGAAAATCCTGTGGGTATTACCATAAAATCGTGGACACAGAAAAAGATTAGAGTAGTTGGGGTAATTAGGGACTACCACTACGAAACCCTAAACAAAGAGCTGGAACCGCAAATTATAATAAACATGCTATGGCCCCGATTTATAACCATCAACTACTATAAAGGGCAATCGAAGGATGCCATAGCATTAATTGAAACGCTTTGGCAGAAGCATTCACCAAACTTCCCTCTCTCTTACAGTGAGATGTCCGATAGACTTGAGCAGCTATATCAGGAAGAGGCACGGCTCAACCGCATATTTCAGAGCTTTACCTATGTTGCCATTTTTATTGCGGCTATTGGCCTTTTTGGCCTTGCCATTTACTCCATTAACCGCCGTATTAAGGAAATTGGTATAAGAAAGGTAACGGGCGCATCGTCCGGACAAGTTGTTACAATGCTTGTGTGGATGTTTGCCAAAATGGTTGCACTATCCATTATTATTGCATGGCCCATTGCATGGTACGTAACCCAACGCTGGATGGAGAACTTTTACACCCCGGCAGGGCATTCCATAACGCTCTACCTTTTAGCGGCGGGAATGGCCATGGCAATAGCAGTACTCACAGTACTATTCCAAGCCATAAACGCAGCAAACACTAACCCAGCAACGGTTCTAAAAGCGGAGTAGGTAAAACAAAACAATAGGGTGTCCATAACGTTTTATGGGCACCCTATTGTTTTGAACTTTATCTAAAGAGATATACTACATAGCCTGTAACTACAGCTTAATCTCTCCCGGACGGGCATTCTCAAAAACAACACCCACAATATGAACCTTTAGAGCAGGGTTATTAGAGGCATTTGAACGTATGGTAACAGTTCTACTAATTGCCTGTGGACGTGGTTCTACTCTAAAAAACACCTTTACGCTACCCGTTTTGCCTGGCAGTATTGGCGCTTTAGGCCATTCGGTTACATTGGTTCCACAGCATCCTTGCACATCGTTAACTATTAGCGGTTTAACACCATCATTCTTAATATCAAATGATATTCGGCCCAGATTATCGGAAATATCGTTTACCGTAATTTCACCTAGGTTAACCGTATCGGGAACGGCTACAATAAATGCGCTGTTTTTGGATTGTGATTGCGCCGAAGCATCAAATCCTATGGCCGCAAACACAAATGCAATTAACGTAATAACAGAAGTTCTCATAGCAACTCGTTTTTATACAGTCCTAACAAAAATAGCACAAAGAGGTTTAACCAACCATGACTCTTAGCTTTTATTAAATAAAAATAGCTATTCCCATAACATATTGATCTGCAAAACACAACCCGCATATACCCCTACCATGTGTGTTTTGGTTCATTGCTAAAAGCATACCAAAACTAGAGTTGCATCGTTACTTTTGCATAATTCTAAAATCAAATCATGTTTAAAGCCGCAATTTTTGATATGGATGGTGTACTGGTAAACAACCACAACGTACACCTTGATGCATGGGAAGCATACTGCGCTAAGTACAATCTTCCGTTTAACAGGGATACCTTTGCCCAGCAATACTTTGGCAAAACCAATGCCGATATCCTAAGCGCACTGCTTAACACCACGCTTACGTCTGCCCAAATTGAGCAAATGGGCGAAGAGAAGGAGGAGCTTTACCGCAATTTATACAAGAATACCATTGAGCCTGTTGCTGGATTAGTTCAGCTATTAACCCAGCTAAAAAAGCATAGCATAAAAATTGGGGTTGCCTCATCGGCACCTGTATCCAATATAGACTTTGTGCTGGACTCCCTTTGCATAAGGCAGTTCTTTGATACCCTTGTTGATGGTTCTATGGTAACAAAGGGCAAACCCCACCCTGATATCTATCTTAAAGCCGCACACCTGCTAAACGAGCACCCAAGTAACTGTATTGTGTTTGAGGATTCGGTATCGGGTATAAATTCTGGAAAAAGTGCAGGAATGAAGGTAGTTGCTCTCACAACAACTCATAGCCTACACCAGCTGCCTGCCACAAATTTTCACGCAAGTAACTTCCTTAGCATAAGCTATGAGCAGCTAAACGCGTTGCAGAGTGAACAAACCCACTGTACGGAATCGAACAATCTGTAAAAAATGTGTTCGCTCACGGAACAGTGCCGAGCAGGAATCCCACCCTAAAAAATAACATAAAACACTATATGTAAGCAACATACAAAACATGGCGCACTAAATGAAATCATTGTAGCAAATTCAAATACTTACTACAATGATTCGCACAAATAACCTAGAAAAGATCTTTCGTACCGAAGAGGTAGAAACTACTGCACTACATAATGTTAATATTCATGTAAAACACGGAGAGTTTGTAGCCATAATGGGCCCTTCGGGTTGTGGTAAGTCAACTCTACTTAATATTATTGGGCTACTTGATAACCCCAGTGAAGGGCAGCTGCTATTTGATGGCACCGATGTATCCCGATTCAAAGAAAAGCACCGCACTGGACTTAGAAAGGGAAATATTGGGTTTGTTTTTCAAAGTTTTAATCTTATTGATGAACTTACCGTTTTTCAAAACGTTGAGCTTCCTCTGGTTTACCTAAAAGTGCCTGCTGCCGAACGCAAGGCAATGGTTGAAAAAACACTTGAACGGGTGGGGATTGCTCACCGCAAAGGGCATTATCCCCAACAGCTATCCGGCGGTCAGCAGCAAAGGGTAGCCATTGCAAGAGCCGTTGTTACCAATCCTAAGCTAATTCTTGCCGACGAGCCTACGGGTAACCTCGACTCCAATAACGGGAAAGAGGTTATGGATTTGCTAGGAGAGCTAAATGCCGAAGGAACCACTATTATTATGGTAACCCACTCACAAAGCGACGGGGAAAAGGCGCATCGCATTATAAATCTTCTTGACGGGCAGGTAATAAGCGAAAAGCAGATTAGAATACAGCAAGCATCAGCCAAAGAGCTTGAAGTTGTTGCTTAAACATCAACTCCATAAGGTTTAACCATTTATAAACCATAACTCACCAAAACCATGAAGAACAGATTATCAGTAGTACTTCTTATTACAGTACTTGCCACAATACTAATTGGATTGCTTACACGAGTAGCCAACGCAGCCGAGGATAAAGTAAAAAAAGAGATAAAAGGAACCGTTAAGGTTGAAATCGATATTGCGTGCGAAATGCTACTGATTCAGGGCAACGAATCGTATATTGAGCTAACCGGCGATAAGGAGCTGCTAAACGAAGTTATTGTAAAGTACCACGATGGCAAAGTAAGAGTTTACTCAGAAAGGGATAGATGGACCAGTCGCGACGAGATTGTTATAGTTGTTATGCTTCCAGATTTAAAGGAGATTGAAATAGGCGGTGCAGTAAACTTAAAGGCACCTAAGCCTCTTAAGTACAACCACCTAAACCTAGAAGTAAGTGGAGTTGGAAACATTGAGATGAACCTTAAAGCAGAAGTACTTAACATAGAAGCAGGAGGTGTGCTAAACCTAGAGATAAAAGGGAATACCAATAAGTTTAACATGGACCTAGGTGGTACGTTTAAAATTGATGCAGAAAGCTTTATTGCACAAACAGGAGAGGTAAACCTAAGTGGAGTTGGTAAAGCCAACGTACACTTCACCGATAACCTAGATGCTAGCATATCAGGCGTAGGTAAGTTGGAATACAGTGGCAATGCAGTTGTTAACGGACACGTTTCGGGTCTAGGAAAGATAACGAAGAATTAAATTACCCTTAGAAACATTCAAAATTCAGAACTCATTTAATTTGGTAAAACAGTAGTAAATACAAGGGCAACTCTCCTTTTTTTACTACTGTTTTTTTGGGGGCACAATTCAATACCAAGTAATCATGATACACAACTACATAGTAACAGCATTAAGAAATATACTACGGCAAAAGGGCATAACCCTAATCAACCTACTAGGTTTAGCCGTTAGTATGTGTGTTACCTTGCTGCTTGTGCTCTACGTGTTGCACGAAGTTAGCTTCGACACATTCATAAAGGATAACAATAAAATATACCGCCTTGTACTAAAAACAACCCTTCCCGATGGTAAGCCACTTATTGCGCCTTTGGCCACCCACACAACAGCTTACGCACTAAAATCGGAGCGACCCGAAGTAGTGGATGCTTGCTTCTTAAGAGAGATTAGCCCTATAATAAGAGTAAAAGAAGAGGGGTTTAATAGCATTACCGGCTTTGTTACCGATACATCCTTTGCAAATGTTTTCTCATTCCAAATTGCCAGTGGCGACATAAAGCAAAGTTTGGCACAACCTGGCTATGTGGTTCTAACAGAAACCACGTCGAACATCCTATTTGGAACCACAAACTCGCTCTATAACGAGCTTGAGATGGATGATAAAACCTATAAAGTTGGTGCAATACTAAGCGATATACCCAGCAATAGTCACTTACGCTTTAGCATTCTGTTTTCCACCGTAAATATTGAAGATAAGGAAACCTACCTAGACTATGGGGGAGTAAGCTATGCAGTGTACTTTAAAACCCATAAACCAATTAATAACCCCACTGATTTAGCCCCTATTGCTGAAACGGCAGAAAGGGTTGCCAACGAACGGCTAAAGGAAACGGGTATCAAGGTTCAACTTTGGGCTCAACCCCTACTCGACATTCACTTGAACTCTGCCGATTTTTCCTTTGATGTTGATGGAACAGGAAGCAAAAGTAGAATTGGTATAATTGCAGTACTCGTTCTTTTTATAATAACAATTGCAATAATGAATTTTGCCAACCTTATGGTTGCACGTTCCCATACTAGGCTAAAAGAGATTGGCCTAAGAAAAGTTTGTGGTGCCAGTAAAATTCACATTGCAGTTCAATTTATTGGCGAGGCAATAATAATTAGCCTGTTCTCCATGCTTATTGCCGCAACACTTGCAGAGTTGCTGCTACCTGCGTTCAATACACTTGTTGAAAGAGAGCTCTCCCTCACCGTATTTGATGTAAGAAGTGGGATCATTTTACTAACCCTATCGGTTACTTTAGGCATCATTGCAGGGGTTGTTCCTGCAGTAAAGTTGTCAAGCATAACAACGCAAACAGCCCTAAAGGGAGAGCAAAAGAAGGGTAAAGGATTGTCACGAATGCAAATTTCACTTGTTATTATTCAGTTTACCATTGCGGTATTTCTTATATCAAGCATAATAAATCTTACACGCCAACTTAACTATGTAAAAAGCAAGAACCTAGGATTCGCGTCCGAATCGTATATAGTTCACAACCTAAACAGCAACTTAAAGCGAAATTACAGCACGCTAAAGGATATTATGGTAAAAATACCAGGGGTTGTGAGTGTGTCGGGGTCGCAATCGGTACCAGGGAACCAAGCATCTATGCAAAACTGCTATATAGATGGGAGTTCTCCTGAAACCTCCATTATGATACAGCACAATAGAGTGCAAGATGGATATCTTACAGCCATGCAAATTCCAGTTATTGAGGGCAGAGATTTTAATTTAGCGCTTGCATCAGATAGTACTTCGTTTATTCTTAACCAAGCAGCGGTAAAAGCACTGGGTTTAACAAACCCAATTGGAACTACAATACACGTTTGGGATTTAAAAGGAACAGTAATTGGAGTAACGCCCGATTACCACTCAAACTCTCTTCACCAAGCCATATCTCCGCTAGTTTTAAGTAGAGATAGCAAGTTCATTAGCTACCTAATTATAAGTGTAAAGAAGGAAACGTTTGGTACTACAACAAAGGCAATACAGGAGAAGATTGGGGAATACGATGGCTCCTACATTTTTAAAGCAAATCCCATTAAAAGTTTCTTTGCAGGGGAATACCGACGCGAGGAGAAGCTTAACACAATGATAATAAGCTCAGCAATACTTGCCATTCTAATCTCCATAATGGGGCTATTTGCCTTAACCTACTTTACTACTAGCCGACGGACTAAGGAAATAGGCATTCGCAAAGCACTAGGAGCTAGCAAGCATACCCTTGTAAATACATTGGTTTGGGATATTTCCAAATGGGTTGTTCTAGTGAACATTATAGCATGGCCAGCAGCCTATTTTGCCATGGAACTTTACCTTAAGAACTTCGCATATCATGTTAACCAGCAGCTGTGGGTTTATGTTGCATCGGGAGCCATTGCTATGGTTATATCAGTATCAACAATTCTAGGACATACACTAAAAACGGCAGCACAAAATCCTATACGGGCGCTACGTTACGAATAACCCCCTGCTATTCTGCACGGTTCAACGGACGGTTTATACCACCGTTGAACCGTTTACTACTTAAGCTTATCCAGTTCCTCTTTAGCAAAATCTATTATTCCCTTTAGGTATGCAGGGCTAAGGTTAAACTCAATGCCTGCCGTTGCATAAATTTCGGGTACCGTTTTACTATAGCCAAGCTGCAACGCATTCTTAAACTGAGCAATGGTTCCCTCTTTGTTAACTCTATACTTTCGCCACAACGCAATGGCACCTAGCTGTGCAATTGCGTACTCTATGTAATAGAAGGGCACCTCAAAAAGATGGAGCTGCTTTTGCCAAGCAAAAACAAAGCCCTCCTCTACTCCATCCCAACATATCTCCTTGGATGAGTACTCCTTGTATATCTCTACCCAAGCAAGGTTTCGCTCATGAGCAGAATGCTCTGGATGCGTATAAAGCCAGTGCTGGAACTTATCAATGGCTACAATCCATGGAATTGAGAGTATTATATCCTCAAGCATGCGGCGCCGATTGCTTCTTAGTGCCTCATCGGTTGGTAGCAGGAGGTCTAAATGCTCGTATGCAAATAGCTCCATTGCCATAGATGCAAGCTCAGCAACCTCCATGGGAGTCCACTTGTAATCGTGAAATGGTTGGTTTGCACACAAAAAGGCATGAAAGGAGTGTCCTCCCTCGTGAACTAGCACTTCTAAGTCACGAATGGAACCCGACGCATTCATAAAAATAAACGACCTATTCACTTTATAAAGCGGATAGCTAAAACCACTGGGAGCCTTCCCTTTGCGTGAGAATAGGTCTAAATATCCATCGCTATCCAAAAGCGCAAACATGTTGGCAAAATCGGAATCTATAGCACCAAACAAGCCTAGCGCATTGGCCTTAAGTTCACTCTCAGAAACTTGCTTGCCTGTAGCCATTTTATGCTCAGAGTCCACATCAACATCCCAAGGCATTAAGATATTGAGGTTCATGCGACGTTTGCGCTCGTACAAAATATCGTCGGCAATGGGGCAAACAAGCATTTGCACGGCAACATGAAACTCCTCAACATCGGCAATAGAGTAATCAAACCGGCCTAAATAGCGATGCTGATAATCGCGGAAATTCTTAAAACCAGCATTATAGGCAATATGATAACGCTTCCGCATTAGGTTAGATAGCAAATCGGTTAGCGTGTTTGCCACAGATAACCGCTTGTCCAATATCTTCTTATACACCTCTTCGCGCGTATGGCGTGGAGCGCTATGTAGCATATCGGCTGCCTGCGATATGGTTAGCTCCTCCCCATTTACACCAACTGTTAGCTCCGATATTACATTGGCAAACTCCTGCTCTTCCAGTGCTAGCTCAGAGTATATTTGGGTATTCTCCTCCCTAAAAAGCTGATGCTCATTCCTTAGATCCCTAAATAGAACGGGGTGCATTTGCTCCAGAACCGCTGAGAATGGAGAAGATATTACACGCTCATTTACAAGGTGCATTTGCTCCTCAACCTTGGGTTGTATCTCTCCAACCCAGTGTTCGTAGCTGTTTGCAAACATCTCGTTAAGCGTTTCGCAGTTAACGTTAATGTACCTAATGGCCTCCTCGTAATCGAGAACCGTTTCCAGCTCCGTTTTTAGCGTTAACAGCTCCAGCAATTGGGTGTTGCTACCAATTGGCATTGAGAGTAGCCTCTCAAAAAGGGGAGAAATGTCGGCCCAATCGTTTGGACTAAAATAATCAGGTATATACCTGAATGCAAAAGGCTTATACTGCAACTGCTCCATTTGGTGTATGTAAAAAAAAAGCCGAGCCAACGACTCGACTTTAGCTTATCAGATTAAAATCTATTCTGCAGAAGAATCATTTCCAGCTTCCTCTTCCTCTTCAAGCATTTCAAGCATATTTAAGGCTTGAATTTGGTTATACCAAAGTACAACCTTCTTAATATCGCTCACATACACACGTTCGCGATCGTAATCGGGTAACACAGAGGCAAAGAAATCCTTAAGCTTGTTGTTATCTGATTTTGGATCGATAGCAGGTCCTGCGTTGCAAATGTTTTTAACTTTAAGTAACACCTCACGTAAAGGTACCTCACCGGTTTCGGCATAAATAGCAATATCGGCAAGACCACTCACCTTTGCAGTAGTAGGAACATTGGTGCGCTTCCCGTCGGCCAACGATTCCACAATAATCCCCTGACGTCCCTGGGAGATGAACTTAAATAAACCGGAATGTCCGGAAATAGCTAGAATATCCTTCAATGCCATATGCAAAAATTATGTTCGAAATTTTAATGTTGGTACAAAAATACAATAATTGTGCAGACCATAGCGATTTGAAAAAAGAAAATGCCTTAACCATAGCATATCAAAGGGTTAAAACTAAACAAACCCTCGCTCCTTTTTAATCTTCTCGTATGCCTGATTAACGCGCTGGAATTTCTCCTCGGCAGTTTTACGAATATCATCGCCAAGGTGTGTAACCTTATCGGGATGGTACTTAATGGCCATCCGGCGGTAGGCTTTCTTTATCTCATCATCGGTAGCGGTTGGTTCTACTTCAAGTATTTTGTAGTTAGCGTCGTTATTAGGAATAAACATTGCCGATATGGAATCTAAATCGGGCTGCGATATACCTAAGTAGCCAGCTATTTCACGAATAATGCTTACCTCTTCGGGGCTTACTATACCATCGGCCATGGCTACGCCATAAAGCAGGTGAAGCAGCTGCAAGCGCGAGGAGTAATCCATGTTATCGCGAATTTGGTAGCTCACATCCTTAAGGGGTACGTGCTGCTTTAGGATATCGCGCAGCAAAAGAATTGCCTCTGCAGCGGCGGCCTCTCCAAAGCTTTGAAGAAAGTAGCGCTTAACGTAATCGAGCTCCGACTTAACCACTTTGCCGTCGGCTTTCATCACAGCCGAAACAAGTACTAGCAAGCTAACAATAAAACCATTCCTACTGGTTTGTCCGGTATAGGTTGTGCGTGACGACGACACTTCGGCACTATCAAACAGAGAGCCAATAGCAAAGCCTAAAACCGCGCCAAGAGGACCAAATAGGGCAAAGCCCAAACCTCCTGTAATCCATTTACCATACTTTCCCATCTACAAAAAATTTACTATTTGCGTTTGCTTCCAAAATCATAAAAAAGTTACTGCACCTGATTACTAGCTAGTAGGTTATCTAAAAGCGTAAACACCTGGGGCAATATCATGTCGGTATCGTTATTTCTAACAACAAAATTGCTTCGAGCCATAAGCTCATCGGCGCTAAGCTGGTTATTCATTCTGTCAAGCACCATCTGCTTGGTTACATTATCCCGTTTTGTTACCCTTTGCAATCGTTGCTCCACATCGGCAACTACAGCTACAACGTAATCCATCTTTTTGTGGCCACCGCTTTCAAAAAGTACTGCAGCCTCTTCAAAAACAATCTTATGAGATGAGTGTTGCTGGCACCACTGCTCAAAGTGCCGCGCTACAGCAGGGTGAACAATAGCATTTAGTCCTGCCAGAAGCGTAGTGTTAGCAAATACCTTTTCGGCAACAAAGGGTCTGTTTAAAACGCCACCAGCATATGCCTGTTCTCCGAGTAAATGGGTTATTTGAGCTACAACCTCTTCATCGGAGTTGGTAATGGCACGTGCCTCCAAATCGGCATGAAAAACGGGATAGCCAAGCGCTGCAAGAATACGGCACACGGTTGATTTTCCACTTCCAATACCTCCGGTTACACCAACTCTAATCATCACTTACGCTCAATAATATACTCCACAAATTTAGGTTCAAAGTCAAGTTCCTGCACAAAGTTAGGCTGATCAATCAGCTTAACTCTTAGCCGTTTGCTTAGCGATTCATCAACAAAGTTATAATCCACAACAGCCCTAAACTGACGGGGTTTAAGGTCGAAATACCTACTCATTATAACATTGCACTTAACCTTAACTGTACGGGGAATTATGGTTAACTTAAGGCTATCGGGCAGATTTAGCACTTCAACGGGAACTTTTATTGATGCCTCGGTAAACTTCTCTACAGCAATAGCCACATCAACCTTCCTGTGGGAAAAACCCACTTGATTGATAGCAGGCAATGCTATAGTTTTTGTAACCGACTTGCTTAGCCTATCCAACTTAAGAGGCTTGGTGTAAATAATATTAATGGTATCAACCAAGCTTTGAGGGCCACTTATGGTTATGCTATCGGGTCTTACGGTAACGTTTCCAGCTAACATGAACTGCTTGGCAAAGTCTATTTTTAGCAGCGGCTCAACCTTAACGCGTTTCTCTATGGTTTTTGTGAACTCAAAAACAAGGGAATCGGGCATAATGGCATCTAAACGGATATCGCTGCTTAGCTGCGATGAGATATGCTCCAAAGCTTTTGATGTTAACACATAGTACTTTGTTTTTGAGCCATTTATTGGTCGCAAAGGAACTTCGCCAAAGCTAAACTCAGCAGGCACTAGTGCTGCGCTCATTTTATACCGAAGCAGCGTATATCCAAAGGCGTTCACTTTTAAATCTAACCTTTTTGGCAAATCACCCACAAGTACTTTTCCTCTGGGCATATCAACAAAACGTACTGGGTATGATAGCGTTGTGGTGTACTCATGGCTAAGCTTATTCAAATACCAAAGTGCAGTAGCAATCAGCAAGAAAAAGCCAAAAATTGCCATTTTCTGATTGAACTTTGCTTTGTTCTTTTCGAACATATTGCCAAATTGCCTTAACAGGCTGGAGTCCATGGTTAACAATTTAAGGTTAAAGGCTCAAACACGAAACACTAATCACCAAACACTAAACCTACATCTTGATTAGCAAAAATTTTTAGCCAAGATACTAGAGATTACTTTACAATGTGCGCATGCAGTGCTAAAAAGTGCAAAACCAGATTGAATAAAAAAGTAAATCCGGGAAGGAAACCTACCCGGATTTACCATATAGAATAGAAATGATTACTTCTGCTGTTGCAAATCGGCTGAGTCGCGAAGAACAGTGCTCTTAATTACTTTAATGCGCACGTTATCGTCAATTTCAACTAGGATGTACTCGTCCTTTATATCGGCAACTTTACCGTAAATACCACCAGCAACAATTACTTTATCGCCTTTAGAAAGAGACTCTTGAAACTTGCGCAGCTCTTTCTGACGTTTCATTTGAGGGCGGATCATAAAGAAGTAGAATACAATGATAATAAGTACTAGAGGCAAGAAGGTTGCCCATGGGCTTCCTTGCTGCTGCTGAAGCATTACAAAAAGAAGATTGTTCATTATTTTCAGAATTTAGTTATTAATCTATTTAACTACAACATTTGCTTTTATGGTAACAGACCGCTCCCTATTGGGGGCATTCGTTCTTAGAGTAACCGATTTGTACTGTGAACCTCGCCAGCCTTTGGAATCAAAAATTACCTCCAGCTTTGTTTCCTCACCTGGCTTAAGTACTTCTGTACCCAACTTAGATGTGGTGCAACCACATCCTGGTATAACATCTTTAATTACCAATACCCCATCGCCGGTGTTTGATATTTTAAAAGTATGCACCACAATTTCACCTTCCACAATACTGCCAAAATCGAAAAAATCTTCAGCAATTTCAATTAGCGGAGTACCCTTAGGGCTCTCCACAGAAGGCTCATTGTTTAACGGCTTAGCATTCCCACCGCAGCTAACAAGTAGCCAGCCAAACAAAGGGATAATAAATACTATGCGAGCAAAGAGCTTCATAAAATCGGTTTGGGCAAATATAGTTTTTTATTCCTGTTCTACCGAAAGCAAACGCTCATCATTATCGCCAACAAGACCACGCCCCTCTTTAACAATCTTATTGTCGCGGCGTAAAGCGGTAATAATTTTATCTAGCACTCCATTAATAAAGTTGCTACTCTGCTCGGTGCTATAAAACTTGGCAATCTCAATGTACTCGTTAAACGACACCTTAACGGGAATAGAAGTAAACTCCAGAATCTCGGTAATGGCCATTTCCATAATAAGAATGTCCATGCTGGCAATACGATCAACATCCCAGTTCTTGGTGTACTCGTCAATTAGGGTAACGTTGCTACGATGGGTAACAATTACCTTGCGAAGCAAACGGCGCCCAAACTCCTCATCGTCGGTATTGCGGTACATGGGTAGCATCTTTGCCGAAGAGATTACATCTTCCTCTAGCTTCTTAATGGTTTTAACGGCAATGCTAACCATAAACTCAACATCGTCGTTCCAGTAAATGCTCTGCTCCTCAAGAATGGCCTCAAAATCCTCCGATAGATCTAGCTCTTTATTCAAGATATTAATAAGCAGCTGCTTATCGTCGGCAAAAGAGCATTCAGGAGCCTCCATGTAGGCCTTAAAATAATCGGTACAAGAAATTTTTTGGTAGAGCTTCTTTATGAACTCAGGGTAATTAACCCAAGAAAGCTTATTGTAAGCGGCGTATTGCTTTAGTGACTCACATTCGCGGAGCAGGTCAATGGCCTTATTGTTAACAAATCGGGTGTTGGGATTAAGATCCTCTTCGGTTGGGCGGTGCTTCTGCCTGTTTGCAGCTATGCGGCTCTGCGCATAATCGGCCAAATCGATTAGTAAAAGGAAAAGGTAGTGGTAAAGATCATACGATTTTCTCACGCTATGGAAAAATTCTTTTTCCACGTTGGTAATGGAGTCGTTTTCTCCCTTGTAGAAGGCGAAAAGAACCTGAAGTATCTTTACCCTTAGTAATCTCCTGCTTATCATCACTTTATAAGAACGTTACTTGCTGTTTTGTTTTCGATTGTAGGGTTGCAAAGATACTCGCATTTTATAGAAATAAAAACGATTAGCCGTAAGGGATGCTATCACTTGTGTTAAATTCTTTTAACTAAATGCGCCAATCAAGCTGTTGCTCCAACTGTTTTTTTCAATTTGCGCCCATTTTACTGCAAAAAGATGATGGATGTGAAAATTATTTTTATATTTTTGAGATGCTGATGTTAAACAAAACTCTAAAAAATACTGTGAAATGATGATGGATGGATTCGATAACCTTGACGGTATGGAAAACACCGACAAAGACGATATCTACTCAAAGGTTGTCAGAGCAGGAAAGAGAACCTATTTTTTTGATGTAAAAGCTACTCGTAGAAACGACTTTTATTTAACAATTACCGAAAGTAAGAAACGAGTTGGAAGAGATGGGAAATTCTTTTTCGAAAAGCATAAAATCTTCCTATACAAAGAAGATTTTGAGAAATTTACCGAAGGTTTATCTGAGGTAGTAGAATATATCCGCGCTCGTCAACTTGAAATGCCTGAGGAGGCCTATACCGAAGATGAAGAAATTGGAGAAATGGAGGCTGAGCTATCCAACCTCAGCTTCGAAGACTTGGGACGGAAATAACCCATTCGTAGAATATGAAAAACCGGCTAAAGCCGGTTTTTTTTTGTTTTTACATGTTGATAAACGGAGCCTTACTCCAACTCTTGCCCTTCTATCTTAGCATCCTGCTCGTCAATATACCGCTGTATTTCGTCTGGCGATAGCACCTTAACGTTTGTAATAATAAAACCCTCCTTAATAAACTCCCCAAGTGCATTACACTCCTCAAGGATAATCTTAAACGGGTCCTGAACAGCAACATACAAAGGGACAAGAGCCAAAAGCATGGCAAATTTACCTTCCGCCCAAAAGGACTCAAGCTCCGAGTCAAATCGCTTAAGAACAAAGTCAACCTCCCCTTCTAGCACTTTTCTTTGGCTATCGGTAAAGCCGTTACTATCAATAGATACATAGGTAACAAAGTAACGGAGCTTATCCTTTTGTCCGCCCAAACCTGTTGATATAAAAATCTGCTCTTCATCAAGAAGCCTACTTTCTAACAGCATACGTGACTCCTGTAGAGCTAAAACGGTCCAATCCTTTAGCTCTGCATCACCCTCTTCCAAAAATTTCTCAATTGCTCTGTAGGCCTCGGGCTTATCAATCGATGCCAAATCTACAAGTAACGCCCGCTTCTCCTCTAGGGTAGTTGTAAGGCTATACAAATCGTTAATAAGAATAAGCATATCACCGAGGAAAGGGGTGGCGTGCCTCTCTTTGGAAAAGTTAAAATACTGCATTTGCAGCTTAACATCAACCTGTTGTTCCAGAATGCTATACCCTCCACCTGTTTTTCCAAGTATCTCTTGTATTCGCTCAAATATATTATCCTTGTCGTCCAATGTAAAGTGTTGTTACGTTAGTTCCCTAAACAAAAAAATGCTTACAAACCACGAATTAATATTTATGTAAACAGAATCTAAAATACCAAATAATGGGGATATACGCAATCACTTTAAAACGGTATTTTTGCTAGTCATTATAATGGACAAAAAGCATGCATACGATGCATGCCAAAATATACTGCTAAAGCATGAAACTTTCTGAACTACAGAATGGGGAATTTGGAGTAATAACAAAAGTGATGGGGCGCGGAGCATTTCGGAAGCGAATTACCGAGATGGGCTTTGTTAAAGGGAAAAAGGTTACAGTTATAAAGAATGCCCCTTTAAGGGATCCTATTGAGTACTCCATTATGGGATACGAGGTGTCGCTGCGCCGGAGCGAAGCTTCGTTAATTGAGGTTTTCTCCCCTCAAGAAGCACTTGTTCCTGAGGAAATTGCATTTAACGGTGTTTTTGAAACCGAAACGGGAAGCTCTTTCCTAAAAACCGAAGCCAAAATTAGAGGCAAAGAGGTTAACGTTGTGCTTGTAGGCAATCCTAATGCAGGTAAAACAACCCTGTTTAACTACGCATCGGGATCGAGGGAACATGTGGGTAACTACAGCGGGGTAACGGTTGATAGCAAGGTGGCCCGTTTCAAGTACAAGGGCTATACGTTTAATATTACCGATTTGCCTGGAACCTACTCCCTTACCGCATACACTCCCGAGGAGCTTTACGTGAGGCAGTATATTCATGAGCATACTCCCGATGTAATTATCAATGTTGTTGATGCATCGAACCTTGAGCGTAACCTTTACCTCACCACGCAGCTTATAGACATGGACCTAAAGGTGGTTATAGCCCTTAACATGTACGATGAGCTCCAAGAAAAAGGCGATCAATTCGACTACGCATCACTGGGAAAAATGATTGGAGTTCCGTTTATCCCAACCGTTGGCTCCAAGGGTAAAGGCATTACAGAGCTATTCGATAAAATTATTAACGTTTACACCGATAAGGACAAAACGCTGCGCCACATTCACATCAACTATGGTGAACACATAGAGGAAGCCATTGGCAGCATACAAAACTTAATAAAGCAAGACGAGAACCTTAATATCACCGTAAGGTACTCCTCCCGCTACTTAGCCATTAAACTTTTGGAAAGGGATAGGCGCGCACAGTCTATTCTTTCCGAAACACCCAATTGGGAAGTAATAAAGAAAACGGCCGAACAGCAAGTAAAAAGGTTAGAACAGATTTTTCAGGAGGATTCCGAGACGCTAATTACCGATGCTAAATACGGATTTATTGCAGGAGCACTAAAGGAGACCTTTAAAGAGGGCGCACATACTAAGCGTAAAACTACCGAAATTGTTGACACCTTTATTACCCACAAGCTTTTTGGATTTCCAATTTTTATATTCTTTATGTGGGTTATGTTCTACTCAACATTTACGTTGGGCTCCTACCCCATGGACTGGATCGACCAAGGTATTACCCTTTTCAGCAATTGGCTAAGTAGCCTTATGACCGAAGGTCCATTTAAGGATCTTCTTATTGGGGGTATAATAAGTGGTGTAGGAAGCGTTGTTGTGTTCCTACCCAACATACTGCTACTCTTCTTCTTCATATCGCTTTTAGAAGACACAGGTTACATGGCTAGAGCCGTGTTTATTATGGATAAGGTGATGCACAAAATTGGGCTTCACGGAAAATCGTTTATCCCCCTTGTTATGGGCTTTGGGTGTAACGTGCCTGCAATTATGGCTTCTAGAACCATCGAGAATAAGAATAACCGAATGGTAACCATGCTTATAAATCCGTTTATGAGCTGTAGTGCCCGTTTACCTGTTTACATTTTAATAATTGGCGCTTTTTTCCCTAATAACCCAGGAACCATCCTGTTCCTTATTTACATAATTGGAATAGCCCTCGCGGTTATAATGGCCCTCATATTTAAAAAGACACTTTTTAAAGGGGACGATGTGCCCTTTGTTATGGAACTTCCGCCATACCGCATCCCTACGCTCAGATCTACCGTAAGGCACATGTGGACAAAGGGTGGACAGTATCTTAAAAAGATGGGAGGAGTAATTCTTGTTGCTGTAATTTTTACCTGGGCTTTAGGCTATTACCCAAAAAATGTTGAGTATAGTAAGAACTACCCAGAGCTAATTTCTGCCATAGAAACAGAGTACACTGGTTTAATTGAAAAAGCATCGACCGATAGTCTTTCGGTTACTCTGCTAAATAGCGAAAAACAAGCAAAGGTTCACGAGCTCGAACTCATGATGACTGCAGAACACCAAGAAAAGTCCTACCTAGGAAGAATTGGAAAAACCATAGAGCCTGTTATAAAGCCCCTGGGCTTTGACTGGAAAATGGGAGTTAGCCTACTTTCTGGAGTTGCCGCAAAAGAGATTGTGGTGAGCACCTTGGGTGTACTATATCAAGCCGACATTAGCGACGATAGTAGCGCCACAACTCTAGCAGAAAAACTGAGAAAAGAGACATACAAGTCGGGCGAAAAGGCTGGACAACCCGTTTTTTCTCCCCTTGTAGCGCTTAGTTTTCTGCTTTTCATTCTCATCTACTTCCCCTGCGTTGCAGTAGTTGCTGCAATAAAAAAGGAGTCGGGTAGTTGGAAATGGGCGGCATTTACAATAGTATATACAACAGGACTTGCCTGGTTTATTGCCTTTGTAACCTATCAGGTAGGTAGTTTGATTGTGGGAGGGTAAAGGGGCTAAGGAGAAAGACGTTAGACGTTAGACGTTAGACGTTAGACGTTAGACGTTAGATTTTAGACGTTAGATTTTAGATTTTAGATTTTAGACAAAAAACAAGCTCCAGCGGATTGACATTTGAATTTTAAAGGTTAAAGATTTAATGAACTAAACACAACAAACTAAATCCTAAATCCCAAACACTAGCTAAAATTAGCTTTGTACAGTAGAACATTTTACAAAGTATTACGTTTCACAAAAAAGTAGAAGTTGAGATGTTACAAGAAATACTAGCATTAACAACAGTTGGAATTGCTGCGGTATTTACAATTAGAAGTATTTATCGCACCTTTGCAGCACCACAAGGCAAAGTAGTTGGGTGCTCGGGGTGCTCATCGGCCTCGGGGTGCCAAATAAAGGACCTTAAATCGGTTGCAGTAAAATGAGACAAATTGCTTATAAAATACTAACCTTGACTATGGCTATAACAATACTTGTTGTAACCACAGGCGTTAGCATTTTTAAGCACGATTGTGTATGCAAGAATAAGGTAATTACATCAATTTTTACGGAGCATACTTGCCACAATACCTCGGAAAGCACTACCTCTAATTCATGCAATACAGGGAGTTGTTCTATCCCAAAGCACAACACACATCAACCGCATAGCGCAAAAAGCTGTGGGTGCAAAACCGTGGAAGTAAGCCTAAAGCTAAACGAAAGGTTTACTATCCCCATGCAGGCTTCTGTGCCTCAAATAGAGTTTTTTAAAGCAATTATCGTAACTCTTTTCGATAGCCAATTGGTTGAACTAGCAGTCCCTTCCCCAAAATGGGAATACGCAGAGTCCCCACCACCGCTATCATCGTATGGTAAAGCTCTTTTATTCGCACTTCACCAAATTAAAATTCCAACCCCGTTTTGTAGCTAATGGGAATTATCCCATTTACGTATAGCTGTATGCACCTATTATGCATATAGAATAGTACTATTTGTATATTCCATAGTACTGTAGCATAATTGCTGCACTTCATATTTGGGCATTTACGAAACTACAAAACAAAAAAATGAGAACAGTAACATTCTTAGGCACCTTACTTCTATTTATTACGGTATCGGCAGTAAACGCGCAGGTGCTAAGGGGTAAAATTTACGAGCAAACCGAATCGGGTGCAAAAACTCCATTAATAGGAGCCAACGTTTTCTGGTTAGGTACCACTCTTGGTGCTGCCACCAACACCAATGGGGAATTTTCCATTGAATACCCAAAGGAATCAAACCACAAGCTGGTTGTAAGCTTTGTTGGCTTTGAAACAGATACGGTAACCATTTCGCATAACCAATCGTTCCTAGAGCATACGCTTAGCCAATCGGTAGCAATAGATGGCGTGGTGTTTACGGGTAAAGCAAAAGGTGCACATTTCGATAGAATTAGCCCAATGCAAACCCAAATAGTTACAAGCGCAGAGCTTCAAAGGGCTGCCTGCTGCAACCTAAGCGAAAGTTTTGAAACAAACGCCTCTGTTGATGTATCGTATAGCGATGCCGTATCGGGCGCAAAGCAGATACAGCTACTTGGACTTGCTGGCACATATACCCAGCTGCAAGCGGAGAACATACCAACCCTTAGGGGATTAGGCTCTGTATTTGGGCTCTACTACGTACCTGGGTCGTGGATGGAATCCATACAGGTATCAAAGGGTACAGCTTCGGTTGCTAATGGATACGAGAGCCTAACTGGACAAATTAACATTGAGTACAAAAAGCCTTGGAACGATGAGCGCATGTACTTTAATATCTACCAGAACAACTTGGGCATGACCGAGGTTAATGCCAACGCCAGCATTGATGTTAGCAAAAAGGTTAGCACGATGCTACTTGTTCATGGAGAGAATATGACTAATAAGGTTGACCACAACGAAGATTCCTTTGTTGATCATCCGTTAATAAAACAGTACCACATCTTTAACAGATGGAAGTATCAGGGAGACAAAATTGAGTCGCAAGTGGGCATCAAAATTCTTGATGAGAGCAGAATATCTGGACAAAAGAACTACACATCAGGAAACACATCAGTACCAGGGCAACCCTTTGGTGTTGATGTAAAAACCCAGCGCCAAGAAGGGTTCCTAAAGGTGGGCTACATATTCAACAGACCATCTACTAGCCTTGGTTTTATTGCAGCAGCAAGCAATCACGACCAAGAATCCATGTTTGGGAGTAACCTTTACAATGCCAATCAGCAGAGCGTTCACTCAAACCTTGTGTTTGTATCGTACATTGGCAATACAAGTCATGGAATAAAAACAGGTGTAAACTTTAACTTTGATAAGTACAACGAGGTGCTAAATGGAACCACATACAACAGGGAAGAGCGTGTGCCCGGCGTTTACTTTGAATATACCTATAAATTCCTTGACAAGCTCACGCTTATGGCAGGTGTACGCTACGATAACCATAACCAATTTGGCGATTTTGTTACCCCAAGGGTTCACTTCAGGTATCAACCAGCGCAGCAGGTTACGCTAAGAGCAAGCGCAGGTCGCGGCCTACGGTCGCCTGCGGTTATTGCCGAAAACGCCTTTTTGCTATCCAGCTCTAAGCAAATGGAACTTACAGAGCCTATTGAGATGGAAGATGCTTGGAACTATGGGCTTAACATAACACAGCGTTACAACCTTTGGGATAGAGAATTTACTTTAAGCACCGATTACTACCATACCAAATTTGTAAATCAGCTGGTGGTTGACATGGATCAGGATGCAACAAAGATTTTATTTTACAACCTAAAAGGCCGCTCCTACTCCAACAGTTTCCAGGTTGAAGCCAGCTACTCACCGTTTACTAGGTTTGATGTTACTGCGGCTTACCGCCTAAACGATGTTAAAACCACTATAGACGGCACGCTTAAGCAAAAACCTCTTGTAAGTGAGTACAAAGGGTTGTTAACGTTTGGGTACAAAACACCATTTAACAAATGGCAATTTGATTATACCATACAGTTTAATGGCGGCGGAACATTACCTTCTAACGAGCAGCTGCCTGCTGAGCTTCAAAGAAAGTCAACGTTCCCATCGTACACAACAATGAATGCGCAAATAACAAAGCTTTTCCGTAAATGGGAGCTATACGTTGGCGTTGAGAACCTTACTGGCTTTAAGCAGGATAATCCCATTATTTCTGCAGCAGATCCTTACAACACCTATTTTGATGCTACCCAGGTTTGGGGACCTCTTACAGGTCGTAAGTTCTACGCAGGGATAAGAATGTCTATTTACAAATAGGGAGCAATGCCACATTATGCTGCCTTGATTTGAAAAATACTAACCTTAACACCAATTATCATGAAAACTGAAAAAATTGTTGTAACAAACATGAAATGCATGGGTTGTGTAAATTCTGTTAAAACGGGACTGGCAAACCTAGGTGGAGTAACCGATATTGTTGTAGATCTTCCATCATCAACAGTAACGTTCACTTACGATGGCTCTAGCGAGAAGAGAGCCGAAATAAGTTCTAAGCTACAAATTCTTGGATACCCTGAGGTAAAGTAACACTAATCTAACACAAACAAGTTGATACTATTATGAAAGCAAAACACATTTTACTCTTAGCACTACCCGTTCTTTTTTTAATCTTAACGGGAATTGGAAATAGCCTAAAAGCACAAAAGCCAACAGGAGAAAAAGAGGTAACCATTTGGGCATCGATGACCTGCGAAAGCTGTAAAAAGAAAATTGAGCGCGATATAGCCTTTGAAAAAGGGGTTAAGGACATTACAGTAGATTTAACAAAGAAAACTGTAACAATTAAGTATAAAGCCGAAAAGAATAGCGACGACAAGCTGCTAAAAGCGGTAGAGAAACTTGGTTTCGAGGCTAAAATTGTTGAACCCGAAACAAAGAAGTAATCCGCAAAGGGGTCATAATAAATTAAAACAAAAAGGGATCGCATTACGCGATCCCTTTTTATATTGATACTACTTGTCTTCTATAACAAGAAAACCAGTGCAATAATTACAAAAATTGGAAGTAAAACTATTAATGAAAACTTGTACATGTAGCTAAAGAAATCGGGCATTTTAATTTTGCTCTCCTCTGCAATAGCTTTAACCATAAAGTTTGGTCCGTTACCAATGTAGGTCATGCTTCCAAAGAAAACAGCACCTATAGAAATTGCTGCCAATAGATTTTCTGGAATTCCTGCTACAATTGGTATTCCAGCAAATAGTTCTGGCATACTAGCAAACAATCCTTTTGCCAACGAGTGGAATGCGAGTGCCGTAGGTGCATTATCTAGGAATCCAGAAAGAGCACCCGTTGCAAAGTAAAATTGGAAAGGGGTTGTTAAACCCAAGTTAGCCGCATTCTCCTTAAGATAAAGAAGTGCTGGCACCATGGTTATAAATATACCAAGGAATAGGAAAGCAACCTCGGTTATTGGGTGCCAAGTAAAATGATTGGCTTCACGCAATCCCTTCTTTGTAGTTACTAGGGATAAAAGCGCCATAAGTAAAATGGCTCCTTCCCTTATAAAACCTAGGAAATGGTTATGCTCAAGTTCTGGTATATACTGTTTATTTAAGAAAGCAACAGATAAAATTATTCCTAAAAGCCAAACAAAGTTAAGGTTACCCTGTAAACGAATTGGCTCAACATTAACCTCATCTCTAACAAGATTTTCTTGAGGTTCCTTTTTGTAAAGGAACATGTCAACCAAAAAATAAACAACTAACAATGAACCGTTTAGCAAAAGATATTCTGGCAACAAGTGGAAGAACCAAGTAAAGCTGGCACCCCTTAAATAAAGAAGGAACAAAGGGGGATCTCCAAGCGGAGTGAGCAAACCACCACAGTTAGCAACCATAGCAATAAAGAACAGAATGGTGTGCACTTTGTACTTCCTTTGGCTATTTGTTGCAATTACAGGTCGAATTAGCAGCATTGCTGCACCAGTTGTTCCCATAAACGACGCCAGTACCGCTCCAATTGCCAAAAATGTTGAGTTAGCAACTGGGGTGGCCTTTATATCGCCACTCAGGTGAATGCCTCCCGTAACAACAAACAGACCTCCCAACAGGATTATAAATGGGATGTAATCGAAAACTAGCTGATGTTCCAGCTCTGGCAGAAAACCCTTTGCAATAAGCAGTATTGCAGTTGGGATTCCCAAAACAAGCGACACAATCAGCTTATTCTTATTCTTTTCCCACCAGTGCTCAAACAGCATTGGCCCTACAGCAATTGCAGCCAACATAAGTACAAAGGGGATAATGGTATAACCCTCAATGTGCTGCATAACTTCGTGCTCCATAATAATTGTTTTGGTTTTTAACTGTATTTTCTAACATCTATATAAATATAGACATATAGGTGTATTTACTCAGCCCCAATATTACAAAAAAAAAGATGCCGTTATTCAAAACATGATTAATATCAACAAAAAAATGAATACACGGCAACAAAAGCTGCAGATGTTTACAGACTTGACCAAACCCATAGTATGCAGCATTAAGAAACGCTACTTAGAGTTACCCATTCTTCTTTTGAAACTTGGGATACAACTCATCGCGCACCCACTTAAAATTGGGGGCAACCCGAAGAATTTTTCTATAAGATGAACGGGCAAGTTCCGTTTGACCAGATTTTTCGGCTGCAATGGCCAGCTGTGCCATTACGTTTAAGTGCCACCACTCGTACTCCTTGCTCCCATTCAAGGTACGCTCAATGCTGGCTATGGCCTTTTGGTAAAGCAAAACGGCCTCCTTGGGATTTCCGCCAAATAAGACTGGGGCATAGAGCTTTGAATTTGCCTTCTCTGTTAAGGCGTAGGGGTTAGTAGAATCTAAGGATAAAGCCTTATCTATAATGCTTACGCTTTCGGGACCTAGGAAGGGAGCCTTATACGGACTCATTGCTATTTTGTAGGCAATTAAGGCACCCTTAATTGCCAGTACCTCTACCCATTTCGGATTCTTATCAAGTAACACACTAGCATTAATTAAGGCTTTTGCCACTAGCTTTTCGGCTCTATCCTCATCATCAACACCTAGTAAATACCCTATGTACCCATACTGGGCATGGGTTAGTTCAAATAGGGTTTCAACGCTTTTAGTACGGTTATACTCTGAGCTAAGCTCATCCATAACCACAAGCCAATCGGCCATATTGCCCGTAAGGTAACACTGATAAAGCCGTTGCTTATGGGTAGCACCAAATACAGCAACCGATAAAAAAAGAGCTAGCGCTACAGCGATTCCCTTGAGTATGCTCGTCCTTTCCATATTAGCTCTTTACCTGAATGTATCTTAAGTGATTGCCAAACCATTTGCAAAAACGCCAGTTGCTGCACTGGCTGTAACAAAACGCTTACCAGCGGCTTCTGAAATGTGAGGTAGGCCACTAGCATACGGGAAAATATTTTGGCAAATAGGTAAACAAATACCAATGGGAATGGCACAAAGTACAGCACTGGAATAAAACCAAAGGTTGATAACAGCGCAAAAATTGCCATAACCATGCGGTTACCACCAAAGTACTGACAAACATTTTTTGCAAAACCCGTTACCGCATCGGTGTATGAGTGGTACATGCGGCACGATACATCATTGCTCCCCAAAAGGGTTGCCATGCGAAGCCTTGCCCGCTTTATGCCACGACTAATGGCAATATCCTCGGCTGCAGAATCCTTAAACTGCTGGTGCCACTGGTGCTGCTTATATAAATGGGCATCAAAAAGCATAACCTGACCATTAGCTGCTGCTAGGGAACGGCGTTTAGACCACATCACAAAGCGCAATGGAAGCAGGCTTAGCAGCACCCACTGCATAACGGGAACAGTAACACGCTCGCCCCAGGTACCCATTTGCTGGTGCGGGAACATGCTAAGTAACGTTAACCTTTTGGACTCCAAATAAGCTAATGAGCTACCAATAAAACTAGGCTTTACGGCTACATCGGCATCAAGAAAAAGAAAATAGTCTCCCCTAGCCTGCTCCGATAACCTGTGGCAAGCATAGTTCTTGCCCATCCATCCCTCGGGTTTAGAATCACCGTTAATAAGGCGAATTCTAGAATCAGCATTAGCAAATTCTTCAACTATAGCGGCGGTACTATCGGTTGACTCATCGTTGTAAACCAGAATCTCCATGTTGGAATACTCCTGCAATTGCAAACCATTAAGAAGATTTGCGATGTTGGCCTCCTCGTTACGTGTTGGTACTAGCACCGAAACCATCGGGCTCCCCTTAGGCAAGCTAACGGGCAAATAGGGTTTACTTAAAAAGTTAAAAAGCACAACCAAAAGCCGGATTACAGCAACCAGCACAAGCGGAAGGGTAAGGTAAAAGGCTATCATTGCTTAAATATTTTTTGCTGATTTAACCTACAATCATTAGCAAAAGCGGTGTACTCCTTTGCTATTTCTGTTGCTGAAAGTCCTGCAATACCCACCTCCTTAACATGAATTACCGCAGTGGGTTTCCGGTTCTCGAAATAATCTATAATAACATTTGCAAAAACCGTTTTGCATGTAGCCGATTGGGGCACTAGTCGCTCTATCCCCTTGTAAAACTGATACTCGGCAATATGCTGGCAATAAAACTTCCCCTGCGGAAAGAACACCAGCAGATTTCCCTTAGACCTCAGCAAACCAGAGGCAAATGTAAGGCTTTCCACAATTTCTCTGCTATGCGGATAAACAGAAAAAGCACCTATTTTACTAAAAAACCGATGCTTAGAGAGCTGTTCCTCCAGCATCATAACATGAAACCGTTTTTGAAGTAGCACACGGTTAAGATGCCAAGCAAAAAAACCATCCACCAGCTAAAGTGGTTGGGAATAAGCAGTATGGAATCGGTTGAATTTAGGCTTACATCCCCAACAACTCTCACATCATGAAAATCGCTGCGCAGAATTCGTTTTATGTACCAGTTAAAGAAACGGTTGTAAAGGGATGTGTGCCTAGGCATTATCATACTGCTGCAGGGTTAAAATCCAAGGAAAACAATTGATATATACATCGCCACAAAGAATAGGAACTGACAGGCAAGCAGCCAATTTGAGATGGAATTCTCCGCCTTTTGCATCGGCCTAATCATCAACAAGCTAAAAAGGAAGGCCGTTAAAAACCACCCAATATAGTTCTGGATGGGCGGATTTACGGTTGCCCAAGCCCACATCTGTAGCCTTATGGCAACGGGCTCAAGAAAAAAATCGTAGCCAACCATTACAATGGCTGCCATAAGGGATGCAACGTAGCGATTGGTAAACAGCTTAACTCGGGTAACGGCATAGGTTGTGGCATAAACCATAAATATCCAGTTAACTGCCATTACAAGGGGCGTTGAGAGCACTTTTAAACCAAGTGATTCACCATAAATGTAATCGCCAAAAATTAACCCTGTATTCACGCCAACAGCCTCTACAAGCCACCCCAATAAGCCTACTAGTAGGGCTAGCAGAACAAAACGCTTTGTGTATTGCTTATGAAAAAGCATCAACGCCACTAGTGAGGCTACCGAAAACATCCAGCTCAACTTAAACACCTCTGGATTATCGCGCTTAAGCCATAAACCCATTACACCAATGGCATAGGAAAGGGCTACTGCTATTTTTAGTGATTTTGAAGACATGGAAGGATGAAAGGTTAAAGGTTGAAGGTTAAAAGTTAAAGGTTAAAGAATTAAGAGAAGACGTTAGATATTTGACATTAGACGATAGACTTTAGACGATAGATATAAGATAAAAAAAACCAAACACTAAACACTAAACACCAAACACCAAACACTAAACACCAATCTCCAATCACAAACTCGCCTCGCTAATGTACTCATCAACAATTTTTGCTGATGCTAAGCACAAAGGAATACCTCCGCCTGGGTGCACGCTCCCCCCTACAAAGTAAAGGTTTTGTATGCTTCGGGAACGATTGGGATGCCTACTAAACGCAGCAAATGGGTTGTTGGAGCTAATGCCATACAGGGCACCCCTATAGGAGCCTGTTCGCTGCTCTATTAGCGGTGGCGTTAGCACATTTTCGCAAACAATAAGGGGCTCAACATCTATCACTAAGGTGCGTTTAATCTTCTCAACAATGGCAATTCGGGTGCGCTTAACCAATTCGTCCCAGTTCTGACCACAATCCTCGGGCGCATTCACCATAACAAACCAGTTCTCATGTCCCATAGGTGCGTCGGTAGGAACAGCCTTTGCGCTTATGAATATATAAACCGTTGGGTCTATACTAATATCTTTGCGCATCAGGGAGTTAAACTCGCCCTTATAATTGCTGCTAAAGAGGATATTATGCAGGTCTAACTTGGGAAAATTACCCTTTACTCCCCAATAAAAAATAAGTGCCGACGACGATGGCTTCTGCATTTTATAAAAGGCGCTAAGCCGTTTGGGGCTCAACAACTCGGGATATGCGGTAAAAATATCGGTATCGTTAACTACTATATCGGCAGCAGCCGATACGCCATTTACCTTTACCCCAGCAATGCGCCCCCTTCGCGACTCTATGGCCTGCACCCTACTATTAAGCACCACCTCAACTCCAAGCTTCTTAGCCAATGCCTCCATTGATGAGGCTATGCTGTACATCCCCTTTTCCGGAAAAAAAGCACCAACATTATGCTCCAAATGCGGAATAACAGTTAGCGTTCCTGGGGCTTTGTATGGATTTGAGCCGTTATAGGTTGCAAACCTATCAAACAGCTGTACGGCATGGCTAGTAACAAAACTTTTGCTATTAACGCTATGCATACTCTCAAAAGCCTTAAGCTGCATTACGTTTTTACCAATTGCCTTACCCTCATCGCTAAAAAAAGCCTTTTTGCTAGGAAATGGGCTAAACATAAACGTTTTAGAGGTTAGACCGTACAGCTTCTCACACTCTCTCAGGTACCTACGCACATTAAGTTCAGGCTCGTTTAGCACGTCGTGCATTTCCGAGGCAAACCTATCCACATCGGCCCAAGCATTAAGGGTTACGCCATCTGGATAAAAGTAGCGGGTAATATTTTGAAGCTTGCGGTACGAGAAGCGCTCCAATCCCACATCGCCAGCCAAATTGAACAGCTCATCAACAAGAGTAGGTAAAGTGAAGAGCGAAGGGCCAGTATCAAACCTAAAATCGCCAATTCTAAGCTCACCAAGCTTACCGCCCACCCTTCCTTGCTTTTCGAATAGGGTTACCTTGTAACCCTTAACAGCTAGTCGGATAGCCGAAGCGAGTCCTCCTACGCCAGAACCAATTACGGATGCACGCATAATTTTGATTAACTTTTATTGGTTAATAATTAAACAAAAATATCTTAAATTGGTTAATGATATGAGAAAATAAAATTGAGGATGCTTCACTTTGCCTAAATGTACGATAATTTCTCTAAATTGAAGATTTATAACATTATGGCACAAAATACAAGTAACATATTACCTTTTACAGTAAATCATTAACCAGAATAAACTCGGCTATTAGGATGAAAAAGGCTCTTATTGTAGGAACTGGTCTTGGAGGACTAACAACAGCCCTCCGCTTAAGCACATTGGGTTATGATGTAGAGATGGTGGAGAAATACCGTCAGCCAGGCGGTAGACTAAACCAGCTAAAAGCCGATGGCTTTACATTTGATATTGGCCCCACATTCTTCTCCATGAGCTATGAATTTAAGGAGTTTGCCCAGTTCTGTGGAATAGATATGCCTTTTAAGTTTATTGAGATGAACCCACTTTACTCCGTAAATTTTGCCGGAAGCACACGCTGGTACACCATTTTTAAGGATTTGGATAAGCTGGCTAAGGAGTTTGGCGATGTAGAGCCCAACTTTGAAGAGAAGATGCGCAAGTACCTCATAAAAACGGGCAGACTTTTCCACGATACCGAGAATCGCATAATTAGGCGAAACTTCGACTCCTTGCTGAAGTTTGCTGCGGCGCTTGCTAGTGTACCACCAAGACATGCGCCCCTAATGCTACGCAGTATGTGGAGCGAAATGAACCGCCACTTCTCCTCATACGAGGTTAAAGTTATATTCTCCCTTGTGGCCTTTTTCCTTGGCGCAACCCCGTTTGATACCCCTGCTGTTTACTCCATGCTTACTTACACCGAGATGCAACACGATGGCTACCATAACGTGGAGGGTGGCATGTACCAAATAGTGGAAGGCTTAATGCGCGAAATAAACAAAAGGGGCATTACCGTACAGTACAATACAGAGATTGTTGATTTTAGGGAGCAAGGAGGACAAATATCGGCACTTGTTGATAACAATGGTAAGCAATACAATGCAGATGTTTATGTGATAAACGCTGATGCAGCTTGGTTCCGAGGCAAAGTTCTCCGCCGACAAGCATTCTCTAACGAGAAGCTAGATAAAATGAAGTGGACCCTAGCGCCGTTTACCATGTACCTTGGTGTTAAGGGGAATATTGAGGGTTTGCATCACCACAACTACTTTTTGGGAAACAACTTTAAGGAGTACAGCTCAAAGGTATTTAAGAACAGTATCAGCCTTGATAAACCATACTACTACGTAAACGTATCTAGCAAAACAACGCCCCAAAGCGCACCCAATGGGCACGAGAATATTTTTATTCTATGCCCAGTTCCAGACCTACGCTACAAACCCACTTGGAACGACTCCGAATGGCTGGCAACAAACATAATGAAGGATATATCCAGCCGCGTTGGTTACAACATAGAGGCAAACCTTGTGTCCAAAACGGTTCTAAACCCACAGCACTGGATGCAGATGTTTAACCTTTACAAGGGCAGCGGACTTGGTTTAGCACACGACCTTAACCAAATTGGCTACTTCCGTCCGCATAACAACGATGAAAAGTTTGGCAACGTATTTTATGTGGGAGCCAGCACTCTACCTGGAACAGGACTACCTATGGCAGTAATTAGCTCACGATTAGCAACCGAAAAAATTCAAAAAAAGTATGGCAGCTAACCGAATAGACCTATACAACAGTACCAGCTTAGGCTGCAGCAAGTTAACCACAAAGGCCTATAGTACTAGCTTTGCACTGGGCGTAATGGCTCTTGATAAATCAATAAGACCAGCCATTTACTCCATATACGGCTTTGTGCGCTTTGCCGATGAAATAGTTGACTCCTTCCACAGCTACAACAAGCAGGAACTACTGGAAGAGTTTAAAAACACAACCTACAAGGCTATAGAAAAGGGTATAAGCACAAATCCTATACTACAAAGTTTCCAGCTAACGGTTAATAGCTACAATATTCCAACCGAACTAATTGAAGCCTTTTTGCATAGCATGGAGCAAGACTTACACAAGAGTACGTATAGTAGAAATGAAATAAATGACTACATATACGGCTCGGCTGAAGTGGTTGGGCTTATGTGCCTAAAAGTTTTTTGCAATGGCAATAGCGAACAGTACCAAAAACTTAAAGTGCCTGCACGCCGATTAGGTGCTGCGTTTCAAAAAATCAATTTTTTTGTTGATTTGGGCCGAGTATATTTCCCAAACATAAATTTTGCACAATTCTCCAACGAGGATAAGCAAAGAATAGAGGCCGATATTTTGCTTGACTTTGAAGAGGCCTACAAAGGAATTAAAATGCTTCCCAAGGAAGCACAACTTGGGGTACTTATTGCCTATAAGTACTACCTACGTTTGTTTAAAAAGATACGTAGAACCAACCCTCAACAGGTTTTGCAGCAAAGGTACAGAATTAGCAATGTGGTTAAATTCTGGTTGCTAACAACAACCGCGTTAAAAGTTAAGATAGGGTTGTCGTAGTACAAATCAGCATAAAAAACGCTCCATTACAGATGTTCTGCAATGGAGCGTTATGTATTATACGCCTAAGCATAGCAAATTTACAGCAACAATCTACTCCTCGTTCTCAAAGTATAGTTTGTAAAAACTCAAGCCCTTCTCCTCATCGGTTCCACGCTCAACGCGCTCACGTCCACCATGAATATATAGGTGAAAATTCTTATCGAGCTTTATAACACTCTTGAAAACCTTTTTGGCCTGTTTGGCTGCATCGGTAGATATGGTAAACTCATCCTTTAGGTTGTAGCCCTGCTCTGCTTGGTACTTCTCCTTGTAATCGCGGAAAGCATCAATAATTTCGGGTTGCTGCATCACCTCGGTTTCAAACTCATCGGAGCTAAACACCTCCTTTTGCTGGAAAAAGTCGCGGCTTTTGTTCATCATGGTAAGCTGGTCGGGCTTTTCCACGTTGTTCTCGTCGTTAAACACCTCTTTCACAAACGATTTGCAAAGATCGATATACCCACTAGTTTGGTAAAAGTTATCCTCACGGGGCTTAATCTTTAGAAACTGATCCTTCCAAAAACGTGCTTCGTCTGATTTGTTGGTACTATCAACCACACAAACCTTAAAGCCTAACTCCTGCTCAGTATTAAAAATAAGGCATCCCTTGTCCAGCTTATGTATGCTGATACCCTCATCGGCATCAACCCCAAAGCTGTTCTGCTTTTGGTAAACCTTTATAAAGTGCTCCTTCGATTCCGATTTAAATATCCCCAGCGCATCAACAAGTTCTCCTTCCACAACACAATCGCTAAAGCGTACTACGTAAAGCTCGCCCTCCTTAATATTTGGATGCTGACTTGCTGCGTGCAAGCAACGGGCAATATTTGCCGATTGCTCTAGCAGCGAATCGGGATTCTGAAAAATCTCGGTTACGTAGCTGTACACCTCATTTAGCTCAAGCTTTGCATCATGGCTAAAACTGAAGAAAGAGGTGGGCTTAAAGGGCGTTAAAAAGTAATGCTGTAAAAGGAAAAGCACGTTCTCGTCCTGTATATCAACAAGCTTTTGGGCAAGAAAAAGCTCGCCCTCACGTGCGCTGCTTCCAACGCGATGAATGGCAATATTATCTAGTGCAACCTGAGTAAAATCTAGCATTAAAGTAAGTTTTAGGTTTCAAATTTAGAAAGAAGAAGCAGACAAACAAATACAGCAAAGAGCATTAGGCTAGAAAAACTCATCAAACCAAGATAAGAAATGGAGGCAATAACAGCTCTCCTTATTTTGATAACCGTGGGCAAGCATATGCCGAAATTAACGCAGTACGCTTATATAGAACCTATCTATACTAGTTATGATGCCCTGCCAGCCATACCTTAACAGCAATTTAGTAATGTGGCACTTACAGCCATTGCCATAAAAAACTACCGCCTTAGCACCTGCAAAAAAAGACCGCAAAAATAGAAGGGCATAGCGCGTAGATTATATATTTGCTAACAATAATCCTTTTCGGCAAGAATCGATAGACTGTAAAATTTTATGGGACAACTTTTTGATAAGCTAAATAGCGATGTAAGATTTGTAGAAGGCATAAACGGATGCATAAACTGCGGTACCTGCACCGCCATTTGTCCTGCCGCTGAGGTTTACGATTACCAACCCCGCACCATAGCTCATCTTGTGCAAACTAGGGACGATAGCATAATTGAAAATCTCCTAAAAAGCGATACCATTTGGTACTGCGGCGAGTGCATGAGCTGCAAAACCCGCTGCCCAAGGAACAATGCGCCGGGGCTAATTATTCAAGCGCTTCGTAAGCTCTCCATAGAAACGGGGCTGTTTGTGGAGTCGGAAAAAGGCCGCCAGCAGCTTGCCCTAAAGCGCATGCTTAGCGATACCATTATTGAAACAGGCTACTGCGTGCATTTTGATCACACCACCCTTGATATGTTCCCAGAGCAAGGCCCCATGTGGCAATGGGTTCAAGATAACAGAGAGGCCTTTTTACCCAAAGTGGGCGCCAACTACAAGGGAGAAGGCCCTGGTGCCATGCGCGCAATTGCGCAAAGCGATATTGATGAGCTACGTAACATTTTTGAGGTTTCGGGCGGACTAAAATGGATGGAAACCATTGAGGAGCACTCTGCAAAAAAGGCACAGGAGATGGGGCTGGATATTGGTGAGGGTAAGGCATCGGAGTACTTTGCCAACATATACACCAGCAACAACCAAGCTAAGCACTCTAGAAAATAGACATACAATACACCATCAACAAAAAGAAGTAACCAAGTATCAAGTAAAACTTTTTCTGAATGAAACTTGAAGGAAAGCGAAAGATTTGGAACGAATACCAAAAGGATATTGCCGACGATAAATACTTCTACGTTAGAAGCTGCATACGCCAAGCGGTTTTCCCTGGGAGCGAGAATACCTACCTGCGCATTATGCGCGATGTGCTAAAAAAGGATGTTCACGAGTCGGCACACCACACCACCTGCACTGGTATTGGCTACCACACCGAGGTTGTTCCGTTTGAAACCATCCAAACGGTTGTAGCCCGCAACTTTGCGCTTATGCGCGAGGCTGGGTACGAGAACTACACCCCATCGTGCGTAACATCCTTTGGCATCTACACCGAGATACTTGATACATGGCACCATTTTCCCGAAGAGAAAAAACGCACTGTCGAATACCTTAAAAAGGCTACCCAACGCGATTTTCAGGAACCGGGCAACATGGCTCACACAAGCGATATCATTTATAAGTTTCGGCACCAAATAGCAGAAAAGGCCAAGTATAAATTGGTGAACAGAATAACAGGGCTTCCCCTTAAAGTTGTTGACCACATTGGCTGCCACTACGCCAAGATGTTCCCCGAAAAAGGGATTGGTGGAGCCGAGCACCCTCACGTATTGGCTGGACTAATTGAGGCCTTTGGTGGTGAGGTTATCGATTATCCCGAAAGGCGCCACTGCTGCGGATTTGGCTTTAGGCAGTACTTTATTAAGGCAAACAGGGGCTACTCCATTGCCGCATCAAAGAAAAAGTTTGAATCCATGGAGCCCTACCAGCCCGACCTAATCCTAACCAACTGCCCCGGATGTAACTACTTTATGGATAGGTGGCAATACGCCCTAGCCGAGATGGAGGGGAAAACCTACGATACTCAAGGGAATGGTATCCCCGTTTTAGCCTACGAGGAGCTGGCCGGCCTAATGCTTGGCTTTGATCCTTGGGAAATGGGACTACAGATGCACCAAGTGGGCATTGAAACGCTAATGGACAAAATTGGCATCCCATACAACCTAAGCGAGAAGTACAAAGGAGCAAAAGGTGAAGACCTTGGTGTTCCCGAATCTCCCAGAAATATTAAGTTTTACAAATAGCCTAACCCTAAACCCTATATGACCAAAACTGTTGCAATTATTGGCGGAGGTGTTGCTGGCCTTGAAACGGCTAAGCAGCTAAACTCCCTTGGATATAGCGTTAAACTATTCGAAAAAACGAACACCCTTGGGGGACATGTAGCAAAATGGGACCGACTTTTCCCCAATAAGCGCCATGCCAGCGAGGTGGTTTCTTCGCTAACCCTATCGCAAGGAAACACACAAACCATTACAGAAACCACAGTACACAGTATCAAAAGGGAAAACCAAGGTTTTGTTATTTCTGCTAATAGCAGCAACCATGAGGCCGATGCTGTGGTTCTTGCCACTGGATTTGAACTATTTCCCGCCGAAAAAAAGGAGGAGTACGGTTACGGACTATTTGAGAACGTAATAACATCGGCCGATTTAGAGCAGATGTTCAAAAAGCACGGCAAGCCTGTAATGGCTAGCGGTCATAAACCGGTGCGCATAGCCTTTATTCATTGCGTGGGTAGCCGCGACGAGAAGGTAAACCGCCCCTACTGCTCAAAGGTTTGCTGCGTTACCGCAGTTAAGCAGGCCATTGAGGTAAAAGAGGCGCTACCAAACAGTGAGGTATTCTGCTTTTACATGGATTTGCGCATGTTTGGCCCCGGCTACGAGGATTTGTACAAGGAGGCTCAAAGCAAAGGGGTAACGTTTATTAGGGGTCGATTATCGGAAAGTAGCGAGATAGAAGGTGGCCGTGTGCTTATAAAGGCTGAGGATACGCTTGCATCAACCCCACTAAAAATGTCGGTTGATATTGTTGTGCTCATGGTGGGCATGTCGCCCCTACGTGGTACCAACAAGCTGGCTACCGACTTAGGCCTAAGCATCAATGCCGATGGCTTTATTGCTGCCACCGACCTGCACACCAATCCCACAGGAACATCAACCAATGGCGTGTTTGTTGCCGGTGCATGCACTGGGCCTAACAACATTACCGATACCGTAAATGCAGCCAAAGCTACAGCTCTTGATGTACATAACTACCTAAGCCGCTAAGCCCATGATAGATTTTGGATTTACGCCCCTTGTTGCAAGCATAACCGATTTGGATAAGGCCAATGTAAACCTAGCCAAGCAGCTTACGGAGCAAGAACCCTCATTTGCGCTATGCATTAGCTGTGGCAGCTGTAGCGCAACCTGCACTGCAGGACAGTTTACCAAGTTCAGCTTTAGGGTAATGTGCCACCAAATACGCAAAGGCAACGCAAAGGAGGCCATTGTCGAAGCATCAAAATGCATGCTATGCGGAAAATGCACGCTGGCCTGTCCCCGAAACGTGAATACCAGAAATATAATAAGCCTTGTACGTAAGGCACAAACCACAACACCATGAACTACTACCACCACTTTGTAATACCATTCACTGCGGGGTTGCTCTTCTTGGTAATTGTAGTTGCCGCAAAGTGGATTGGTTGGATTAAAAACCTCGATGCCGAGCAAAAGGGATTAATCAAGCGAAATATTTTCGGTAAGGCTTCACTCCTTGCCACTTGGGAAGTTATTACAGAGAGCCTTCTGCATAGGAGGATATTCCAAAAGAACTTCCTTTTGGGATACATGCACATGAGCCTTGCCTTTGGCTGGTTCCTGCTTATTGTGATGGGAAATCTTGAGACCAGAATTTTCACTCACGGACAGCTGAATCCTCCATACGTTCCCATCTTTTTTGAGTTTTTTGAGCACGATTTAAGCACGCTTCGCTATAGGGAGGTATTCACTTTTACCATGGATTTCCTTCTGCTCTTTGTGCTATCGGGCGTGGCGCTTGCATACATGAAAAGGGCTACAAGCAAACCCCTTGGCATGAAAAAGGCAACAAAACACGCGTTTATTGATAAGCTGGCGCTAACATCGCTTTGGCTAATATTCCCACTTAGGCTTGCTGCGGAAAGCGTTACGGCTGGGCTATATGATTCGGGCGGCTTCTTTACCCGTTGGTTGGGCGAGGCCATTGTTTCCCTACCAGGCGCCGATATGCTATACTACCCGCTATGGTGGGCGTACTCCTTATCGCTTGGCCTATTCTTTATATCGGTTCCCTTTACACGGTATATGCACATTCCAACGGAAACGCTACTTATTTTCCTCAGAAAGTATGGCATTAGAGAGAAGAATGAGCATACATCGTACACACAAGTTGAGCTAAACGCTTGCTCCCGCTGCGGCATCTGCATAGATAGCTGCCAGCTAAGCAGTGAGCTGGGCATATCCAACTCCCAATCAACCTACTTTTTAAAATCGCTTCGCGATAAAAAAACAACAGATTACCTAACGGAAACCTGTATGCTTTGTGGCCGCTGCGATTTTGCCTGCCCCGTTGGCATTGAGAACTCAACCATAAGGCTTAACCAGCGAAGGGAAACCCCAGCATCGGCCATAAACTTTGGCTACGTGCCAACCTTTGAGGCATCAAAAGGGAAAATTGCCTTTTTTGCAGGATGCATGGGGCAGCTAACACCAAGCGTTACAAGGGCAACACTTGCCCTTTTTGATGCTGCTGATGTTGAGTACACGCATATTGATAAGGATGCCACCATTTGCTGTGGCCGTCCGCTACAGGTTAATGGGGAGGAGAATGCAGCAAGAGAACTAGCCCAAAAGAACAAGCAGCTAATTGAGGGAACTGGTGCCCAAGCGCTTGTTACCACCTGCCCTATTTGCGCTAGGATTTTTGCTGAGAGCTACGGGCTAAGCATTCCTGTTTACCATCACACCCAGTTTTTATACCAGTTGGCAGCATCGGGGCAGCTAAAGCTAACCCCCACAAGCAACCTTATTACCTACCACGACCCCTGCGAGTTGGGACGCGGATTGGGCGTTTACGAGGAACCCCGTGAGCTGCTCAAGTTTGCAGGTAATTTAGTTGAGGTAAAGAGTAGCAAAACCGATAGCCTTTGCTGCGGAGGAAGCCTTGCCATAACAAGCATTAACCAGCAACAGCGCAGCCAAATAGCACAAAAAACCTTAGAAAGCATTGGTGCTAACGATGTTGATTTTGTAGCCACTGCATGCCCTCTTTGCAAAAAGACGTTTACTGCTGCTTCCGATGAAAATGCTATCTTAGACGTTTCCGAAATTCTGGTTAAAGCATGTTCCAACACAAGGCAAAGCCTTAAGCCAGAGGAGAAACAACGTACAAAAGAAACATCAAAAGTAAACTAATAGCAATGGATAACTCAAAAAAGATGGGCTTTAACAGCCTCTTAATTCACGCAGGTGCAATTGACGATCAGTACGGAAGCGCAACCGTGCCTATTTACCAAACATCAACCTTTGGTTTTCCAAATGTAGATGAGGGTGCTAAGTGCTTTGCTGGCGAAAGCGATGGCTTTATTTACACTCGCATTGGTAACCCAACCATATCTGCACTAGAAAAACAGGTTGCCATTCTGGAGAATGGCTTTGGCGCAATTGCTACTGCATCGGGAATGGGAGCCGTTTCAACCATATACATGGCGCTGCTAAAATCTGGCGACCATATGATTAGCACCGATGCCGTTTACGGCCCATCACGTGGTATCATGGAGAGCTTCTTTGCTAAGTTTGGCGTGGAGTCATCGTACATATCAACATCAAACCCAGAGAATATTGTAAAGGCAATAAAGCCTAATACCAAGGTGCTGTACATTGAGACTCCTACCAACCCCACAATGGAGCTTACCGATATTAAGGCCTGTGCAAAAATTGCGAAGGAGCATAATTTGATTCTGGTTGTAGATAATACCTTCTCTAGCCCATACCTACAGCGCCCAATAGACCTTGGTGCCGATATCGTATTCCACTCACTAACCAAGTTCATTAATGGCCATGCCGACATTGTGGGTGGTATTATCATCACCAAGAACGAGGAGCTCTACAAAAAGGTTCGTCCTGCCATGGTAAACCTTGGCTGCAACATGGATCCACACCAAGCATACCTAGTTATTCGTGGGCTAAAAACGCTTGCCATTAGGGTTGAGCGCGCTCAGGAAAACTCCATTAAGGTTGCCGATTACCTAGAAAATCACCCTAAAATTGCTTGGGTTAAATACCCTGGCCTAAAATCGCATCCACAGTACAAACTTGCTCAGGAGCAGATGTATGGTCCAGGTGCAATGATTAGCTTCGAACTTAAGGGCGGACTATCGGCAGGGAAAGTACTAATGAATAACGTAAAGCTGGCCATGCTTGCGGTATCGTTGGGTGGCGTTGAAACGCTTATACAGCACCCAGCCTCAATGACCCACTCTAAGCTATCGAAGGAAGCGCGCGAAAAAGCAAACATCACCGATGGGCTAGTACGCTTTGCTGTTGGAATTGAGGATGTGGAGGATATTATTGCCGATTTGGATCAAGCTCTTGCTAAAATTTAACCCAAACAAACCCCAATAGCTCCATGGCGTCTAAGCTTAGGCTTGGGCGCTTTTTTTATCACTTAATCATAGCAATAAACCATTTTCTAAGCTCATCTTATCAACACAACGCAACAATCCCATTGCATAACAAAACATTTTACATCAAAAAAAAGTAAAAGGAACATTAGGTAACCTTGTTTTGTAATGTAGCAAACGACCATTGAATCAATACATTTCAACAAAATGCAGCAACCTTTATCAATAGGTTTAACCCCCATAAGGCTACTGCATTACACATATAATTACATAAAAGTGTTACCTTTAGGTTAGTTTTGTAAAACTAAAGATATTAGAATGAAAAGAAGTTTTACCCTTTTTGTGGCCATGATTTTCTCTCTTCTACTCATTGCTCAGCAAGAGAGAGTGCCCAACAATAGTATTATTGCAACTAACTATACAAGTGCTGCAACCAAAGCAATAGCGCAAACAAAAACAGCCCTGTTTGCCGACAATTTTGAAGGAGAAACGAGTCTTGCCACTAACTGGGAGGTTAAACGTAGCAGCCAGCTAACATGGGAAGGCTTTACCGCTCCTACAACCAGCTGGTTTGTTTGCACACCGCAAAGCTTTAGTGGTAATGGGAGCACCTATATTCATAGCGGTGAAAAATCGGCAGCTATATCCTATAACGTACAGGGATACAACTGGCTAATCACTAAGGATACACTTGAGATTCCAGCCAACGACGAGAACTATACCCTAACTTTTTGGATGTGGTACCTAAACTCATCATCGTACACAACCAACTTCTCTGTTGTTGCATACAATACCGATACCCACTTGCTTGATACGCTGCAACAGTGGAATCAGGATAGCGAATCGAACCTATACAATCAAATTGTTAGAATATCGTTGGCCGATTATGCTGGGAAAAACATAAGGCTAGCGTTTGTTTACCAAGGACCAGATGGTAACCAAATGGCCATTGATGACATTACCGTTTCAAATAGCGTAGAACCCGACTTATCGCTAAAGGCTCGCGCCCTTAAGTACTCTGCCATTCCACACTTCATGGTAAACTCGTACACTGTTACTCCTTCGGCTAAAGTAACCAACATTGGAGCAGAGTTTACAGGCACAGCCACAGTTACGCTAACCATCGATAAGCTATCGGAGTACAGTGCAACTGCAGATATAACTAAGGCTCTAACCACCAACGAAGGCACCATAGTAAACCCAACTCCACTACCCTCTTTTACTGAAAAGGGAATGCACAAACTGGTTTTTGATATTAGCACTAGCAGTGATGCAAACTCCAAAAACAATAAGGATAGCATACAGTTCCTTGTTTCAGAAAGTCTTATTTCTACCGACTACAACACCAATATTGGTTTATCTTTAGGCTCATCGTTCCAAATTGGAAACCTATACTCCATAAAGGTACCCGCCGTGGCCACAGGAATTCATCTAGGCTGGCCAGAAGGCACGGTATCAGAAACCAATCAACCTACATATACTGTTAAACTGTATGAACTAGCTCCAACCGATAGCACCATTGTAAGAACACTTTTCAGCAAAACACTTGACCAAAGGAGCAACGATGCCATTGAAATCCCGAGCCTTTTGCTCACCCCTGGCACAAACTACTTTGTAACCATACAACAAGTTGGTTCTACTGCCCTACAAATAGGTGCTGACCAAACAGAGAATGGAGGCTTCTGGAAAGTAAACACTACCACACAAAAACCCGAAAGGCTAACCAGTGCTAACTACGGAAACGTTGCCATTAGATTAGTTTTATCGTCTCCCGTTGAGGAGCCAACCCTCTCGTTCGAAGTTACCGATGGTACAACCCCCATTGAGGATGCAACCGTAATTATAATTGGGCTAGACACACTTAAAACCGATGCTCAAGGTGCTGCCTCAAAGGTACTTATCAACGGTGAATACCGCTACTGGGTAGGAAAACAGGGTTATACCTCGTACTCAGGAGAAGTAAAACTTGCTAGCGCCAATGTTTTGCAAAACATTATGCTAGAACCCGCACATCCCTTTACTTTCAACATTAGCAGCAGCGGAACACCTGTAGAAAACGCCCAGATTGGCATTGCCGATACACTACTTTACACAAATGCCGAAGGGAAAGCTATTATTAACCTTGCCGACAGAAATTACAATTACAACATTAACGCCTCTGGATTTGAACCTTTAACTGGTTCTATTGCTGTTAGTCCCGATTTTACAGAAACAAACATCGAACTAGTGGCTGGAACCACCATACAGGTTGGCTTTAACGTAATGGACGAGAACGACCAGCCCATTAGCATGGGACAGGTTACCCTAAGTGGATACGGAACTATTTTTACCGATGAAAGCGGAAGTGTAACCTTTATTGGCATGCCATCAATAAGCAACCTTACTTACACTGTTTACAAAAAGGGATTCGAAGTTTTTACCCAAAGCTTTAGCACAACAGGTAAGGACACTATTGTTGATGTAAACCTTGTATCGTTACGATACAAAGCAACCATATTTGTAACCAACGGCCAATCGCCATTGGCTAATGCCATGGTAAAAATTGCCGACTATCCAGAACAACCAACTAGTGTAACCGGTTACGCCATTGTAGAGGGCATTGCTCCCGATGCTGAGCTAACCCTAACCATTAGCAAAGATGGTTACAATGCCTATGAAACAACCATATCGGTTATCGAAGGTGATTTGCTTTACACGGCAATGCTTATTCCCGTTGGGATTGAAACACCTAATGTAGATAAAGCTGCGGTTTACCCAAACCCATCCAACGGAGCCTTTGAGGTTAATGCCAATGAGCTAAAACGCATTACCATTTTCGACATTACTGGTCGTGTTGTATTAGACGCTAGCTGCAACTCCAACAGCAAAACCATTAGCATTGAGGATGAGCCAACAGGTTTATACCTCATAAAAATCCAAACAACAAAAGGAATGCAAATGGTAAAACACATAAAACGATAAACTACTTAGCACAATAAAAAGCGGGCAATAGGGAAATCCAATTGCCCGCTTTTGCTTTTTAACGGATTATAGTACTTTAGTCCAGCAAAATGCATGTGCTTATATGATTAATCGTTGGTGGCTTAAAGGCTTTAGAGCCTTAGTTTTATCGGGAATAATCACCTTTTTTGTTGGTGTTTTTGCCTACCGTTGGGTTAACCCCAACCTAACGCACCTTATGCTTATAAATAGGTTCAACAAGGAGATAAACACAAAATCCCAATCCATTCGCAAGAACTGGGTAAGCCTAAAGAACATCTCGCCCAATATGGTAAAAGCGGCCATGGCTGCCGAAGATGCCAAGTTTACAACACACTGGGGATTCGATATAGAAGCTATTCGTAAAGCGGTTAAGCACAATAAAAAGGGAAGAACCCTTAAAGGTGCCAGCACAATTTCGCAGCAAACAGCTAAAAACATTTTTCTATGGCCCAAACGCTCGTGGCTCCGCAAAGGTCTTGAAACGGTTTTTACAATTGCCATGGAGGCGCTTTGGCCAAAGGAACGCATTATGGAAGTTTACCTTAACATAGCAGAATTTGGAGTAGAAACATATGGAGTGCAAGCCGCTTCGGAGCTATACTATAAAAAGGATGCAAGTAAGCTAACCCGTGCCGAGGCAGCTTTGCTTGCCACTGTTTTACCGCGTCCAACTAAAAGAAACCCTGCAAAGCCATCGGCATACATGCAACGATATCAACAGGTGATACTCAGAAACATGAACAACCTTCCAGAAATACCATTTCTACCCCAAGCATCAAAACCCCAAAAATCTAAAAAGAAAAAGTAACCATAGCACGAAATTTGTTACCCAATGGCTCCGTTTACTAGATCAAAAAGATACTGACGCCAAGCGATGAGAATAAAACATATAACCATAGCTATTGCTCTTTTACTATGCGGACTGCAAGTGAATGCACAGCTAAACAAAACCTACTTCTACAACCAAGGGGTAAAAAATATTCAAAGAGGTAATTATATTGAAGCGCTAAAAACGCTAAATACGCTTATTGCAGCCGACTCTACATTTGCCGATGCATGGTTTCTCAGAGGTGTTACCAAATACAATCTAGACGACTTAAACGGTGCCTATCAGGACTTTTGCAAGGCCATCAACATTAACCCAATTCACACCTCGGCATACCACTATAGAGCCATTGTTTCCGGACAAATGGGCAAAACAGGAACTGCTTTAAACGACATTACTATAGCTTCGGGATTACGCCCCAACGATAATGAGATTATTTTTACCAGAGGTGTTACCAATTTGCACGTAGGAAAGTACCAGCAGGCCATAGAAGACTTTACCCTAGTACTAGCACAAACCCCCGACAACAGGGGCTCCTACATTAACCGCTCCATAGCCAAAACTATGGTTGGCGATACGCTATCGGCGCTATCGGATCTTAACAAGGCTGTACAAATTAACCCTTTCGATGCTGATGGCTATAACCGTAGAGGTCGCTTATACTTTGAAATGGGCAGCTACAACCTTGCCCTCGACGACCTTGATAAAGCCCTAGAGCTAAGCCCTAAGCATACGCTATCGCTTTTCACGAGAAGCCTAATATACTCTGAACAGCAGCAGTTTACAAAATCACTTATTGACCTTAATAAGGTGATTGAGCAAAACCCAACCAATGCCCTTGCCCTATACAACAGAGCACTTATATACACAAGGGTCGACTCGCTTACACAAGCCCTGGACGACTACAACCGAATTGCATTGCTAAACCCAGAGAATCTGCTAGTTTTCTATAATAGGGCTGCAGTTAACTACGATTTGGGTAATTTCCAGTCTGCCATAGCCGACTACACCGTTGCCATTGAGCTCTTCCCCGATTTTCCCAATGCCTACTACAACAGGGCATCGGCAAAAAATCAAATAGGTGATGCTAATGGTGCCCAAAAAGATTTTAATACAGCACGCCAAAAGCAGGAAACCTACGCCCAACTTGGGAAACCCGATTTTCTAAAATCGGCAAAGGACTCTTCGCGCGTATTTGATAAGCTGCTTCGCTTCGACAGCGATTTTAATAAAGCCCAATCGGATAAACGCACAAAAATAAAAGTACAGGGATTTTTCCCTTTGGCAAAGTACCACTTACAGCCAATTGATACCAAAACGGAACCATCAAACAATCCCATAAACCAGCAGCTAAAAGGGTATCAGGTTGCGTTACTTGTATCGGCTCCATCAGCAAACTCAATCAATGTTGACTCTATTCTAAAAAGCGATGCATCGGAATACGCAAGGTGGCTCGTGCTGGGCATTGTTCAAAGCAACCATAGGCATTACAGCCAATCCATTGCTGCTTTTGAAAATGCTGTGATTATAGAACCAACCAATATAACCGCACTGCTCGCCCTTGCAACGGCAAAGGCCGAAATGGCAAAGTACATACAAAGCTTTCAGCTGGAACCCATAAACACAACGCTAACCATTAATAGCAGCGTTTCAAGGCAACCAAACGAAAAAGCTGTGGTAGAGTATCATGCCTACGATGAGGCTTTGGCATTGCTAACTAACCTTGAGGCACAGCATCCTACTTTACCAGAAATACCATACAACAAAGGGATGATACTCTTATTAGCCGACAAGCAACAGGAGGCAATTAACGAGCTAACTAAAAGTGTAACCATTATGCCGTCGTTTTCCCAAGCATGGTATAATAGGGGGTTAACCTACCTTTTGCTAAACAACAAGGAGCAAGCATGCCAAGATTTTAGCAAAGCTGGAGAGCTGGGACTTTTCGAAGCATTTACTACAATTAAGGAGCATTGCGGACGATAAAACTATACATTAGTACCAACCCAACGATTGGATCGCAGATAGACGTATGAAGCAATGGATAGTATTGCTGCATAAAAAATCTCTACAGTCCAAACTATGGTAATGGGTTGCTCCAAAACTACTGCAAGTAAATAGGTAAGCCCCAAATAGGAAGCAAGAATTACTAGCTCCATAATAAGTGAGACCCTTGTTTTACCCGTTCCAGAAACACCGTTGAAAAGGATATTTGCCAAGGCCAAAAGAACCGAAGCCACCGATACCACCCTTAGCACAGGCAATCCAATGCTTATAAGCGATGCATTATTTGTGTAAACGGAAAGAATAACCTCCGGGAAAAAAGCACAAACAGCAGATAGAAATGCGGCTCCTGCTGTGCATATCAAGGCAATTTTTCGTACTAGTGACAAAACCTCATTAGACCTATTCTGGCCTATAACAAAGCTAACCAAGGTATTTGTAGCCGAGGCAAATCCCATTATGGGAATAAGCAGCACTACGTAAACGCTCCGCACAATGTTAGAAATTGCAAGTGCCGACTCCCCCATTTTCTCTATAATCAAAAAGAAAACAAACCAAACAGAAAAAGAGAAAACGTTTTGGAGCATAATTGGGAAAGCCACCTTTAGTAACCGCGCCAAAAGCTGTGGGCTAAATGCCACAAAGTAGAACAGCCTGTACTTCTTAAGATTTACCCGACTTAATGTAAATACTATAAATGCAATTGTACTTGTTGCCTCTGCTATTACTGATGCTAGTGCGGCTCCTTGCACACCCATATTGGGAAGTCCCAGTTTGCCAAATATTAGAGCATAATCCAGTACAACATTTACCAGAACCATTGCAATGGTGGTAACTGTTATAACTTTTGTTCGGGCAATACCAACGTAGAACGCCCTAAACGTAAAGTTTGTAAATGCAAAAAATAAACCCCAAACCCTATAGTCAAGAAAGCTTAAGCTGGTTTTAAAAACACCTTCGCTTTCCAGAATGCTCTGTAGAATTCGCTTATCAAAGACCTTAATTAGAACAAAAAGAACTAGGGCAAGAGAAAGCAGAAAAAGAAGGGTATGCTCTACAGTTCTCCCAATGGAACGATACGCTTGCTCTCCATTACGCCTAGCAATAACAATTTGGGTACCAACACCAAACCCCCAACCAAACATAATAACAGCAAGATAAAACAACCCTCCAATGGCACCACCGCCAAGGGCTACCTCACCTAATCGGCCTAAAAAGGCGGTATCGGTAACGTTTATAACATTTTGAGCTACACTTCCAATTATTATTGGGTAAGCAATGCTCCAAATACGACTATACGAGATTGATGTTTTCAACAATTATAAATTTTCCACAAAGATAATTCTTAAGTACTAGAAAAAAAGAAGCCTAGCGAGAGCTTCGCTAGGCTTAAAAAAACATCAATTTAGCAACTTACTTGTTACAGATTGCTATCAAAGTAATCGGTTACCTTCTGCATTAGGTGAACCCTATCGCGTCCCCGCACATTATGCTCGTGCTGTGGGTAAACAAAAAAGTCAACAGGAACACCCTTGCTCACACACTCCTTAATAAACTGGAGGCTATGCTGCATAACAACGGTACCATCTATATCGCCATGAATAAGCATCAGCTTACCCTTTAGCTCCGATGCCTTTTTCACAAGGTTAGACTCCTCGTACCCTTCAGGATTCTCCTCTGGGGTGTCCATATAGCGCTCGCCATACATCACCTCGTAAAGGCTCCAATCCATTACAGGACCGCCTGCTACACCCACCTTAAATGTATCCGATGCCTTTAGCATAAGCGATGTGGTCATAAAGCCACCAAAGCTCCAGCCATGCACTCCAATCCTATTATCATCAACAAAAGGAAGGCCTTTTAGGTAATCCACACCTGTTAGCTGATCTTCCATTTCCTTAACCCCTAGCTGACGATGAATTACGCTTTCAAACTTATGGCCACGTCCAAATGAGCCTCTGTTATCAACGGTGAACATAACATAGCCTTTTTGTGCCATGTAGTATTCCCACAACCTAGCACCACCTAGCCAAGTATCGGTTACTAGCTGCAAATGGGGACCACCATAAACGTAAACTATAACTGGGTACTTGCCTCCCTCTTTGTAACCAAGTGGCTTAATAATTCGCCCGTAAAGAGGTGTCTTTCCATCCTTTGCGGTTAGAGTTACCATCTCCAATTCGGGCATATCCATTCCAGCATAAGGATTTTCTGCAACAAGTAAATTCTTAACCTTTTTTCCCTTTAATGTGTACAAGTCTATGCAGTTGGGCACATCGGTACTTGAGAAAACATCAAGGAAATACCCTTTCTCTATATTAACCAAAGTGTTGTGTGTACCATGTTCGGCAGTTAGCTTTGTTACTTTTTGAGACTTAAGATCAACAGCATATAGGTGGCGCTGCATTGGGCTTTCCTGTGTGGAGGTATAATAGAGTGTGCGCTCCTTTGCATCCATCCCTATAACTTGCATTACATCCCATTCGCCGCTTGTAAGCTGCTTAACCAGTTTACCATCGGTATTGTACAAGTAAAAGTGCTTATGCCCACTACGGCTACTTTGCCATATAAACTCGGTAGGACGAGTCGACAGGAATATCATTGCATCCTGAGGCTCAACATATGTTGTGCTAGTCTCCTCAAATAGGGTTTTAACAAACTGTCCTGTAGCAACATCGTACTCATTTAACCACATGTGGTTTTGCGCGCGGTTAACAATAGCAACATAAACCGATTTCTCATCGGGAGCCCAAGCAATGTTGGTAAGGTACTGATCCTTTGGTTCACCCGTTTTTAGATAAACCGTGTTACCTGTTGCAACATTATATACACCCACGGTAACCTCATGACTGGTCATTCCAGCCATTGGGTATCGTGTATTCTGTAGCGTTGCTATGCGTGTGGTAATATCAACAAGCGGGTAGTTAGTAACCATGCTCTCGTCCATGCGGTAAAACGCCAAGTAGGTTGCTTTTGGCGACCAAAAGGTTCCCTTGCGTATCCCAAACTCGTTACGGTGAACCGACTGCCCGTTAACAATGCCAGCTTTAGCATCATCATTGGTAATCGGAATGCTACTGTTATCGGGTTTTTGAATAAAAAGATTGTTGCTAATAGTGTAGGCAAATAGGCCGTTAACTGGTGCAAAATCAATGTCTGTAGCATCATCGGCATATGTAATAACCTGTTCCACGCCAAGCGGGTTCACGTTTACCATTACCTTTTTAGCACCGCTGTTTACTGATAGCTGCTGATTAGTGCTCCACGTTGCGTAGGCTAACGATCGAACCGGCTTCAAATTAGCTTCAGCCAAAACCCTATTAAGATCGTTTAGGGTAAACAGAGTGGCCTTATCGCCTCCCTTAGCATTTAGCTGAATAAGCGAATCCCCCGAAACGTATGTGTAGCTCTCTGAATTTGGCCTCCACTGAAGCGCAAGTAACGTTTTAGGACGATACTTCCCCCACTGCCCCAATGTAGCATCCTCAATAGTAAACCATGCAGGGTTCTGGGCTTGGGCAAGGAAAGAGAAAAGTAAAACAGCCGTTACCCACAATGCAAACTTTTTCATCATCAATCTATTTAGTTGTCATTTTCAAAAAAACACCGATAAATATATAATTACTCTTTGATAAATTGAGTATTAAACCGTTTAGCTTAAATAGTAACGCCCATCAAAAAAAAATCAATAACCATGCGTTATCCATATAAACGCCTGTTTCTTTGAAAATTCGACAAATTTTCATTACTTGCATCAAATTGAAGAAAAAACTGCAAGTTAAATGCCTTCTGTTTTCAATAAAGGGAGTAAAATACTGGTTGTATTATCCCTACTATTAGCTGGATTCTTTGTTGTTAGCTGCGGCGGAAGCTCCGATTCTGAAAGGAAAACACCCATTCGGAATCAGGTTAAGCCCGATACGCTTTCCATGATTATAAAATTTGACAATTCTCTTTTTCCTATCCCTAGCCCCTATCAGGCTGCGGCGCTAGTAAAGAAAAATGGAATTCCTTTTGAAGATAATCTTGTAAATTCACAGTCGAACCTAACCAAGTACACCACCACTTTTAAAAAAGCCCTAAACTTAGGCATTTACGGCACCGATATCAGCTATCTGAATATCTACGAACGCACCCCAGAAACAATACCTTACCTTACCGTTATAAAAAAGCTGAGCGAGGAACTTGGGCTTATTAATGCATTCGACGAGAAATTTTTTGCTTCCCTTGAGAAGAACATGAATAACCGAGACTCCCTACTAGTTCAAATGGCACAGGCCTACCGTAAAGCCGATAGCTATTTACGCTCCAACGATAGAAAGGAAATGGGTGCCCTAATTATTACAGGAGGATGGATAGAAAGCTTACATATCCTTTGCAAACTAGCCACCAAATCGTCGGATAGAGAGATAATTAACCGCATAGGCGAGCAAAAATACCCGTTAGATAACCTAATTGAGCTTTTAACCCCATACTACTATAAGGAACCAGAGTATGCCAAACTAATTGATGCATTTATAGATTTAGCATACGAATTTGATGGGATAATTTTTAACTACTCCTACAGAGAACCCCGAATTGATGTTGAGAATAAGCTAATTCAAGTAAACAGCGAATCAAGGGTAATCATGTCCGAGTACCATCTTAAAACCATCAGTAACAAAATTGAACTCATTCGGAACCAAATAATTGGATAGGTTAAAAAATGAAACCAATTCTATACATTATACTTTCATTCATATTGATCCCCATAGCAGGTGCAAAAAGTTTTGCGCAGCAAGAGCAGTTGCAACACATGTGCTCTCTTTACTTCTCGCCAGAATACATATCTGATGGACAGGAGTACTTTGCACAGCTTAAACCAGATCAGAAAATTGAGTTTAGAACAACGTTCTATGGGGATAATACCTATCGTATTGTTGCCTGCACAAGCGTTCGTAAGGGCGATTTAGTTTTTTCTGTGTACGATACAGAAAAAAATCTCCTTTTCTCTAATGCTAGCTACGACTTCTCTCAATATTGGGATTTCAAGTTCACCTCAACCGTTACGTGTATTATTCAGGTTGATGTTAAAAGCGTAAAGTTTACACCAGGTTACGTAATGCTGCTTATAGGCTTTAAGCCCTAAAGCAATAACAGAGTCACCCTAATTCGTTAGCGCATGAGCGAATCGATTCTAAAAGCCCTTATGCAGCTTTTTGCCATTATTGCTCATCCCGAAAGCGAGCAAGACGATGGCGACCGCCGCGCAGTGGTTGAAAACTTCCTTAAAAACCAGCTAAACCAAGAACTAGTAACCGAATACCTAAAGGTGTTTGATTACTACTACAACCTATACCAGATAAAGCAAAGTGAAAAAGGCAAAACAAAAAAAAGAACCTCATCAAGTTCCGTTCGCGTTCTTAAAATTTGTGCCCAAATAAACGAAGAGCTTGTTCTCCAACAAAAAGTAGTCGTACTGGTAAGGCTCTTAGAGTTTGTGAAAACAGATTCTGGTTCTATTACCGAGCAGGAAATGGCATTCATATCCACTGTATCGGAGACCTTTCTTGTTCCCGACGATGAATTCCAGTACCTGTGCCAGTTTGTGCTATCGCCCTTTGATAGCATCCCCGACTCCTCCAATATCCTAACTGTAAATAGCCTTCAGCAAACAGAAAACCTTAACCAGAAACACTTACAGGTTGAAGCTTTTCAGGGTGAAATTAAAATTTTAAACGTAGAGTACGCCAGCATCCTATTCCTAAGATACTTTGGCGACCACGAGCTTTACCTTAATGGGCATCTGCTGCATAAGGATAAGGTTTTTGTGCTAAACAACGGAGCCTCCATCCGCGACACCCGTATAAAGCCCATATACTACAGCGATATTGTTGGACGGTTTGCTCTTGACAGGATAAAGGAAAAAATTCTTTTTGAAGTTAAAGACATTGAGTACCGATTTCGCGGAGGAAAGGTAGGCCTCCACGCAATGAACTTTGCAGAAGAATCGGGTCATCTGGTAGGTATAATGGGTGCTTCGGGGGCAGGAAAATCAACACTGCTAAACGTTCTCAACGGGGCAGAAACGCCAACATCGGGGTATGTTAAAGTTAATGGAGTAGATATACATGCCGAAAAGGATAAAATTGAGGGGCTTATTGGCTTTGTTTCTCAGGATGACCTACTCATTGAGGAGCTAACTGTTTATCAGAACCTATACTACAACGCAAAGCTCTGCTTCGACAACTACAACGAAGAGCAAATAGCCGAAGCCGTTAATAAAACGCTGCTTAACCTAGGCCTTCATGAGATAAAGGATATGAAAGTAGGCTCTCCGCTCAACAAGAAAATTAGTGGAGGCCAACGCAAAAGGCTAAATATAGCCCTAGAGCTAATTCGTGAGCCTGCAATCCTCTTCCTTGATGAACCCACATCTGGACTAAGTTCCCGCGACTCCGAAAATATCCTAGACCTACTTAAAGAGCTAACCCTAAAAGGGAAACTTGTATTTGTGGTAATTCACCAGCCCTCGTCGGATATTTTTAAAATGTTCGACAAGCTACTCATACTTGACACAGGCGGTTACCTAATCTACAATGGGGATCCCATTGAGTCTATTATATACTTTAAGTCGCGAATTCAGCACGCTAACTGGAACGAGAGTGAATGCACGCTTTGTGGTAACGTAAACCCAGAACAAGTTTTTAATATTGTAGAGGCCAATGTACTAGATGAGTACGGAAACCCCACCCGTTCTAGAAAAATTAGCCCTACCGAATGGCAAGCCCACTTTAAGCACACCCATAAACAGCAACATAACGACGAGGATATCCCAAAGGAGCTTCCATCCAATCCGTTCAAAATTCCTGGATGGGTAAAGCAGCTTACTGTATTTATTAGGCGCGATGTGCTATCCAAGCTATCAAATACACAGTACTTGGTAATAAATATTGCCGAAGCACCCGTTCTTGCATTTCTGCTCTCCTACATTATAAAGTACTACAATGTTGATGTGGCCAACCAAATTGGCTATAATTTGCTTGAGAACAGTAACCTGCCAGTGTACATCTTCATGTCGGTTATAGTTGCCTTCTTTATTGGGCTTACGGTTAGTGCCGAAGAGATTATAAAGGATAGAAAAATACAGAAACGAGAGGCCTTCCTTAACCTTAGCTGGTCCAGCTACCTTGTATCAAAAGTCGTTATACTTCTTTCCATATCGGCATTTCAGGCATTGCTCTTTGTTTTGGTGGGCAATACAATACTTGAGATTAAAGGAATGTACTTTTACTACTGGTTAGCGCTGTTCAGCACTTGGGTGTCGGCAAATATGCTAGGACTAGTAATTTCCGATGCATTTAAAACGGTGGTCACAATTTATATCCTTATCCCATTCCTGGTAATACCTCAAATTATCCTAAGCGGAATAATAGTTAAGTACGAGAAGCTAAATCCTAGCATCTCCTCCCCAAGCAATATTCCTATTTACGGAGAGATAATTATTGCCCGATGGGCTTATGAAGCACTAGCAGTTCATCAGTTTAAGCACAATAGCTACGAAACAAACTTTTATGCTTTTGACGAGGCCATGAGCATATCCGATTACAAGCGTAACTACTGGCTAAAAACCCTTCAGAATAAGGTGGACCTTTGCGAAAGGCAAATGAATAACCCAACCCGCAGCGAAGATGTTAAAATGGCTGTTGCCCTCCTTAAAAACGAAATTATAAGGGAAATGACGGCTAGCTCGTCTTCTGGGATACCGTTTAAGCAGGTTAACCATCTATCGGTTGAAAACCTTGATAAGGAGCTGTTAACTGATGTGAAAAGTTACCTTGAGCAGCTACGACGTTACTACATGAAGCTCTACAACAAAGCCACCGATGAGAAGGATAGGCTCATAAATCAGCTTCAACAAACGGAACAGGCTCGCGAAGCTTTCATTGCACTAAAACGTAGCCATTATAATGAGAGTCTGGCAGAATTTGTTCGTAACTCCGGCGAGGTTGAACGAATTATTGAGTACAAACAAACCCTAATACAAAAGGTTGACCCCATCTTCCTGCTACCCGACTCTAAGGTGCTAAGGGCGCATTTTTATGCCCCTAAAAAGCAACTTTTTGGTATCTATTTCGAGACCTACTGGGTTAACATTATTATTATATGGCTTAGCTCGCTGGGATTATACGTTTTATTGTACTATAGGGTATTTAAAAGGCTCTTAGATATTTCCGATAACATTGGTAGCAAAAACACCTTTGATTAGAGATTATGAATCACTGTTGTCCGATAAAAATACAAAAATGATGCTATTTTAAAAGTACGCCTT
>JABNAD010000116.1_pt1 | contig 72285 bp, 60 predicted proteins | sample 7240381 | NCBI WGS metagenome assembly JABNAD01 (sample SAMN11332834, study PRJNA596920) | anaerobic digester metagenome | biome: digested sludge; isolation source: digested sewage sludge-derived enrichment culture grown on H2/CO2 | place: Germany: Goettingen
AGGCCAATAAAATCAAGCATTTCAGAGGATTTCCTTAACTAAACGACATTGATTCAGGTTTCTCCAGATTGCAAAAATTGGACATGCCATTAAGCTTGTTGCAGGGAAGTATAGTAGCCATACCGATACTGGCGATGTTAGCCACTTTAAGGCTTTAACCACAGCCCTTTCGGCCACTGTAGGTACTGGTAATATTGTTGGTGTGAGCTTAGCCATTTACTACGGAGGTCCAGGTGCCATTTTCTGGCTTTGGGTAACTGGCTTCTTCGGGATGATGCTAAAGATGGTTGAGTGTACTCTGGCACAAAAGTTCCGTAAAATAAACGCCGATGGTTCAATATCGGGAGGCCTAATGTACTACATTGAGTACGGTCTTAAGGATAAGCTTGGGAAGTATGCCAAGGTGCTAGCCGTTGTTTTTGCTTTTGCTGGTATTCTTTGCTCATTGGGTACGGGTAACATGGCTCAGGCAAACTCAATATCCGATGCGCTGTTTACTGGCTATAACATTCCTGTTTTATATACTGGTTTGGCTATATCGGCACTAGTACTTCTTATTGTAATTGGTGGATTAAAGCGCATTGCCAACGTTACCTCAAAGCTGGTTCCGTTTATGGCCATTCTTTACTTTGGCTCTGCATTAGTAATTATTCTGGTTCATATTAGCGATATCCCTGCCGCTTTAGGGCTAATTGTTAAAAGTGCATTTACTGGACAGGCCGCTGCTGGAGGATTTGTTGGATCAACATTTATTATGACCCTTGTTTGGGGTGTTCGTCGCGGTTTGTTCTCAAACGAGGCGGGGCAGGGTTCTGCTCCAATGGCTCATGCTGCGGCTAAAACGGAGTACCCAATGCGCGAGGGCTTTGTTTCATCGCTTGAGCCTATGGTTGATACGCTTATTATTTGCACGTTAACAGCACTTGTAATAGTACTTACTGGTGCTTGGCAAACAGGCATTATGGGAGTGGGCATGACCGTTACTGGTTTTGAGGAGGGATTAACCCGCATTGGCGTTGGTTTCCTTGCAAAGCACATTGTGGCAATAGGCCTACTGCTCTTTGCTTTTTCAACAATTATTAGCTGGAACTACTATGGAACTAGGGCTACTCAGTACGTTTTTGGCGATAAAGCCATAAAGCCCTTCCACTATGTGTTTACCCTTTTCGTTTTCTTTGGGTCAATTTGGGGTATTGATATTGTTTGGCATTTTGTTGATATGGTAATAACCTTTATGACTATTCCTAACCTAATTGCGCTGCTTCTGCTAGCACCAGTTATGAAAGTAGAGGTTGATACCTATATGGCCTTGCTCCGAAGCGGAGCCTTTGATAAGAAGAAGTAAAAAAGAAGAGGGTGTCCAAAAAGTAAAGGACACCCTCTTTTTATTCGTACTCCTACCTGAGCGAGTTTTCAAATATTCAATCTAGCAGAAGATAAATTTACTTTTTAGACAGCCTCTTTCTTTTGAATTATCCTTCAATTGCTTTAATGGTCCACTCAAGCGCTTCGGTAAGCATCTCCTGTGGTGGATTATTAATAAATCCTTCGTCTTGCATCTTGTGTGCAAAGGAGCGGGAGTAATCAATGCCCTTTTTAGCTTGACTGTAAGCCTCGTCCCAAGTCATTTGGTAGCGTGCTACACCATCCTTAATGGCCTGCATGGCAACATCGGCGGCTTCAACAGGGAAAACATCGGCCTCATCCATGGTTGGAACAATGTTTTCTGGGTTTATACCCCGTTTTTCGGCGTAGTTTGCCAGTGAATGAGCGGCTGCAATGGCCATGTTATCGGTAATTTTTGACGCTCTAACCATAAGCGCTCCCTTAAGAATTCCGGGGAATCCTAGTGAGTTGTTAATCTGGTTAGGAAAGTCGCCACGACCAGTTGCCACAATATATGCACCTGCCTCTTTTGCTCTGTATGGGTAAATCTCGGGTACAGGGTTGGCGCAAGGGAAAACAATGGCTTTATCGGCCATGGTCTCAATCCACTCTGGTTTAACGGTATCGGGGCCTGGGGTTGACAGGGCAATTAGCACATCGGCTCCCTTACAAGCATCGGCAATCTCGTCAATATGGTTAGGGTTGGTTGTTTGGCAAAGTTCCCATTTGCGGTAGAAACGCTTATCTGCCTCAATATCCTTTCTGTTGATGTGAAGACCTCCCTTGGTATCAAAAATAACCATCTTTTTAGGATCGGCACCATCGGTAATAAGTAGGCGGGCAATGGTGGTGTTTGAAGCACCTGCGCCAAGTAGCACAATCTTAACGTCGCCAATCTTTTTGTTGGTAAGCTTAAGGGCGTTAATTAAACCGGCAAGGGTAACGCATGCAGTTCCTTGGGCATCATCGTGCCAAACAGGAATTTCGCACTCCTCGCGCAGCACATCAAGCACCTTAAAGCAGTTGGGTTGCGATATATCCTCAAGGTTAACCGCACCAAAACTGTGCTGGCACATCTTAACAAAATCAATAATCTTGTTAGGATCGTTTTTACCATCGGGCCCCTTACTGTCAATGCAAAGAGCAACGCCATCAACGCCACCTAGGTACTTCATTAGAAAAACTTTGCCTTCCATAACCCCAAGTCCACCAGGAGGGGTGCAGTCGCCATCGCCTAAAACACGGGTAGAGTCGCTAACCACAGCAACTAGGTTACCCCTGTTGGATAGCTCAAATGAGCTATCGTTATTATCTCTGATATTAGTAGAAACCTTTGATACACCCGGAGTGTACCATACATTGAACCAGTTGAAACCAGGAACCGGCACTTTGGGTGCAGTTTGAATTTTCCCCCCATAGTGCGTGTGTGCCTTCTCCGATAATCGTTTTAGAAAAAGGGTTTTGCCTTTTGAGCGCTGCTCTTCCGTCCAATTATCGGGAAAAATTTCTCCCAAGTTTTCAAGTTTTACATTTACCTGCTTCATAAATATGATTTTAGGATTTTATAATACGGTTCAAACTGAGCCGACAAGTTACGAAAAATGAACAAGCAATTGACAATAGTGTTTTGCCCATATTGCTTTTAACCTCAAAAAAGGTTAGGTTTGGATATAAAACCAAAAACAGAGCTATGAGTGTACTTGTAAATAAGAACTCCCGCGTATTGGTTCAAGGTTTTACTGGGAGCGAAGGGACTTTTCATGCCACACAGATGATTGAGTACGGTACCAATGTTGTTGGTGGTATTACTCCTGGCAAAGGAGGGCAGCAGCATATTGGTCTTCCCGTTTTTGATACCGTGAAGGATGGTGTGTTGGCTACAGCTGCCGATGTTTCCGTAATCTTTGTTCCCCCTTCGTTTGCTGCCGATGCTATTATGGAGGCTGCTGAGGCAGGAATAAAGGTTATTGTTTGCATCTCGGAGGGCATTCCTACTGCCGATATGGTTAAGGCAAAGCATTTTCTAAAATCATACCCCAATAGCCGTTTAGTTGGACCCAACTGTCCTGGTGTTATCTCCCCTGGTGAGGCCAAGGTTGGCATTATGCCCGGATTTATACACCAAAAGGGATGCGTTGGGGTAGTTTCCCGTTCTGGAACCCTAACCTACGAGGCCGTTGACCAGCTTACCAAATCGGGGCTTGGACAAAGCACCTGTATTGGCATTGGTGGCGACCCAATTATTGGCACAACTACCCTCGATGCCGTTAAGATGCTTATGAGCGATTCCGAAACAAAGGGCATAATCCTTATTGGTGAAATTGGAGGCGGCATGGAGGCCGAGGCTGCCTACTGGATAAAGGAGCATGGAACCAAACCCGTTGTGGGCTTTATTGCAGGGCAAACGGCTCCCAAGGGGCGCCGAATGGGGCATGCCGGTGCCATTATTGGTGGTTCTGATGATACGGCTGCCGCTAAAATGCGTATCATGCGCGAGTGTGGTATTCATGTAGTAGAATCGCCTGCAAGCATTGGTAGCACCATGAAGCAATTACTTGAGTAAATTCTTTTTGCGCAATTCTTATGCCTACGCTACAAGTAAACAACCCTATAGGACATTTCCGCTTTAGGCTGTATCAGGCTCTAATTATTGTTGTTTTTGTTTTGGGACTGGTTACAAGCTATTTCCTTGGTAAACTGGACTTGGAGAACAAGGTTAGCGAGCAACGGGTTAGGGTGGTGTCCGAGCTATCCACCGTTAGGGCTAAGCTTGAAGGTATAATAACTTCTACGTTCAGCATAACACAGGGAATTGTCCATACCATAAGTATCCAAGGGGGGATTAAACCGTCATATTTTGAACCTCTTGGCCTAAGGGTTCTAAAAGAGAATAGGTACATTAGGCACATAGCAATAGCGCCAAATAACACAATAAGTATGGTTTACCCATTGGCTGGTAACGAAAGCGCAATAGGGTTGAACTATGATACTTTTTTACCTCAAAGGGAATCGATTTATAGAGCAAAAAGTAAGGGACAAGCTGTACTTGCTGGGCCAACAAAGCTGGTTCAGGGCGGCGAGGCTCTTATTTTAAGGCAACCTGTATTTACTCGCCTCGACGATACAACCTCTTACTGGGGGGTTGTATCTATAATCGCTTTTATCGATCCAATGCTTTTTGATGGGGGAATAACATCATCAAAAACGCTAAACATTGCTATAATTGGTAGGGATGGATTTGGACTATCCGGCGAAATGATATACGGCGACCCCAAACTATTCAACAAAGAGCCTGTACTACAAGAAGTTCTTGTTCCTGGTGGTAGCTGGTTCTTGGCTGCAACGCCTAGATTGGGCTGGATTAAGAAGTCACCGTTTGAGTCGTGGTACTTCATATTTGGTGCAATAAACGACCTTGTTATTTGCGTATTCTTTTTTATACTACTCAACAAGAACTACGAGATACGCCGAAAGAATAACATTCTGGCCCACGAAATTGATATTAGGAAAAAAGTGGAGGGAGAGCTGGCTCTTAATGAGGTTAAGTACAGAAACCTTGTGGAGGATATGCGCGATGTAGTTATTCGATTGGATATTTCGGGAACGGTTGTGTATTGTAGCCCATCAATTCAACTGTTTTGTGGTTTGTCTGTTGATGAGATTGTGGGGCAAAGCCTTTCTAACTTTATTGAGTCCAGTAGTGATGTTAACTCTTTTTATAAGTTTTTAGAATCGGTTATAGCGGACGACGATCAGCACACTACAGAGGTTAGGTTCTCTCCATGCTATAGCCGCCATATTATTGTGGAGCTAAGCGTAAAGCTCATTCGTAGGCAGGATGGTTCTCCAGATAGCTTCCATTGCGTTCTGCGCGACGTAACTGAGCGCAAAAAGATGCAGGAGGAACTAGTACGGTCTAAAGATGCTGCGGAATCGGCGAACAGAATGAAGACAGCGTTCCTTGCTAACATGTCCCATGAGATTAGAACCCCTATGAACTCCATTCAGGGATTCTCCAATCTCTTGCTTTCTCGTGATATAGAAAAGGAGAAGATGAGAGGCTACTTAGAGCTTATAAATAAGAGCAGCCAAAATTTGCTAAATGTTATTAGCGATATTATTGATGTATCCGTAATAGAATCGGGGCACTTAAAGATTAACCCTAAAGCCACATCAATTAATGGACTTCTGGATAGTCTATTCGCCACGCATTGGGAAAGCGCTCAGGCCAAAGGTCTCGGTTTCTCTGTTCAGAAAGGGCTAACTGATGATGCTTCAAACATCCAAGTTGATGAGTACCGGCTAACACAAGTGCTATCCAACCTTGTGGGTAACGCAATAAAGTTCACAAAGCAGGGGAGTGTTAAGTTTGGATATTATGTGGAGGGAGGCTCAATTATTTTTACCGTTGCCGATACAGGTATTGGTATCCCTGTCGATTTTAAAGATGTTATTTTCGAACGTTTCCGTCAGGTTGATGAGTATTACTCAAGGAGTCAAGGAGGAACAGGGCTTGGCCTATCAATTTGTAAAGCGTTAATTGAGGCAATGGGAGGGAAAATATGGTTCGACTCATCGGTCGATAAGGGCTCCACTTTCAGCTTTTCAATTCCCTTTAATCAGGTTAAGGGGATAGCCAATCCAGAGCAAAGCGTTGGGATCAATATTCCAACACTACATGCAAAGCTAATACTTGTTGCTGAAGATGATACTGCTAATTACCAGTTAATTGAGGCGCTACTAAGCGAATCTAAACCAACCGTAGTTTGGGCTCAGAATGGAGCCGAGGCGGTTGCTGCAGTGGAGAATGGGCTAAATCCCGATTTAATTCTAATGGATATAAAAATGCCCGTTATGAGTGGCCTAGAAGCTACATCCCTGTTACGTACAAAAGGGTTTAACAAACCCATTGTGGCTCTTACCGCATTTGCTATGGATGAGGATAGAACAAAAGCCATTGCCATGGGCTGCAATGGCTATCTATCTAAACCTATAGATGTACAGGTATTCTGGAAAGTATTGGGCAACCTAATAAAATCCTAGCAACGCTTTACTCTATCTGTCCAAAAGCGGCATTCCACATAACTTCAATGGGATGAAGTGCTGTTTTACCTGTTCCATCTTTTATTTGATGCCTACAGCTTGTGCCTGGTGCTACAATAATGGTTTCGGCCGATGCGCTCCTAACCGCAGGGAATAACACTAGCTCACCAACCTTTAGCGATAGCTTATAATGCTCCTTTTCGTAGCCAAAGGAGCCAGCCATGCCGCAGCATCCGCTAGGTATTTCGGTTACGCTATTCCCTTCGGGAAACGCTAGCATTTGCTTGGTTGGGGTTGTGCTTGCCACTGCCTTTTGCTGGCAATGCCCGTGTAGCTTTATTAGTCGTTTGCCGTGTTTAAAATCGCTCTTATCTATATTTCCCTTAGCTACTTCCTGCATAAAGAACTCCTCAAAAAGGAGGCTGTTTTTGCTTAGGGCAATGGCGCTTTCCTTATTCTCGGTTGTGGCAAGTTCGGGGTACTCGTCCCTAAAACTCAGTATTGCCGATGGTTCAATGCCAATAATGGGTTCGTTTGCCGATACCAGCGTGCTTAGCAATTCAATGTTTTTGTTGGCTAGCCGTTTGGCCGTGCGAATAAGCCCTTTGGATATGTAGGTTCTGCCGCTTTCACTAATCTTGGGTATTAGCACCTCGTAGCCCAAATGCTCAAGCAATTCAACGGCTTTTATTCCAATATGCGTGTCGTTGTAGGTTGTGAACTCATCGGGTAACAGAAAAACCCGTCCCTTATAGGCCATTGCCTTATTCTTGTGGCGTTTAAACCAACGGGTGAGGGTGGTCTTTTGCAACAGGGGCATGGTTCTTTTGGGTTCAAAGCCAAGCGATTTCATTAGTATAAACGATGTGGCTTTATTTGATAGCACAAAGTTGGTAAGGCTTGGGAATAGGCTACCCAAAGCGTTTATCTTGGTGATATAGGCTATTAGGCGGCTTCTTAATGGTATGCCGTGCTTATCGTACCAATGCTGTAGAAACTCGGCTTTAAGCTTGGCCATATCAACGCTCGATGGGCATTCGCTTTTACACCCCTTGCACGATAGGCACAAATCGAGCACTTGGTATATCTCCTTGCTATCAAATGGATTCTCCTTTTGGCTGTTGGTTAGGTATTCCCTAAGTATATTGGCTCTGGCACGAGTGGTGTTCTGCTCATCGCGTGTAGCCATGTAACTTGGGCACATGGTGCCTCCAATAATCTCTGTTTTGCGGCAATCGCCAGAACCGTTGCACTTTTCGGTAGCCCTAAGGATTCCGCCTACAGCCGAAAAATCAAAAATGGTATCGATGTTACGCTCCTTGCGGCCAGGTTGGTAGCGTAAGTGGGTGTTCATTGCTGGTGTATCAACAATTTTGCCTGGGTTAAATATTCCCTTTGGGTCAAAAAGTGTTTTTACATCGCGCATTAGCTGGTAAACCTCATCTCCAACCATAACGGGAATAAGCTCGCCGCGTAGGCGTCCATCGCCATGCTCGCCGCTAAGCGATCCCCTATAGGCTTTAACTAGGTGTGCAACCTCGTAGGCAATTGTTCTAAAGAGCTCAACATCTTTGGTGTCCTTTAGGTTTAGCACTGGGCGCAGATGCAGCTCGCCGCTACCAATATGGGCGTGGTAAACACAGTCTAGATTATACTTTTCCAGTATTTTGGCAAAGTCGGCCATGTAGTTTGGCAACTTCTCTACCGATACAGCAGTATCCTCTACCAGCGACACTGGCTTTGCGTCGCCCTCAATGTTGGACAGTACGCCCAGTCCTGCTTTGCGTAGTGCCCATACCTTGCTAATATCGGAGCCCCAAATAACTGGAAAATGGTAGCCGTAACCAGCGCTACGCATCTCGTGCTCCATTTGCTGGGCAATTTGCTCAATTTCCTCCTTGGTTTCGCGGGCAAACTCAACAATGAGAATTGCACCAGGGTCGCCATCAATAAAAAAGCGGTTCTTGTTCTGCTCTATGTTACCCTTTGTGCAGTCAAGTATTAACCTATCCATCATCTCTACTGCACCGGGTTTATATCTAAGGGCAATGAGATTGGCCTTAAAAGCCTCCTCTCGCTCATTTAGATGTACGCATACAACTGCTTTCTCATTAGGTGGGAGTGGAACCAGGTTAAGCTTAACTTCGGTAATAAAGCCAAGAGTTCCTTCGCTTCCTGCAATAAGGTTGCAGAGGTTAAATGGTTTGTCCGATTTTCCAAAAGCATCACAATCTGTAAGCAAATCTAGGGCGTAACCAGTATTTCGTCTCTTTATGGATGGTTCTGGGTACTCCTCATCAATTTTCTGAAGCGTTTGGCTGTTGTTCAAAATGCTTAGTAAGCCTTTATATATATGCCCCTCCTTGCTATCGAGTTTGGCTTTATTTAGATACTGGTGCTTGTCAACGGCAGCAAATTCATACTCGTTGCCATCGTCCATAATCATTTTTACAGATATGGTGTGATCTCTAGTACTACCGTAAATAATGGAGTGCGAACCACAGGAGTTATTTCCCACCATTCCTGCAATCATGCATCGGTTTGCTGTTGATGTTTCGGGGCCAAAGAAAAGTCCGTAGGGTTTTACCATTAGGTTAAGCTCATCCAGAATCACACCGGGTTCAACTCTTACCCAGTGCTCATCGGCATTAATCTCAAGTACCCTGTTCCAATGCTTAGATAGGTCAACAATAATCCCTTTCCCCACAACTTGTCCTGCCAGCGATGTTCCCGCAGTTCGGGGTATTAGCGCCATGCCGTGCTCCTTGGCAAACTTAACCAAAACCTGTAGGTCTGCTTTGCTTTTTGGATAGGCCACCGCATCGGGTATCTCACGGTATGCCGAAGCATCGGTTGCGTACTGTAGTTTAGTTGATATATCCCATTTTAGTTCCCCTTCTAGCTGCTGGCTTAGCTGTGCAAATTGGGTGTTGATGCTCTTTTGTTGCATGGCATGGTATTTTGGTGTAAAAGTATAAAAAGCTCAGCTACTTTAGTGCAGCGGGTTTGGCTTATTGTTATTAACTTGCCAAACCATACTAATCCTCTTACATGGTTATTCTGTTAGCTATAAAGCGATTCGACTTTGGTGGGTCCGAGAATCATGTTTGTGATTTGGCAAACACTTTTACTCAAAAAGGACATACCGTATTGCTTGTTGCTAAAAAGGGCCGACAGATTAATAGACTTAGCGATAAGGTTAAGTTTATTGCTGTTAATCCTATTTTCGCCTTTTCCCCGTTTAATGTTTTCCTCGTTGCGTTAATTATTCTAAAGCATCGCGTTGATGTAGTACATGGGCATCAGCGCTATGGGATTTTTGTAGCCTGTTTAGCGGGTTTAGTTACTCGCAGGCCTGTTGTAGCCACTGTTCATGGAAGAACTCGTTTAGATTTACGAACATGGGTTTCCCGTAGAATTCCCAACCGCATTATATTTGTGAGCGAACAGGTTCTAAGGGTTTCCAGGTGCTACGCTCAAATTGTTCATAAGTCGGAAGTAATACCCAATGGTAAAGCCTTCAGTCCATTTTCTAGGAACCCAATTCCCGGCCGAATTTTACATGTGAGTAGGGTTGATAAGAACCATTATTCCTTTCTGCTCTTGCTAATTCAGCACGTTTTACCCGATTTGGTAGAGAAACACCACCACGTTTCGCTTCAAGTTGTGGGCGATGGAGAGTTCTTACCCAATCTTAAGCGGTTGGCCTCATCAATAAATGAGATGATAGGGCGTGAGGTTTGCCTTGTAAATGGTTACGAGCCATGCTTAAGCAATATCTTTTCCAAATCGGCATTGGTGCTAGGAGTGGGACGTGTTGCGCTGGAAGCATTAGGCGATGGTGTGCCATTGCTTGTGGTAAACAGTAAGCGTTTAGGGCAAATAGTAACCCACGATTACTACCCAACTATCAAGGCCAATAACTTTGTAGATGTATCGGGATTTCCACCATCAAACCAAGCCCTCTTTAACCAAATAGACAACTTTTTGTGCAATTCCAATTTTTTCGAAAGGGAGGCAAGCCTACTTCAAGTTAGGGTTGCTAGTGAGCTAAGCCTCGATTCTGTTGCTGATAGTACGTTGAACGTTTACAGTAAGTGCACTCGTAAAAAATAGTGGAGTGCTGCTAAAAAGCAGATAACCAACTGTAACACATTTGTATTTCCACCGTTACAATGCGTATTGACGGGAACAGGTTTGTTAATCAATTTATTAGCATTTTTTCTTACTAGTTGATGTTTTATGACCCGTTTTTCTTTCAATTGTAAAGCACTTTTTTGTTATGTGCTTTTAGATTGACACAAAACAGTCAAAAAAACTGTTAATTTTTTGTTCTTTCCTTCTAATATTACTCTATTTTGTATATTTTTACACGTCTAAATAAACATTCACAACACATTGATAATCAGTTAATATAACAACAAATGATTGTTCTAGTTCTCAACTGCGGAAGTTCGTCGATTAAGTATCAGGTAATCGAAATGGGTAATGGGAATACCTTGCTGGCTAAAGGTATTGTAGAGCGTATTGGTTTAACCGATGGCATTTTAACCCATAAACCAGAAGGCAAGGAGCGTTATGAAACGGTAAAGGATATACCCGATCATACCGTTGGTATTAACCTAATCCTTGATGCATTGGTTGATAAGACCCATGGTGTTATTTCCAGCCTAAAGGATATTGCTGCAGTAGGTCACAGGGTTGCTCATGGTGGTGAGTTCTTTACCGAGAGCGTTCTAGTTGACGATAAGGTTAAGCACGAAATTGAGAAGTGCATTGAGCTTGCGCCTCTTCATAACCCTGCTAACCTTAAGGGTATTCTTTCTATGGAAAACTTGCTTCCAGGTGTACCTCAGGTTGCCGTTTTCGACACTTCATTCCACCAGTCAATGCCAAAGGAAGCATACCTTTACGCATTGCCATATGAGTTCTACGACAAGTACAAAATCCGTCGCTATGGTTTCCATGGCACCAGCCATAAGTTTGTTGCACAAAAAGCTTGCGACATTCTTGGTATGGATTTCAACAACAGCAAAATTATTACCTGCCACCTTGGTAACGGCGCTTCAATTACCGCCATTAAGAACGGGAAATCTGTTGAAACCTCTATGGGCTTTACCCCAGTTGACGGCCTAATTATGGGTACCCGTTGCGGCAGCGTTGACCCAGGTGTGCTTTTATACCTAGCCGACAAGGAGAACCTGAACCTAAAGGGTATTAACGATATTATCAACAAGCAAAGTGGCGTAATGGGTATATCTGGCTTATCGTCAGATATGCGCGACCTAGAGAATGCTGCTGCCGACGGAAACGAGCGTGCGCAGCTAGCCCTTGATATGTACAACTTCCGCGTTAAGAAATTTATTGGTGGCTACGCTGCCGTTATGGAGGGTGTTGACCTAATTGTTTTCACTGGAGGTATTGGTGAAAACGATAGCGTTTTACGCGAAAAGGTTTCAAATTCGATGGCATACATGGGTGTTGATTTTGATGCAGACGCTAATAAAGGCGTTCGTGGTAAGGATAAGCTGCTAACCAAACCAGAGTCAAAGGTTAAGGTTATGGTTATCACTACCAACGAGGAGCTAGTAATCGCCACCGATACAGCTAGCATTGTATCTAAGCTATAATTTAAGTGTAAAGAGCTGGTAGTTTACTACTGGCTCTTTGCTTTTTAACTCATAACATAATAACTAACCTTGATATGGCAATCGAGAAATTAGACCAGCTTTTCGACGTTTTGCGCAGCAAATCAAAAAAACGTTTAGTTGCAGCTTATGCTATTGATGAGCATACCATTGAAGCCGTTAGCATGGCTATTGATATGGGTATTATTGACGCAACCCTAGTAGGTGACGAAGAAACCATTAAAAAGGTATGTGCCGCTCACAATATCAACCCATCAAAATTCCGTATTGTTCAGGAAGCCGATGAGATGAAAGCTGCAACCAAAGCCGTTGAGCTTATTAATGGCGGCGAAGGCGATGTACTTATGAAAGGGCTTGTTAGCACCGACAAGTATATGCGCGCCATCCTTAACAAGGAAAAGGGCTTACTTCCTCCAAAGGCAGTACTTAGCCATGTTACTGTTGTTCAGGTTCCAACATACCACAAACTCCTTGTAGTAGGTGATGTGGCAATTATTCCTGCTCCAGACTTGAACCAAAAAATAGCTATTACCAACTACCTTATCAAAACGGCTCACTCTCTTGGCATAGAGAAGCCAAAAGTGGCGCTTCTTGCTGCAACCGAGCAGGTTTCTGCAGGTATGCAAGCTTGTGTTGATGCTACCATTATCTCTAAAATGGGCGACCGTGGTCAAATTAAAGGTGCTCTTATTGATGGCCCATTGGCTCTTGATGTTGCTATTGATAAGGAGAGCGCTCAGATTAAAAAGCTTACCGGCGAGGTTGCTGGTGATGCCGATTGCATTATGTTCCCAAATATTGAGTCTGGAAACGTATTCTTTAAGGCTTGTACCAAACTGGCTGGAGGCGAGCTGGGCGCAATGGTTATGGGAGCAAAGGTTCCTTGCGTGCTTACCTCACGTGGCGATAGCGTTAAGTCAAAAATGTACTCTATTGCTCTAGCTGCTAACGCTGCAAAGTAGTTAACCGCTTAAACAAATAATTTATAATGGAAGATTTTCTAATTCTGGCTATTAACCCTGGTTCAACATCAACTAAGATTGCTGTTTACCAGAATAACAAGTCAATTTTTCTTAAAACCATCCGCCATCAAGCAGAAGAAATTGCTCGGTATGCTAAAATCTCCGATCAGTTTCACTTCCGCAAGGATATCATCCTAAAGGAGCTTAAGGATGCAGAGATATGCGTTGAGCAGATTTCTGCAGTGGTAGGTCGCGGTGGCCTAGTAAAGCCTATTGAATCTGGTGTTTATGAGGTTAATGAGCGTCTTAAGGAAGATTTGCGCATTGGTATTCTTGGTGAGCACGCAAGTAACCTAGGTGGCCTTATTGCCGACGATATTGCTAAGTCTCTACCATCAGCAAAGGCTTACATAGCCGACCCTGTTGTGGTTGATGAGCTTCAGGAGGTTGCAAGAGTAGCAGGGCACCCTGAGTTCTCAAGAGTTTCAATTTTCCATGCTCTTAACCAAAAGGCAATTGCGCGTACCTACGCCAAAAGTCTTGATAAGAAGTACGAAGAGCTAAATATCATTGTGGCTCACCTTGGTGGTGGTATCTCAGTTGGTGCTCACCTAAAGGGACGCGTTGTTGATGTAAACAATGCACTCGATGGTGAAGGTCCTTTCTCTCCTGAGCGTTCGGGTACACTTCCTGCTGGTCAGCTAGCTAAGCTTTGCTTCAGCGGTAAATATACCTACGATGAGGTGAAAAAGATGATTACCGGCAAGGGTGGTCTTGTGGCTCATGCTGGCACAAACGATGCCTACGAGATTGAGCAGAAGGCTAAGGCTGGCGATGCTCAGGCTAAGCTACTTCAAGATGCTATGGCTTACGATGTTGCTAAGTGGATTGGCTCAATGGCAGCCGTTCTTAAGGGCAATGTTGATGGCATACTTCTAACTGGGGGCATTGCACACAACCCATTCCTTGTAGATTATGTTAAGGACATGGTGGGCTTTATTGCTCCTGTTGTTGTTTACCCTGGCGAGGATGAGATGATGGCTCTTGCAATGAATGGCCTAATGGCTCTACGTCATGAGGTGGAAATTAAAGAGTATAAGTAGTAGGTATCACATACTTATAGATAATATAGAGGGTAGGGAAGCATTTGCTTCCCTATTTTTTTGCTGTAAAACATACAGGTTGGTACTGTTATGTAAAAAACATGTTAGTGCTTGTAAAATAAGTGCTAATAAAACAATTTATGTGAAATAATATAGCTATAATTGATAATGTGATTACCCTAACAGTTCGTACCTCTTAAACCTAAATTCTATGCTTAAACGCTATTATCAACTTCTACTGCTACTGTGCTTGGCTAGTCAGGTGTTTGGCCAAAATGGTAAGGTGCACCATTGTGGTTTTGAGCACTCGCACGCTCAGTTTGTTAAAGCAAACCCTAAGCAAAGTGCAATATTCCAAAGGGACGCCAAGGCAGTGGCAAAAAGCAATTCAAATGGTAGCTTGCTAAAGAGTTCAGAAACGTACATTATTCCAGTTGTATTTCATGTTTTCGGTTCAACCTTTAATAACGGCACTACCGTTAATCTAAGCATTATTCAAGATGCGCTAACAAAAACAAATAGCGATTTTAAGGGACTCAATAGCGACTACTCATTGGTTGACGCCCCTTTTGCCAATATTAAGAAACCTCTGAATATCGAATTCAGGTTAGCGCAAATAGATCCTGATGGAAATCTTACTACGGGAGTGAATTTTTACCCTACAAAATCCGGGTTTGGAAATGGCAGCGGGTTTGATGAGCAAATACAGCAGTTTGCATGGGATAACTACAAATATATGAATGTGTATGTAATGCACGATTTGTATGCCGATGCCGATTACTATAATTCAGGGGTAGCATGGTTGCCCAATACTTGGATGAGCGATAATAATTTAGCGCGTGTTGTGTACAATGGTAGTTATATTGGTACTAACACCAACGAGAACTTTAGGCGGGTTTTAACCCATGAGTTTGGCCATTTTCTGGGTCTCCATCATACATTCAACGATGGGTGCACCTATCCTAACGATTATGTACAGGATACACCACCTGCCGATAGGTCCAACATGGGTAACACCGACCTTAATTGTGAGGGTAATGTAACCAACTGGCAAAATTTTATGAACTATACCACTCAATATCTAAACTACACTCAGGGACAGGTTGATAGAATGGTTGGATTCCTTTTGCATGACTCACGGAAAACCTTGTGGACAGAGCAAAATCTAGTAGCCACTGGTGTGCTTGGTTCTACCGCAGAATCTGCAGTTATAACTACTGGAAAGGTGTTTGAGGAGCGCTATGAGAATGATGGAATATTAGATGGAATAGCACAGTTTAACCTCACTGGGAATGCTGAATTTGTTGTAAGCACAGGTACATTGGTGGATGGAACTCATTTTTCCATTAAGAACCTTCCCGAGGGTTGTAGTGCTAAGCTAGAGGTTGTTTCTGCTGTGAAAGCGGTGTTAGCGTTGGAAGGGAAGGCGCTGTATCACGAAAAAGAAAACTCTACCACAAACATTGAGTTAGAATTTTTAAATGCAGCTTTTGCTAGTGGTAAGGAACCAGTAGGGGGGCGGGTTATAAAAGGTATTTCGGCCTATTATAATGATGCCTATTCTGTTTACTGCCCAGTGCAAACCCGATGGAGAAACTATGCATACATATCGAAAGTGGCTTTTAAAGAGGTGTCTAACCCAACCCCTGTCTCGGCTGAGAGCCAGCTTGCCATTTATTCTAATTTCATAAATACGTTTTCTAGTGATGTTTCCATAGGAGAGTCATTCAACCTTACCGTAAATGCAAAGAACTTTGATTCTGGCGAGTCAGATATTTACCTTCTAAGGATTTGGGTCGATTGGAATGGGAATTTCCTTTATGACGAAAACGAGTCGGTAGGTATTAAGGAATTTGTAGTTGGAGCCAAAGGAAAGGAGTCTTCATTTGTGTTCCCAGTAAACGTTCCTTCCAATGCCATTTTGGACAAACTGGTTGGAATGAGGATTTTGCTGCACTTCAAACAGGGTTCCGAAGGCGAAAATCCCTGTGGAACTATTGATAGCGGTGAGGGAGAAGACTACGGTCTTATTATCTCCAAAGCATCATCGGGAGCAGAGCATAACACGTTAACGCATTTTGATATTGTGCCTAATCCCACAACTCATGCCATCGCCATAAAGGGTATAGACTCAAATAGGGTGCAATCCCTTACAATATATAACATGTACGGGATTGCAGTAAGTAAATTTGGATATGGAACTATTGAGTGCTCTGTTCGGAACCTGCCTGCTGGGGTGTACATTGCCGTTATCAACCTAGGTAATGGAACCTTTGCAAAGCAACGCTTTGTAAAAATATAACCGAATAGCCTGTATTGCTATGGTGTGGTTTTGGAAACGGGAATAACCTTTCCATTAAAGTATTTGTTTCCATTCATGGCAAATTCAGCCACGTATTCTGCCATCTCATTAGCCTTTAATGGAGCCGTTAGGCCAGGGAATGCCTCGTTGAGCATTTCGGTTTGAACGGCTCCAAGGGCTAGGCAGTTAACGCTAATTTGCTTGTTCTTAAACTCCTCTGCTAGGCACTCAGTTAGCGATGCTAAGCCTGCTTTGGTTGCAGAGTACATGGATAGCCCTGGGAACTTTACGCTACCCTGGAAACCTCCCATGCTGCTTATGTTTACTATGTGCGCTGGTTTCGATAGTATGGGCAGCAGCGTTTTAACCACAAGGGCAGGGGCCATTAGGTTTACGTTAATCATTCGTTGCATGTCGTGGGCTGGCATTGACTCAAAGGGCTTGTTTACCAGCGCTCCTGCATTGTTTATTACTATATCTACACTTGGAACTAGCTGCTTCACTTTTGATAGAAGTTCTGTTTCAACAGCAGAAGCATCTTCAATGTTAAATGTCAAAGGGTAAAGGTGTGCTTGTATATTCTCCCTTATGCATGCGTTTTTAAGCTCTTTAAGCTTTGCTTCATCCCTCGATATGGCAACAATATTGTTATCGCCAAGCGACGCAAATCTTTTCGCTGTTTCAAATCCAATCCCTCTCGATGCGCCAGTTATAACTATGTTCATCCTGTTATGGTTATATTTGTTGTTTTTTTAGAAATGAATAGCAAATTTAGCTTAATTGCGGCTAATTATTCTATTTGGTACACTCTTTTGCGCGTTGCACAAACCATTGTTTTTGCTGTTTGTTATGCATTTAGAGGAATGATTTTTGAAGAACACATACTCATTTAAAATATGGTAACCATGAAGCGGATTGGTTTTATTGCATTAGGAATATCGTTTTTTTTATGGGCCAATACAGTTACGGCACAGGCTCAATACTCAAAAAATAGCTACTCATCATTTAGGGATCGCTTATTTCTTGGGGGCGGCATCGGCATGACCTTTGGCGATATTACCCGTATAGATATTGCCCCCGTAGCAGGAATGTGGGTTGTTCCGCAGTGGTCTATAGGAGTGGGGGGGCGCTACACCTTTTATAAGCCCAGGTACATAGGGAGTTTCTCTTCGGTTTCGGGAACCCACATCTGGGGCGTTTCGGGCTTTACACAAGTGTTGCCCTTTCCCGATATTGGCACCCTTCTAAACAAGGAGATTGGCGGTGGTCCAATTTTGCATGGCGAATACGAAGGGCTTTACTACGATACAAAGCTTATGGATCCCTTGGCGCCTAGCACAGGGAAACAATGGGTGGACATTCTTTTTGTTGGGGGAGGATGGCGACAGCAGGTAGGGGAGCGTGCTGCCATTAACATACTTTTGCTATGGAACTTATCGGGGCAGGACTTTACTCCCTACACTTCAAATCCAATACTTCGATTTACCATAACCTTTTAGCTAGGGGAAAAGAAAAAAGGCTTCGTTGTGCGAAGCCTTTTCCCGAACGTTATAGAATAAAAAATTGGTTATTCTAAAACGGTAACATTTGTAGCTTGTGGGCCACGCTTGCCTTCAGTGATTTCAAACTCTACAGCTTGACCTTCGTCAAGACGCTTGAAACCTTCTTTAGCAATGCCAGTGTAGTGTACAAACACGTCGTTGCCCTCGTCAGTTTGAATAAAGCCGTAACCCTTGGCTGCATCAAACCATTTTACTTTTCCTTTCATGACTTAATGGTAAAAAAGTGATTAAAAAAACAATAAATGAATATGCAACAAAGGTCAACATTCCCCGCATATTTCCAAACCTTTAACCATTTTTTTTTGCTTTTTGTTCATTTTTTTTGATTTTAATTCGTTATTAACTGATTATTAGTGGTATATGTAGTTGTTCCCTTTTTGAACAATTGGTAAGCATTTGTGTTTATTGAATTTTGAATGTTTTGTTTTGGTTCTAACCCCAAGTTTCAATGGGGCTTTTCAAGTTTTATTTTGATATGCCAAAATAAACCCGTTTCTTTACAGACTGAAATGCAAGCGTTTCGGCTAATTTTTAAATACCTCTATACATGATTGTAGCAAAAGACAAAGTTGTTTCTTTAAGCTATCAGCTTAAAGTTAATGGTGAGATGATAGATGAGGCTAACGCCCAAAATCCTCTCGTTTTTTTATTCGGACACGGACAGCTTATTCCTCGTTTTGAGCAAAATATTGACGGCTTAAAAATAGGTGACAAATTTGAGTTCTCTATCTCAGCAGCTGAAGGTTACGGCGAAGTTAACGATATGGCCATTGTGGAGCTTCCAAAGGATGTGTTCATGATGGATGGCGAACTTCCTGATGATCTTCTTGAGGTTGGACGCAGACTACCTATGCGCGACAGCGAAGGCAACACCCTTGATGGTCTTATTGTTGAAATTAACGACGATGCAGTGGTTATGGACTTTAACCATCCTCTTGCTGGTGAAGATCTGCACTTTATTGGTAGCGTAGAGGCTGTTCGCGAAGCTTCTGAAGAAGAGCTTGCTCATGGTCATATCCACAACCACAACCATAACGAAGGTGATTGTGCCGATGGTAACTGTGGCGAAGAAGAAACAGGTGGTTGCTGCGGTTGCGGTGGTCACTAGGAATCTTTTTTTATTTTTTGAAAAACCCAAGTAGCTGCTACTTGGGTTTTTTATTGCCCTCTTGGCTCCATCAAATTGGCATATCCCTAATTCATCACCAAAATCTATAGTCTTGCGTCTAAAATCTATTGTCTAACATCTATTTTATAATACTTTTGAGTTTTAAAAGTTGAATTATGTGGCGAAAAACTCCTTTGTACCTAAAAATACTTATTGGAATGCTTTTGGGTGTGGCAATTGGTATTGTTGCTGTTTCTACTGGAACAAGTTGGTTTGTTGCTGATTACGTTAAACCTTTTGGCATAATCTTTTTAAACCTCCTCAAATTGGTAGCCATGCCGCTAATTTTTGCCTCTCTGGTTACGGGTGTTGCTGGTTTATCGGATGTTACTAAGCTATCGAGAATTGGATTTAAAACGGTTTCCTACTATTTAGTCACTACAGTGCTAGCCATTAGCATTGGGTTAATACTTGTGAATACAATTCGTCCGGGTAAATTTTTCCCTCAGGAGAAGAGGGTAGAGCTGCTCTCTAAATATGCACAGGATATAGAAACTCGAAAGATTCAAGCGCAGAGCTTGGATTCCGATTCCCCCTTACAGTTTTTGGTTGATATAGTGCCAGAAAATATTGTTAAGGCTGCATCGGATAACACAAATATGCTCCAGGTAATCTTTTTCGCTGTGCTCTTTGGTATTTCCATTGTGCTGGTTAAGAACCCTAAGGTTGATGTGGTAAAGGACTTTGTATCAGGTTTCAATGAGGTTATACTTAAGGTTATTGACCTTATTATGATGTTTGCGCCCATTGGTGTGCTGGCGCTTTTGGCTGGGCTAATATGCGATTTTTCTGGCGATAACGTTTCCGACTCGTTACAGCTTTTTGCTACTCTTGGTCTATACGCGTTAGTTGTTATTGCTGGACTATTGTTTGTTGCATTGGTTATTTATCCCTTCTTTTTGCGCTTCTATGCAGGTATTCACTTTAAGGATTTTTATAGAACCATGTTCCCAGTGCAGCTTGTGGCGTTTTCTACCAGTTCAAGTGCAGCAACGCTTCCTGTAAATATGGAGCAGGTTGAAAAGGGATTAGGCGTTTCGAATGAGATTACCAGTTTTGTTCTGCCAATTGGCGTTACCATAAATATGGATGGAACAAGCCTATACCAAGCAGTTGCAGCCGTATTTATTGCTCAGGTTTTTGGCATTGATTTAACCTTTACCCAGCAGCTAACAATTATTCTTACGGCAACCCTCGCGTCTATAGGCTCTGCAGGAGTTCCTGGTGCTGGCATTGTTATGCTTATTATTGTGCTAAACTCGGTGGGATTACCCGTTGAAGGACTAGCCCTTATTCTGGCCATTGATAGACCCTTAGATATGCTACGAACAGTGCTAAACGTTACTGGCGACGCCCTAATTGCCACCATAGTGGCCAAAAGTGAACGAGCTCACGATTATACTCCGGGTATGATTGATGAGGCAGTGTAAGTAAATTTGTGTTTAGTGTTTAGTAGTTAGTTTCTGGTTTGCAACGACTTTTCGCATTCTAATCTACTCACCTTGTGGCTGTCTTATTGTCAGTTTTGGGTGGTGAAATTGTCTTTGTGGCAGGGTTTATTTGGAACGACCCTCAATTTATTGTATATTTGCGGTAATTAATGTTTCTGTCGGCCTTTCTGCACGGCTTGTCTTCAGTACAATCCAACGACGGAATTTTCTATTAACCTAAATATTATCGTATGTTGACTATTGAACAGATCAACTCCGCTACTGATTTCAAAAATTTATCCCGTGAGGATTTAATTGAATTCCTATTTAAGCATCTCGACCGATTTGGTGACTCAAAGGAAGCAATTGGAAAATCTATTGACTATGCATTTTCAGGCCAAGAGGGTAAAGGTGGTTTCATTTTAACAGGATACCTTAACAACCAACTGGTTGGAGTTGTAATAATGAACAGAACGGGTATGGATGGTTATATCCCCGAAAATATTTTGGTTTACATTGCTGTTGATGCAGCTAAGCGAGGAAATGGCATAGGAAAGCAGCTTATGGAGGCTGCCATTGACCGCTCTCAGGGCGATATTGCCCTTCACGTAGAATACGATAATCCTGCAAAACGCCTTTACGAACGCATCGGTTTTGGTTCTAAGTACGCCGAGATGCGTTTCTATAAAAAGTAGGAGGGTGGTTTATGGCTGAACTACTCATTAAATCCGACAAAATTATTCAGAACATAGAGAAGCTCAATGTTTTTCTGGAGAAGAACAACATGGAGTGGACTCTGGTGGCCAAAATTCTTTCTGGTCATACCGACTTTTTAAATAAGCTGCTTTTTCATCCTGCGGTAAAGCGTTTGCATAGCGTCGCCGATTCTAGATTATCTGGTTTAAAGCGTGTTAAGGAGATAAACCCCGAAATAGTTACAATGTATGTTAAACCTCCTGCCATTGATTCCATTAAAACGCTGGTAACCTATGCTGATATCTCCCTAAACTCATCGTTTAGAACCATAGAGGCTATTAATGCTGAGGCTAAACGCCAAGGGAAAGTCCATAGAATTATTATAATGATTGAGCTGGGTGAACTTCGTGAAGGTATTTTGCGCGATAAAGTACTAGACTTTTACAAGCGGGTTTTTGAGCTTGACTCAATCAAAATAGAGGGCATTGGGACTAACTTGGGGTGTATGTATGGCATACAACCAACATATGATAAGCTGCTACAGCTATCGTTGTACAAGCAGCTTATTGAGGCCAAGTTTAATACGGTTATGCCCATTATATCGGGTGGCAGCTCAATAACTCTGCCTTTGGTGGGTAAGCCCGCTATGCCCAAAACAATTAACCACTTACGCATTGGTGAATCTGCATTTATTGGTACAACTCCCTTCGATGGTAAAAAATTTAGAGATTTATCGGTGGATACCTTCGAGTATAAGAGTAACATCATAGAGCTTGAGGTGAAGGAAACAATCCCCGATGGAATTCTAACCGATGGAAATATTGGCCATACTGCCGATGACATTGAGCTGGATTACGATAAGAGCTATCGTGCCATTCTGGATTTTGGCCTACTCGACGTTGATGTTCATGAGCTAACGCCTAAGGATGGCAATATTCGTTTTGCGGGAACAACCTCCGATATGACAGTTTACGATTTGGGGCCTGTGCAAAAAGAGCTAAAGTGTAAGTATAAAGTTGGCGATAAAATTCGTTTTTTCCCCAGCTACATGGCCATAGCAAGGTTGATGAACTCCAAGTATATAGACAAGAAGTTTATATAGTTCTACGCTTAAAACCAAAGCCCTAAGAGTATATGTCTTAGGGCTTTTTTTGTGCTTGTAAGCAAGGAGTGGGCTTCCGCTTTAAACTCATTGCGTTAGTATGGTTTGCTCCATTATTTTGCTAACTTTGCGCCCCGAAAATTGTAGCATAATGAGTTTAGAAAAAGAGATAAAGCGCAGGCGTACATTTGCCATTGTAAGTCACCCCGATGCTGGTAAAACAACCCTCACCGAAAAGTTACTTCTATTTGGTGGTGCCATTCACGTTGCGGGTGCTGTAAAGAGCAACAAGATTAAGAAAGGGGCAACATCAGACTTTATGGAGATTGAGCGCCAAAGGGGTATCTCTGTTGCTACATCGGTAATGGGGTTTGAGTATAGGGATGTTAAAATTAACATTCTTGATACTCCTGGTCACGAGGATTTTGCCGAGGACACCTTTAGAACTCTTACCGCGGTTGATAGCGTAATTATTGTTATTGACCATGCAAAAGGGGTGGAAAGCCAAACGCGCAAGCTTATGAACGTTTGCCGCATGCGCAAAACCCCAGTAATTGTTTTTGTTAATAAGCTGGATCGCACAGGTAAAGATCCTTTCGACATTTTGGACGAGATTGAGAGCGAGCTGCAAATTAAGGTTCGCCCGCTAAGCTGGCCCATTAGCCAAGGGCCTACCTTTAAGGGGGTATATAATATGTACGAAAAGAAGCTAAACCTATTCTTTTCCGACGATAAGCAAACCGTAAGCGATGATGTTGTTGAGATTACTGATGTTAGCTCACCTGAACTGGATAAGTACATTTCGCCATATACAGATCACTTCCGCGAGGATTTGCACCTAATTGATGAGGTTTATCCTCCCTTTGAACTAGATACCTACCTAAGTGCAGAGGTTGCACCCGTTTTCTTTGGGAGCGCGCTTAATAACTTTGGAGTACAAGAGCTGCTTAACTGCTTTATAAACATTGCTCCGCATCCACGCAAATCAACTGCCGCTAGCCGTGTGGTTGATCCTTTTGAGAGTAAGCTTACTGGCTTCGTTTTCAAAATACACGCTAACATGGATCCTAACCATAGGGATAGGTTGGCGTTTCTAAAAATTTGCTCGGGTACCTTTGAGCGGAATAAGCCCTACACGCACGTTAGATTAGGTAAACAGATTAAGTTTTCGAGCCCCAGCGCATTCATGGCCGATAAAAAATCTATTGTGGATTTTGCCTATCCAGGCGATATTATTGGTTTGCACGATACCGGTAACTTTAAAATTGGAGATACTCTAACCGAAGGTGAAAACCTTATGTTTAAGGGAATTCCTAGCTTTTCTCCAGAGATGTTCCGCTACATAGAGAATGCAGATCCTATGAAGTTTAAGCAGCTATCAAAGGGTATTGATCAGCTTATGGACGAAGGTGTTGCGCAGCTTTTTACCCAAAAGAGCAATGGACGCAAAATTATTGGAACAGTGGGGGCTCTCCAGTTTGAGGTAATACAGTACCGCCTTGAGCATGAGTACAGCGCACTTTGCCGTTACGAGTCAATAAACCTATACAAAGCTTGCTGGATTGAGAGTACTAATAAGGAGCAGCTTGACGATTTTCGCAAACGTAAGTACAACAACCTTGCTGTTGACAAGCATGGCCGAGAAGTTTTTCTTGCCGACTCTCCTTACTCCTTACAAATGGCACAAGATAAGTTTACTGATATCAAGTTTCATTTTACATCTGAGTTTTAGTCTATTACTTCAGATACAAATAATGGTCGCTTTATCAAAAGCGGCCTTTTTTTTACACCGTTTTTTAGCATTTATATACGTATGTAACCTTTTGCATGGTGATACGTTTGTGTAGTTGGGACAAATAATCTTCTTCTTATCGTTTTACTGCTATCCTTTGGAAATAGGGGTAGTGGTTTTTTATTTCTGTATTCGAAGCAATGTTCAGAACATCAGCGTGTTGGGTTTGTGTTTTTCGTAAAAAAGTGGCATAAACCATTAAACCAAAAACAATCCTAGTACTCAAAAATACGAACCTAAACAAAACCATAAATGAGTCGCATTATTTATATCTGTGCAGCGTTAATCTGTTTTTCTGTATTAGATGCAAATTCGAAGGGAAATAAGCGTTTACCTGCCGAACGGAAACAGCTTGAAGCCCTTAGAGTTGATGGAGGCATTAAGATTGATGGGGAGCTCTCTGAACCAGAGTGGGCTAAGGCCCAGGAAACTACTGGTTTTACACAGTACGAACCCTACAGCGGTGTTGCAGCAAGTGAGAAAAGTACAGTTAAAGTTCTTTACGATGATAATGCTCTATACATAGGCGCTTTTTTGCAGGACTCTAACCCTGATGGTATTTATAGGGAACTTGGTTTACGCGATCAGAGCGATAATCTTAAGTCCGATGCTTTTTCTGTTCTAGTAAGTCCCTACAACGATGGTATTAACTACCAAGAGTTCCTTGTATCGGCTTCGGGCGTTCAAACCGATTTTAAGTATGTGGGAAACTCAAAGGATAGAAACTGGAATGCGGTTTGGTTAAGCCAAACAAGAATTGCAGATGATGGTTGGTATGTGGAGATAAAAATTCCTTTTTCAGCGCTTCGTTTCACAAAGAATGGCAGTAATAGCTGGGGCATTAACTTTATACGTCTCATAAAAAGACATAACGAGCGTAGCAGTTGGAATCCAATAGATAGAACAAACTCCTCTGTATTGGTTAGCCAATCGGGAGAGCTCTCTGGACTAAAGGGTATTAATCCTCCGGTAAGGTTATCGTTTAGTCCCTACCTTTCTGCTTATGCCGATAAGTATGCTGGTGCAGATGGGTTTGAGTATAAAGTGAATGGAGGTATGGATGTTAAGCTTGGGCTAAATGAGAGCTTTACGCTCGATATGACACTTATACCAGATTTTGGTCAGGTAAAATCTGATGATAGGGTGCTTAATCTTTCTCCCTTTGAGGTTTATTACGATGAGCAGCGCGACTTTTTTACCGAAGGAACCGAGCTGTTTAACAAAGGTGATATTTTCTATTCGCGTCGTATTGGCTCTAGACCTGCTAATTATGGTGCCGTAAGGGAGTCTCTTGCTAGTAATGAAATAATTTATGAGAGTCCCCTTGAAACAAAGATGCTTAATGCAACTAAAATATCGGGAAGAACTTCCACGGGAACAGGGCTGGGGCTATTTAATGCCATAACCGATGCTGCTTATGCTCGTATTGTTGATACTATCTCTGGCGAAAAGAGAAAGTACAGAACACAAGCGTTTACAAACTACAACATGTTTGTGGTGGATCAAACTCTTCCGTACAACTCCTACGTTAGCTTGGCAAACACAAATGTGCTTAGACCAGGCGACGATTATACTGCAAACGTTACTGCAACAGAGGTGCTACTACGTAATCCATCTAATAGATATGCGTTTAAAGGTATTGGTGCCTTAAGCCAGCACTTTGCCGATGAAGATGTTTCTGGCTACAAGTACCGCTTGGAGCTACATAAAACGGCTGGAAGCTGGGTGGGCAATCTTTGGCACAATGTGGAGAGCGATACGTATAATCCCAACGATATGGGATACTTGCAAAACAATAATGAGTTCTCATATGGTGGCGAGATCACCTATAGGAAACTGGAACCCTTTAGTAAATTCCTCGACTTAAACACTTGGATTGGGTTTAGCCAGTCTAACCTTTTTGAGCCTAGGGTATTCACTAGTAACGAGATATATGTTGGTGCACGATCAACCATTGCCAAAAATTACTTAACCGTTGGGGTTGATATGTCCACTAATCTAAAAGATGTGGTTGACTACTATGAACCCCGTAGAACTGGTTATAAGCTTATTATTCCCAAGCATACCTCCATGAGCTTTTGGACCTCCAGCGACTACAGAAAACCTCTGGCTCTTGATACCAAAATGGGATACTGGTATGCCGAGAGAATGGCACAGGACGGATATTGGGTAAGTCTTTCGCCACGTATGCGGCTTAACAATTATATCATGGTTGTTTACACCGTGCGTCAGGACTATGAGGCGAATAACCTAGGCTACGCCGATAGTAACCAAACCGATGTGTTTATTGGCGCTCGTAATATAAGTACGCTAACAAATACTGTTGATGGGCGCTTTAGCCTAAATGCAAACTCGGTGTTTAGCCTTAGGGTAAGGCACTACTGGCGTTGGGTTGACTATAAGGATTTTAGTGTTTTACTTAGCGATGGAAACCTTACGCCAACAGCACCAATGGATGATAAAGATAAGAACTACAATATTTTCAATCTAGACCTAACCTACCAGTGGAACTTTGCTCCAGGGAGTGTACTTAGTGTGGTTTGGAAGAATGCCATTGAAACTAGCGAATCGCAAATTAACACCCAGTTTCTTGATAATTTTGGAACAATGGTGGGTAACTCTGCATCTAATAGCCTGTCTTTCAAAATGCTTTACTACTTAGACTACCAGTCGCTTCGTAGAAAAAAAGCGATTAGCTAACAACCCTTTTTATGTAGATGAGCATGACACTAGTCATGCTCTTTTGCTTTTCCGTCAGCAATAAAAGGCCATTTACCTTAGCTTTTTTACATAAATAAATTAAGTTTGTAATCTGAAAACTAGAAAAAACCACATGGAATTAGATTTTAGCTTTAGCAGGGGCTTTGCAAGCGATAATAATTCTGGGGTTCATCCCACAATACTAAACGCACTAGCACAGGTTAACAACCAACACGCATTGGCTTATGGCGATGATGCTGTGACCCAAAAGGCCAAAGATGTTTTTAAATCGATTTTTGGAGCCGATATTGATGTGTTCTTCGTTTTCATTGGTTCTGCGGCCAATGTATTGGGGCTTAAAGCTATTACCAACTCGTACAACGCTATTATTTGTGCCGATACGGCCCATATAAATGTTGATGAGTGTGGTGCCCCCGAACGATTTACCGGGGCAAAGCTGCTAACCGTATCTACCCCAAATGGTAAGCTAACTGTAGATCTTGTAAAAAAGCATGCACATGGCTTTGGCGTGCAGCACCATTCGCAGTCAAAGGTTATATCCATATCTCAACCAACGGAACTAGGAACCCTTTACAGCATTGATGAGGTGAAGGCTTTGGCCAATTTTGCGCATCAAAACGGAATGCTGCTCCACATGGATGGCGCCCGAATTGCCAATGCTGCAGTGGCCCTAAATCAACCGTTTAAAGCATTTACAAAGGATGCAGGAGTTGATGTGCTATCCTTTGGTGGTACAAAAAACGGGATGATGTACGGTGAGGCTATTGTGTTCTTTAACAAGGAGCTGGCTACCGACTTTATGTACACTCGTAAGCAGGGGTTACAACTGGCATCCAAAATGCGCTATATCTCGGCGCAGTTCATTGCCTACCTATCTAATAATCTTTGGGCGCAAACTGCTGGTCATGCAAACCGTATGGCTAAGCTGCTAGCCCAAAAGGTTGCTGATATTCCAGGGATAACCATTACCCAGTCTGTTGATGTTAACGGTGTTTTTGCCATTATGCCAGCAGAGCTAATCCCTGCATTGCAAAAGGAGTACTTCTTCTATGAGTGGGACAAGTCGCGCTCAGAGGTGCGTTGGATGGCATCGTGGGACACTACCGAGGATGATATTGAGCAGTTTGCTGCAACTCTGCGCAAGCTTGTTATGCAATCAAAAGGGGAATAAGCTTTTAATAATATTACTGAAGAAACACAAAAGTGAAGTTGAGTATAAATAGCATTGGGAAGGGACTCTTTATTCTAGTAAGCATGTTTCTACTGCTTACGGTTGATTGTATTATTAGCGAAAGCGAAGGGGCGTCGGCAAATTCGGAGCATGCCTCAGTTGTAAACGATAATCACTCCATTACCAACAACCTTAGCGAATCCAACACCTTTGGGGATTTGGATAGATCCGTTAACCGCTTTATTCGCAAGTGGGATATAAAGGGAGCTGCAGTTGCTATTGCTAAGGAGGGGAAACTAGTTTATGCAAAAGGTTTTGGGTATGCCGATGTTGAGCATAACCAGGAGGTGCAGCCCTACAACTTATTTAGGGTAGCTAGCGTTTCAAAGCTTATTACGGCATCGGCTATTATGAAACTTGTGGAGGAAGGTCGCTTATCGCTTACCGATACAGTTTTTGGAGCTCATGCCATTCTCAATCAACCCGTTTTCCTTGGCTATGTAGATCCACGTGTTGAGAAGATTACTGTAAAGAACCTGTTAAACCATTCTGCGGGATGGACTACACGATATGGTGACCACATGTTTATGGGTGAGGAGATTGCCCGTGCGTTGAACAAGCCAATGCCTGTTTCCCTTGAGGATATAGTAGCCTTTGCGCTCTCAAAGCGGTTACACTTTGAGCCATCAAACCATAGCTCCTATTGTAATATTGGGTATGGTATTCTTCAGCTTGTAATAGAGAGAATTACAGGGATTAATTACGAGGATTATGTAAAGAGCGCCATATTTGCTCCAATTGGCATTTCCGATGCCTTTTTAGCCTTTAACCTTGATGAGATGCGCTATGCCAATGAGGTTAAGTACTATGAGGTTCATGATGCAAACCCTATCAAAAGTTTTAATGGTGCCGATACTTTACTCTTAAAAAGCAGGGGAGGGAATGATATCCGTACACTGGGCGCAGCGGGGGGATGGGTTATTTCTCCCATTAGCTTAATGCGCTTTCTGCTTTCCGTTGATGGTGACGAACAGTATCCCGATATTCTATCTAAACAGTCGGTTGCAGAGCTAGTTACGCAGGATAAAGGGTATCATCCTCTAGGTTGGCGTTGGATTACCCGCGATGGGAACTACTTACGAACAGGCTCTTTCCCTGGTACATCTGCTTTAGCAGTTGTAAGGCAGGATGGCTTCTCATACGTGTTTTTAACCAATACAAGTTCTTGGGTTGGGCCGCGCTTACCCTACGAGGTTGAGCGTGTGATTTCACGAAGTATATCTAAGATTGATACTTGGCCTAGCACCGATTTGTTTAAGCCAATTACAAGGCGCGCTTACCATGAGCCCATGCTAACGCGAATTAACCCCATTTTGGTGGGAAAAATTCCCGTAAGAACAGATAAAATAAAGCCGTTACTTTAGGTAGCGGCTTTTCTTTTATTGCTGCATAGTAATCCTAGTTTAGCTGAAAGTTATTCTGCAGCGCGTTCTCCTGTTCCCTTATTTTCTCTACAAATTGGAGCTGCTTAAGCAGGAATTGCTCCATTAAAGCGCTGTTGAATAGTGTAAAAAAGCGGTACTTATCAATACTTCCAAGCATTAGAGCTTTAGCTACATCAAAAAGATTAATTGCCTCTGCAGTAATTAGCGTGCCCAATTGGGGCGATATGTTTAGCTGCAACTTTTTTACCAGAACGGCTAAACTTGCGTTGGTTGATGTGTAGGTGTTAGGCAGCTTCTTAATATACCCACCTCCGTAAAGCTTATCGGGGAGCACAGGCATAAAGTCTAGCATTTCAAAGTTTCCAGTGCCCTTAATAAGGATTACCATATCGCCATTAGGGTTTTTTCCCGATACCTTAACCACTTCGGCAATAGTTCCGTAGAGTTGAATTTCTCCTTCCTTTATAAATGGAATCCCAAATGGGAGTTCTTGTGCAATACATTCCTCAATTAGCTGCTTATATCGCGGTTCAAATATTCTAAGGGGAAGCTCTTCCCCTGGTAAAAGGAATATACCCAATGGAAATAGGCCTATTTTAAATGTATTAGAGCTCATTTGGTAATCTCCTTTGGAATAAACTTCATTGATACTGAGTTAATGCAATACCGTTTGCCAGTAGGTTTTGGCCCATCGTTAAATATATGACCTAGATGTGCGCCACACTGTTTGCACAGTACCTCTGTACGCACCATTCCGTGGCTGTAATCCGACTTGAATTCAATATTTTCGGTGAAATTTGAATCAAAAAAACTAGGCCAACCGCAGCTGGAGTGGAACTTTGTTTCCGACTCAAAAAGCTTAGCATTGCAGCAAATACAGTGGTAAGTTCCTTTGCCAAAAAAGTCCCAGTACTCACCCGTAAAGGGTGCTTCTGTACCCTTTTCCTGAGTAACGTGGTATTGTATAGGTGTTAGTTTAGTTTTCATTGTTGTTTTCGTTGTGGCATCTATTTTGTTTGTCTGTTGTGCTACAGAGCTACAAGCAGCTAAACCTAAAAGAGCCGTAAGAATTATTAATACCCGCATCGCCAGTTTTCTGTTGTTATCACTATTTGAACATGAAATCACCTGAAAAGTTCACTGTAGCAATATTGTAGCCCAAGTTTTTTTATTTTTGAACGGATTATAAAATACTACCACCATGAAGAGATTAGTAGCAGTAATTGTAACCGCATTTATAGGATTTGCAGCTTATTCTCAGCAAGTTGTTGAGCGTACGCTAATTCCATACGATAAGCTTGTAGCGCGTAATGGGGTTAAGGTTTACCTTACTAAAGGAGCAGAGCTAAAAGCAAAAGTGGTTACTACAGGCGTTAACCTTAGCGAGGTAACAACATATGTTGATGGTAAAACCCTTGAAGTGAATATTAATAGGGCACTTTTTAACGATGAGATGGTTGAAGTGTTTGTTACTTACGATACATTAAGGAATATATCCGTTTATACTCAGGCCAGAGTGAGTGCACAGGATACCCTTATTGGCGATAAAATAACCTTCGACCTTACCTCGGGTGGCGAGTTTGATGGTGCTGTAAAACTTAATACTATTGATGTTTCTGTTAGTAAGGGCGCAACAGCTAGGTTAAAGGGATTCACAAAAACTATCGATAGTAATGTGAGTTTAAGTGGCGTTCTTGCTGCTTTAGACCTAACGGCTGAAAGTGTTTTTGTTAAAGTAACCACAAAGGGGTCTGCCAAAGTTGGGGCTACAAAACTTATTAAAGCCAATGTTAAGTCTGGTGCTAACCTTACCTACACAGGAAATCCTGAGCAAGTTGACATTAAAACAGGAATTGGCGTATCAGTTAATGTGCAGTAGTATCATTTATACTATTTGACACCTAGGGCTGCTTTATAGCAGCCTTTTTTTTATATCCATATTATACCTTTAGCCCGGTTTTGAGATTAGTTTTTAGTGTTTAGTCTCGTCTAAGGGCGAGCAAGTTGTTTATAGTAATTAGTTTACATCTAGCGTCTAATATCTAACATCTCAAATCTGTCCTTTAACCTTTAACCTTTGACTATATATGGGCTGTACATCAGAGTTTTGCTACTCAAAATACCTGAAACTTTTATACACCGAGGTTGTTCCTGCACTGGGTTGCACAGAACCAATTGCTGTTGCATTGGCTGTAGCCAAGGCTCGCGAAACATTAAGTGGAAGGGTTGAACGGGTAGAGGTTTATACTAGTCCCAACATCTACAAAAATGGAATGGGTGTAGGTATTCCTGGTACTGGCTTAACTGGTTTGCAAGTTGCTGCTGCGCTTGGCGCTCTTGAAGGGAATTCCGACGATAAGCTGGAACTTCTTAAAAACGTGAATTCCCAATTGGTTGAATTGGCCAATGCGCTTATTGACGCAAATAAAGTTTTGGTTAGTGTAAAGAGTACAACTCATAAGCTGTATGTAGAGGCTATTTGTTTCGATAGCGATGGAAATCAAGGGAAAGCAATAATAGTAGATAAGCACTCTAATATAGTTATGGCAGAACGCAACGGGGTTGTTGTTTGGGAAAAAGCCGAAGAGCCAGTTGCTGTTGCGGAAGCTGCAAATTCGGAGGAGCGCATTGCTTTAACCATATCAGAGATATATAGCTTTTCGCAAGAGGTTCCCTTTGCCCGTATCGAGTTTATACTTAAATCGGCGCAAATGAACACTATTATTGCTAAAGAAGGGCTTACCGGCGACTATGGGTTAAAGGTTGGTAAAACTCTTTCTGATTATGTGAAAAAAGGTGTACTTGCCAACGACATGACTAACTATGCCATGTCTCTTACCGCCGCAGCATGCGATGCGCGTATGGCTGGATCTACACTACCAGTAATGAGCAACTCGGGAAGTGGCAATCAGGGGTTAACCGCTACGCTGCCCGTTGTGGCTGTTGCAGAGAGGCTAAATGCTTCATCAGAAAAGCTAGCTCGTGCCTTGGTTATTTCGCACCTTGTTGCAATTCATATTAAAACCTATTTGGGCCGATTATCGGCACTTTGTGGCTGTGTTGTTGCTTCGGCTGGTGCTGGCTGTGGAATATCATACCTAATGGGTGGTGGTGTTCCCGAAATTGAAAGCACCATAAAGAACATGATAGGTAATGTTACAGGAATGATATGCGATGGCGCAAAAGTTGGATGTGCCCTAAAGGTTAGCTCTGGCGTTAACTCTGCTGTACAATCTGCTCTTCTGGCGCTGCAAGGTATCTGCATCTCTGCCAACGATGGTATTATTGACGATGATGTGGAGAAAACCATTCAGAATATGTGCCGCGTGGGAGCAGAGGGTATGCGAGAGACCGATAAGCTGTTATTGCAAATAATGACCAGTAAATAGTATCTCATAAAATTTATTTAAAAGAACGGCTGTACTTAGTGCAGCCGTTCTTTTTATATCACTTCATATCAATTATATACATATTGAATTACACTTAAATTAACCATGTGGTTAAAATAATTAGTTAAAATATTTGCATCGTACTTTTTCCTGCTCTATATTTGCATCGTTAACCATACGGTTAATCTACGTAGTTAACTAAAATATAATGTTATGGTAAAGGCTCAGGATACAGAGAAGCAGATTTTGGATGCTGCACGCCGTGTGTTTATTCGCAAGGGGTTAAGTGGAGCAAGAATGCAGGAAATAGCCGATGAGGCTGGCATAAATAAAGCCTTGCTCCATTACTACTTCCGAAGCAAGGAGAAGCTGTTTGATGTGATTCTTAAGGAGACGTTTGCAAAGATTTTCCCTTCGCTCCCCGATCTTGTGATGAATCCGCAGCTTACGTTCCGCGAAAGCCTAACAAAGTTTGTCGATGGTTACATCACAGCAATTCAGCATAATCCATTTTTACCTGCCTTTGTAATTAACGAGATTAACCAGAATCCGGACAAATTTGCTCAGGTTTTTGAGACTATAGGATTCGATGGAGCCAAGATAAAGCAGGTTCAGGAGGTGTTGCCCCAAAGGTTGGGCTTATCAAAAGAAAAAACGCGCGAAGTAATAGTAACGGTAATTAGCTTGTGTGTATTCCCCTTTATAGGCAAACCTGTACTTAAAACGTTGCTTTTCGATAATGATGATAAGGCTTTTGAAGATTTCCTTGAGGAGCGAAAAGCGAGGGTTGTTGAAATTGCAATGAGTATGATTCAATCGTAAAGAGTTTTAGCATGAAGCGATTACTAATTATTTGCTTAGCCGTATTTCCATTAAGCATGATGGGGCAGCAAAAAAAGGAGCTTACATTATCTCAACTATTTCAAATGTTGGATAATACACCAGTAGGACAAACAAGGCAGAGTATTGACTCAGTCTATGTTCTCAGGCAAAAGAATGCGGCCACAGGATTCCTTCCCTCGGTAAATCTGGTAGGACAGGCAACCTATCAAACCGATGTAACAGCTGTAAACATACCAATTCCTGGATTCTCTGCTCCAGAAATGGATAAGGATCAGTATAAGATTGCTCTTGAAGCTAACCAGCTCATTTACGACGGTGGTGTAATTAAGCGGAGAAGAGCGCTGCTTTCAACTGAAAATGCACTGGAGCAAAACTCTCTACAGGTAGAACTTTACGGAAAGCGTGAGCAGGTTGCCAACTTGTACTTTGGATTGCTTCAAGCTCAAGTTGCAGAGCAACAGGTAATGCTAATGATTGCAAGCTTAGATAAGCGCATTGCAGAGCTTTCTGTTGCTCAAAAAAAAGGTGTTGTGCTGGCATCAACTGTTCAATCTATAAAGGCGGAGCGGCTAAAGCTGGAGCAACGGCTCCTGCAGTTCCCTGCGCAACGGGAGTCAATGTGGGCATCGCTCGTAGCTGTGATGGGCGATTCTACAATTGTTGCAGATACGCTAATGGTTCCATTGGTTGGGGCGCTATCCAGCAGCCCAGTGCCCATAGCCAGACCTGAGTTTCAAAGTTTCGAAATTCAAGCATCCAAAACGCACAATTTAAGTGATATTGTTGCATCGTCGCGTATGCCTCAAGTTGCTGCTTTTGCAAACATCGGCTATGGCAAACCTGGTTTAAATATGCTTTCCAACGAGTGGGATACCTATGCTCTGGTTGGCGTACGCCTGTCGTGGCGCGTTTGGGATTGGAATCAGGCAAGAAACGAGAAGCAGCAGCTGGCTATTCAGCGTAGCATTATTAGCAAAAGGAAGGAAACCTTTAGTAACGCTATTACAGGTAGGGCAGAGGGTATTCGGGCTCAAATAGATATGCTAGAGAAGCAAATGGCTATGGATAAAGAGATTATTCAAATGCTTAGCGATGTTGAGCAGGATAAGGCCTCAATGCTGGCCAATGGGGTTGTAACCTCATCGGACTATGTGGCCGATTTCAACGCGGTTTCTGCAGCAAAGCTTAGCCTTGAGATTCGAAAGCTAGATCTTGCTCTGCAATGGGTACTGTTGCAAACCGTGCTTGGAAATAGTTTGTAGCATAACAAGGAGATAATAATGAGTTTAACAAATCATAAATTAATAATTACGAGTATGATTTTGAGAAGAGTTTACATAGGTTTTGCTGCTATTGCAGCGCTTCTCTCTGCCTGCAATAGTAACAGTACCACACCCGATGCATGGGGAAACTTTGAGGCCGATGAGGTTACTATTTCAGCCGAAGCAAATGGCCGATTAATTGATTTTAGTATTGATGAAGGTGATTACTTAACCCTTAACCAATCCATTGGGCTAATTGATACAGTGCAGCTATCGTTGCGTAGAAGTCAGCTTTACGCTCAAGTTGAAGCGGCTAGAGCAAAGCGAAGAGCTATTGATGCTCAGATAGGTGTTCAAAATGAGCAGGTTGCCGTAATAACAAGGGAACAGCAACGAGTTCTGGCCATGTTTAGCGACGGTGCTGCTACACAAAAGCAGCTAGACGATATTAACGGACAGCTATCGGTGCTTACCAAGCAAATAGAGGCTACAAAATCGCAGCAGCCCACAATTGACGCCGAGCTAAAGGCTCTAGGGGCGCAGGTAGCACAGGTTCAGGATCAGCTAGCTAAGTGCAAGTTGGTAAGCTATACCCAAGGAACAGTGCTAGTAAAGTATGCTAACACGGGAGAACTGGTTTCACCAGCAAAGCCGCTTTACCGCATTGCATTACTAGATCCTATTGTACTTAAAGCCTACATATCTGGAAGTCAGCTGCATCAGATAGCCTTAGGGAAGAAGGTAACTATTGGGTACGATGCCGACGGTGGCGCTATAGAAAAAACCGAGGGTACTATTATCTGGATATCAGCAAAAGCAGAGTTTACACCTAAAATTATCCAAACTCGCGAGGAGAGGGTTGATTTGGTTTATCCTATTAAGATAAAGGTTTCAAATCCCAATCAAAGCATGAAAATTGGAATGCCCGGAGAAGTTTGGTTTTAGTGTCTAGACTTTTGCGTTTAATCTCGTCTAGGGGCTGCTTGCCTCGACCTCAGGCGATGAGACAAGCTTTTTCACGTTTAACTTTTCACGTTTAACTTTTCACCATTAACCTTACTCTCTTGAATCCAAATAATATCATATGTAATGGTTTGTCAATGAGTTATGGGCAAACCAGAGCCCTTAAAGGCGCAACGTTTGCTGTTGACGAAGGGGAACTCTTTGGGTTAATTGGTCCCGATGGCGCTGGTAAAACAACGCTAATACGCATCTTGGCCTCGCTGTTAGTTCCTTCGGGTGGTATCGCTACCATGTGTGGAGCCGATGTTGTAAAGGACTACCAAGCTATTCGCCAAATGGTGGGGTACATGCCTGGCCGTTTCTCCCTATATCAGGATTTAACGGTTCGGGAAAATCTAGAGTTCTTTGCAAGTGTTTTTGGTACTACTGTGGAACAGAACTACAGGCTGATAGAGGATATCTACAAAATGCTTGAGCCCTTTGCCAATAGACCAGCAGGAAAGCTCTCTGGAGGCATGAAGCAGAAGCTTGCCCTATCGTGCGCACTTATTCATAAACCCAAGGTGCTGTTGCTAGACGAGCCAACAACAGGTGTTGACGCTGTGTCCAGAAAAGAGTTTTGGACAATGCTACGCAAGCTTAAAAATGAAGGGATTACCATGCTTGTATCCACTCCATATATGGATGAGGCTGCACAGTGCGACCGAATTGCACTTATTCAGAACGGGGATATCCTTCAAATAGAATCGCCAAAGCAAATTGTTGATTCCTATGCATACGACCTTTTTGGTATAGAGAGCAAAAGGCCAAATGCTGTTATCAAGGCACTTAGAGCCGATAGCCGATTCCAATCGTCGTTCCTTTTTGGGCATGAGGTGCACCTTTCCGTTGAAAGAGGAAGCATATCTATTGGTGCTGTTGAGCAGTTTCTACTTGAGAATGGCATCACAAGTATTGCCATTAAACAGATTTCGCCAACCATTGAGGATTGCTTTATGTCGCTAATGGAGCATCAAAACGCCACTCACATTTAATTGCAACGCAATGGATAACAATGTTGTAATATCAGTAAAAAACCTAGTTAAAAAGTTTGGCAGCTTTGTGGCCAACGATAATTTAACCTTTGAGGTTGGTAGCGGAGAGATATTCGGCTTTCTTGGAGCTAATGGAGCGGGAAAAACCACTGCAATACGAATCCTTTGCGGCCTGCTTGAGCCAACATCGGGCGATATTATTGTAGCTGGGTTTAATGGCTACACGCAACGCGATAAGATTAAAGCAAACATAGGCTACATGAGCCAAAAGTTCTCTCTTTACGAGGATTTAACAGTTTGGGAAAACATTAGGCTTTTTGCAGGAATATATGGTGTTTCCAGAAAGTTGATACAAGAGCGCGCCAACTTGTTGATAGAGAACCTAGGTTTAGAGGATTACAGGAATCGCCCTGTTGCCGATTTACCCTTGGGGTGGAAGCAAAAGCTAGCCTTTTCGGTTGCAATGATTCACAAGCCCACCATAATCTTTCTCGATGAGCCAACTGGTGGCGTAGATCCAATTACACGTAGGCGCTTTTGGGAGATGATTTACGAAGCGGCCGATGCTGGTACCACCGTTTTTGTTACCACTCATTACATGGACGAGGCCGAGTATTGTAACCGTATTAGCATAATGGTTGATGGTAAGATTGTGGCATTAGACTCTCCATCGGGGCTTAAGGCTAAGTACAATGCACAATCTATGGATGAGGTTTTTGTGAAACTAGCACGGAACAGTCAGCGTGTGTAATTAATACTTACGATGAAAAGGAATAATAATAGTATATGGGGCTTTATTCGCAAGGAGTTTTTCCACATTTTTCGCGATAGGAAAACGCTGCTGCTAATATTTGGTATGCCCGTTGCGCAGCTTCTACTTTTTGGTTTTGTGGTTACAAACGAGATTAAGGACGCAAAAATTGCCGTTTACGACCAAAGTAAGGATTACCTGTCACTGCAGCTGGTAAATAAGCTGGTATCGTCGGGCTACTTTATCCTATCAGATAACTTAAGCAACGCATCGCAAATAGACGAGGTGCTTAAAGCAGGCAAGGCGCAGCTAGTTGTTTCCATTCAGCCCAATTTTGCTGCCGAATTTCAAAAGCAGGGCGTTGCCAGTGTGCAGCTCAATGCCGATGCCTCAGAGCCAAATACTGCCAGCATCTTAACTGCATATGCATCGGCAATAATCTCCGATTTTGCTGCCGAAAATAGTGGAATGCCCCAGCAAACGCTAGTCTCTGTGCAATCGAGAATGCTTTATAACCCCGATCTAAAATCGGTGTTTATGTTTGTGCCCGGCACAATGGCGCTTATCCTTATGCTTATTACTGCCATGATGACCTCTATATCCATTGCCCGCGAAAAGGAGATGGGAACCATGGAGGTGCTTCTGGTATCGCCACTCAAACCTTGGCAAATAGTGTTGGGCAAAGTGTTTCCGTATATTGGTTTGGGGTTTGCAAATGCGCTGCTAATCATAATCCTAGGATACTTTGTGTTTATGCTCCCTCTGCGTGGTAGCATGTTACTGCTATTACTGGTAACGCTGCTGTTTATTATTTTGGCCCTTTCGTTAGGGATATTAATATCAACAGTAAGTAAAACCCAGCAAGTTGCCATGTTCCTGTCCATGTTCGCATTGTTACTGCCAACAATTCTGCTCTCGGGCTTTATTTTCCCCATTGAAAACATGCCCGTTCCGCTACAATGGCTAAGCCTAATAATGCCGCCCCGATGGTTTATATCAGCCCTAAAAACAATAATGATTAAAGGGGAGGGGTTAGCCTTTGTTTACAAGGAAATTTTGGTGATGCTTGGAATGACCATCATTTTTCTATCGCTAAGTATTAAGAAGTTTAAAATTCGATTATAGCGTTGCATATGAGAACACTACTTTTCCTTTTGCAAAAGGAGTTTTTGCAGGTATTTAGGAACAGAACTATGCTACCCATCATTTTTATAATGCCTGTGGTGCAACTCCTTGTTCTTGCTAATGCTGCAACCTTTGAGCTTAAAAACATCGATTTGGCTATAGTCGATTACGACCAATCGTACCTCTCTGCTGAGCTTAAATCTCACTTTTCTGCTTCACCATTCTACACTATTGTAGCCAACGAGGTTTCGGTATCTAAATCGCTGGACATGGTTCATGCCGATAAGGCCGATGCCATATTGGTAATTGCGAATGGGTTTGAAAAGGAGTTTTTGCGTGGGCAGCAAACGGAGCTGCAGCTGCTTATCAATGCTATTGATGGTTCTGCTGCTGGGCTCATGAACTCGTACACCGGACAAATAATTCAATCGTTTTTGCAGGAGCAAATGGCTTTAAATACAAATATTGCCATACCTCGTATTGTAACCCAAGAACGCTTTTGGTATAACCCAGAGCTCACCTATTCGCACTTCATGATTCCTGGTATCTTGGTAATTCTGGTTACCGTAATAGGCATGTTTTTAACAGCGCTAAATATTGTTCGCGAAAAGGAGATGGGAACAATGGAGCAAATAAACGTAACGCCAATTAAAAAGTACCAGTTCATATTGGGTAAGCTTATCCCATTTTGGGTAATTGCCATGTTTGAGCTTATGTTTGGATTGATGCTGGCAAAACTGGTGTTTGATATCCCGCTAAACGGTAGCTTATTGCTTGTTTTTAGCGTAGCAGGTGTGTTTTTGGTTGTTGCATTGGCTATGGGGTTGTTTCTATCATCGGTGGCAGAATCGCAGCAGCAAGTTATGTTTCTTGCCTACTTTTTTATGATAGTTTTTATCCTAATGAGCGGCATTTTTACTCCAACCGATAGCATGCCTTTATGGGCACAAATAGTTGATTTAATAAATCCCATTTTTTACTTTATGAAGGTTATGCGTATGGTTCTAATTAAAGGATCTGGTTTTACGCATATTCTACCGTATTTACTTGGACTTATGGTTCTTTCTGTATTAATGCTAACTTTGGCAATTGCAAAATACAGAAAAACCTCATAACCATAAATGCCAAAGTTTTGGTGTAAAATAGTACTCATAGCATTTGTTGCTATTGTTGGTAATAGGCTGCTGTTTGCCCAAGAGGCCAGCTTTGCAGGAGCCAATTACCAACCTTCTCTTTTTGATGATACTACGCTGCTACACATAAAACTGGAGTATAACATGGATGCGGTAAGTCGCGATGTAGGCGATAATCCGTCTGAGCATCAGGGGCAATTGTTCTACAAAGACCAATGGGGAGGATGGGTGCCTCTCAACGTGGAAGTATCTACTCGTGGAATATTTAGGAAGAATCCTGTTAACTGCAATTTCCCTCCATTAATGCTTCGGTTCAATGGGAAAGAGGCTAAATCGACCATTTTTAGCGGTACTAGCAAGCTCAAACTTGTTGGTCATTGTCAAAATGGGAGCAAACGCCACCAAGAATATCTTTTAAAAGAGTATTTAGCCTATAAAATTTATAACCTTATAACGTCATACAGCTTTAGGGTTAGGTTGGCAAAAATATCATACATAAATACTTTATCGGCGGATACACTTACTAGGTTTGCTTTTTTTATTGAGCCTAAGGAGTTGCTGGCAAAGCGTTTAGATGGCTTTATGGTGGAACAAAAAAACATTCACCCTAACGCCACAAATCGTCAGGTTGCCACGCTGATGGCCATTTTTCAGTATTATATAGGTAACACCGATTGGTCAATTAAGGCCCAGCACAACGTGGTGCTAATTGGACTAGAGCCTGCAGCGCCAACATATCCCATACCTTTCGATTTTGATTTTTCGGGAATGGTAAACGCTAGCTACGCACAACCAGCCAAAGCACTACCTATACGTTCTGTTCGCCAGCGTTACTTTAATGGCTATTGTCGCACACCCAACGAGTATAATCAGGTACTAGCTGTTTTTCTTGGCCGTAAACAGGAGATTTACGATTTGATCTACAATTTTCCCCATCTCAGTAACAGGGAAAAAGGCAAAATAATAGCCTATTTCGACGATTTTTACTTTTTGCTTACCAATACTAAAAAATCGAACAGAGCATTTGTAAAACAGTGCCGAACCGATTAGTTTTGTTATTTACTACATACGTAATGCTATAGTTGTTATTTACGGAAAAGAATAACCTTTTAATGTTGCTTAACGTTCCATTAAAAGGTTTTACTATAATCTAATGAGAATGCCTCTCAGCAAAAAAATAGCAAAAGTAATTGCTTGTGCACTTATTTTGTCCATTCCAACAATTGCCTTTTCTCAGGATAAGGTAACGGCTCATGTTAGACTCATTTTACGCAAGTCAAAAGCCGATGATGCCAAAATAGTCCTTTACAAGGATGGAAAGCTTACCGAAGCCAAACCCGTGCAGCGTGCAGGTAAGTTTAAGGTTGATTTAGATTATGGTGCAGATTATGTCCTTTCCTTCGAGAAGAGCGGATATGTAACTAAAAAAATCGCTATAAACACTATCGTACCAGAGTCCTTTCCCAAAAATCAGGAGAATGTAATTGATTTTGAGGTGGAGCTATTCCCTCAAGTTGACGGGGTTAACCTTATGGTTTACAATAATCCTGTGGGAAAAATTAGGTTCTCCAGCGATGTTAACGATTTCGATTACGACTCCGACTACTCCTATTCTGTTCAGAAACAGCTAGAACAAGCTGAGAAGGATATGATTCAGCGAGAAAAGGAGATTGAGAAGGAGCAGAAAAATAAAGCAGAACAGGACAAGCAAAATCAGCTTAAGGCCGAGGCCGAAAAACGAAAGGCTGATGAGGTGGCTCGGCAAAAAGCTGCCGAAGAAGCCAAACGAATAGCCGCCGAAAAACAAAAGCAGGAAGCCCTTGCTCGTGCACAAGCCGAGGCTAAAGCAAAAGAGGAAGCGCTAAAACGTGAGGCAGAAAAGAAAGCCAAAGCTGCCGAGGAGGCTCGCCTAAAGGCCGAAGAGGAAGCGCGTAAAAAGGCTGAGGCCAAACGGTTAGAAGAGGAACGCATAAAGAAGGAACAGGAGCGCTTGCGCCAAGAGGAAGAGGCTAAGGCCAAAGCCGCCGAGGAGGCTCGTAAGAAGGAGGAAGAGCGTGTTCGGCTTGAGGCCGAGAAGCGAAAGGCCGAAGAGGAAGCCAAAGCCAAAGCCGCCGAAGAGGCTCGCCTAAAAGAGCAGGAGCGCCTTAAGAAGGAGGCCGAGGCGCGTGCCTTAGCCGAAGCTAAGGCTAAGGAAGAAGCAGCCAAACGTGAGCTAGAGGCTAAGCAGAAAGCCGAAGCCGAAGCAAAGCGTAAGGTCGAAGAGGAAGCCCGATTAAAGGAAGAGGCTCGTAAGAAAGAGGAAGAGAGAATCCGCCAGGAGCAAGAAAAAATACGATTGGCAGAAGAAGTTAAGGCTAAGGCAGCCGAAGAGGCACGCAAGAAAGAGGAGGAAAGAATCCGTCAGGAGCAAGAAAAGATACGATTGGCAGAGGAAGCTAAGGCTAAGGCAGCCGAAGAGGCGCGTATTGCCGAGCAGGCACGCCTTAAAAAGGAGGCAGAGGAACGCGCCGTAGCAGAAGCAAAGGCGAAAGAGGAAGCTGCTAAGCGCGATATGGAGGCAAAGCAAAATGCTGAAACCGAAGCAAAGCGCAAAGCCGAAGAAGAGGCTAAGCTAAAAGAGGAATCCCTTAAAAAGGAGCAGGAGAGAGTTCGTCAGGAGCAGGAAAAGGTTCGTTTAGCTGAGGAGGCCAAGGCCAAAGCCGCTGAGGAGCTGCGCAAGCAGGAGGAGGAGCGCGTAAAGCAAGAGGCTGATAAGCGTAAGGCCGAAGAGGAAATTAAAGCTAAAGCTGCCGCTGAGGCTCTAGTTAAAGAGCAGGAGCAACTTAAAAAGTTAGCAGAGGAACGCGCTCTAGCCGAAGCAAAGGCAAAGGAGGAAGCGGCTAAACGCGATACCGAGGCTAAGCAAAAAGCAGAGGAAGAGGCTAAGCGTGTTGCCGCCGAAGAGGCTAAGAAGAGAGAGGACGCTCGTATAGCTGAAGAGGAGCGGGTTAAAAAGGAGGCTGAGCGTATTAGAATAGAAGAAGAGGCAAAGGCAAAGGCTTCACAGGAGGCTCTTGTTGCCGAGCAGGAACGCTTAAAGAAGGAGGCCGATGAACGTGCCCTTGCCGAAGCAAAGGTAAAGGAGGAAGCGGCTAAACGCGATACAGAGGCTAAGCTAAAGGCCGAAGAGGAGGCTAAGCGTAAGGCCGAGGAAGAGGCTCGTATAAGAGAGGAAGTACGACTAAAGGAGCAACAAAAAGTACTTGCCGAGGCCGAACGTGCTAAGCAGGAGGCTATTGCTCGCCAACAGGCTGAGGAGGCTGCAAAGAAGGCTTATGATGAGGAAATGAAGCGTAGAGCCGAGCTTCGCAAGCAAATGCTATTACAGGACATGCTTAATAAGGATAAGGAAAAAGCAAAATCTAAACCGTTGCAGTCAACTCGTCCTAACCAAACCGTTGAAGAGCTAGAAAAGAAGTACAGCAACGAGCGTACAGAGGAGGTTGTTGAGTACCCTCGTATGAAGGTAACGCATATTGTGTTTAACAAGGATGGTGAGCTATCATTCTATACAAAGGTGGTGCATAACCACGGCGCTGTTTTCTACTTCAAAAACGGCTTTGGTATCTCTGCTTGGCAATTCGATAAGGAGACTAAGTAAGTTTAATTGGAGATTCCTTTATGGAGATATATAATACGGCTTGTCCTAGGAACTGCTATAGCACATGCAGCTTTAAGGTGGTTGTCGATGGCGGAAAGGTTATTAACGTAAAACCAAATCCCAATAATGCAGCAACTCCAGAGGGTGTTTGCCTAAAGGGAATTAGCTATGTTGAACGGGCTAACTCGCCAGACCGCATTCTATTTCCGCACAAACGGAATCTCGATGGCTCTTTTTCCCGAATTTCATGGGATGAGGCCTATCGCATAATAACCCAAAAGTTAACTCACTTTAGGAAGGAGTACGGTGCCCAGAGCGTGCTATTCTATGCTGCAAGCGGCATGTCGGGCTTGCTAAATGAGATTAGTGGTCGATTCTGGCGTAAGATTTATGGTGGTGCTACCACCGTTTACGGCAACCTTTGCTGGCCAGCAGGCCTAGAGGCAACCCGCCTTACCCTTGGCGAGAACAAGCACAATGTTCCTTGGGATTTAGAGAATGCCAAGCTCATTGTTCTCTGGGGTAAAAACTCTTCGGAGAGTAACATTCAGGAGATGATACCCATAGGTAAAGCCGTTGATAATGGTGCAAAGCTTATTGTGGTTGACCCTCGCCGCACCGATTCGTCTCAACGTGCACATCTACTTATACAGCCCAAGCCATCAACCGATGGGGCTTTGGCGCTAGCCGTTGCCCATCTACTCATTAAGAATGGTTGGGTCGATACCGATTTTATTGCCAAGAATGTATCGGGCTACGAGCAGTTTGCCAGTAGCGTAAAGGATTGTACACCCCAGTGGGCATCGGCTATTTGCGATGTTCCTGTTGATTTTATACACAAGCTGGCCGAGGCCATTGGCACCATTAAGCCCATGACGCTTATTCCGGGCTACGGAATGCAGCGCTACAGCAATGGCGGACAAACCACGCGTTGCCTCTTGGCGCTATCCGTTTTAACGGGAAACATAGGTAAACCTGGCGCTTGCTGGCACTACGCAAATTTGCAAAGCTATGTTTTTGATGATGTGCTAGAGCCGCTATGCTACTATCCGCCAGCTGTGCCCGATGGTATTATTCGCAGGTCAATATCCACAGCCCGCTTGGGTGCCGATATGCTTGCTCAGGATAATCCTCCGCTTAAAATGGTTTGGGTTGAACGTGGAAATCCCATAACCCAAAATCCGAATACATCAAAGGTGCTAGAGGCCTTTCGGAAGTTGGAATTTAGGGTTGTTGTGGAGCAGTTTTTTACTGATACTGCTCTTGAGGCCGATATTGTGCTACCCGCCAAAAATATGTTTGAGCAAACCGATATTATTGGCTCCTACTGGAATCCCTATGTGCAGCTGGTGCAAAAGGTTGTAGAGCCTGCTGGTGAGGTAAAAACCGAGGTGGCCATATACCATCGCCTTGCTCAGGAACTGGGCTTTACAAAGGAGCAGGCAGACCAGATACTTATTCCTCCCACCGACCAAGGTGTTATTGATTTTTTGAACGATAAGCTAAGCGCTTTTCCGCAATTATCGCTGGAGCAGCTAAAGCAAGGCCCTGTTTTAGCTCCCGGATTGGAGAAGATTGCCTTTGCCGATGGTGTTTTCAGAACCCCATCGGGCAAAATTGAGCTCTACTCGCAGCAGGCTGCCGATAGCTGGGGTGTTAATCCGCTACCATCATATGATGTGGGTGTTGATGCCACCGAGGGCGGCAACGCCTATCCGCTCTACTTAATGTCTCCTAACACTAAGAACCGCATTCACTCTCAGTTTGGGAACCTTAGCGTGGTAAAGATGTTTGCAGGAGAGCCTGTTGCCCTAATCAACCCCGATGATGCTCGCGAAAGGGGCATAGCCAATGGCGATAGGGTAAGGGTTTACAACTCAAGGGGCGAGGTGGTTGTTAAGGCCGATGTAACCTTTGCCAATCGCAAGGGGTGCGTAACTATTCCCAACGGTTGGTGGCGTACGCAGGGTTGCTCTGTAAATCTTTTAAGCGAAGGCCGCGAAACCGATATGGGACATGGTACCGCCTTTCACGATAATAAGGTTGAAGTGGAAAAGCTAAACGAAAAAGCCTAATGGAACAGGGTTTTATTTTTGATTACGCTAAGTGCGTTGGTTGTCATGCCTGCATGGTGGCCTGCTATGCCGAGAATAGCACGCAGCCGCCCTTATCGTGGCGACAGGTTAACACCTTTAACGGGAAAAAGATACCTGGGCATGGCTTTTTGCACCAATCGTTAGCTTGCAATCACTGTTTAGATGCTCCCTGCTTAAAGGCTTGCCCTGCTGTTGCCTACACTCGCGATAGCGTAACGGGAGCCGTTATCCATCACGCCGAACGCTGCATTGGCTGTAAGTACTGTACTTGGGCTTGCCCCTTCGATACTCCTAAGTTCAATATCAGCAAGGGTGTTGTTGAGAAGTGCAACTTCTGCAACAGCCGATTAAAAGATGGTGGAATTCCTGCCTGCACAGAGCTTTGTCCTACTGGCGCGCTATCCTTTGGCCCAATTACTATTGAGCGCTCAGTGGGGAATATCGGGTTGTCTTATCAGCCCATTCGTCCGCAGCTAAACACTTTACGCGATGAGGTTTCAAACAGCGTTCCCCAAATGGATACCGCTGCAACCACATCGCTTCCTATGGACGATGTTGCTAAGCTGCTGGTTGAACCATCGCACAAAATTCACTCGTTTGATGAGTGGCCTTTGGTGCTATTCACATTTATTGCCTCGGCCATGAGCGGATGGCTAGCAGCGCAGCTAATTGAGGGTGCATTACCAGTAAACCGTTGGGTGTTTGGATTCCTAATAGCAATAGGAGCAATGCTAAGCACGTTCCACTTGGGCAAACCCTTTAGGGCTGCAAGGGCATTGTTGCACGTGAGAACTTCGTGGTTGAGCCGTGAGATTCTGCTGTTCGGATTATTTTCCGTTCTATCGCTAACCTTCCTGTTTATTAACTCACATAATGTTTGGCTAATAGCTTCCGTATTCGTTGCAGTGCTTATGCTTGGCGCAATAGAGATGGTTTATTCTGTAACAACAAAAGCGTACTCAACGCCACTACACAGCGCCAATACTATTCTAACCGCATTGGCTTTTGGGGCTATTTTTGCCAGCGCAACAAATATTGTAGTTGTTACACTTGCTACAAAAGCCATTCTGTACTTGTTAAGGAAGGCAAACGTAAGAACAATGTCCGCAATGTACTCCCTTACATCGCTTGTGCGGTTTATTTTAGGATGCTTTGTTCCAATGGTAGTCTTTGCCTTTGGTCACAGTCAGTACTACTGGGCTGCTCTAGCTTCGTTTACATTAGGAGAACTTATTGATAGGTTTGACTACTACAATGACCTTCGTGTAGAAACACCCACACATAACCTTTACAAATCGTTACTTAGTAGGCTTATGAGGGGTAGGTAGAAGGTTTGAATAAATTTGTTAATATACAATCTAATAGTTTAATATATGATTAGATATTGAGGATTATGAGTTCGTGCTAAATCTCATAATCCTCATTTCTTTTAATAAAATCCATAAATTAGTTTATATGATAAAGAGAACGTTTTTGTTTAGTATAAATTTATACTTTACTTTAATACTGTTTGCCATATCAGTTAGTAGTGTTAATGGACAAAACATAAGGGCAGAGGATATTGTTGGAGAATGGCATCATGCTGATTATGATAATGGGTTTCATTTCTTTTTTTTCTTAAATAGTAGATACAAAGAATCACTCAATTCAATAGATTTTTCAAAGGCATTTGGGAAAGTGAAATACAAAATTATTTCAGAAATGGATACCTCATGGTTGATTCTTAGGTATAAGAAGATGCATGTTAATGGTAGTTGGGTAAAGAACTTTGTAGACAAAAAGGTTATTTGGCTTAATGGCGATTATTTGACTGTTGCACTCTATAAGAAAGGATTAGGCATTAATAACCATATTGATGAGTACTCGGTTTTGGTTAGAAAAAAGGAAAATCCTAAAAAGGCCGAATACACAGGAAAACGAATTAACTATGTTATTCCAGAGGGTTTTACTGGGAGTGTTTGGATTGCTTTTAACCAACCCAAAGGTTCTCCTCCTGAATATGACAGCATAGGGAATCCAATTCTTATAATTCCAAGTAGTGGCTTGTTAGAAACAACATTACCCGAGGATGTTTTTGCCACGGCAAACCGATACTACAATATTTGGGGCAAAGTTAATTCAGAGAAAGAGGCTAAGGTTTTCAAATCGTTTGATAAGTTTGATAGGATAGATACAACAACCATTAAGCCCGATGAACTTTATGCTTTTGTAGGAGGCTTTAATCAAACAAGTAGGAGTGAAATTAATGAGATTTTTCAGAAGCCAATTAGTGGAAATGTTTTAACAATATTTATTGGTAAAATGAAATGGTTTGTGCAATATCGACTGCATCCATGGGATTCAAAACGAGAATAAATATTGGCATTAATCCGATTCTGTATCAAACCATCTACAAACATTTTCTTCTAACCGTTGTTTCTAATCCAAACCTAAAAGTAACTCAAAATGAAAGCATCAGTAATAGTTTTATTCTCTGTAATGCTGTTTACAGTTGGAGCAATGGCGCAGAGCAAATCGTTTTACGATTTTACCGTAACCGATATCAACGGCAAAGAGTTTCCCCTTAGTCAACTAAAGGGCAAAAAGGTAATGGTAGTGAACACCGCCTCTCAGTGCGGACTTACCAAACAGTACAAAACACTAGAGGAGGTTTACAAAACCTATGGTGGCGATAAGTTTATTATTATCGGCTTCCCTGCAAATAACTTCCTTAGCCAAGAGCCTGGCACAAACGATGAGATTAAGGAGTTCTGCACAAAGAACTACGGTGTAACATTTCCAATGATGTCCAAAATATCGGTAAAAGGCGATGATATGCACCCACTATACAAATGGCTAACCACCAAAAGCATCAATGGCGTTATGGACTCCGAGGTGGGATGGAACTTCCAGAAATACCTAATTGATGAGAATGGCAATCTAGTAGATATGGTGAAGCCAAGGGAATTGCCAGATTCAAAAAGAATTATAGATTTCATTACGGGTAAGTAAACCGTAAAAGGCATAAGCGAAAAGGCTGTTGAGAAATCAACGGCCTTTTTAGTTGCCTATCAGTTGGTTAAAAAAATCCAGTCAGTTCGGAACTATAGGGAGAATGCGTGTGTGTTTAGTGTTGATATATAGGTGTTTACCTTGCAGTGAATGCTGTTGTAATCAATAAAAGCACTATAATCACTCAATAAGTTTGCGGAAACAGGCTAATCTGGGTACTTTTGTAAAAACCGAAAAGTACACCGCGCTATGGATGCATCCTTTTTCGATTCTAGTACATATACTTACATTGTTTTACCCCTTCTTATTTTCTTTGCTCGTATTTGCGACGTAACAATAGGCACGTTGCGCATTGTTTTTGTTTCAAAGGGCGATAAGGTAATTGCTCCAATACTAGGCTTTTTCGAGGTGTTTATTTGGATTATTGCCATTGGGCAAATAATGGGAAACCTCAATAATTTTTACTGCTACTTTGCTTATGCTGGTGGTTTTGCCACAGGAAATTACATTGGATTAAAGGTTGAAGAGCGCCTGGCTATGGGTAGCCTGATTGTGCGTATTATTGTTTCTAAGGAGGGTAGTGTACTTATAAAAAAACTTAATACGGCCGGATTTGGGGCTACGCTAATGGATGCCGAGGGGGGAACTGGTAAGGTTCAAATAATATACTGTATAATTAAACGAACCGACTTACCCAATGTGCTAGCCGTTATAAATGAGTTTAATCCAAAGGCATTCTACTCCATTGAGGATATAAAAAAGGTTAGCGCCGGTATATTTCCAGTTAAATCGTCGTTACCTGGCATAAACCCACTCCGGCGCTGGCGTAAGGGAAAATAGCTACCTTACAAAGTGTGGCATTTCATGTGGTATTTCAAGCGATAGCTCCACTAAACCGGCCACCTCTCCGTTGTTATACCAAGGTGTTTGGTAAATCAGTTTTTTAATACCATTCTTATCAATGGTGTAGCTATTGGTTCCTTTGGTGGCAATTAACTCCTTTATTTTCGAAACCGATTTGTCTGAGTGGCAACCAAAAAGGCTTTTTCCAATAAGCTCTTTGCCTCCCCATTTCTCGAAAGTTTTTTCAGACTTTTCGTTCATGTAAACAACAATTCCATTTGTATCGCAAATGGTTACGGCAAAAGCAGTTTCCTTAAACCAATCTTTCTGTTCCATATTCTCGTTTTTTTGGCAAAGGAACAAAATCGCGTTGGTATTTTATACATTTACTCCTGATTTGGTTCGCTTTCCGTTTATGTTTTAAACCAGAAATTTAAAAACCATAGCCATTTTAGCTTGTGGCTTTACTTTTGGGAACCATTGCAGCAAACACTCTTAAACCTTTTTCTAAATAGCTAATCCATACCAAAAAAGTATTGTATGCGAGCAAAAAGAGTAAGTTCAACCAGAACGCCAATCTATAGGGATGCAGGATTCCTGTTGGGGGATATCCCAACTATGAAACAGGCTTTTGCCGATGAGCACAACCATCCGCATAGCCCCAATAGCTACATCTACTCCCGATACCGAAACCCCAATGTGGTTGCCGCAGAGGAGATGATTATGGAGATGGAAAATGCCCAGTGGTCACTGCTTACGCAATCGGGCATGGCAGCCATTGATGTTGCCCTTTCCGTTTTCCAAACAAAGGAGAATACAGGAAAGTGGCTATTCTTTACCGAGATATACGGCGGCACCAACAGCTTTATTGATAAGGTGCTCATTAACAGGCGCGGCATAGATATAATCCGCTTTGCTCCTGAGGGCGATGACTACTCTCTTGAGCATTATGTTAACATGCTAGAAACTCATAAGCCATCGGTAGTTTTCTTTGAGGCCATATCTAACCCAATGCTTATCACTGTTGATGGTGCCGAGATTATAAAATTGGCAAAGCAGCATGGTGCTAAGGTTATTGTAGATAACACCTTTGCTACCCCAATGCTTTGGCAACCGCTTAATGATGGTGCCGATATAGTAATCCATAGTGCCACAAAGTACATGGCTGGGCATGGAAACCTCTCTGCGGGAGTAGTGTCTGGTAACGATCCCGAGCTTGCAAAGCAGGCCATTGAGTACCGTAAATGGGTAGGACATATGCTTTCTCCCGACGAAGCGTATAGGTTAGAGGATATGCTTAAAACATTCAAGTTAAGGTTTACACAGCATTGTTCAAATGCCTTTGCCATAGCGCAATACTTGGATTCACATACGATGATTGAAAAGGTACTTTACCCTGGTTTACCCAGTCATCCAACGCATGCCAATGCCATTAAAATGCTTGAAAATAAGGGGTATGGAGCAATTGTAACCTTTGATATTAAGGGAAAGGATTGGGCCGAAAAGGAGACTCGCTGCAAGCGTTTTATAGAGATTCTCTCCAATCAGATACCGCTGGTGCCAACACTTGGCGATGCCGATACCATTCTGATGCCCATAGAAGCAGTTTGGGGCGATAAGTTCCCATTCCCAGGTATGATTCGGCTATCTGTTGGGATTGAGGATGTAACTAAGTTAATTTCAAGTATTAAAAGTGCATTGGAGCAGTTGTAGCGATTTCGCTCTTAATTTACAAAGGGGATTTTCCATTATAATGGTAATCCCCTTTGCTGTTAATACATGCTAGTTTCATGGTAATCAAACATAACCGCTAAGGTTAGCTAAGAATGCAGCATATCAACATAAAACTAGTAGTTAAAATGTTTTCTATAACATATTTTATCTCTAATTTTAGACGTGCAAAAGAGAAAAGAATTTATTATAACGTTCTATTTGTTAGTAGAATAACAAACATGGGTTGATGTTTGAGTTATTCTCACTGGTTTTGATGATTTTAATCATCGTTGACCAAAACCATTAGGATTTTCCCTTTTCATTCATACTTTTGCTTACACTAGAATAGGAAGTGGCTATTTATAGCCATTTTATTGTTAGAACCAGAGCAATTAACATATCTACAAATCATTAAAAGGGAGGAACTGCTATGCAGAATAAGCTTCAGGAGCTCACCGATAAGATTTACAAGGAGGGCTTGGCAAAAGGCACCGAAGAGGCTAATCATCTACTTGATAAAGCCAAAAAGGAAGCAGCCGACATTCTTTCAAAGGCTCGTAAAGAGGCCGATGAAATTGTTAGCCAAGCTAAAAAGCAATCGGATGAGCTTAAGAAAAACGTAGAAACCGAAATTAACTTATCAACACGCCAAGTATTCACTGGGCTTAAGCAAGAAATTGCTGCTATGATCGAAACTAAGGTCATTGAAGGCTCCGTTGCCGATGCAATGAAGGATACCGCTTTTGTTAAGTCAGTTATTGAAACAGCCATTGCAAAATGGGAACCAACCTCTGCCGATAGGCTATCGCTTAGCGTACTTATTCCAGCCAACATGGAAAAGGAGCTAGCCAGCTTTACCAGCAAGAAGATGGCCGAAACCCTAAACAAAGAGGTTGAACTTGTAGTTGACCGCTCTCTTAAGTTCGGCTTTAAAATTGGGCCAAAGGATGGTGGGTATTACATTAGCTTTACCGACAAAGATTTTGAGAATCTTTTCAAGGAGTACATGCGCCCACGCATTGTGAACATGCTATTTGGAGGTAAATAGCATGACCCGGAACTACTACTACCTTGTAGCCGGACTCCCAGACCTTTTTCTAGATCAGGATAAGAAGGACTTTAGTTATCTACGTCTAAAGGAAGAGGTAAAGGAAAACGTTCATCCTGCCGATTACGAGCAGGTTGAGCTACTTCATTTACCCTTTGATAACGAGAACTTCTTAAACTCCCTATTTAAGCGCAACCTAAACTTTAATCCTTTTGGTAAGTTTCCCAAGGAGCTCTTTGACGAGCTGGATGAGAACATTTCTCAGTTGCCAGCATACATGCAAGAGTTCTATAAGGAATACACCGGAAAAGGACATGACGAAGAGGAGGAACAATCCTCATCGTTCGATGAGCCTAATCTAAACCCTGAGGTTAAGTTTAATAACCTATTCTATAGGTACGCTTTAAAGCACGGCAATAAGTTTATAGTAGAGTGGTACTCGTTTTTACGCGATTACCAAAACATACTATCCGCATTAAGTGCTCGCAAAATGGGAGTAGATATTGCTGGTCAGCTAGTTGGGGATGGTCCAATGGTTGAAGCCCTTACAAGGAGCCAGGCTCCTGATTTTGGGCTCAAACGCGAAGTTGAATATATTGATAAGCTTCTTCAAATTACGGAGGCCTCTAGCCTTATTGAACGCGAAAAGCGCCTTGATGTATTCAAATGGGATATTGCCGACGATCTTGCTGCTTGGGATTACTTCAACATCAACAGAATTATGTCATTCCTTATAAAGGCGGGCATCATTAATAGGTGGAGCAAGCTAGATCCTGCAGTAGGCGAGCAGCTATTCCAAAAGCTGGTAACCGATTTACAATCGAACTACCAGGTTTCTAGTAAGTAATAATAGGAAGCTTTAATTAATAAGTGAAAAACTAAGAGCAACCAAATGAAAACTAAAGGTAAAGTAACTGGTATTGTCGCAAACCTTGTTATAGTAGAGGTTGATGGGCCGGTTGCGCAGAACGAAATATGCTATATCGATCTTGCTGGTACCAAGCTTATGGCTGAGGTAATTAAGATTATCGGTAAGCTAGCTTACGTTCAGGTTTTCGAGAGTACTCGTGGTTTAAGAGTTGGAAACTCTGTTGAGTTTGAGGAGCATATGCTTGAGGTAACTCTTGGCCCTGGTTTGTTATCGAAAAACTACGACGGTCTGCAGCACGACCTAGCCAAAATGGATGGAATCTTCCTTAAGCGTGGAGATTACACTGAGGCACTTGATTATGATAAAGAATGGGAATTTACCCCAATTGTTGAGCCGGGCCAAATGGTTATGGCTGGCGACTGGGTAGGTGAGGTTCCCGAAAACTGGATTAACCACAAAATTATGGTTCCTTTCAAGTTTGAAGGGAAGTATAAGGTTAAATCGGTTGTTGCAAAGGGTACATACAAAGTAACCGATACTGTTGCCGTTCTTACCGATGCTAACGGTGAGGATGTTAATGTTACTATGGTGCAAAAATGGCCTGTAAAAAAGGCTATTACCGCATACAGAGAGAAGCCACGTCCATTCAAAATTATGGAGACTGGGGTTCGCTCAATCGATACGTTTAACCCAATTGCCGAAGGTGGTACAGGGTTTATTCCTGGGCCTTTTGGTTGCGGTAAAACAGTATTGCAGCACGCCATTTCAAAGCAGGCCGAGGCCGACATGATTATCTTTGCCGCTTGCGGTGAGCGTGCGAATGAGGTTGTGGAGATGTTCGTAGAGTTCCCTCACCTTGACGACCCACGTACTGGTCGTAAGCTAATGGAGCGTACTACAATTATTTGTAACACCTCTAACATGCCCGTTGCCGCTCGTGAGGCTTCAGTTTATACCGCTATGACCATTGGTGAGTACTATCGCTCAATGGGATTAAAGGTACTTCTTCTTGCAGACTCTACCTCTCGTTGGGCTCAGGCTCTTAGGGAGATGAGTAACCGTTTGGAAGAGCTACCTGGTCCCGATGCGTTCCCAATGGATCTTTCGGCCGTTATTGCCAACTTCTACTCACGCGCAGGTTTTGTTTACCTAAACAACGGTAGCACAGGTTCTGTAACCTTTATTGGTACAGTATCGCCTGCTGGTGGTAACCTAAAGGAGCCTGTAACCGAGAGTACCAAGAAGGCAGCACGCTGTTTCTATGCGCTTTCGCAGCAACGTGCCGACTCTAAGCGTTACCCTGCTATAGACCCAATGGATAGCTACTCTAAGTACCTTGAGTACCCAGAAATTCAGGAGTACCTAAATAAGAACATTAGCGAGAACTGGGTTGATTTGGTTATGCTTTCTAAGAACTTCGTTCAGAAAGGACGTGAGGCTTACGAGCAAATCAACATCCTTGGTGACGACGGTGTGCCCATCGATTACCACGACCGCTACTGGAAGGCAGAGATCATCGACTTTATCATCCTTCAACAGGATGCATTCGATAGCATTGACGCAAACTGCCCAATCCCTCGTCAGAAGTTCATGATGAATAAGGTTCTTGACATTTGTATGATGAACTTCCATTTCGAAAACTTTGAGGAGTGTTCTACCTTCTACAAGAGGATTATCAATAACCTTAAGCAGATGAACTACTCTGTGTTCGAGAGCGACGAGTTCAAGAAGTATAATATCGAGTTAACATCAATACTAAACGAAAGAAAGGCCGAATAATGGAAACAAAAGCTTTTCAGAGAGTTTATACCAAACTCCTTGGTATCACCAAAGCTACTGTTACTCTACGTGCCGAAGGCGTTTCCAACGAAGAGCTTGCACTAGTGGGAGGACGACTAGCTCAGGTTGTTAAAATTCAAGGAGATATGGTTACCCTTCAGGTATTTAGTGGTACAGAGGGGATTCCAACCAACGCCGAGGTTGTATTTTACGGCGAACCACCAAAACTTAAAGTAGGTGACGATTTAGCAGGCCGTTTCTTCGATGCGTATGGTAACCCACTATTTGGTGGTGCTGCAATTGAGGGTGAGCCTCGTGAGATTGGTGGCCCATCGGTAAATCCGCTACGTCGTCAGCAGCCATCGGAGCTTATTGCTACTGGTATTGCTGGTATCGACCTAAATAATACCCTTGTAACCGGTCAGAAAATTCCATTCTTTGCCGACCCCGACCAGCCCTTTAACCAGGTTATGGCCATGGTGGCACTTAGGGCAAAGGCCGATAAGATTATTCTTGGCGGTATGGGATTAAGTAACGACGACTTCCTATTCTTTAAGAACGTATTTGAGAACGCTGGTGCGCTAGACCGTATTGTGTGCTTTGTTAACACTACAGAGCAACCTCCTGTTGAGCGTTTGCTTGTTCCCGATATGGCTCTTACTGCAGCAGAGTACTTTGCTGTTGAGAAGAATGAGAAAGTGCTTGTGCTTCTTACCGATATGACCCTTTACGCCGATGCGTTGAGTATTGTATCAAACCGTATGGACCAAATCCCTTCTAAAGACTCTATGCCAGGCTCTCTATACTCGGACCTTGCTAAGATTTACGAGAAGGCGGTACAGTTCCCATCGGGTGGTTCAATTACCATTATTGCGGTTACTACCCTTTCTGGTGGCGATATTACCCATGCTATTCCAGATAACACGGGGTATATTACAGAGGGACAGCTATTCCTTCGTAAGGATTCCGATACCAATAAGGTTATTGTTGACCCATTCCGCAGCTTGTCGCGCTTAAAGCAGCTTGTTATTGGCAAGAAAACCCGTGAGGATCACCCACAGGTGATGAACGCCTCTGTTCGTCTATACGCCGATGCTGCTAACGCAAAGACCAAACTGGAGAACGGTTTCGACCTTACCGATTACGATGAGCGTACGCTTAAGTTTGCACACGACTACTCTAAGTCGCTACTCGCAATCGACGTAAACATTGACACCGACACCATGCTAAATACTGCATGGGAGCTGTTTGCTAAGTACTTCTCGCAAACAGAGGTTAGTGTTAAGCATGAGCTAATTCAGAAATACTGGCCAAAGGCTTAGTGGCCGTTTAATAACCAGTAGATATGGCAATTAAATATCAGTTTAATAAAACATCGCTCAACGATCTCAACAAGAACCTCAAGGTTCGTCAAAGGGCTTTGCCTACTCTTAAGAACAAGGAGTCGGCACTTCGCATGGAAGTAAAGCGTGCAAAGGATAAGGCCAACGAACTTGATGAGAAGTTGCAAGCTCGCATGAAGGAATACGATTACATGGTAAGCCTTTGGGGAGAGTTTGAAACCGATCTAGTTTCTATTGATGATGTTAAGCTGGATGTGATAAAGATTGCCGGGGTTAGAATACCTGTACTAAACGAGGTTATTTTCTCCATAAAGGAGTTTAGCTTCTTCGCCAGACCATTCTGGTTTACCGATGGGGTTGCAATTCTTAAAGAACTTGCATCCATTGGCATTGAGAGGGAGTTTTACTTCGAAAAGATGAAACTACTCGATCATGCGCGCAAGAAAACCACTCAAAAGGTTAACTTGTACGAAAAAGTACAGATTCCCGGCTACGAAACGGCCATTAGAAAGATTAAACGATTCCTAGAAGATGAGGAAAACCTTTCTAAATCGGCTATGAAGATTGTTAAGAAACGCCAGGAAAACATGGAGGTTGAATCATGATAGTCCCAATGATAAAATACGCCTTTCTTGTTTACCACCGCGACTTTGATGCGTTTTTAAAGAACCTTCAAGAGTTGGGTGTGGTTGACATTATAAGGCAGAACCACGAACTCACAGATGAGGATCGGGTAACGCTTGGGCGCGTCAACCGTTTCAATGCCGCTATAAAGGCGCTTCAGCTTAGGCAACCACAAGCCGGCGAGTTTACATCTGCCGAGGCTATTGTTGATGAGCTAGAGGCTCTTACCAAAGAGCAGGAGCAGCAGGAAATAGCAATAAAAAAGGCGCAAAAAGAGCTTAACGAGGTACTTCCTTGGGGCAACTTTAACCCTGAAGCCATAAAAGAACTTGGAGATAAGGGGATAAAGGTTCGCTTCTTTACTACATCAGAGAAATCATACTCCCCCGAATGGGAAAATGAAATGCCCATTGAGGTTATCAACAGGGTGGCCGGACAAGTTTACTTTGTTGTTCTACAGCAAAATGAGGAAATTGAGTTTACCTACGATGCAGCAGAGCTAAAGGCTCCTTTGTTCTCATACTCTCAAAAAGAGGAGGAGATAAAGCAATTTGAGCAGCGTATTAGCGATATCAACGTAAAGCTAGATCAACTTGCTGCTGGATTGCCATTGCTTCAGCAGGAGCACACAAAAATGGTTAACGACCTCGATTTTAAGGAGGTTGCATACAGTGCAAATAAAGAAGCAAATGATTCTTTGATGATTCTACAAGGTTGGGTTCCCCAACCTCAGAACGATGAACTGGTGAAATTTCTCGAGAAGGAGAGCATTATCTACATCTCCGAAAGGGCAGCTAAAACCGATAATGCCCCAATTCTTCTTAAGAACAACCGGTTTGCCAAGCTATTTGAGCCAATAGGTGCTCTGTTCACAAGTCCAACGTATGGTGAACTGGATTTAACACCGTTATTCGCTCCATTTTTCATGCTTTTCTTTGGCTTCTGCTTAGGAGATGCTGGATATGGTATCCTTCTTCTACTTGGAGCAACAATAGCCAAGTTTAAGGTTAAAAAGGAGATGAAGCCATTGCTTTCTCTTGTACAATGGTTAAGCGTTGCTACGGTGCTGTTTGGTGCCATTACAGGTACTTTGTTTGGTATTAGCCTTGTGGATGTTGACATCCCTATTCTTGATGGATTTAAGAAGTACATATTCGATCAGAATAACATGTTTAACCTAGCTTTAGGTTTAGGTGCTATTCAGATTATTTTTGGTATGTTCGTTAAGGCTGCAAACCAAATAAAGCTATATGGATGGGTGCATTCCTTATCAACTTTTGGATGGCTGCTTTTACTTCTGGGCTCGGCTGCTGTATATGGGCTAAGCACAAAGGAGGGAAGCGAAATTCAGCTGTTTGGTAATTTGCACATTGGCATACTTGCAGTAGCTGGTATTGGAATATTTTTCTTTAATAGCCCAGGCAAAAATCCTTTTATCAACGTTGGATTAGGACTTTGGGATAGTTACAACATGGCTACTGGTCTATTTGGAGACCTGCTCTCATACATTAGACTTTTTGCTTTAGGATTATCTAGTGGTATTTTAGGTAATGTGTTTAATAGCCTTGCCTTTGGTATGTCTCCAGATATTCCTGTGGTAGGAGCCATTATTACAGTTCTAATTCTGATTGTAGGCCACTCAATAAACCTATTCATGAATGCCTTAGGTTCACTTGTACACCCAATGCGTCTAACCTTTGTAGAGTTTTACAAGAACGCAGGATTTACAGGTGGAGGAAAAGGATATACTCCGTTCAAAAAACAAAACGTAAACGTATAACTATTAACTTTTAATAAACTTTGACAATTATGGAACCAATCATTTTTGCTTATCTAGGTATCGGAATAATGATCATCCTTTCGGGTGTTGGTAGTGCTTACGGTGTTACTATTGGAGGTAATGCTTCTATTGGTGCGCTAAAAAAAGATGCAAGCGCTTTTGGTAACTTTATGGTGTTAAGTGCGCTTCCTGGTACACAGGGTCTTTACGGTTTTGGAGGATACTTCCTTCTTAAAACTCACTTAGTTCCAGATATGACTTGGGCTGCTGCTGCTGCTATTTTTGGTGCAGGTCTTGCAATGGGATTCGTTGGTTTCTTCTCTGCAATTCGTCAGGGCCAAGTTTGTGCTAATGGTATTACTGCTATTGGTTCTGGACACAAAGTGTTTGGTAACACTATGATTCTTGCCGTATTCCCAGAGCTTTACGCTATTGTGGCTCTTGCTGCAGTTTTCTTGATAGGACAATCTTTATAGTTCATATTCAACTCGTAAAAAAGAGGTCAACAACGTTGACCTCTTTTTTTATATTTTAGCGGTACCTTATTCTATAAGCCATGAAACGTTTTGCCATTTTAAAGGATATTCGACTTTGGATTGTGTTGCTATTCCTAATTAGATTAGTTGGAATTAGCAACCCTCCGCTTGAACGTTCGCACAGCTGGCGACAGGTTACAGGGCTTATGGTAGCTAAGAATTACTACGAGGGTAATACATCGTTCCTTTATCCTATGGTTGACGATACAGGGGAGAAAATAGGTATAATAGGGATGGAGTTCCCCATTCAGTACTACATAACGGCTAAACTATATAACCTTTTTGGATATGGTCACTGGCAGGGACGGTTACTCACACTTATTATAGGCTCTTTAGGGTTACTCTTTTTTTATAGGATTGTTGAGCGTTTCTATAGTAAGGAAATGGCATTATTTGCTACTGGTGCATTGGCATTCTCTATCTGGTTCTCCTTTTCTAGAAAAGTTATGCCCGATATTGTAAGCGTTTCCTTGGTTATTGCCGCAATTCACTACGCTTTATCTTACTTATATTCCTTAAAATCGGGTAGAATTAGCTTATTGGTTCCATTTATCCTATTAGGGATACTAGGAGTTCTCATTAAGCTTCCAGCAGCATACTTGCTTTCGGTACTCATTATTCCTCTGTTTGATAGGAGCATTGCCCTGAAGCAAAAAGTCGTTTTAACCCTTTGCATTGTATTTATTATAGCCCCCTCGGTTTGGTGGTATTTTATATGGAATAAGCATTTGGTGGATCTGTATGGCAATTGGTATAACTTGGGCTATTCTTTTAAAGAGGGCTTACAGTTAATTATCAGTAATTTAATACCAACTGTGGAGAAGTTTTACTTTAGCTCATTTCAGGGTTTTGTAGGCTTTTTACTCTTTGCTATTGGGCTTGTTTTAATGACTATTAAGCGTGATTTTAGGCTCTTAATGGCTATAGGCATACTCTCTCTCGTTTTTGGATTTTATATGGTTAAATCGGGGTTCTTTTTCTTTCATCATAACTATTACATAATACCCTTTGTGCCAGTTATGGCAATTGTGGTAGGCTATACTCTTAGTAATTTGTTATATCGCTATAGAACATTGAGTTATGCTTTGTTTCTTGTTGTTGCTGTTGAAGGTATTGCTAATCAGCAGCACGATTTTTTCATTAGGAGTAAGGAGTTGCCAAAGTTGGAACTTGGAGAGGTAATGGCTGGTATATCGCAGAAAGATGAGCTTATTGCCGTTAATGGTGATGGTAATCCACAGTTGCTCTACATGGCAAAAAGAAAGGGATGGAGCATTAGTTCCGAAAAGCTTGCTGAACCCCAATTCCAAGATTACCTTAAGAGTCATGGATGCAGTATAGTTGCTATACATAAAGCAAGTGCCTGGGAGGGGTACCGAATAAACTTGCCAGTAGTTTATTTTGATTCTCACTTCGTACTGTATAAACTTACCAACTAGGAATACCAAAACCGTAGCCTAATTCTATTGCTTTACCACGCCATTTTTATATATTTCGGTTTAAAATAGAATAGAATGGGGCTATCGTACATATGGGATGTTGTCGTAATGGAAAATATTACGCTAATCCTGCTGCTTATTTATGCAATAACCATACTCTCAACAGCTGCACTTGTTATACATGAGAAGCGCGACCCTGTAAAAACTAGCGCTTGGGTTCTTGTGCTTATTCTATTACCCATTGTTGGGTTTATTTTCTACATCTTTTTTGGGCAGTATCACCGCAAGCAGAAAATATTTAGCAGAAAAGAGATAAAGGACTTAGAGCAAATTGAGAAGCTTAGTAAGAATCAGCTTTCTAGGCTAAAACATAAGAACTATACCAACAACGAAGAGGTTAAGAAGAACTTAAGCATAATATCGTTACTACTAAACAATAGTAAGGCCCTTTTAACGGAGAATAATAGGGTTGCCATTTACCAGAAGGGAAAAGATGCTTTTGATGCTATTATAGCGGAAATAGAAAGGGCAGAGGAGAGCATTCACTTTGAGTACTACATCGTTTCAAACGATAAGCTGGGGAATAGAATTAAGGAAGCGTTAATTAGGAAAGCACAGCAAGGAGTGGAGGTTCGTTTTATTTTCGATGATGTTGGAAGCTGGAGCTTACCCAAACGCTTTATAAAGGATTTGGTTACTGCGGGCGTGAAAATTTTTCCTTTTATGGAGGTTAAGTTCCCCATCTTTACTAGTAAGGTAAATTACAGAAACCATAGAAAGATTGTTGTTATTGATGGCAAAGTGGGCTTTTTGGGAGGAATGAATATAGCCGATCGATACATTGAGGGGAATAAAGAGCTAGGGCCTTGGGTCGATACGCAGCTGCGAATAGAAGGGGAGTCGGTTCAGTGGTTACAGGTTGTATTCCTTATGGATTGGTACTTTGTGTCTGGTGAACTTATTAACGATAAGCTAAAGTACTTCCCCGAGCACAAGGTTGAAGAGGCGCACGCCATACAAATAACGGCTAGTGGTCCAGACTCCGATTGGTCTAGCATAATGCAGGCCTACTTTGTTGCCATTACCAAAGCAAAGCACCATATATACATATCAACGCCATACTTTGTGCCTAACGAGAGCATACTAACAGCACTAAAAACCGCAGCGTTGAGTGGTATCGATGTCCGGATAATTTTACCCGGCAAATCGGATTCAACCGTGGTGTATTGGAGCTCCCTTTCATACGTTTTAGAACTATTGGAAGCGGGCATTAAGGTTTATCTGTACCAGAAAGGTTTTAATCACTCCAAAATAATGATGATTGATAGCTCATTTGCCTCTGTAGGTTCTGCCAACATGGATATAAGGAGCTTTGAGGATAACTTTGAAGTTGCGGCCATTGTTTACGATAGCGAAATAACTACAGAGCTGGAGCGTTCATTTATAAAGGACATTAGGCGTTCTCATCGCATTACTATTGAGGATTGGGAGAATAGGCCGTTAAAGCAGAGCTTTAAGGAGTCTTTTGCAAGGCTATTCAGTCCTCTTTTCTAAAATCTTGTGGCACGATGGTTGCTACATCGCCATATTGAACTATTTTTAAACTTTAAACCAATTCACTAATTTATCTCGATATGAAAAAAACTCTGATTATTCTTGCAGCGTTAATGACCCTATCTGTGGCCTCAAACGCTCAGTTTATACGCTTTGGCGTAAAGGGAGGGGTTAGCTCCTCTAACGTTAAGTTTGATAAACAAACCTTAGAGGGTATAACAACAGAAGACGGACCCAAAGATTTTCTTGTTGAGCAAGGTGACTCTAAGCTTGGTCTTCACTTTGGTGTTTTTGGTAGAATTCAGATTATGGGTCTTTTTATTCAGCCAGAGGTTCTTTTTACACAAACCAAGGGTGAGGTTAAGCTATCGGAAGGTACTACTGCCGATTACTACTTAAAGCAAAAATTTAACAAGTTTGATATTCCTGTTATGGTAGGCTGGAAATTTGGCCCTGCTAGAATTGGACTAGGCCCAGTTGCCTCTTTTGTTGTTGGAGAAAATGATGGTTTGAAAGATAAACTTAATGATTTAGCTCAGGAGACCGTTAAAAACGATTTTAAAGGGGCAACCTTTGGGTATCAGATAGGAGTGGGGCTTGATATACTTAAGTTTGCAACAATTGACCTAAAGTATGAAGGAAACCTTAGCAAGTTGGGTAATGGTCTTAATATTGGTGGTGAGGATTTTAAGTTCGATCAGCGTAATCCTCAGTTTATAGCAAGTATTGGTATATTCTTTTAGTAATCAGATTTATATATAAAAAAAGGAGCCAACGGCTCCTTTTTTTATGGGGTTAATGCTACTTCTTCTCGGCTATAAAGTCTGTTATATTATGAGCTATCTTAAGAATCTTTATAACCTCTCTGTTCTCGTTATATATTGGGGAGTAGGTTTCAATAAAGGTGTAAACCTTGTCGCCTAGTTCAATTTTATTTGTCTCTTTTTTTATTATTCCGTTTCGCAAATCTTCCCAGAACTTTAAGTACTCCTTTTTCTGCTTGTCAGAAAGCATTAGCCCCTCAGAGTGCATAGTTCCAATAACATCGGCAGCCTTTTGCTTTGTTAGCTCAAGGTAAGCTTGATTTGCTGATATAACCTTGCCTCTTACGTCGTACTCAATCACATAGCTCGATGCGTTAAGTGCACTAAAGAAGCTCTCCATTTCGGCTGATTTTCTGGCTGCCTCCTCTTGTGTTGCTTGGAGCTCTTCCATGTTCTGGCGCATCTCCTCTTCTTGAGCGGCAAGTTCCTCCGACTTTATGCGGCTCTCTTCTAGCAGTTTAACTGTTCGTATGTTAATCTTTACTGTTGATATGGTAGCGGCAATACTTTCCCCTATTTTTTCCACAAACGATATGGTATGGGGTTCAAAAACATCAAACGCTCCCAGTTCTATAACACCATAAACCTTGTCGTTTAGTTTTAGGGGAACTATCATAAGGCTGCTCGGAGATTCGTCGCCTAAACCAGAGTTAATGTGTATGTAATCCTTGGGTATATCAGTTAAGTAAATAGTTTCGCCTTCCTGTGCACATCGGCCAACTAAACCTTCGCCCTTATTTATTGTTTTGTGCAGGTGCTTTTTCCTATCGTAGGCAAATGTGGCAGCTAGTTCAAAAACCTCATTTCGCTGATTTTCGTCGTTAATAAGGAACAGAGCACCAATATTTGCATTTACATACTTAACCAGATTGCTGATGATTTGGTATGCAAACTCTTCCATGTTATCGTGGTTCTTGCGGAGCAGCTCGGCAAATTTGGCTACACCTTGGGTAGACCAATTTATCTTGTCGTCTTCCTTACGTCTAAACTCCTCTTGTTGCTTTGCTTGCTCTAGGCTTTTGCGCATTTCCAGTAACGCTTGTCCCAGTGTATCATCTTCACTAAGCTTGTTGTAGTTGGCGCTAAGGTTTCCTTTGCCTATTTCGCGGGCAAAGCCTGCTGTTTTGGATAGCCCATCAATAAGAATGTTAACATTGGAGCTAATCTCTTCAATCTCGTCGCCAGTTTTTACGGTAATCTTAAGCGATTCATCAATTCTTCCCTTTGCCAGTTCTCTTATAATTCTCGAGGCTTTTGTAAGAGGATTTGTAATGCTGTAGGCAAAAATCCATATAAAAATAATTAGCACAAGAAGTGAAATTCCACTAATGAGGTATGATTTGTATGCAATACTTTCGGCTTCAACCACAAGGACCTCCGATGGCACAAATACGCCAAAGCTCCAAGGAGTCTCGGTATTGCCTAGTGGAATGGGTTGGAAAATAGCATAGTAAACCTTATTGGTTAAGCTATCGGTGAAGGAAAAGGATAAACTTTTACCCTCCTTAATATTTTGAGAAACTGAATAAGCCTTGTCTATGCCCGAGAATGTTTCACTAAATAGTTTGCCCCTTAAGGAATCTTCTGGATGTGCAACAATGGTACTGTTATTTGATAGTAAAACAGAGAAGCTCCCCTCAAAGGGTCTTATCTCATTAATAAGCTCTTGGTAGCGGGTAAGTTCAACATCTAGTCCAAATAATCCAGCAAATTTACTGTTGATAACGAGGGGAACAGCAATGCTTGTTTCAAGTATAGGTTTACTACTCTCTGTGTACGAGAACCAGTATGGGTCAATTAGAACATCCCTCTTTTCTAGCTTGAATTTGTAGTAAGCACTTGTTGTGTCGTCTCCAGTTAGGTTAAGCTCTTCGTACTTATACTTAATATAACCATTCTCCCTGTAATAGGTATATCGGTTTCGGCCATATTCCTTTTTATAGGCGCTGTCCATAGCACTAATTTCCATGCTTACCCAAACCGATATGTATTTGGGATTATTTACAGAAACACCGTGGATTGCTCTTATTAAATCTTTTTCGCGCTCTTTTTCGGGAATTTGCCCAAGATGCTGAAAACTTTGGGTTAGCCCTCTGGTTAGTTCCAGATCGCCGTTTAGTGACGATTGCACCAAATTTGCACTTTCCTTAGCTTGTACATTTGCTATTTCGCGTGCTTTGGCCAAGCTGATACTTTTTAGGTTGAAGGCCATGTAGCCAACCGATGCAGCAAAAGCAATTGCTGTTATAAATAAAACCGAAAGAACAAGTTTTGTTCTAATTCGCATTTTTATTTTCATATCAAAAGTCTTTATGTGTGCGGATTATTTTGCCCAGCAAAATAGTTCTATTTATTCTTATTTTCAATAGCTCTAGAGGCGTTTTCCATTATTGATTCTATGGCTAAAGCGCCTATGGTGAGATTTTTTATAAAGTTGACGCGGGTTAATTGCCACTATTTCAATTGTTAATGCAATTGAAACGAAAGGATAATCATTAACATGGTTGAATTTTGGGCGCTTTTCATAACTTTGTGTCGATAACGAAAACTTTCAGTTATGAAGCTACTTGAAGGAAAAACAGCCTTAATTACTGGCGGAGCACGCGGTATTGGAAAGGCAATTGCTATCGCTTTTGCTAAGCAAGGGGCTAATGTTGCTTTTAGCGATATGGCAGCCGACGATAATTTCCTTGGCCTTGAAAAAGAGCTACAATCTCTTGGTGTAAAAGCTAAAGGGTACGTATCTAATGCAGCCAAGTTCGATGAATCGCAAAAAATGGTAGATGATATCATTGCCGATTTTGGACGACTTGATATTCTTGTTAATAATGCAGGTATTACTCGCGATACGCTTCTTATGCGTATGTCGGAGGAGCAGTGGGACCTTGTTATCGATGTTAACCTGAAATCGGTTTTCAACCTTACAAAGGCTGCCCAAAAGTATATGCTTAAGCAAAAGAGCGGCTCAATTATTAACATGAGCTCTGTTGTGGGTGTATCTGGTAATGCTGGACAGGCAAACTACTCTGCTTCAAAGGCAGGTATTATTGGTTTTACAAAGTCTGTTGCAAGGGAACTAGGTTCAAGAAATATCCGTTGCAATGCAATTGCACCAGGATTTATTATTACCGAAATGACTCACAAACTTCCAGATGAAGTACGCGAGGAGTGGGTTAAAAAGATTCCTCTACAACGTGGTGGAACCCCAGAAGATGTTGCAAATGCTTGTATATTCCTAGGCTCAGAGCTTTCATCGTATGTTAGTGGCCAGGTTATCAACGTTTGCGGAGCAATGAACACCTAAACTTTAAATAATGCCACACGAAAAGCCTCTTTTCCAAGAGGCTTTTTTTATATTGCAACGCTACGTTTCTTGTTAGTTACATTTAGGCGTTAGCTCATATTAACTAGATAAGTTCACATCTTTTTGCAAATCGTTGTACATTTATTAGAGGTTAAACTTTTTTAGTTTACATCTTAGTTATGCTAAGTATATTTATGTGTCATTAATATAGATTGTTATGTTATTTAAAGGTATGGCTGCGAATCTTGCTAAAAGTGCTGTTGGTTTAGTTCTTTTTTTACCATTAATTATGGGATGCACATCCTATAAAACAATAACAATTCAAACATTACATTATCCTAACTCCTCTGCACTTTTAGGTTATAGTAAACCCTTAGTACTTGCAAACTATTATCCTGCTAAGACTAGTGACCCTAGCGCACAAATAAATGCTTCATTGGATAGTACATTAGCCCTTGAAGCAGCAATGTGGGCTTACGATTACTTGGCAGAAGTACCTATGTTTGCTCAAGCATCAATCCCAATACACATAAACCGAAGGTTTGACTCTTTAAAAATAGTGCCACTTATTTCGCAAAGGCTAATTGATTCCTTGGCAGTTCAATCTGGTGCCGATGTTATCATATCCTTAGAGTATGCTGATGCTCATATAATGCCCTATTATACTGGAGATCCATATGGTGAGACGCATTATCAGGTAGCAGTATATGGGTTTTGGAGGGTTTACGATGTACAAAAGAGGGCACCTGTTAACCAGCTGCTCATTAGAGATACTCTTTACGTAGCCGACGATTCCGCCATTGAAGGAGAGGGGTTTATTGTTGGCGAGGAACTTATTAACAGCCTCAGCTATGCTGGAAGTACTTTCGCTGCTAAGTTTGCGGCTCAATTTGTTCCTGTTTGGCGCGATGAGGAACGCATCTTTTTTTCTCGAGGCTCCGATGATATGAAGAATGCTGCCCTTTTTGCCGAACAAAACCAATGGAAGGATGCTGCGGCTATATGGCAGCGTATATATCATTCGGGTAACAAAACGCTATCAGCGCAAGCAGCATTTAATCTAGCCTTAGCAAATGAAATGAACGGAAACTTTGATGTAGCGCTTAATTGGCTAGATGTATCGCTGGATACACTAAGTACAACAGAAGCAAAACTTTATAAAAACATCATAGAGTATCGAATGAAGGAAATTACCTTAAAAGAAGGTTTGCAAGAGTAAGAAATGAGCATTGGGCTTAATGTTATTGAAGTAAGGTTTTTCAATAAACTCTTGCTAACACACTAAAAAACCTTATTTTTGCAGCCACAAACGCCTCTTTAGCTCAGCTGGTAGAGCAGCTCATTCGTAATGAGCAGGTCGTGGGTTCGAGTCCCATGAGAGGCTCAATAAAAAGGTGGCCTAATAGCCACCTTTTTTCTAGGAGGTTTCCCTTATGAATGCAGAAATAGTTACAATTGGAGATGAAATTCTTATTGGTCAAATTGTTGACACCAATTCTGCGTGGATTGCTCAGGAGCTAAATAGCATTGGGTTCGAGGTATCTAGAATTACCTCAATATCCGATTCTGGTAATGAGATTAAAAGCGCTATAGATGAGTCTTTTAGTAGGGTAGATGTTGTTCTTATGACGGGTGGATTAGGCCCAACTAGCGACGATATTACTAAGCCCGCACTAGCCAGTTACTTTGGTACTACACTCACTCTTCATAAGCCTACCCTAGAACATATTGCAACATTATTTGAACAAAGGGGCTTACCTCTTACCGATTCCAACAGGGCTCAGGCATTGCTACCCACTACCTGTAAAGTAATTCCAAATATTCAGGGAACTGCGCCGGGTATGATGTTTCACTCTGGCAATAAGGTGCTTATATCTATGCCTGGAGTACCCTTTGAGATGAAAGAAATAATGCAAAGCCACATTTTACCTTGGTTAAAGCATCATGGTAAAATGTTTGATATTATAAGGCATAAAACAATTCATACATTTGGACTCCCAGAGTCTTTTTTATCAGAGAAGCTTACAAGTTGGGAGAGAGCCTTACCTAGTCATATAAAGGTGGCTTACCTTCCAAGCCCAACTGCTATTAGATTGAGGCTTACCGCTAGGGGGAGAAATTTGGATATGCTAGAGACAAGCATAAAAAAAGCCGCCTACGAACTAATTGCTGAAATTCCCAATGAAGCGTTTGGTTATAACAACACTTCAATGGCAGAAGTTGTTGGACAATTACATACACTAACCAATACAAGTGTTTGCACAGCAGAGAGTTGTACTGGTGGTACTATTGCTCAGATGTTAACCGCTATTCCAGGCTCTTCGCGCTATTTCATGGGTTCAGTGGTTGCATATGCAAACTCAGTAAAGGAGGGTGTTCTCAATGTTAATCCGTCCGAAATAGAATTTTCTGGTGCGGTTAGCAAAGAGGTGGTTGAGTCAATGGCAAAGGGTGCCCTACGGATATTTGGAACAGATTATGCCATTGCAACATCGGGAATTGCAGGTCCGGGAGGAGGGTCACACGAAAAACCTGTAGGCACAGTTTGGATTGCCGTTGCAGCCAGGGATAGGGTTGTTAGTCAGTTATTTAGGTTTGGAACCGACAGGGAGAAAAATATAATACGTTCATCAGTATCAGCGTTAAACATGTTGCGATTACTGCTTTTTGAAGAAAATCCATCATTAAGGGAAACTTTTTTCTCCAAAATGTTTGATTAATCAGATAAAAATCACGTAATTTGCGACCTGTTTCGAAAAATACATTTGAAAAAACACAATAGAGATGTCCAGAGTTTGTCAGATTACCGGTAAGCATGTGATGGTAGGAAACAATGTTTCCCATTCCAAGAGAAGGACCAAAAGAAGGTTTTACCCAAACTTGCAAGTTAAACGCTTCTTTTTAGAAGAAGAGAATCGTTGGGTTACCTTAAAGGTTTCAGCAGCAGGAATCCGTACCATCAGTAAAAAAGGGCTTAAAGCCGCTCTAAGTGAAGCTCAAGCAAATGGGCTTATTAACATTATCTAACGCATTGAGAAATGGCAAAGAAAGGTAACAGAGTGCAAGTAATTATGGAATGCACCGAACACAAGGAAAGCGGAATGCCAGGTACCTCAAGGTATATTACTACTAAGAATAAGAAGAATACTACCGAGAGACTTGAGCTTCGTAAGTACAATCCAGTTTTGAAAAAGGTAACCGTTCACCGCGAAATTAAATAGTTTTAAGTCATGGCAAAGAAAGTAGTTGCTTCGTTGCAAAAAGGTGCCGGTAGGGTTAATACCAAGTGCATCAAAATGGTTAAGTCTCCAAAATCTGGAGCTTATGCCTTCAAAGAAGAGATGATACCCAATGCTGAAATTAAGGATTGGTTTGACAGTAAAAAATAGTATTTTTTACATGTATCGCATATTATCGAAAAGCTTTCCCTTACAGGTAAGCTTTTCTTTTTATTTATAGTATATTAGCCTGCTTATAAAGCATTCTATAATCATGGGAATTTTTGGTTTCAGCTCTAGAGACGGTAAGGATAGCCTAAACAAAGGCCTGGAAAAGACCAAGGAAAGTTTAATGTCTAAAATCTCGAGAGCCGTTATTGGCAAGTCGAAAATTGACGACGATGTACTTGATAATCTTGAGGAAGTACTTATTACCTCCGATGTTGGTGTTGAAACAACATTGCGGATAATAGAGCGAATTCAATCCCGAGTATCAAAAGATAAGTATTTGAATACTAATGAATTGAACGCTATACTCAAGGATGAGATTGCCAATCTTCTTGCCGATAATAAAACCCAAGAGGTCTCTTTCCCAAAAGCTCAAAACGGAAACCCGTATGTTATAATGGTTGTTGGTGTTAATGGTGTTGGAAAAACCACTACCATTGGAAAACTTGCTCATCTATTTAAAGCGAACGGGTTGAATGTAGTTCTGGGCGCAGCCGATACTTTTAGAGCTGCAGCTGTAGACCAGTTATCTATTTGGGCCGATAGGGTTAATGTACCAATCATTAAACAGCAAATGGGTTCAGATCCCGCTTCTGTTGCTTTCGATACGCTATCGCATGCAAAGAGCATTGGTGCTGATGTTGCAATAATTGATACTGCTGGGCGTTTGCATAATAAGGTGAACCTTATGAATGAGCTCTCAAAGATAAAAAGGGTTATGCAAAAGGTTATTCCAGACGCACCACATGAGGTTCTTCTTGTTCTTGATGGTTCTACGGGTCAAAATGCCTTTGAGCAAGCCAAACAGTTTACACTGGCAACGGATGTTTCGGCACTTGCCCTTACAAAACTCGATGGAACAGCAAAAGGAGGTGTTGTTATTGGGATTTCCGATCAGTTTAAAATACCCGTAAAGTACATAGGCATAGGGGAGAAAATAACCGATCTACAGCTTTTTGATAGGTTTGAATTTGTGGATTCCCTTTTCAGCTAGTTCAATAACTCTTTATTATTAATACAGTTAATTCCTTAATCTTTATGAGGAAGCAGAAGATTAATATCGTTACTTTAGGTTGCTCTAAGAATGTTGTTGATTCTGAATATCTTATGAATCAACTTAGTGTTGGTGGATGGGAGGTAGTGCATGATTCAAACGATCCTTCTGCAAAGGTTGTTGTTATAAATACCTGTGGCTTTATTGGCGACGCCAAGGAGGAGTCCATAGATACCATCCTTCGCTTTTGCCAAGCTAAAGAAGAGGGCATTATTGATAGGGTTTACGTAATGGGCTGCCTATCGCAGCGCTACAAGAATGAACTGGAGTCTGAAATTCCCAATGTGGATGGCTATTATGGTGTTACAGACCTAGTTGATATTGCTTCTGAACTTAATGTAAGCTATCGACCAGAACTGGAAAACCGAAGGCTGATTACAACTCCAGAGCATTACGCCTACCTCAAAATATCCGAGGGGTGTAACTGGGGGTGCTCATACTGCGCAATTCCTGGTATAAGGGGAAAGCATCAATCCCGGAAATTCGAGGATATTGTTGATGAGGCCAAATCCTTGGCTGCTCAAGGAGTAAAAGAGCTGCTAGTAATTGCTCAGGATACAACCTATTATGGCTTTGACCTTTATGGGGAAAGACGAATTGCAGAACTTTTAGCTGAACTGGAGAAAATTGATGGGATAGAGTGGATTAGATTACACTATGCGTATCCAACTAATTTTCCAAACGATCTGCTAACTGTAATGGCGAACTCATCAAAAATATGCCACTATATTGATATTCCCTTTCAGCATATAAGCAATAATGTGCTAACTAAAATGAGACGGGGTATTAGCAAGGAAGAGACATTAGAACTCATAGACAACATGAGAAAATCTGTTCCCAATATTGCTATTCGTACAACTCTTTTGGTTGGTCATCCTGGCGAAACTGAGCAGGATTTTAAAGAGCTAGTTGAATTTGTTAAAGCAGTGAAATTTGATAGGTTAGGAGTATTTACTTACTCGGAGGAGGAGGGTACTTATGCTGCAAATAATTTTCCCGATGAAATTTCTGAGGAGGTTAAGCAGCAACGCATGGAGGAAATAATGACCATTCAAAGTGCTATTTCCGAAGAAAAGAACCTTGCGCGAGTAGGCAAAACCTTTAGAGTTATTGTTGATAGGCAAGAGGGTGAATACTGGGTTGGTCGTACGGAGTTTGACTCACCGGAGGTTGACCAGGAAGTACTTTTTGTTGCCACCAATTCGCATAGCGTTGGTATTGGCTCTTTTGTTGATGTAACTATTAATAGGGCTGAAGAGTACGATATGTTTGGCGTGCTTGGTGTCTTTTAACATAATTAGGACATGTATTTTTAATCATTGTTGTCCGGTAAAAAAAAATAACCAGGTCAGTCGTTTTTCAGACTGAC
>JABNAD010000117.1_pt1 | contig 72118 bp, 75 predicted proteins | sample 7240381 | NCBI WGS metagenome assembly JABNAD01 (sample SAMN11332834, study PRJNA596920) | anaerobic digester metagenome | biome: digested sludge; isolation source: digested sewage sludge-derived enrichment culture grown on H2/CO2 | place: Germany: Goettingen
TCCGGGATGTAAGCACGAAGGCAACGACGTGTTCAGTCCGCGGATACTAACGTCCAATGTCTTCCGCTGAGCTCAGACGAAATCCGGAGTACGCACCGATGACGCCTTACGGCCGAATCTAGCAAGGGTGTAACCCTTAAATAGATTGGGCGACAATAGAGTGAGGTAACACAGCTTGCCAAGGTGGCGGAGCGGCCACGCGGTTGACTGCAGATCAACTACACCCCGGTTCAAGTCCGGGCCTTGGCTTCCATTCGGGCGCGAAGCGGCCGATTGGGGAGAAAACCCCGCAGGGGTTTTCGACTCGATCGAACCTTCATACCTGGATGTTACTGGTAATAGCGGCCATAGCAGAGGGGAAACACCTGGACCCATTCCGAACCCAGAAGTTAAGCCCTCTCACGTGATGTGTGGTACTGAGGTGCGCGAGCCCTCGGGAAGCGCAACTCGCTGCTATTACCTCCCTTTACTTTGAAAACTGTTCTTAGAGTTTCTGCTCTGTTCTGGAGTTTTACTGTGCGAACGCCAGTGATCGATCGTTCTTCTTCTGCGTAGCGCGCGTTTACATCGATACTATCGACAAAACTGAAAGCCGAGGGGGAGAAGAGGGGAGCGATCTCTCGCCCCGTTGAAGCTCGCTTGCAGCGCCTCCCGGGACATCCGGCACGACGCCCGGTCGGGCTCTTCCCCATTCCCGACGTTTGCGGTGTTCCGCGGTTTGATTGATGGAATTGAGGTTCTAAAGATTGGATCTCAGTGATGCGCCGCCACTGCGGTGGCACCAATCTATCTGTGGTCTGCGCGGGTTATTTAACTTTTGTTTCATGTCGAGCAATTTTCATTTACTCATGCTACCGGCGGCGCCTCCGAATACCGCCTCTCCGGGACGATTACGCCGTAAGGCTGACGCCTCTCCTGTACCCGGGAGAGGATCTCTGACAATACCTCCTCGTCGGTCGGGAGACCCAGGTCGAGGATCTTCTTCATCCGGATCGGTACTGAGTCCATCCGGTAGCCCGTTCCCTCGCAGTCGATGCCTGTGCATGCAACCGGGATATGGAGATCCGCAACGGAGGTGCTGAGCGAGACGAACGGATCGATGACGATCGTGGGGATCGTCGCGAGGTGTTCGTTGCACCGTCTCGGCAGGTGCGCTCCGGGGTCGGCGCCGATGATGAGGCATGCATCGGCCTCGCCCCGGCGGAGCAGGTCGACCGCCGTCGTCTCGCCGGGGTTGTAGTAGGGCGTGCCGCGCGAGAAATCGACGCCGTACGGGTAGCCCGTCAGGAACGAGAACGTCTGGTTGGTGCCGTTGACGTTCCAGTGCCCGCGCATGGGCGTCAGGGTGAACTTCGTATGCCGGTTGAGCTCGTCGACGAGCTGGATGGCGTTCCTGACGTTCTTGTACCTGCCGCGCGACTGCGTCAGGCCTATCCCCGTGAAGAGTGCCCCGAACCGGGCGTTCCTGCAGAGGTCGGCAAGCCAGATCAGCCTCTCCCGCGGGACGCCCGCAACGGTTGGGGGAAGCGCGTCCGCGTGGCCCCTGAGGATCGCCCGTAGCGCCGAGAATACCGCGTAGTCCCCGCCCGGCCTGATCCGGATGAACTCATCGGCAAGCTTCGCGGTATCGGTCTCCCTGATATCCACGACGACCAGAGTCCGGTCATGGTGCCCGTTATCCCGGTACTTCCCGGTGACGAACGTCGTATACCGGGAGAGGTGGCGGGGGTGCGACTCGATGGGGTTCGAGCCCCAGTAGATCACGACGTCGGCCCGGTTCTTCACCGCACCAAGCGTGCACCCCGGGTGACCCGCCTCCTGGATGCCCATGATCGACGGCCCGTGGCAGATCGACGAACAGTTGTCGATCACGCCCCCGATCGCCTCGGCGATCTGGATGCCGATGCACTGCGCCTCCGCGGACGTCCCGCTCCACCCGAACAGGAGCGGCCGTTCGGCGTCGGCGAGCACCTCTGCGGTATACCGGATAGCCTCCTCTAATCCAATCGTCTCCCAGGTTCCTCCCGTCTTTGAGACAGGGAGCATGAGACGGCTCCTTGAGAGGAACTTCTCCGAGCCGAGCGAGCATGCGTTGTCGACCGACCGGATCGCCCCGCCCTCGACCCGCACGACCAGGTCGTCGCAGAGGCACCCGCAGAGCGGGCAGGCGACGTCGCGGATGGTCACCGCCCCGCTGCCGTCGTCACCGGAGGGTGCCGGCACCGGAGGGCATGCGGCCCCGCCTTCCTCGATGAGGATATCCCAACCGGATCGCGGGGAGAGATCGGTTCGTGTCACCGTCCCTTTCAGCCATTTGTAGTCCGGAGCACCGGTTCCCCGCGTGGTCGCGTGCAGGATTGCATTCGCGTGCGGCCCGCAGGGGATGAACACGGTTCCGGAGACGAGATCGTCGCAGGGAGTGGCGATAAACACCTCCTCTCCCGTCCCGGTCGAGAGGAGAAGGCAGTCTCCTGCCGCGGCCCCGAGTTCCAGGAGATCGAACGGGTTGACGAAGCAGCGTGCCGTCTCATCGGAGTAGGCGGGCATGTCTTTGTAGTAGAGTTTTTTGCCCTGCGCGATCGTCCTCCCGCTCGTGATGAGAATATCCATTGATGGTCAGTCTGACCTATGCGGCGATAATGGTTGCGGATTTACAATAGAAAAAAGTAAATGAAAATAACTTTACCGGGTGACCCGCACCAGGAAGAGAAGGGGTGCCGGGCACCCCGGTATCGTGAGTGTCACACCGGCACGTACCGCGCCGCCGCCACCTTCTCCTTCTCGAACGTCTCGCTGAGGGCGAAGAGATCGCTCCTCTCGATATGCTCCTCTGCCCGGGCGAAGACCTCGCCCTCTTCCGAGACGAAGTGGGCCTCGACCCGTCCCCGAAGATCGGCGAGCGCCGGCATCCAGGCGTCATCCCGGAGCGGGATCCTCTCAAACCGTGCAAGCGTCTCCCGGACATCGGTGTGCTCGTCGAGCGATCGCCATATCTCCTCCGGAACCCTGTCCCGGAGGAGTGCATACAGGGTAACCTCCTCTGCATGCATGTGCCCCGGCAGTTCCCGGCGAAGCGTGATGCACCGGACGTCCCGGGTCTCGGGGTTGCTCTCGAGTTCGTCGAAGAGTGCCCTGATGAGATCGTGATCCTCACGGATCAATTCAAGAATCTGCGGCATATACGTCCTCCGTCCGGTGGAGAATAGGGGATGAGGAACTTAACGGTTTCGCCCGGCCGATCCCGGCCAAAAAAGAGAGGTGTCGGCACCCTCGCCCGACGTGCTCAGCGTGCCGCAACGGGGAGCGCGCTCTTCTTTGCCTCCTCGTAGCTGCTCCCAAGACTCGAGAGATCGTCGCTGCTCATCTTCTGCTGCATCTCGGGGAAGATATGCTCCTCCTCCTCGCTGATGTGGTGTTCCACGTTCTCCTTGATCACCGTCACTTTCGCCACCCAGACGTCTTCCTCCGACGTGGATGCGCTGTCGAGCTGGGATAGGAGCGTCTTGACCGCGTTGTGCTCCTCGATCGATTCGAGGGCTATCTCCTGCATCCCCGAGTCCATGAGTTTCGGGTATACGGCCTGCTCTTCTCCGATCATGTGCGGTATGAGGTTCTCCTTTAATGCGTTGTACTTCTGCTCCCGGCTGCTCGTGCCCTTGCTCGAGAGTTCCGAGAGTTGCGAGAGCACCATCTCGTGCTCCTGCTTCAGTATGTCGATAACGCTCTGTGCCATCGATTCACTTCCCCCCGCTCTTGCAGGGAAGCCATGAGGGGCGAGGCGAATATATATACATTATGCGGTGCCCCGTCGCGCGCCCTCTCCTTGCTCCCCGGCGGCGATGCGCCCGGCTGTATGGCGTTTCATGCCGGTGCCCGACAGTCGTTGCCGGATATCCATAAATGCTGCAGGCACATAGGATTGTACATGCCAAACGAGGATCGGGGCACCCCTACTCCCGGGACGAAGCTCCGGCGCGAGCTCGGCCTTCCCGCGGTCACCCTCTCGGGCATCGGGATCATCCTCGGGGCCGGGATCTATGCCCTGCTCGGGGAAGCGGCCGGCATGGCCGGAAACGCCGTCTGGCTGACCTTTGCCGTCGCCGCCGCCATCGCCGCCTTCAGCGCGCTCGGCTACGCCGAACTCTCGTCGATGTTCCCTCGTGCCAGCGCCGAGTTCGAGTATGTCAGAAACGCCTTCGGGAGGGGGCTCGCGTTCGTCGTCGGGTGGCTGATCATCTTCTCCGGCATCCTCGGGGCCGCAACCGTCTCGCTCGGGTTTGCCGGCTACTTCTCGGATCTCGTCGGCTTCCCGCCCCTCCCCTCCGCCATCCTGCTCCTCCTCGTCCTTGCCGGGATCCTCTTCTACGGCATCAAGGAGACCGCCCGGGCCGCCATCGCGATGACCCTCGTCGAGGTCGGAGGAATCGTCATGGTCATCCTGATCGGCCTCCCGCACCTCGGACGGGTAGACTACTTCGAGATGCCCCTCGGGGTTCCGGGCCTCCTGCAGGCCTCCGCGCTCGTCTTCTTTGCCTACATGGGATTTGAGGAGATGGTGAAACTCTCGGAGGAGACCAGAGACCCGGAGCGAACCATCCCCATCGCCCTGATGATTGCGCTCGCCGTCTCCGTCCTCCTCTACATCCTGGTCTCCCTCGCCGCCGTATCAGTCGTCGGGTGGGAGCAGCTCGCCGCATCGAGGGCGCCCTTCGCCGAAGTCGCGTCCGTCGCTCTCGGCCCTGCGGCGTTCACCGTCATCTCCGTCATCGCCCTCTTCGCCACGGCGAACACCGCTCTCCTGATGATGATGGCGTCGTCCCGGATCACCTATGGGATGGCCTCCTCCTTCTCGCTCCCGTCCATCCTCGCCCGGGTGCATCCCCGGACACGGACGCCGTGGACTGCCATCGTCGCCGTCCTGCTCGCCTCCATCGCGTTCCTCTTTGCCGGCGAGATCGACTTCGTCGCGAACGTCACGAACTTCACGCTCTTCGTGACGTTCATCGTCATCAATGCAGCCGTGATCCTGCTCCGCTATCGTGCGCCGGAAGTTGCCCGGCCGTTCCGGATACCGGGCAGCATCGGCAGGTTCCCGGTCATCCCGGCCGTCGGTATCGTCTCGACCCTCCTTCTCCTCGCCCAGCTGGAACTCCTGGTGCTGCTCATCGGCGGGATGGTGGTCGTCATCGGTGCGGCGATTGCCCTTGTCGGGACGCGGCGGCCGCCTTCCGCCTAGTCCTGCTCCTCTTTTGCCCGGTAGCGCTCGATGGGCCCGATGGCTTCCAGCCTCCCGTCCGAGAGGACGGACATGGCGCCGTGGCCGCACGCGACCAGGCACCGCCGGCCGGTCGCTCTGAGTTCTTCGTCCAGGTCATGGATCAGTTCGAGCAGTGCCTTCCTCTCTCTCTTGGCGCAGTCGCTGTCGACGTTGACCGAGGTCACCAGGAAGTCGGCGAGCGAGTTGTAGCGTCTCCGCGCCTCGTCGAGGCTGCCGAAGTTGATCAGTGTGTCGGCGGTGAAGATGATCCCGTGCGTGGGGCAGAAGAAGTAGACCTGGCCGTGCATATGTCCGCCGAGAGACTCGAGAACCTCGAACTCGAGGCCGTTGACCGTAAAACGTGCGAGGACGGGGAAGATCGAGCGCATGCCGAGCCTCTCCGCCGGAAAGACCTCGGGGTCACCTGGGGGGGTGAAGTGCGAGAAGAGGTTGATGACGGTCGTGTAGACCTCTTCGAGGATCGAGGACTCGCTGCGCGACCCGTATGCCCGGTTCGCCCGGCGGATGATCTCGAGCGACCCGGTGTGCGTATACGCCTTCGCCTCGAAGAGTCCCCCCGCCCCGCAGTGGTCGGCATCGGCATGGGTGATGTAGATCCTCCGGATCTTCCCGAGATCATCGAGACCGTAGTGCCGGAACATCCGGACGGCATCCTCGTGATAGATCCCGTATCCGGTGTCGATCATCACCGTCTCGTCCGGGGCGCGGAGCAGGAAGATGTTCCCGCCGCCCGGCATCTGGAAGCAGAAGACCTCGACGTCGTCGGCGAGGCTGATGCGCTGGACGTCCGCGTAGAACCCGTCGCCGGTGGTGTCCCGGAGCGTCCGGCCGGTGAGCAGGATGGACTCGAAGACCTCTCTTGGGTCCTGGCCGAGGCTGTTCAATTCCTGGACGATGTGGTTGACGTCCTGCAGGAGCGAGAGCAGGAACTCGTCCTCCGCCGTCCCGATCAGCCCCCGCACCGCCTGGGCGAATCGGACGTAGAAGACGGTGTCGTCGAGTCTCTCACCGGTGGTGTCGTACTCCAGGATCTCGAGACGGTAGCGGGACTTCAGCCGGTCGAGCAGGTTCTCGACGATCGCGGTCTCTTCGACGTTCAGGCTGATCGTGACTCTCCCGGGGTCCGGCCTCCGGTCGTCGAAGTCGATGTAGGCGATGTTCGCCCCCGCCCCGGTGACGTAGGTGAGGAGTTCGAAGAGGGATCCGGGTTCGTGAGGGAGGTATACGGAGAATTTGAGAAACCCGAGCGTCGGGAGCGACTCCTGGAGGTAGCCGATCGCGTGGAGGTCTCTCTTCATCCGGGTGTAACTCTCCGGCTCTGCGGTCACCTCAAAGAATACCGTGGCGGGATCGATCCGGCGGTCGTACTGGATGCGGATGATGTTGCCCGAGTAAGACTTGACGATCTCGGCCGCGCGATGCAGCGCGCCCGGTTTGTCGGGCATTCTGGCTACAAAAGAATGTTTATTCACCCGGTTCACCTTGTGATTTATATTGGTGAGCGGCCGTCCTATAAGCACTTTTTTGTGCGTTCCGGCAGCCGGAACAAGAAAAGGGAGGTTTTTCTGCCTTCACACCATCCTGTCGCGGCCGGTCACGCCGCCATGAGTTTCTGATGCACCGCCTGTGCCCAGGCGCGGACGGCTTCCCAGTCGCGGAAGTCTCCGGTCTTTGCCCGGATCATCTTGACGATGGTGCGGTCGGTGAAGGAGAGGCCGCTGCTCTCCAGTCTGCCCGGGAAGACACCGACCTCCACCGGGTTGACGAGCAGCCTGACCGAGTCCATCGATGCTTCCGCTTTCCTGAGGATCTCGGGCCCCCCGTCTGCGACCGTGAGGCCCACGGCGAAGTAGGCGACCGGGATGGTGCGCAGGCGCTGCTGGTTCTTCTCGATGAAGACCTGCGGTTCCGGAAGCCACTTCCCCATGTATATCGGGCTTCCGATGACGGCGGCCCGGTACGGGGAGATGTCCTGAACCTCTCCCACCGGCCTGACATCGACATCAACGCCTGCTTTACGGAGTTCGTTGCCGATCGCCTCTGCCACTTCCGCGGTCGAGCCGTAGCGGGTGGCGTAGGCAACAAGAATCCTCTCTGCCATGAGTAGTTACTTCTTGCTCGACCGGTCTTATTCGTTGCGGGTCGGGTTATCTTCTTATGGATTGGCTCCCCTTTCAGGTTCGATGGCGACAAGAGATGAGGATGCCGAACGATGGTATCACAGAGGTCAGGTTCTCTGCACCACCCGATGCTTCAACGATGCGGTCGTCTGTTACGATAAGGCACTTGAACTCTCTCCCGATGACCCTCTCTTCTGGAAAAGGAAGGGGTTTGCTCTCATCAAGGCCGGCCGCTACGACGAGGCGGTCGCCTGCTTCGATAAGGCGCTCGCCGCAGATCCCGACGATGCGACGGCATGGCAGCGGAAGAGCTACGCTCTCGCGCACCTCGGGAAACACGAAGATGCGGTCGCCTGCTGTGATCGGGCGCTCAGGCTTGACCCGGAGCACATTCTCGCCTGGCAGAGCCGGGGCTGGGTGCTCGGGGTGATGTGCCGTTACGACGAGGCGCTGGAATGTTATGAGGCGGTTCTCTCGATCGACCCGGAACGTGGGTCGGCAGCCTGGCACCGGGAGCGGATGCGGGAGAGGAGAGAACTCGCGGCGCTCGAGGCAGAGATCCGGGAGGCCGAGCGGATCATCGAGGTGCCGGCCTGCATCCGCGACGTCGTCCGGGAGCGGGACTACGGCAACGCGGCTCTCGCGCGTACGGTGCTCCGGGAGCTTGCCCGCCGGGCGGAGAAGTCGGCTGCTCCCCGTTCGTGAGCGCCCCGGAGCAGCGCCGGCACCCATCCGGTCGTTCCTTTCTTCTTCCCACAAGTTAGTTCTATGAGCAGATGCGAGTAAAAACGGGAACATGACAACTCCATCTGCACGCCCCGGCTCGATCCTCGAAGAGAGCCTCGGCGAGGTCCGGGAGGTCCTCGGAGACGACCTCGACTCCATCACCGTGGAGCGGGTCGTGATCGGGATCTTCTTCACCGGCGTAAAACTCAGCGACGGCTCCGGGGGTCTCTGTTTCACCCCGATAAAGGAGATCCCGGAAGCGGTCTGCTGCCCCAGCTCGGCCCGCGCCATGCCCTACCCCGGACGGTTTAAGGGGCGGAACGCCGCGGAGTTTCTCCGCGACCTTTCTCATGCGCCACCGATCAAGAAAGCGGTCGGTATCGCCATCCTCAACGCTCTCTCTGAATCCTGCTGGAAGCGCCGGCCCGATTACATCCGGGAGACCGGGCGGGACATCCTCGATGCCGTGCCGCTGCCCGAGGAAGGGTATGTCGTGGTGGTCGGAGCGCTCGTGCCGGTCATCCGGCGGCTCAAGGCGCGGGGAAAGCCGTTCGGGATCCTGGAGCTCGATCTGCGCACGTTGAAGCCCGACGAACTGCCCTATGCCGTCCCCCGGGATGATGCGGATGCAGCGGTCCAGAGGGCCGATATGCTCGTCATCACCGGGACCACCCTCATCAACAACACGCTCGAGCCCCTGCTTGCCCTCGCCCGGCCCGGTGCTTCGATCGTCGTCGTCGGGCCGACCGCCAGCATGCTCCCCGGCGCATTCTTCCGGCGCGGCGTAACGATACTCGGAGGGGATATCGTCACCCGCCCCGACGAGGTGCTCGATACAATTGCAGAGGGCGGCTCCGGGTATCATTTCTTCGGCAAATCCGCGGAGAAGACGATCGTCCGCCGGTCGGACACCCCTTGAATTAACTTTTTTACCGGTTGGTCTTCTCCATCCATCGACGTCTGCGCCGGTGGACGATCCTGCCGCTCCGTTCGACCGATCCTTATTTCTGGGAGTGTGAACGATTAAGTTTATTTAGTTAACAATCCTGAAAGTAAAAACATATTTACTTAACTTTGGAGGAGAATCAATAACCCTACATGGCTGATGCAGAACCGACGAGATCACCTCTTACGGAACCGACCGGCGCTACACCAACGACCCGGTTGCACACAGCCGGTGCAGCATCTGCCCCGTTCGTATCGGACCGAGACCTGCCCGACTACCGGTTCCGGTTTATCCTTCTGGCATTCGCCGCTGCTTTTTGCGCCGCCGCCTCGTTCGCCGTCGGCAGGTTCTCGCTCGACATCGCCGATGCTATGCTCATCCTCCTCTCGCCGGCCGTTCACTTCGCCGTGTCGCTGGATGTCCCGGTCCTGAACGATATCATTCGGGCTCTCCTCTCGCCGCTCATTCCCGTGATGGAGACCTGGGACGAGTCGATGTACAGCGTCGTCTTTAACATCCGCCTGCCGCGGATTCTCGCGGCGCTTCTCGTCGGGGCCGCCCTCTCGACGGCCGGCGCCGCATACCAGGGGATGTTCCAGAATCCTCTTGTCTCTCCCGATATCCTCGGGGCATCCGCCGGTGCCGGTTTCGGCGCAGCCCTTGCCATCTACTTTTACCTCGGGACCGGGGCGATCACTGCCTTCGCGTTCGCCGGAGGCCTTGTTGCGGTCGGCACCGCGTATGCGGTCAGCCGCCTGACGAGAGGAAACCCCACCCTCGGTATGGTCCTTGCCGGAATTCTCATCGCCAGCCTCTTCTCCGCATCCACCTCCTACATCAAACTCGTCGCCGATACCAACGATCAACTGCCGGCCATCACCTACTGGCTGATGGGCAGTCTTGCCGGCGCGACCATGGAGGACGTCTACTTTGCAGGCGTGGTGATCATCATTGGCCTCATCCCTCTCTACCTGCTCCGCTGGAGGATGAACGTCCTCACCCTCGGCGAGGACGAGGCGAAGAGCATGGGGATCAACACCCACCTACTCCGGCTGATCGTGATCCTCTGTGCGACGCTCGTTACGGCGGTCGCCGTCTCCATCTCCGGCATCATCGGCTGGGTCGGCCTCGTCATCCCGCACTTCTGCCGGATGATCTTCGGCTACGACTACCGGAGGATCATTCCCGCGGCGGTTATTATGGGCGGCGGGTTTCTCCTGCTGGTGGACAATTTCGCCCGGACGATCGCAACCACCGAGGTGCCGCTCGGCATCCTCACCGCGTTTGTCGGAGCGCCGATCTTTGCCTATCTGCTGATGATGGGGGGGAGACGGTCATGAGTCTGGAGATCTCCCACCTCTCCTTCGCCTACGGGAGGCACACCCGCCTGGTGCTCGACGATGTCTCGTTCTCGGTGAAGGAGGGAGACCTCCTCGCCGTGCTCGGGCCGAACGGCGTCGGGAAGAGCACGATGTTCCGGTGCATCCTCGGGTTTCTGCGAAACTACCGGGGCAGCATCCGGCTGAATGGTCTGGATATCAAGACGCTCGATCACAAGGAGATCGCAAAGCATGTCGCCTACATCCCCCAGTCGACGCATCCGGTCTTCAACTACACGGTGTTGGATGTGGTCCTGATGGGCCTGACCAATCAGGTGCGTCTGCTTGGTACGCCGAACCGGAGCCACATCGATGAGGCGTACGCGGCGATGGAGAACCTTGGGATCGCCCATCTCTGGGATGCAGGATACGGTGAGATCAGCGGCGGCGAGCGGCAGCTTGCCCTGGTCGCCCGTGCGCTTGTGCAGAAGGCAAAGATCCTGATTATGGACGAGCCGACGGCAAACCTTGACTACGGCAACCAGTTCCGGGTGATGTGCCGGATATCGGATCTCGCGAGAGACGGCTACATCATCATCCTCTCGACCCACAACCCGGATCATGCATTTCTGTACGCGAACCGGACGCTGATGATCTACGGCGGGAGGGTGATCGCCGAAGGAACGCCTGAGGGTGTCCTGGACGCAGGCCTGATCAAGGATGTCTATGGTGTGGATGTACATATCGAGGATTACCAGTACGGCTCACGCCGCCACAAACTCTGTATTCCGATCGACGGCGGCATCGGGAAGCATGGATAGCGTGACTTTAAGTGGGTGGCACGATGGTTAATGTATTTTTCTTTACTTACTCAAAATTATAAAGTATTATGTTTAACATTATCCAGATCATTCGTGTATACAGTTCCCGTTCTCGGGAGGTACACGTATGAAGACAGTGATGAAGTTCCTCATGATTCTTGTTCTCCTCTCCGGCACCGCCGTCGCATTCTGCAGCGCCGCCGAGGAGACCCGGACATTCGTCGACGATGTCGGCCGGGAGATCACCCTGCCGGTCAAGATCGATGCGGTCTCGCCGTCCGGCCCCCTGGCACAGATCGTGCTCTACTCAGTGGATCAGGACCTCTTCGTGAGTGTCTCCAGCGAGTTTACCGATGCACAGGCAAAGTACATCGATCCCCGGCTTCTGACGCTTCCGGTCACCGGCCAGTTCTACGGTTCCAAGGCCGCGACCATGAACCCCGAGTCGATCATGGAGTTGAACAAAAACCTCAACATCGACGTGGTTCTGGACATCGGTGAAGCAAAGGAGACCATGAAGCCGGACCTCGACGATATCCAGTCGAAGACCGGTGTGGCGTTCGTATTCGTCACCCAGAACAAGCTCGAGGAGATCCCCGGCTCCTATGTGAAACTCGGCGAACTTCTCTCCCGCCCGGAGCGCGGCCAGGAACTCGCCGACTACGTCTCGGCGCTTCTTGCCGAGTTTGATACCGGCATGAAGGAGGTCGGCGACAATAAGAAGTCCCTGATCTACGTGACCGCCATCGACGGCAACTCCGTGTCCACGATCGGAAAAGGGTCGTATCATGCCGAGGTTATCGATTATGTCGGCAACAACCTCGCAAAACCCGCGACGACCGGCGGGCCGGGCGACGAGTACACGATGGAGGATATCCTCCAGTTGAACCCCGATTACATCATCGTGGGGTACGTCGACGGGCACGCCTACTATAACACGATCATGACCGATCCGATGTGGCGGTCGCTCTCCGCGGTCAGGAACGGCAATGTCTACGAGGCACCGTACGGCCCGTACAGCTGGATGGGCGGTCCGCCGTCGATTCAGCGGCTGCTCTCGATGATCTGGCTCGGCAACCTGATGTACCCGGACGTCTTCGACTACGATATCGATGAGCGTGTCAAGGAGTTCTACTCGCTGTTCTTCAGGTACGACCTGACGGATGCGGAGCTGGACGACCTGATGGTGTATGCAAAGCCCGCACCGGCGTCTGCGTCGGCACAGGCAACCACGCAGGCTCCGGCCCCGCTCTTCGGCGTTCTTGCAGGTCTCGCCGCAGCAGCGGCTGTTGCCGGGTGGGGACGCAACCGGTGAGTTGCATGGCGGTCGACTACATCGCTCTCTGGAACGAGCAGCACGAGGCGGCGAACCGCCAGAAGCAGATCCAAAACGACGGCAGAAGTTTCTGGGAAGACCCGGCAAACATCCGCCGCTTTGTGGACCGGCTGCTGAACGGCGACCGGTCGCGTATCGTTGACCAGATTGCGGCGATGCAGATCCCTCCCGGGTCCACGGTGCTCGACATCGGGGCGGGTCCGGGGACTCTTGCCGTCCCCCTTGCTCTCGCGGGCTGCGACGTCACGGTCGTGGAGCCGTCCGCCGGGATGCGGGCTGCGATGAAGGAGTATCGGGCGTTCTCCGGGGCTCCGGAGATCCGCGAGATCCCCTCCCGGTGGGAGGATGCGGATCCGGCGGAGGTGGGGACGCACGATGTCGTCGTCGCTTCGTTCTCGCTCGCGCTCGACGATATCGGCCCTTCCCTCAAAAAGATAGACTCAGCGGCGAAGCGGTCGGTACACCTCTTCTGGTTCCTGACGCCGCCCGCGTGGACCGGAGCGAACTTCAGTCTCTGGCCGGAACTGCACGGGAGCGAGTTCGCTGCCGAGCCGAAGGCGGATCTCCTCTGGAACTGTCTCTGCCAGCTCGGGATCTACCCGGATCTCACGGTCGAAGACGTGGATAAAGGGCAGCGCTACCCGACCGAGGAGGAGGCCGTTGCCGACTACTGTCGGCGCCTGTATGCCCGTGACGACCGGCAACGGGAGATCGTCGCGACGTTTGTGCATGAGCGGATCGTGCGGACCAGGACCGGGTTCTGTATCCCGGGGTCATCGAAGACGGCCCATATCCGGTGGGAGAAGTCCCCCGGTGCAGGAGAGAGACCCGGCCACGTTTTGTGATTTATCCTGAGGTAATATGCAGTATGAAACCCCCGGTGCCCCCGGCACCACGATTGACTACGTCCGTTTGTGGGACGAACAGCATGCCCGCTCTCGTGCGCAGAAGGAGAAGATGGGCGAAGAACGCGGGAAGTTCTGGTCGGACCAGGATGTGGTCGACCGGTTTGTCCGCAATGTCATCTCGGGAGACCAGTCCCGTATCAAGAGCCAGATCGCCGGGATGCAGATCCCGCCGGGCTCGTCGGTCCTCGATATCGGCGCGGGTCCGGGGACCCTTGCGGTTCCTCTTGCTCTCGCGGACTGCAGGGTCACGGTTGTCGAACCATCGGCCCCCATGGGTGCGGCGATGGAAGAGTATCGCCGGTTGGCGAACGCTCCCCCGATCCGTGTGATCCGCGGTTGCTGGGAGGATGTCGGCCCGGAGGAGGCGGGGGTGCACGACGTCGTCGTTGCCTCACGGTCTCTTGTCATGGGCGATATCCGCACCAGTCTCCTGAAGATGGATGCGGCGGCGAGGCACGCGGTGCACCTCTACTGGTTCTTCTCCTCTCCGTCCGCTTCAGGAGGCAACGACGAGCTCTGGCCGGCGCTGCACGGCGAGCCCTATTACAGCGAAGCGAACGCCGATGTCCTGTGGAACGTCCTCTGCCAGCTGGGCATCTATGCGAACGTGCAGGTCGAGACCCGGGACAGGAGCAAGCGCTACTCCGGTCTTGAAGATCTAAAAGAGGATTACTACACTCATCTCTCCGTTAAGGAGGACTGGCAGCGGGAGATCGTCGATGCGTTTCTTCTCGAACGGGCGGTTCCGGACGGTTCCGGGTACGTTGTTCCGGGCTGTTCGCGCTCGGCTCATATCTGGTGGGAGAAGGGTGATCCCACCCCGGATCACTCTATCTCCGTGTAATACGATCCCCGGGCGCAGTTCCCGCAGAGAACCGCCTCTTCCGCTAAAACTTCTTTGTCGTCAAGAACCGTCTCGCCGCACCTGCTGCAGCGGGTTCGGTTCTTCGGGAAGCCGGGGAGATCGCCCTCCGGGATCACGACCCTGACCCTCTGCACCCTGAAGAGATCCTCCTCCGGTGCGTCGCGCAGCATCTTTCTTGCTTCGTTCATATCCTCGGGACCGGGATTCTCCGGCCGCTCCTTTTCCAGGGCCGAGACCCTGACGGCATCCTGTGTCGCGAGGTTGATGAACGTGGCGGAAAACTTGCCGTAGGGCCGGTATTTCAGCGTGCGGCGACCGAGCGAGCACCCCGTGATCGCCTGGATTGCATCCGTGAGGCAGCGGTCGATCTCCACGTACACGATAAGATCCCTGTTTCTCACCATCGGGTCCATGTTGAGTTCCCGCATCCCGATCATCGTCATCCGGGTCCCGAGCACGATACCTGGGCATATATCACCGTGGAACTCTTTTGCCCGCGCCAGGAGGAGATCGATATCAGGCATCGTTTCTCCCTGCCATCAGTTCCGGCAACTTCATGCGGTATATGTCTCTGGCAAGGTAAACAAATAGTTTTTGATATTTTGAAAAAGTTAACTGGATGATCTTATTGGGTTTTCCGCGGTAACCGTACCGGATCGGGATTTTTCCTTGCAACCTTTGCGGCCGTTTCGTGAACGCCCGGTGCGACACGGGATGGGTTTCGGCGGCGATGCGAACCGGTTCCCGTTTCAACCCCGGACGCCCCCTCACGGCAGGCGAGAGGCCGCCGGGCGGCAGTTCTCGAAGGAACCCAAAGACCCCCGGGTATCCGGGAGTTCGGGAGGAGAAGACCTCCCCGGAGAGGAGTGAGCGGGGATCCGATGAAAGGAGTTCTCGAAAGATGGGATAAGGGTATATCTGCCCGGAGAACGTAAAAATAAAACAATTAACTTTTTAAAAATGTAAACAAAATTCGATTGACTTATATACGTTGAAAACCCACTCAAGGGCGTAGTCCCCTGAACACTTACTTCGGGGATACGGTGGCTGTTAAAGAATGCAATGCAAGAGAAACATGAAAAAAAGGGATGATGCGGTGTCGCCCGTCATCGGCGTCATGCTGATGCTGGTGGTGACCATCATCATCGCGGCCGTGGTGAGCGGGTTTGCGGGCGGAGTGATGACCTCGCAGGAACCCACCCCTTCGGCGAGCTTCGATGTCAGCCTGACGGACGATAGTCTCAGCCTGACAGTACGGTCGATCTCCGAGGAGATTTCCTCTAAAGATATCGCGATTGTTCTCTCAAAAGCCGGACAAACGCGGAAATTGGTGCCGGGAGCATCAACAGTGCCCTTCGGGTTTAACATTGTAGAAACGGGAACAAAAGGCTTTCATGATAACGAAAATGTTACGACTGCTAGTGATCCCAAAATTTCAGAAACTAATGCAGCACACACAAGCAATTCCAACCAGTGGTTTGGAAATTATACCCTGAAAACCGGTTCAAGGATGAGTGCCTCTGCACATGCATTTATAGATGTTCTTGGGGTACCACTCCCTGATGGTTTTAGTAAAGTTTCATACACAAAGGGTGAGTTCCTCGATCTAACCGATGATCAGTGGAAGGGAGTATTCGGAGAGACCGTGACTGCGGGATCTGGAGATAAAAATGATTCTACTGTCCTTTCAATCAAGTCGGGGCAGACTATTACAGATAGAAGTCTTGGTAAGTTCCTAGCAGAGAAGGGATTTGCAACAGAGGAGAATGGCAAATATAAGACGACGGAGCCATTCTGGGTAAAAGCGGATGATCCTAAGTGGGTGTTCGGACAAACGATCGTATACATGGGCGGCGGCGATGGTAATGGAGGTATTTCGGTATCTCCCGGTGACCGCGTCACTGTGACGGTCGTCTATACTCCGTCAGGCCAGACCATGTTTACGAAAACCGTTACGGTGAAGGAGGGATAACGATGAGTGCAAGAGAAGAATCACGGGATGCAGCGGTATCGCCGGTCATCGGCGTCATGCTGATGCTTGTCGTAACCATCATCATCGCAGCGCTGGTCTCTTCCTTTGCGGGAGGGCTGGGTACGACGAAAGATGCTACGCCGACGGTTACCTTCGATGCCGATCTGAGTGTGGCGGACGGCCTTACCATAACATGCAAGAGTGTCTCTCCCGGCAAGAACGTGGAGTTCGATGTCTGTGTCGGCGATGACAACTACTATAGAGTTGGAATAGGCAGCACGTCTACCTTTACCCCCGGAACAAGCCTTATTTATCCTGCACAGAAGCTTGACCAAGGATTTATCGAGGCTTTTGGAAACTTTACCGGATATGAAGGGACCGGAATGTATGTGCCGAATCCGAACTTTATCGGAAAGACCTACACTATCCAGCTGATCGACAAGGATTCCGGTATCATCGGGAAAGCACATGCTGTTCTTACGGCATAACTGCCCGATCACCGGCCTGAACCATTTTTTTCGGGGGCATACACCCCCGTGTTTCAAAGAGCGGACACGGTATACGTTCTCTGCCTTATTGTTCCATTGGGACCACTGGCGAAGGGCCTGGTCGGAAGAGACCTGCAGAGCATCCCCGGGAAACTACCCATGCAACAGGGGATCATCCGCAGATTGGCAGAAACTACACCAGAGCACTGGATCAGCCAAAATCTCGCTCCCTGGTACTTCGCAGAGGACGCCGGAGCCTTCGGATCATAGATGAGAATGAAAATGGATGCTTTTCGTACCGGGATGAAAAAGGATCTTCTTCGTACCAGCCGAATATCGTCGCCCGGCAGGCGCGTGGAGCAGTTCCGGCGGAGCAATAAGCAGAAGCACCTGCCGCAGCGGAGTACCGATAACCGTGGCGCTATGCGCGTCCGAACCCCCGCTCTCCTCCTGCTCGCTCTCCTTCTCATCGCGTGCAGCGGGTGCATCGCCCTCGAGAAGGACGACGATCCCGGTACCGTCGAACCGCCGTGGTCGGGTGCAGCTCAGCCGCCTCCGGGCGAGACGGCCCCTGCTCCTTCCGCGACAGGGAATCGGAACACGGTGGTTCCGGTCGATCCGGTGCCGGTGCAGCCCGGCGAGCACCTGCCGGACCCGAACCCATGCAACGTCACGCCCGTGCCCCTGACACGGATGGATGGCGCAAAGCCGGTCGCCGAAAAGACGAAGGTCTTCGAGGAACAGTATACCCTCTACCATTCCGCAAGGGGGCTGCAGGTGGACGTCGTCGACGTGCCGTTCATCATCACCTTCTCCGCGACACCGCGGCACCGCGAACCGGGCGCGTACTCCCGGCTCGTCGTCACCGTCCGCGACGCAGAGACCCTCCGGCTCATCGCCGATGAGGGCTACAACGGCATATACGGGAGCGCCCGGGAGAAGTCGATCACGCTCTACCGGGCGGGACGCTATATCGTGACCCTGGACGGGCGGTTCGTCGATGTGAAGGTGACGATGGGCACCGAAAAGGTGAACGTCCCCGGATAGGCCGTGTCAGGGACTGTCCCTTCGATCGCTATCCAGCCCTCCAGGTTCATACTCATTCTGTCAATCCGGCGGGTCGGCGCCATGAGGTGGCCGGGGTATCCGGCCGCCCGGAACCGTGTCCGGGTTTGCACCGGTCAGTTATAGATGGACAATGCCCGGCGCAAACCACGCGGCATTCCGGCCGGATGTGCGCCTTCAACGGGCGGAGACGGCGACCCGGACCAGACGCAGCGTCACCCCGGGTGCCTGACCGTCGGCGAAGGTGAGTGTCACCACGCCGTCTTCGGAAGAGGACGTGCAGTCTTCGACGTTGTTGTAGGTCTCATTCATCGTATGAAACGCCGCGTTGCAGTTCTCCCACAGCGATGCATTCAGCGGGACCGGGAGGGCCGTGTTGACCGCAACCCCTATTTCCGGGTCGGCGGTCATGTTGATCGGTATCTCCTCCACCGTAACATCCAGCGAAAGCGTCCCGATGCCGTTTCCGCTCGCGAGGTTATCTTCCCCGGGATCGAACGTCACGAGCGATATCCGGACGGCGGTGCAGTTGCCCCCCGCACCCTCGTGCTCGATCCCGATGAGCGATCCGGCGAACCCCGAGGTCTTCGCTGCCTTGCGAACTTCCTCCATATCCGCGTACTCGAGCGGCGTCTGGAGGATTCCGTCGGTGACGTTGGTGTAGCCGTACTGCCAGGCATACCCCTGGTCGCGCCAGAAGTTGCTGATCGGGGTGTAGGAGAACCTCGTCATGTTGCAGTAGTAGGTCGTCCCGTTCAGGGTCACGTTCGCAACCGGGCCTCCCGGGTCCTCGAGGACCCGGAGCGTCCCCCCCGACCTGACCGGGTCGAGGATCATGTCCCCCCCGCCGAGGGGGATGCGTTTCGAGAGGCGCATATCCTGTTTGAGCGCCGCGGCGGTGGTCATGTCCGACCCGAACGCGAGGAACGACTCCTCGACCGCGTGCAGGTGCTCCACCTCCGCCTGCTGCTTGAGCGAGGGGATGACGACGGCGTTGTAGGCCGAAAGGAACGTCACCAGGACGGCGAGGAGGAGCATCGCCGCGACGACTGGCGCGACGGCGCGATCGTCCATTCACCGCACCTCCCCGGTGAAGAGGACCGCCCGTGGCGTGACGAGGTGCACCGTCTCGTCGCCAGCGACCGTCCAGTTCACGGTGATGCTGCTCCCGAGATCGAAGACCTGTTTTTCAGGCGACAGGATGAATTTGCTGGAGCGGTACCTCTGGGTCGAGGTGTGGTTCGAGACGACGACCTCGAGGTCGGCCGCCCGCACCCAGTCGCCGCCCTTATGGTAGAGCGTGACGTTATCCGTCGTGTTGACCATCATGACGGTGACCGTCGGCGCCCGCTCGGTGGGGAGGAAGTTCCCGAGCGATACGGCGAAGACGCCGACGAGGAGGAGCACGAGGGAGATCATGAGCATCTCCCCGACGACTTCGGATACCGCTTCATCGCTCATAGAGCACCCCCGATGAAGACGACGAAGACCACGACCGTCGCGATGAGGAAGACGATGCTGTGCTTGAACCCGGAGAGGATGCTGTTTGCGCTGAGCTGCCCGGCCATGATGCCCGAGAACGCCCCGAGGACGATGGCGACGTGGAACATGTCGGTCGTGTTCCCGGCGACGTCCAGAGCGACGTCGAAGGCCGTGAAACTCGACACGAACCGGGTATTGAGTTCGAGGGCGGTGTAGAGGTAGACGCCGAAGGAGAGGTAGACGACGGCGATGTAGGTGAACGCCGAGTTGAACCGCTCCCGTTTCATCTTGAGGTAATGTTCGAAGTCGCTGATGGCGACCATGAGCGTCTCCCGCAGGTGATCGGTGATCTCGCTTGCCTTCACCACGAGCGATATCGCGCGCTTCACCGAGACGAGCCCGATCCGCTCCTCCATCCTGACGAGGGCGTTGCCGATGCTGACGCCCCGCCGGATCTCCTCGGAGGTGATCTGCAGTTCCGAACTCAGGAGCCCGAGTTTCGTGTTCGCGATCCGGTGGATCGCCGACTGGAGCGTCATCCCGATATCCTTCATATCGGCGAGTTCGCGCAGGAACTCCGGCATCTGGCGCTCGACGCTGTTGACGTACCACCGCCTCCCCTCGTAGGCGATCATCACGGGGAAGAGGGAGACGCAGACGATGATGCAGACGCCGACCTCCAGGGTGTACATCGGGAACCATGCGTCGAAGTGGCCGAGCAGGAGAAGAGCGGTGGCGCCGCTGCCGCAGAGCATCGCGAGCACGAGGCTCCAGTCGTAGTTCGAGATGTAGTGACGGAACGGCTGTCTCAGCGCCTTCATCATCCCAAGGGTGCGGTTCCGTGCCTTTAAGGCCTTGATCAGCCGCGGGTCGACGTCTCCTCCCGGGTCCGGGATGTCGAGGCGCTCGCGGTCCCCCCGCTCCTGCCGGCTGATCTGGAGGTTTTCAGCGGGGAGGAGGGTATGCAGGATCCCGATCATCGCCAGCGCCCCGGCAGGAATGCCGAGGGTGATCAGCGGCATCCAGCCCGCGAGATCGCTCTGGCCGGCGAGGTTCTGCGAGAGGATCATGATCATGATGACGATCGGGCCCGCCACGAACGCCGTGACGTAGACCTCGGCCATGATCTCGATGGTCTGGAGCGCCATCTCCTGTTCGCGCTCCGCGACGTCCCTGAAGAACCCGGAGCGCGCCCCGAGGAACGCGGTGATGTCCCCCCCGCTGTCGGAGAGGAGGGCGAGGTCGTTGAAGAAGTCGGCGAGGTTCGGCGACGGCGTGGTGCGCTGGACGTTCTTCATCGCCGTATGCAGGTCTTCGCCGAAGAGTTCCACGTCGCGCACGATCATGCCGAACTCTTTTGAGACCTCCCCGAAGAGGTCCATCTCCTCGTAGACCTTCCGGATGACCTCGTAGAGGGTCATGGTGGTGGAGAGCGCTTCCATGTAGGTGATGGCGTAGGGGAGGTCGAGGTCGATCTCCGTCTTCCTCCCCTGTGCGACAAGGAAGGGGTAGCTGTAGAGGGCGCCGGAGACGCCGGCGGTCAGGACGAGGAAGAGAACGATCTTTGTGGCCGCGTCGGGAACGACGGAGAAGAGGAGGATCCGGTATCCGGCATGGGTGAGATAGGCGATGCCCGCGAGGTATACGGCCGCCGCACCGGCGGTGGCAAGGATGACCTGCCGCAGGTAGGCGGGATACGGGATGGGGATGTGTGCCATCCGCAGCGCCCTCCGGAGCTGGCCGCCGTCCGGGAGGGGCAGGTCACTCAGGACCGACATCTGCGCCTCCTCCAAATGCGGCTATCCGGCGGATCAGGTCGTCCACCCCGATACCCCCGTCCGCGTGTATCCGTGCGAGGAACTCCGCGCGGCGCGCAAGTTCCCGCTCCAGTTCATCGGCGGACCACCCGCGCCTTCTGGCGATGTCGTCGAGGACCCGCGAACCGCTGCTTTCCCGGTGAAACTCATCGGTGAGGGGGTCCCAGCGGTAGAGGCAGTCGTGGACGATCTCCCTCCCCCGCTCGACCCGGATCTCGTGGAGCGAGTCGCATCGCCTGGCTGTTCCATCGTTCAGGTAATGGAGGGACTGGATGACCATCAGGTCCAGCGCCCCGAGCATCGCGGTCGGCACGTTGATCGGGTCGCTGACCAGGCGGTTGATCGCCTCGTCGATGCTGCCGGCGTGGAGGGTCGAGAACGTCGTATGCCCGGTGTTCATCGCCTGGAAGAGCGTCTGGGCCTCGCGGCCGCGGACCTCCCCGACGATGATGAACTCGGGGCGCTGGCGGAGCGCCGCCTTGAGGAGGGCGAACATGTCGACATCCCCCTTCGAACCCCTGACGTTGATCTCGCGGGTCTGCGTCGGCAGCCAGTTCTCGTGCGGGAGCTGGATCTCGCGGGTGTCTTCGATGGAGACGATCTTTGAGTGGTGGGGTATGAAGAACGAGATCGCGTTCATCGTCGAGGTCTTGCCGCTTGCCGTCCCGCCGACGACGATCATGCTCTTGCGGTTCTCGACGGCAAGCCAGATGCACGCGAGCACCTCCGGGCTGTAGGTCCCGTACTCGATGAGCGAGACGGGCGTCATCGGGTCTTTGCGGAACTTCCGGACGGTGAACGAGCTCCCCCTGGTAGAGACGATGTCGGAGAACGTCAGCTGGATACGGGAGCCGTCGGGGAGCGCCGCATCGACGAGCGGCGTCGTGAGCGAGATCTGCCGGTCTGCCTTCTGGGCGATCTTGAGGACGAACCGGTTCAGCTCGTCGCCCTTAAACGTGATGTTCGTCGGCATACTCTCGTAGAGCCTGTGATAGACGTAGACCGGGACGCCGACGCCGTTGCAGCTGATGTCCTCGAGGTAGTCGTCGTGCATCAGGGGGTCGATCCTGGCGAACCCCTGGAAGTTGCGCTTCAGGTAGTAGTAGAGGACAGCGATCCGGTCTTTGGCCAGTTTCGGTGCGAACCGCCGCAGGATCGGCACCACGTCGTCGTACGTGAGGCTGATCTCGTTCTTTTCCCGGGGCGAGTCGAAGAGGAATACATCGCGTATGTAGTCATGGGCTTCGTTGAGGAGGATGTACTCCGAGGGTTCCAGAGCGGGTTCGAAGACCTCATACTTCAGACTTGAGTTTTTATCCCGGGTGATGACGGCGTACGAGAATCCGGGGTCCAACCAGTAGGTATTGACCGCGCCGTTGCCGGCGGAGGGGAGGATCGGGCTGTCGGAGGTAATGTCTGTCCCCGGCGCGTTGCGTGTCCCGAAGCGTGCGGCCAGCGCCTTGAAACTTCCGGGTATCCCGAACCTTACCGTCTGAGTGGTTTCGCGTTCTCCTTCCGTCGAACCCTCCTTCCGGCGCCTGAAGCGTTCGGTCAGCGTCCTGATACTCCCGGGTATCCTGAACCCTGCGGTCTGAGTGGTTTCACCTTCTTCCATCGAACCCTGCTCCCGGCGCCGCAACAATGGTATCACGCAATTTATGAATTTTAATTTACTTTAATGGTATGTTAATTTAATTTAAGGATATGGCACTTATTTTAAATATCCTGTCTGCAGATGCTTCTCCGGGCACGGTCTTCCCGGTATGGAGGCGATGACGATTGATCCCCCGCATCCGTCACACCGTCGCGGCCCGGGACAGAACGGGCACTCCCTGTCTATTCTATCTATGGTTATAGATAGTAATACTTATTATATAAATTGTGATAGATCGTATTACTCAGTTGGAGCGTCCGGGAGTGCAAAGGGTAGCAGGCAGGGAGAAGGGGAGACGGGATCCGGCATGCCGGTGATCTCCTCCGCGGTAAATGCCGTCCTGCTGGTCGCGGTCGGGATCGTTCTTGCGAACATCCTCGCCGAGACCGGGGTCTTTTCCCGGCTTTCATCGTTCACCGGGCCGTTTTGCAAGATCTCCGGCCTCTCCGATGCGTGCGTCCTCTCGATCGTCGCGATGGGGGTCAACGCCACGGCAGGAAAGTCGATGCTCGCCGAATACTACCGCGACGGGAAGGTGACAGAGCGGGAGGTGATCCCGATCCTTATCATGGGCGCCTTCCCGGTGGTGCTCGGGGAATCGCTCTTCCGCGTCCAGCTCCCTGCGGCCCTGATCCTCCTCGGCCCGGTCGTCGGGGGGGTCTACACCGGGCTGAACCTCTTTTCGAGCGGCATCCAGGCTTTTTTCGCCCTCCTCTACAGCCGCCGGTTCCTCGCGGCCCCTGCGCGCGCGCCGGCCCCGGTTCCTCCCGCACCCGCGGCCGCTCTTGCGCTCGACCGCGCGGTCGTCCTTGCCGGGTGCAGGAAGGCGGTCCCGCCGCTCCGGCGGGTCGTTCCCATCACCCTGGTCGCGCTGATCGTTTTTTCGCTTCTCTCCGCGACGGGGGTCATGGACGGCGTCGCTGCCGCGTTCGACCCGCTCCTCCGGGCCGTCGGCCTTCCCGGCGAGAGCGCCGCGGCGCTCGTGGCGCAGTTCGTCCACTTCTCGGCGGGCTACGCGATCGTTGCGTCCCTGCTCGATGGGGGCGTCCTCACGCTCGAGACGGCGCTCGTCACGCTCGTCCTCGGGAGCATGGTGGTCATCACCATGATCTACGTCAAGTACTCCGTGCCGCTCTACCTCTCGCTCTTCGGCCGGTTCGGCGTCAGAATTTCGCTGGTCACGTATGCGGCGAGCATGGCCGCAAAGGTGGTTACGATCGCGCTGGTGCTGGTTGTGTTCTGAGGGGGCTGGGGTGTGGGCGGAGCTGGTCGGGGTTGCCGGGAGACGAGACTTGCCCGGAGGGTTTTTTGAATGCCGTTGCTCCGGAAAATGACCGTCCTGATGTGTGAGAGGTAGAGTTTGTTCACTGTCCAGTGTGACTGGCAGGAGCACGAGAAAGGTCTGAGTGGTTTCATTCTGTTGGAATTCATTAATAGTAAGTTCACTCTGCAGAGAAGATGTGCAGAGGGAGGATGGTGGCGACTACCACCCATCATGAACCGACAAAGAGCCCCCCCTCCCGCCGTGCGATCTCTTCCACAGCTCCTGCAGAGAGTTCTGCGATTGGATAATAATTCCCGCCGCAGATACCGGCAATCTCCCGGCAGTAGCCGAGAGAGAGGGGCTGGCGGGAAGATACCGCTTCGGTATCGATGACGACTGTTCGGATCCCGGCCTCTGCAATCGCCCCGGACATCCTGCGAATCTCCTGGCGGATCTCTCCTCCCATCCCGGCATTTGCCCTGCCATCTGAGATGAGCATCATCATCGGAAGAATATCCCTGCGTTTTCTCCGCTCACGTTCAAGCATCTGCAGCCCCTTCTCAAGCCCGAGGGCAAGGGGCGTCCTCCCGCCGGTAGGGATATCTGAGAGGCGCTGATAAGCGAGTTCGACACTCCGGGAGAGGGGAAGGAGGACATCGGCGTCGTCTCCCCGGAACGCAACAAGCCCGATCCGGTCCCTGTTCTTGTATGCGTCTTCAAGGAGAGAGAGGACGGCCCCTTTCGCACTCTCCATCCTCTTCTCAACACCCATTGAGCCGCTTGCGTCGACGACGAAGACGCAGGCGACCTCCGCTTTTCCGGTCCTTCGGGCCTGCCGGAGATCTTCAGAGAGGATCGAGATGGCATTCCCCCCCTTCTCACGATCACGCTGGTGGGGTGCCGCCGCTCTGATGGTGGCATCGAGCGATAGGCCCCGCCACTCAGCTGCCGGAGCAGTGCTTGTCTTCCGCCCCCGGAGATCCTCGGTCGGGGTTGAGATACGGCGACCCCGCGCGGTCTTTCGGAGGGTGCGATCGGGGGGTATATCATCATGGATCGGCGCCGTATTGACCGGGGAACCGATACCATGAGTCTCTCTCCTCCCCTGGCCGGATGGCGAGGGTGGATGGGACTCGTCGCTTTCATCCTGCCCCTGTGGCGGGGATTCTGTCTCGTCATCGGAAGGATCCGGATCGTCACTATCCGGAATGAGGTCGTCGAGGACATCCGGATCGATATCGGGCTCTTCAAACGGGCGTTTTCGCATCCGGTGCGGGAGGGCAAGTGCGATGGCTTCGCGGACATCTGCCGGGATGACGGACTTTCTCCCCCGGAAGGCCGCGATCGTCTTTGCAGTCCGCACAACGGTGATCTCGGCACGGTGAGTGGTGATGCCGAGGTTGAGGCATGCACTGATTATCTGCCTGACAAGCCCCTTTTCGATCTCGACCTCGGGAAGGATGTCGCGTGCGGCAAGAATAGATGCCCTGAGAGAGTTGAGTTCCTCCCCGTGTTCCAGACGCAAGGCTTCGGGGTTTCCATCCCATGCTTCGGCGGCTTCGATGACGAGCATCCTCTCTTCGGGATCGGCGATCCCTTCCACCGTCACCATAAGGCCGAACCGGTCGAGGAGTTGTGGCCTGAGTTCGCCCTCTTCCGGGTTCATCGTCCCGACGAGAATGAATCTGGACGGATGCGAAACTGATATTCCTTCCCGTTCGACAGTATTCACTCCCATTGCCGCTGCGTCAAGGAGAATATCAACGATATGATCATCAAGGAGGTTTACCTCGTCGATATAGAGGATGCCACGATGTGCTGCGGCAAGGATGCCGGGATCGAGTGCTGCGATCCCCTCCTTGATGGCACGTTTGAGGTCGAGCGTTCCGACAACCCGATCTTCCGTTGCACCAAGCGGCAGGGTGACGACCCGGACCGACCGGGTTGTTTGGGTGATCTGATCGCCGTTATTTGCCATTCCAGAACAGATCGGGCAGTAACTGTCCGGATCACCGGGATCGCATGAGAAAGGGCAGCCCTGCATGACCGGAATCTCAGGGAGGACATCGGCAAGTGCACGGACTGCAGTGGACTTGGCTGTCCCCTTCTCCCCCCGGATCAGGACGCCGCCGATCCGGGGATTGATCGCGTTGAGCACGAGAGCAAGTTTCATCTGCTGCTGCCCAACGATGGCGGTGAACGGAAGTGTGTAGTGAAGCGTTCTCAGAGTCATAATCCTACTATTGTCGTAATCTTTAATACTATTTCTTCATTTTCAAAAGTTTCTGACTACATATTCACACCTTGCTCTCTCCATGGCTTCTGCAGGAGCACTGCATGTCGGATCTGAGTGTCTAGTTTCAGTTTGCAAGACCGTACTGCAGCATCCCAACAGGTGGGAGGGCGGGTGCGCTGGTTTGCCCAGAGATACTGCGAAAAACACCATATGTGTCATTGAGAATGGGTGTATCTGCGGTCTGCACAGGCACGCATACCAGGGCATTCGAGGGGCAGAGGACACCTCCCTCTGCCTGACACCATCACCGGAAGGCCCTTCCCCAGGGTGCTCTTCCGCATTGAATCATCTCGGCCGAGGCCATCCTGAGGCTTGGGGGGTCATTGTGGGAGTGGGTGAAATGGGTGTTCAAAAGAGGTTATCACCGGTTCGATCGAACCGGTGGGCACCCCCCAAGGCTTGTTCAATAGCAGTGTTTTCGAAATGTTTTCAGGTATCTCAGGCTCTAATTGTAACCTCGGTCTGTGCAATAGTTTTTCCACCGTTGTCGACGAGACTTAAGGTAAATCGTTTGCCTCGATTTTCGGGATGTTGGAAACCTGCATTCTTCTCCTGTGCGTTATTATAGGGGGCCGAGTTGCCGACGTACGTCGCAGGCTGTACCGCTCCCTCATTGAGCTCAGCAGGCTCCACGATTGCGGTATCACCAGGTCCAAATATCAATGCATTACTTGGTTGATAGCCCCCCACTTTTAACCACGGTTTTTTATTTACCATAAGAGCAGAGGTATTGACCTCCCATGTCTGGTAATCGGAAGAAAAATCTCTTGTGGGTTTGACGAAAACCTTCGTGTCCAGTGTGTTCACGGTATCACCGCCGAGGTGGTAGATCGTCATGCCCTGAGACTGGCTGTATTCGGCCTTGATGGTTATCTGTGGCGTCTTCTTGGCATCGCTGGCAAGACCGCCGGCAAAGCCGGAAACAATCGCCGCAATGATGATCGTGACGACAAGCATCAGCATAATGCCGACAACCGGCGAAACGGCATCTTCGCTCCCTCTAATAATTCTCATCCCTGCACCACCACCGATTTATCGAAGATGACCTGCCCGCTCGGGAGGTGTGTAATCTTGATGTCCACAACGTCCCCCATACGAAGGTGAGTCCAATCTTTGCCAAGAATTGCCTGAACTGAATCTCTTTGGTCCCTTTCTACATGCGTAGGATGATATTCATAGAGTTCAAGATATTCATCCGCGGCTAGATTGTTTCTATGAGCTGGCCCATAGCGTGCTGGTGATTGCCTCATTGCTGTTCCAACAGTCAATGTGTAATTTCCGAAGTATTGCCCGGGATCATAAGGGGGAACTGTCTTCTGGTACTCGAATTCCTGTAGCTGGGTAACTCCCTGACCATGACCTATGGGAGAAACCATACGAAATTGTCCGCTAGTCGCCTCATCACTTGTAGAGTAGTTCGTATTTTCCACTCCTGCCGCAACCGTAGCGCCCCCGGTTATGATAGAGCCATCGTTCGCCGTTTTATTGGTTGTTCGCCACGATGTTGCAATCCGGAGATCACGTGTATGGATCGGTTCGGACACGCTCTTAATGTCGAATACAACCCAGCTTGTCCACATGTCTCCTGTATTTTTGATCTCTACATCCATCACCAGTTGCGGGGCTTTTTCTGTAGTTCCTACAAGTTCCCCGGCAAACCCCGAGATGACGGCGGCGATAATGATCGTGACGACAAGCATCAACATCACCCCTATCACCGGTGAAACGGCATCTTCATGTTTTTCCTTCCATCTCATGTGATTATTCCTCCTCAGCAGGGTACTCCATGCTGAACGATCGATAGTAATACTTATTTATATAAATGTATTACTATGTTGTAATTAATTTATATTATTTATAAAATAATTAAGAAAAATAGTCAAATTATTTCTACTGACCCCACTTATGTTGTACAGAAATGATTATTATATCTATTTGGTATGAATTGCTTAATATTTCTTTTACTGAATAACATAAAAAGAAAAATACTTATGAAAGGATGTTACAAACATTGCTTTATGCTTCGTATCCGCCAAGTCGCCATCCTTCTTCTCATCTTTGTCCTCTGCATCGGTACTGTAACAGCAGCAGTCGACCGGACCATCACCCCCCCCGACGCCCAAGGAACGATCACCGTCCGGGTGACGTTCCCCGATGGAATGATCGGCGGGATCACCGAAGTTATCCCGGCAGGTTACACCTTTCTCAGGACAACGCATCCGGCAGATCAGACCAGAACCGACGGATCGAAGGTCCATTTTGCCATACTTGGCGAGGAGTCAATCACTTACACGCTCAGCGGCCCCGCAATCCCGGAGATCAGCGGAACCGTCCTTGACCTGACAGACGGAATCGCCTCCTCAAAACCCCCTGCAAAACAGTCACCGGCACCCGTTGCGGCTGCCATCTTCGGAGTTATACTGGCCACTTTTGCTCTCATCAGGAGGGGGCGCCCATGAGAACGGCACAGAAGATTCTCGGTGCGATCATCCTTGCCTCCTTCCTCATGATCTGCCCGGCACTGGCGGGGGATGACTACGATGAAGAGGCACGCCAGATCCTTGCCACAGGCATCCTCGAGCACCTTCAGGGTGGCGGGCCGGGTGTCGAGGACCTCCGCGCCGCCGCTCCCCTGTATCCCCAATACCCCCGCAGGATCACCGATACCGTAGGCACGGAGATCATCCTGTACCGGCCGGTTGAACGGATTGTTATCCTTCATCACCAGGCAGCTGATGCTATCAATGTCATCGGTGAAGATGATCGGATCGTTGGAATCTCAGAGAGCATAAAGGAAAGAACATACCAATTCCCAAATCTTGTCGACCGCCCGAGCGTTGGAGGAGCCTGGGAGCCTGATATCGAAAGCATTCTTGCATTACAACCTGATATTGTCATGACCTTTGTCAAGTACCCCGAACAGGAAAAACTTGAACGTCATCTTCCTTCCCGCATCAAAGTCGTTAGAATGGATTTCTATCGGGCCGAATACTTCCATGAAGAGATGGTGACCCTCGGCAGGCTCGTCGGAGCCGAAACGAACACCCGCGAATACCTTGACTGGCATGACGCCATCATGGACCTCGTCTCGGAGCGGGTCAGCACCATCCCGGATTCTAAACGGGTGCGGGTATATGCCGAAACGGGAAGCGGTACATCCTTTGGGAGAAGGGCTTACTCTACCGATACCGGGCTTCACTCTATCCTCGTTGCGGCAGGCGGTCAAAATGTTGCTGAGGGTCATTTTACGATGAATGCCGATGTTGAACACGAATGGGTCATATCACAATCACCAGACGTGATACTCATCTGGGCGCTTGGAAAAGGAGGATATAATTTTGATGATCGAGACGAGATCAAAAACCTTCGCAACGAAATATCGGCACTTCCAGGTTTTTCAAGGATACCTGCAGTCAGGGACGACCGGATCTATGTAGTAACTTCTGCCCTCTCCATGGGGACCGCCTCACCTGTTGCTGTTGCCATGGTGGCGAAATGGTTCTACCCGGATCTCTTCGAAGATATCGATCCGGTCGCCATCCACCATGAATACCTGGAACGCTTCACAAAGACCGGGGAAGAGATCTGGGAGCGGGGGACATTCTACTACCCTGACGGGAGGGTATAATGGACATCATGTCGGCACGGGATGGGTATACTGAAAGGACACATTCGAGAATACTCATCATCGGCCTTTTTGTCGTCCTTCTTATCCTCCTCACGGGGGTGGCAGCGACACTCGGGTCATACCCAATAAGCGTCCTTGACGTCTATGCAACGATCCTCACAGGGCCTGATAGTGCAAGTGAAACGGGCACAATCGTCTGGGATTATCGGCTCCCGAGAATTTTGATGGGCATTCTTGCGGGAGCGGCACTAGGGCTTGCCGGAGCCGTGATGCAGGGGATCTTACGAAACCCGCTTGCAAGTCCCTTTACCCTTGGAATCGCCTCAGCAGCAAGTTTTGGAGCATCGCTTGCGATCATTCTTGGCGCAGGTGTCATCGCAGGGGGCTCCCTCATCGTCGGGAACGCCTTCCTCTTCACGCTGATCGCTGCTGCCCTCGTCTATGGCCTTGCCAGGTACAAGGGGGTCACCCCCGAGACGATGATCATGGCGGGAATTGCGATCATGTACCTCTTCTCGGCACTGACCAGTTTCCTCCAGTACATCGGAAGTTCGGAAGACGTCCATGCGGTCGTCTTCTGGATGTTCGGAAGCCTCGGGCGATCCACATGGGAGACGGTGACGGTTGCTGCAGTTCTTATCGGCTGCACCTTCCCGCTCTTTCTCATCTCCGCACGGAGTCTGAATACCCTCGCTGCCGGTGATGAGGCAGCAAAGAGCCTTGGTGTCCCTGTCGAACGACTCCGGATCGGGGGGATGGCGGGAGCTTCCCTCCTCACCGCCGGTGTCATCTGCTTCACCGGCACAATCGGGTTCATCGGGCTTGTTGCGCCGCATATCACACGAATGGTTCTCGGGGGGGACCACCGGTTCCTTCTGCCGGGAACTGCGGTGGTGGGCGCACTCGTTCTCCTCGGTGCAGACAGCATCGGAAGAACCATCATGGCACCCCAGATTCTGCCGGTTGGAATCATGACAGCCTTCCTTGGCGTTCCATTCTTCATCCTGCTCTTCCTCAGAAGGGGGCGAAACTATTGGTAAACATTAACGTCGATACACTCTGCTTTGCCTACCGTAGCATTCCAATACTGCGGGATCTGACGTTCCAGGTCGATAAAGGCACAATTACTTGTCTTGTCGGGCCAAACGGCTCGGGAAAAACCACCCTCATCCGGTGCATCGATGGGATCCTTCATCCGGAAGGAACCATACTCATCGATGACCAGAATCTCCATTCGATGCACCTGCATGATATCGCAATGACGATCGGCTATGTGCCCCAGAACGGAGCACGGATCTCCGCTGCAACCGTCTTTGACGTAGTCATGATGGGACGGACCCCGCACATGGGGTGGCGGCTTGGAGAAGAGGATCTCGGCCGGATCGAGTATGCGATCAGGCTCCTCGGAATCGAAGATCTCGCCGACCGTGATTTCAACGAGCTCTCTGGTGGCCAGCAACAGAAGGTGCTGATCGCAAGAGCAGTTGCCCAGGACCCAAAAGTTCTCCTCCTCGACGAACCGACAAACAGCCTTGACATCCACCATCAGCTGGAAACACTTGCCATCATCCACGACCTCTCGCGGACAGCAGGTATGACCGTCATCATGGCGGTTCACGATCTGAGCATCGCCGCACGCTATGCCGACCGGTTGATGCTGCTCAAAGACGGCCACATCGTCGGGTTCGGGAGCCCGGAAGAACTCGTCACCCCGGAGCGGATACGCGAGGTCTACGGGGTGAATGCACGGATTATACACGACCCCGAAGCGGGCCTTCTTGTTGCGCCGCTTCATGCAATAGCGGGGGGGAAACCATGAAGATCGCTGCCATTGTGTGGGGATCGGACATCCCCCTCCTTACTGCGGCCGCATACCGTGAAAAGATCCTTCTTGAGATCATCGGTATCCACGATATCGCCCAACCGGAGGCACAGGAGCAGTTCCTCTCTGCACAGCAGAATGCCGACCTGATCCTCCTCCACCCCTCGCATGACGCAGCATGGGACGACCTGATACCACGTCTCCGAACCGACATTCCGATCGTCTCGTTTGGGAATAACCAGGATTTCTGGTCACTCTCTACAGTTCCGATCAAATCTGTCGCCGCTGTCTCGGCCTACATGACGCATGGCGGAGAAGAGAACTACTGCCGGATGCTCCGGTATCTCAGGCATATTGCCGCCGGTGACGATACCGAACCTGAACCACCTGTGCCTATGCCATGGGAAGGGATCTATCATCCCGATGCAAAAGAACCTTTTGCCGACCCGGATGCCTACCATGCCTTCCGTCCACGGCGCCACCCCTTATTGGTAGGAATAGTCTTCTCACGGACATACTGGGCAAACGGGGACCTGGAAGTCGTCGACGCCCTCATCAGGAGGGTCGAATTGTTCGCAGATACCATTCCGATCTTCTGCCTCTCCGGTGGGGATGCCGACCTTGGCGCACGACCGGGACCCGAAGTTGCCCGGGAGTGGTTCTCTGGAAAGGTATCATTCATCATTAACCTTCAGCCGGTCTTCCAAGCATCTAATGCAGAAGGATCACGGGATATCTTCTCCGAACTTGATGTACCCGTAATTCATCCGGTCATCCTGTACCATAAGACACATCAAGAATGGCTCGATTCACCTCTTGGACTGTCAGCTACCGAGATCGGCTGGAGCATCGCTCTGCCTGAGATGCAGGGGATGATCGAGATGCTCGCAGTCGGAACCGAGATCGATTCCGGTGAGGAGACCGGGATGCATGAGCCGATCCCGGACAGGATCGAGCGGATCTGCAAGAGGATTGAAGCATGGATCCGATTGCGGGAGAAACTCCCGGAAGAACGAAAGATCGCATTCATTCTTCATAACAAACCCTGCTCCTCGGTTGAAGCGACCGTCGGCGCCGGTGCACATCTCGATACACTGGAAAGTGTGGCAAGGATTCTCAATACAATGAAAGCAGAGGGCTATTCAGTTAATCCGCCTCAGAATGGCAAAGAATTGATTGATCTGATCATGGAGAAACGTGCGATCAGCGACTTCCGCTGGACATCGGTCGGCTCCATCGTTCGGTGCGGAGGTGCCCTTGCCCTCGTTGATGAGAGCGAGTACCGGGAATGGTTCTCCGAACTCGATCCAACCGTACAGGTAAAAATGGAGGAGTCCTGGGGGCGGCCGCCGGGAGAAGAGATGGATGGTGTCCCCGCCGCCATGGTGCATGACGGAAAAATCGTCGTCACCGGAGTGTCCTATGGAAACGCAGTCGTCTGCGTTCAGCCGAAACGTGGGTGCGCGGGAGCGAGATGCGACGGCGAGGCCTGCAAGATCCTTCATGATCCCGGGATTCCGCCGACCCACCAGTACCTTGCAACCTACCGGTGGCTGGAACGGGTTTTTGGCGCCGATGTCATCATCCACGTCGGGACACATGGAAACCTTGAGTTTCTGCCGGGGAAATCTGCCGCCCCATCGAGCCGTTGTTTCCCGGATATCGCCATCGGCACAATTCCTCATCTTTACATCTATAATGCCGACAACCCCCCGGAGGGGACGATCGCAAAACGGCGTGCCTGTGCAACACTTGTCGACCATATGCAGACGGTGATGCAGGCAAGCGGGCTCTACGGTGCGTTGAAGGATATTGAAAAATTCCTCGACGAGTATGCCCGGGCACGCGAGAGCGATCCTGCCCGTGCACATGCCCTTGAACATATGATCATCGATGCGGTACGCGATGGGGGTATTGCAGAGGAGACCGGTCTTCCTGAAATGGGGGAAGACTTTTCTGCCTTCATAGAGCGGGTACATCGGCATCTTGGAATGATCGCGTCTTCCCGCATCCCGGACGGCATGCATATCTTCGGGGAGCGGCCGGAAGGTGAGGCACGAGTACAGTTCATCCACGCCGCTGCCCGGTTCGACAACGCCCTCTCCAAAGCGATCTTTGCGGATGGTACCCCCCCGGAGAATGTGGGGTTGCTTCGCGAACGGGAGGCCGCAGAACTTGCCTTCGTCAGGGCCATTCTCTCCGGTTCAGGTGCTCTCGATGCGGTCTATGCTGCAGTCGGTCATCCGCCGCTGCCGGGAACAGAGGATGATCTCTTCGCTGTAGCAGATCTGATCCGAACCCTCAATACTGGGATCGAAGAGACCAACGAGATAGGGTCGCTCCTCCACGGCATCTCGGGCGGTTTTATTCCTTCCGGCCCGTCCGGGCTGATCACCCGTGGAAAAACTGACATCCTTCCAACCGGGAGGAACTTTTACTCACTCGATCCCTCGACGGTCCCGACAAAAGCGGCTTGGATGGTCGGCAGAAAGCTGGCCGACGCTCTCTTAAATGCATACCTTGAGGAGCATGGAGACTATCCGAAGACGGTTGCGATGGACTGGATGTCCAGTGACCTGATGTGGACGGACGGAGAGCAGTTTGCTCAGATCCTGACACTTCTCGGCGTCGAACCTGTCTGGAAAGGGGGAAAAGTAACTGGATTTTCTGTTATTCCAATCGAAGACCTTGGCCGTCCTCGTGTCGATGTCACCGTCCGGGCAAGCGGTATCATTCGCGACTGTTTCTTCTCTGCAATCGAACTCCTCGACCGTGCAATAGCGGCTGTATCAGAACTTGATGAACCGGATGACAAAAACCCAATCGGGATGCATACGCAGAAGAGCGGAACATCACGGAGGATCTTCTCAACCCGCCCGGGTACCTACGGGAGCGGCGTCAATCTTGCAGTCTTTGCATCTGCATGGAAAGAGGAGAAGGATCTTGCCGAGATCTTCATCGAATGGAATGGTTTCTCATATGGAGATGGGGATGCCGGAACAGAGAACCATGCGGGGTTCTCCGATCTGCTCTCCCATGTTGACGCAACCTTCAACAAGACCGCAAGCGACGAGTACGACCTGACCGGGTGTTGCTGCTACTTCGGGACTCATGGCGGGATGACAGCTGCCGCACGCCACCTCTCGGGGAAACGTGTGGAGGCATACTATGGTGACACCCGCACACCCTCAAAAGTTGAAGTCAGGACGCTTGCAGCGGAACTGCGCCGTGTCGTCACGACAAAACTCCTTAACCCGGCCTGGATCGAGGGGATGAAACGACACGGGTACAAAGGTGCAGGCGATATCGCAAAACGTGTCGGTACGGTCTATGGATGGGAGGCATCGACCGGCGAGGTCGATGACCGGATTTTTGATGAGATAGCAAAGACGTTCGTCCTCGATCCGGAGAACCGGGCCTTCTTCAAAGAAGCGAATCCATTTGCGCTCGAAGAGATCGGTCGGCGCCTCCTTGAAGCGGAATGCAGGGGGCTCTGGAACCCCGATCCAGAGGTCTCCGAAGGGCTCCGGGATGCGTACCTCGAAACCGAGGGGTGGCTTGAAGATCGCCTTGATGGAGCGGACGGCCAGGTACAGGGCGGTGCGATCACCATCATGACCCTTGAAGAGATCCGTGCTTCAAGAAATATGAAGAGAGAGCAGCAGGAGTAGTACTTTGACAGCAGTAGAGGTATCAGGGTTAACAAAACGTTTCGGCAGCCTCGTTGCGGTCGACCGGATGGATCTTCTGATCGACCGGGAGATCTTCGGCCTCCTCGGACCGAACGGCTCGGGGAAGACGACGACCGTAAAGATGCTGACGACGCTCCTTGCCCCGACGGAGGGGGATGCAACGATCTGTGGGCACTCGGTGACGGGGAACCCGCTCGCGGTCAGGGAGCAGATCAGCTATGTCCCGCAGGATATGGCGGTCGACCAGAAACTCACCGGACGTGAGAACGTTATCTTCTTTGCAAAGATCTACGGCATCTCCCGTCCCCGGGAGACGGCAGATGAGGCGCTCGCCATGATGGACCTTGCGTCCCGTGCAGACGATCCTGTACGGACCTACTCGGGCGGGATGCGGAGAAGGCTTGAGCTGGCGCAGGCGCTTGTCCATGACCCGGAGGTGCTCTTCCTCGACGAACCGACAATCGGGCTTGATGTAGCAGGCAGGAGACGGATCTGGGAGCATATTATTGCTCTGAAGAACCGGGGAATGACGGTCTTTGTCACGACGCACTACATGGATGAGGCGGATCATGCCTGTGACCGGGTCGGGATCATCGATAGAGGCCGGGTGGTAGCGACCGACACCCCGGCGGCGCTGAAGGCGACGGTCTGCCGTGATATCGTCTCGATCCGGACGGACGGGACATTTTTGGGGCAGATCCCGGAAGGTGTCACCTTTCTCGGCGGAACCGATGACGAACTCAGGTTTGAGGTAGATAATGGTGAAGAGGCGGGCCTTGACATCTCCCGCGCGCTGACCAGAGATGGAACGGCAGTCCGATCGGTCTCGATCCGGCAACCGACTCTCGATGACGTTTTCCTCGCCCTGGTCGGAGACCCGGACGAGACGGCGGCATTTGACGTCGGGCAGTTCAGCAGGATGCTTCGGAGGCGGGCATGAGGCGGATGCTCTATTACATGGAACGGGACTTCCGCCGCTGGCTCCGGGGCAGGGTCAATGTCATCTCGACGCTCGTTCTGCCTGCGGCATGGCTCATCTTCGTCGGCCTCGCTCTTCCGATCCGGTTCACCGATAACTACCTTGACTTCATCGCCCCCGGCATACTGGTCCTGACGATGCTTGGTGCATCTCTCCAGGGTGGAGCACTCCTGATGTTCGATAAGATCCTTGGGTACCTCCAGAAGTTCCTTGCGATGCCCGCACCACGGGAGAGCATCCTCTTTGGAAAGATCCTCTTCATCACTCTCCGGGGCCTGATCCAGGCGACGGTCATTCTGGCAATTGCCATCCTGCTTGGAGCGCACTTCCTTGATCCGTCCCTCCTCTTCCAGATCTATCTCGTCCTCTTCATCTTCGGCCTCCTCCTGTCCTCGCTGATGACGACGGTCGCCCTCAAACTTGAGGACCATGACTCTTACTCGGCACTAAACTCGATGATCTCGATGCCGCTCTTCTTCACGAGCAGTGCGCTGATGCCCTACGACCAGATGCCGGGCTGGCTTGCGACCCTTGCCCGATTAAACCCCGTCTCCTATGCGATCGATGCGATCAGGGATCTCCAGGCAGGAATATTCCCGGCAGTCACTCTCCTTGGACTTCTCGTCGGTGCGGTTCTGATACTCCTGGTGAGTGTCACTGTCTTCCGGAGGGCGACGATCTGACCCTGAAGGACACCTCCGTCTTGAACATCTACGGGGTCCTGTCATGGGGGTTCATGGTTCGATCAGGAACCTTGTCTTGCGGGTGATCTACTTGGAGAGAGAGCTGGATCGAGAGCCCGGTGGACGATGCCACCGCCGTCTGCATGGTGACCACAGAGAATACAAAGCGTTATGGAGAAAACAGAGGGAGGAACTGAAGGTATGAACAGAAAATCGCCATCCCGCAGGCATGCGGGGCTGTACCGGCGGAGCGATGGAAAAAGATATGTGCCACCTCGCGGCGGAGACTACAGTAGCGTTCCTGTCCAAAACGCCGCACTTCTTCTGGTCGCTCTCCTCCTCGTCGCGTGCAGCGGGTGCATCGCCCTCGAGAAGGACGACGATCCCGGTACCGTCGAACCGCCGTGGTCGGGTGCAGCTCAGCCGCCTCCGGGCGAGACGGCCCCTGCTCCTTCCGCGACAGGGAATCGGAACACGGTGGTTCCGGTCGATCCGGTGCCGGTGCAGCCCGGCGAGCACCTGCCGGACCCGAACCCATGCAACGTCACGCCCGTGCCCCTGACACGGATGGATGGCGCAAAGCCGGTCGCCGAAAAGACGAAGGTCTTCGAGGAACAGTATACCCTCTACCATTCCGCAAGGGGGCTGCAGGTGGACGTCGTCGACGTGCCGTTCATCATCACCTTCTCCGCGACACCGCGGCACCGCGAACCGGGCGCGTACTCCCGGCTCGTCGTCACCGTCCGCGACGCAGAGACCCTCCGGCTCATCGCCGATGAGGGCTACAACGGCATATACGGGAGCGCCCGGGAGAAGTCGATCACGCTCTACCGGGCGGGACGCTATATCGTGACCCTGGACGGGCGGTTCGTCGATGTGAAGGTGACGATGGGCACCGAGAAGGTGAACGTCCCCGGATAGGCCGGGCCAGGGGTTTCCCCTTCGATTCGGCGTGTCCCCTGTCCTGGCCCCCACATTTTCCGGGATCCTGTCCCTCACGATGCGTAGCGAAGGAGCCGGCACCGCCGGTCCTGCGCTTCATGGCACACAGTATCATCTGTTGCACTCCGGGGTGATCGCAACGGAGATCTGTAAGAGGGAGTATTGCTGGCTCGACTGGTTTTAAAGACTCTGGTGGGTGCATGCAGCGCCCCCTTCGAGTGACCTAGGGCATGCCGGTCGGGCGGTTTGCTACTAAGATCTTATTTTATAATATTTGGTGCTACTACTCGAAAGATATATGTTACCTGCTGTTCTATCCCCAACCGGCGGGCGGTGGCAAAATCTCCAGTTCGACCCGGGCTGCGGAAGGGCCATGGCCACCTCGCCGGGCTCCCGGAGCTCATCGTCGCCGCCTGCCGAACTGCCCTGCACGGCTGGCGGGGCAGAGGTGACTGAACATGAAGAGATGTATTCAATCCGAGAAAGGCGAGATCCTCCTCGACACCGACCGCGACGCCTGGCTCTACCTCGCGCCGCGGGGCGGTGACGCAGGCGGGGCATTCGGGCGCGGAAGGGATCTCTACCTGCACGAAGAGGAGGGGCTGCCGGACATCTACTACATCCATACCTGGTCGATGGTGCCCGGCGAAGACGAGCAGCTTCAGCCCATCTCCATCGTCTCCGCCGAGGAGTTTCTGGAGTCGCGGGGGCTCGTGCTTGCCGCATACCCGGAGCAGCGGGGGAGCGAGGTACTGCGGTCATACGGCTACGGCATCGCGGAAGAGTTCTGAGACCACATGGTTCCGGGCGGGGGCAGGGCCGCCCTCGTCCGCTATTGGTTATTACGAAATAGAAACTATTTAACATCAATTGCATCATATTCTCTCATATGTCATACTCGGCGCGAAGGAGTGTCCTTCCGTTCACCGCTATTGTCGGTCAGGAGATAATGAAACGTGCGCTCATTCTCAATGCCGTTAATCCGGGGATCGGCGGCGTGCTCATCCGTGGCGAGAAAGGAACCGCAAAATCTACAGCAGTCAGGGCGCTTGCCGACGTGCTCCCCGAGATCGATGTGATCCGGGACTGTCCGTACAGTTGCGATCCCACAGGCAACGGTGGCCTGTGTACTGCCTGTACCGAAAGGGAGGCCTTGGGCGATGACCTGGAAGTGGAACGGCGCCGTGTCCGCGTCATTGATCTCCCGCTCGGGGTGACCGAAGACCGGGTGGTGGGCACCGTCGACGTGGAGCGAGCGATCCGGGAGGGGAAGGTAACCATCGATCCGGGCATCCTCGCGGCGGTTAATCGCGGCATCCTCTACATCGACGAGGTCAACCTGCTCGACGACCATGTTGCCGACGTGCTCCTGGATGCCGCCGCGATGGGCGTCAACGTGGTGGAACGGGAAGGTATATCGTTCTCCCACCCTGCCCGGTTCATCCTGGTCGGCACCATGAACCCGGAGGAGGGAGAACTGCGGCCGCAACTGCTCGACCGGTTCGGGCTACAGGTGGCCGTGGAGGGGATCGAGGAGGTCGCCGAGCGGGTGGCGATTATCAGGGCCGCCGAGGCGTTCGCGTGCGACCCCGACGGGTGTCGGGGGGCATACCAGGCGGCACAGGAGGAACTGCGCAAAAAGATTACCGATGCACGTGCGCTGCTCCCGGCAGTCACGACCGACGACACGCTTTTGAATGCTGTGGCGGAAGCATGCATCCGGCTAGGAGTCAGGACCCACCGTGCCGATATCGCCGTCGTCCGCACGGCGAAGACGATCGCCGCTCTTGACGGACGAACCGCGGTTACCCGCGACGATGTCCGGGAAGCCATGGAGCTTGCGCTCCCGCACCGGATGCGTCGAAAACCGTTTGAAGAGCCCAGGATTGATCCCGAAGATATCGACAAAGCACTGGATGACGCCGGGAGGAGGCATGACGACTCTCCCCGGGACGGTGGGGAGCAGGGCGGTGACGAGCACCCCGGCGGGCGTGGTGGGGAACCCCCCCCTTCCCAAGGAGACGGTATGCACGAAACCGTTTTCCAGGTTGGAAACCCGGTCGATGTCGGAAAGATGAGCCTGCCGAAACGACGGGATACCCTTGAACGGCTGAGACCATCCGGCAGGCGACTCGAGACGTTCTCAGCGGATAGCGTGGGGAGATATGTTTCTGCACGGTTTCCCACCGGAACTGCTGATGTCGCACTCGACGCCACGCTCCGGGCCGCCGCTCCGCACCAGTCGGTGCGCGACCGAAAGGGCATGGCGGTCGCCGTTCGCGAAGAAGACGTCCGCGAGCGGGTCCGGGTGGGAAAGGTCTCAGTTGCGTGCGTCTTCGTGGTCGACGCCAGCGGTTCGATGGGAGCCGCAAAGAGAATGGAGTCGGCCAAGGGCGCGGTCCTCTCGATGCTGCTGGACTCCTACCGGCATCGCGACCGCATCGGTCTTGTGGCGTTCCGGGGGAGCGGCGCCGAAACCCTCCTCCCACTCTGCTCAAGTGTCGATCTCGCGCAGAAGCAACTGGAAGATCTCCCCACCGGCGGGAAGACGCCGCTTTGCGCCGGGCTGATGAAAGGCATGGAGGTTCTCCTGCAGGAGCGGCGGAAGAACGGCGAGGTGATCCCGATGATGGTCGTCATCTCCGATGGTCGGGCAAACGTTCCTGTGTCGGGAGACGTGCGCAATGAGGTTCTCGGTGTAGCAGAGGAGATTCGATCGCACGGCATCCGGATGGTGGTCATCGATACAGAGGAGGCGGGGAACTCTTTTCTGGAGTTCCGGCTGGGCTACTGCAGAGTCGTCGCGGAACATGCCGGCGGCGGGTACTACCCGATCGCCGATCTCTCTGCTGGCCTCCTGCAGAAGATCACGGCGGCCGAACGGGATGCGGCGGTGTACCCTGCCTGAGTGGGCGCCAACCCTTTTCGCCGGCAGTACGGCGGGAATTTCCCGACCCGGTGTTCCGCCTGCTGGACGATTCGTCAGGGTTTAGGCCGTTTCAAAACGTGGATCCGTTTCAGTACCCGCACTGCTAAACTGTGATCGTACCCGTTGGTTGGGGTAACACAGGGGTTCTTTCACCAGCCTCATCGATGCCCGGACGCCTTCCCGACGATGACAATAAACCGTTCAAACCGGAACGCGCTTCCCGGACGCCCGGTTCGCTCCGTATGTCTCGGGTTGCCGTTGAGGTAAACTCCCGTTGTCGTGGCTGGTCGCATGTCGCTGTGAACATTCGTTCCATCCCGACGGGGTCGCCGATGCCGGGACCTGCCGGGTTGATCAGAGTCACCACCGGGGGTTCTCCTCCCTCAGTCTCACATCTCTCTTGCCCCTTCATATCCTCAAGCACTCCTGACTGGGCATCTCGGTACAATCATGTAATTATATGTCGAACGAATAGTACCTGCATCCATACCACGCCATACATACAGACGAACGCCAGAATAACGGTGAGAAGTGCATGCGTTCGAGGGATATATCTGCCGTACTGGGTGGCTGCGACATGGACAATGAACGTCCATACAAAGCCGACGGTGCCTATTAACCAGAAGACCATCCAGAATACTGCTATCGTGGGCTCTGTAGCGAGATTTGGGAAAGAGAGGTAGCCAGAGCCCATCATCAGACGAGACACTTCATGCATGATCTGTCGTCCGGCGAGAACGCTGAAGATTGCCTGAATAAGACTGATCATATATCCCACAAGGATACCATACGCTGTGTACGCGAAAAGCCGGGAGAAAGACCCTTTTCCGCGAAGCGGGGCTGATATCACGAAGATAATGGCGGTAAAGGCAATCCAGTAAAAGGCAGGGCCGAGCGTGATTTGTAGAATTGACCAGAGAATATATTCTTTTGTAGGATAAATTCCCGCTCCTCCGAGCAGCTGCTCTATTCCAGCCAAGATTACCTGGAAATACCATGCCATCTGGATCAAACAGATGCCCAGTATGAGGAGCAGCGGCGGCAGGAGGCGCGGATGCTCCGACCTGCCTTCGAAGAATTGAAACGGGTGGAAAAGCAGTTTGAGGAGATTTTTGAAGAGGTGTCCTGGTATTTCATCGATCGACACGTTAGCACTCCTTTACATAGACTCCAATAATTTCGACGTAGCCATCCCCATTGAAATCTTCGTTAAATTTAGATGCGACACACGTGTTCTCGGTAGTGGTCACTGCTCGTCCTCTCACCCTGACCTTCACTCGATGCGATCCACCCTCGATATCGTAGACAGAAGTAGAGCGATAGATTGTTTCGTGGTCCCTCAGGTTCAATCCAGCGTCCAGACGGCCATCACCAGCACCGAAAATGCCAGTCCGAGGATCATAAGCACCAGCCCGACCCGTGCCCAGAACCGATTGTAATACCATGTTCCCCGCAGTTCCGGGTCACGGGGGTGCATCCGCCAGTCGATGTAATCCCGCATGAACGGACGGCCGCACTCCGGACAGATGGAACGAAACTCCCTACTCCTGCGCCCGCAATGCGGACATGTGAAATCCTGCACTGACCCGTCATGAGTCCCGGACTCCTGCTCCGCAGTTCCCTTCAGGAGAATGATGACCATAATGCACTTCGTGGGATTCCCGTTCTATTGAGCCGGTTCGCCGTTGCCTGCCCGCGGAAGTACTGTTCGAGCAGCATCGCCGTTGTCGTTTTTCCGGTACCGGGGACCGCTGCAATCACGTAGATACGGCTCATGAAGATCCACCGATCACATAACACGATAGTGAAGGATATTAGTATGTGATCATATCAATAATCGGATAAAAGCATGTCGATCCGGATGTCTCCCGCAGTCTTGGGGCAATTCGGTTTTATCGGTTCGATGGCGGCAGTTATATCGAATCTTCCCTGCCTGCCGTACCAAAGGGGCTCGGCGGCCCTCTGCACGCATTGCTCCATGGCATCAGCAATCCCGGTCCGCCGGTGCAGATATTCGCGGTAGAGATGTACTGAGGAAAAAGGGTGCGGGGTTCAACGGTGTGCGAAGTACGTCACCATACCGTCTCTCGTCGCCGCATCGATCCAGGCGAACCCCTCCCGTTCGAACCGGACCACGTTGCTCGCCTCCCCGGCGACCAGCGACTCGCAGGCCCCGGAGCGGTCGCTGTCCAGGTACACCCGCATCGTCGCCGGCTGGTCGCACTCGGCCGTGAACATTCGCTCCGCCCCGACGGGATCGCCGATGTCCGGATCTTCCGGCTCGACCAGGGTCACCACCGGCGGATTGCCTCCTCCTCCCATTTATTTCACCTCCCTGTAACCTCACAAATTGCATGTTGCAGCAGAACCTTCCTTTCTCACCCCTTTGTCCCCGTTGGAGTGGGTGTGAGGGCTTTCCAGATGTGGATCGTCCACCCGTGGATCTTCTGCCCATCCAGGGCCTGGTTTTCCGGTGTCAGATTGTAGACCCACATATTGACTTCTGTCTCGCCTGGACCAACATCCATAGTAAATCCCGCGATCTGCATTTTTGGATCCTTTTCCAACCGCATTAACTCAGCCCGTGTAGTCTCCATCTTCCTGATATACTCGATATCCGGAACCGATGTAACTGTCCAGTTTCCTACACGTTTTTCCTGAAGTCGGTTCAGTTGTTTATCGCTCATCCCAACAACATATAGAACAATGGTTCTGTTCGTCTCGTCAATCACCCCTCTCGTCACAGCAAAACCTTTCTCGCGTCTAACGTCATCCAATTCCTCTTGAATTTCCAGAGGCAGTTCACGTTCCATTTCTACCACCTTTTCCGTTTCTTTTTGTTGCATTATGGGTTGTATCCAGTACAGAATACCACAGGTGACTGTAATCGCAATCATCAACAGGGCAATAATGACGTTTTTTTTAGAACCAACCGGATCATTGTCATGTTCTTCCCCTCCTAACACACCAGTCATATTTATCTGACATTCCCCTCGTGATCGATCAGAAATGTCGCCACAGGTCTTCCATCGTACTGGCCACAATTCGGTATATCAATCACTTCCTTGATCTCCACCCTCGTCTCCTGCCATTCGGATCCATACGGCATCTGCCAGTCCCCGGGCGTGATATTCAGGTTATCGTACTGGAAGAACCTCCAATTGGAGAACATATCCATCTCGCCGCCCAGGTACTGGGCGCAAACCGCATGCCCGAATGAAGGAACTAGGCTGCTGTTCATTACCGCTACAATGTAAATGTCTAAATTGAAGACCAGTTCCACATAACAGTGCTCGGAGCAGCCGATCTTTTCCATCCAGTAACAGCCTGCCAGCACGTTGGTATAAGGTGTGCTTTTTCCTGCTCTAGCATACCGCATCACCGCATTTTCCAGGCATACGGCATTGCTCCAGAACCCCGAGCCCCCCGCGCAGCCTGAGGAACCGCAACGATAGTGCCTGATGAAGAAGTCCAGATACGGCCCCGACAGCACGTGGCAGTCCGCATACTGGTAGACGTTCCAGTTCCAGTAGTTCTCCCCGGTCCCGTTCTCGTTCGCCGCGACCACCCGGACCATGTGCTGCCCCAGCGGCGCACTCTCGAAGGTATAGGACACCTCCTGGACGCCCGGATCGCTCTGGTAAACAGGATCAGGATCGTCGTCCAGGTAAACCGTCAGCGTCGCCTGCTGGTCGCACTCGGCCGTGAACATTCGCTCCGCCCCGACGGGATCGCCGATGTCCGGATCTTCCGGCTCGACCAGGGTCACCACCGGCGGGTTGACTCCTCCTCCCATTCACGCCGCCTCCAGGAACCCTTCGCGGATCAGGTACTGCGGCAGGACCCAGCCGTTGCAGAAGACGACGTTTTTCTCCCGCCAGATCATCTCCCTCTCTGGATGAGGCCGGTAGGTCCAGAACCGGTTGTTGTAACTGGAATAGGCGCCTCCATCGGAGGCGATCGGCTCGCCCACGGCCTGCTCGTGGATGGCTGAGAGTATACTGCCGAAGTTATCCTTCAAGGGCAAATTTTTGGGATGTTTCTCGAGATCGCAGTAGACGGAGGGCTGGTAGCAGATGATCGACGACCGTTCCGGCCGGTCGCGGAATTTGAGACGCTCGTTCAGGCACATGCCGATGATCGCGACGTCGTACGTTCCCGTCCGGAACTCCTGCAGAAAAGATGCGTAATCGAACCGGTACCATGTCAGGTTCGGGAAGATCTCCCGGTACTCCCCGGGAAACGCCCCCACGGCGATGACGGCCCGGTCACTCTTCGGCAGCGTCATCCGCGGCTCGACGGTGTCGCAGACAAACCCCTCCGGATGATGGAGGACCCGCCCGGTATCGACGCAGGGTCCGTCGAGCGGCGAAGGAATTTTGGTGACGATCGTCTGTACGGTCCTGTCGTGGACGGTGTCCCACAGTTCGGTCGGATCGAAGTTCGTGTCGGAGGGATACTCCTTCCAGTAGCCCAGCGTCTTGGTGAAGACAAAACTCTTCCAGTCCGCACGCGCTTCGAACGGGACAACCTCGTTGAAGGCATCGAAGGGGATGAGGTAAGGGGCTCCGAACGGCGTGTACGGGTACGTGACCTCCATGATGAGGACGTCGTACCCCCGGGGTGCCCATCGCTCGAAGGCCTCCCTGCTCTTCGTCGCTTCGAGCGGCACGGTGTAGTGGCAGCAGCCGGCCGAGAGGTAGGTGTGCACGTCGGACTGGCCCTTGTTCTGCTGCAGGCAGGCAACCCGTAGGTCCTGCCCGAGGAAGTGGCGCTCAAGCAACAGCGCCGTGGTCGTCTTTCCGGCGCCGGGGAGAGACGCCAACACATAGATTTTGCTCATGAACGATCTCCGGCAATTCTTACGTTTGTGTAGATTAATAATACAGGATCACACTATAATGCAAGATAAGCATATCGATCCACGGATATTGCGTAAGGGGCCCGGTTATTCCGGTTCCTTCGGAAAAAACAGGCAGCATTGGTGAATCGTAACGGACTGGGTGCCGTGCTGCAGACTCTGCGATCCTGTACGCGCAATGTTCTTTCCGATGAGCATTACAAAACGGGTTGTCCTAGCGATAGATCGCCGGCCTCATCATGCGCGGCCGTAGCAGAAAAAAAGATGTGAACCGTTACCGGTGCGCGAAATACGCGCTCACCCGGCCGCCCTCGACCGAGTCGACCCGGGCAAACCCGATCCGCTCGAACTGGACGACGCTATCGGCCTCGCCGGCGACCGACGGTTCGCAGAACCCCTCGAGGCTCCCGTCCTGCCGGAGAAGCGTGCACGGGAGTTTTGCATCCGCCGGCAGCCACTGGATGATCGGCGCCTTCTCGCGCCGGGCGTCCTCGAGCGCGTCGCCTGCGTAGGATATCCGCGGTATCTCTCCGTCCCACGCGATAGCGACGTTGTAGAGGTCTTTCAACCGGACCATGCTCTTCCCCTCGATATCCGCCCGCGGGAGGAGGATCCTCCCTTCGGCGACGAGCGTCCTGACCCCGCGGGCGGGATCGCCCGGGTGGAGCGCCGCGTGGGCCTCGCGGTAAGGGGCGCCCTCCACCGTGACCTCGACCGGGCCGGGGACGAAGAAGTAGCGGTTCGCCTTCGGGTCGACGAGCTCCTTGTTCCGGGAGTAGAGGTTCTCCCACGAGAACGATATGTCGGTCTCCCCGATCCCGATATCGACCATGGCGTTCCGGACGGCCTCCGGCTCGATGCCGCGACGCGCGATCGCCCGCATCGTCCCGAGGTGGATGTCGTCCCAGCCCGTGTAGAGGCCGCTCTTGATCCCTTCGCGCATCCCCGACGTCGAGAGAACGACGCCCGATATCCCCATACGGCCGTAGTGGCGGTAGACCGGCGGCTTCCAGCCGAAGTAGTCGAAGATGTACCGCTGGCGTCTCGTGTTCGCGATATGGTCCTTGCCGCGGATGACGTGAGTGATCCCGAGCAGGTGGTCGTCCACCGCGACCGAGAAGTTCATCAGCGGAAAGACCGTGGCGTCCACCCGCGGGTGGAGCGGCGCGTTCACGATCCGCATCGCGGAGTAGTCCCGCATCGCCGGGTCGGGGTGGGTGAGATCCGTCTTCACCCGGACGGTCGCGTCGCCCTCGTAGAACTCCTGATCAAGCATCTGCTGCCAGAGTTCCAGGTTCTCCTCCACCGTCCGCTCCCGGCAGGGGCAGGCCTTCCCCTTGAGTTTGAGTTCGCGGAAGCGTTCGGAGTCGCAGACGCAGACGTAGGCGCCGCCGAGTTCGATCAGTCTCCTGCACCAATCGTAGTAGATATCGAGGCGGTCGCTCTGGTAGACGATATCGGTGATCCCGAGCCCCAGCCACGCGATATCTTCCCGGACCATCTCGTATGCCTCGGGATCGACCCTCCGCGGGTCGGTATCCTCGATGCGGAGGACGTATCGGCCGCCGTAGCGCTTGACGTAGTAGTCGTTCAAGATGGAGGCGCGGGCATGCCCGAGGTGCAGCGGGCCGCTCGGATTCGGCGCAAACCGCATCACCACGCCGTTCTCCGCCCCCTCGAGAGCAGGGAGTTCCCGGACGTGTTCGTGCGTCTCGGTGAGTTCCGCGAGAAGTTCGGGCGCGAGTGCTTCGAGCCGGCTCTTCCTCTCCGCCGCGCTCATCTGCGCCACCTCTGCGACCGCCTTCCCTGCAAGAGGGCCGAGTTCCCGCGCACGGCTCCGGAACTCGGGGTGCTTGCCGAGCACCGTGCCGATGACCGTCCCGCTCTTCGGGGCGCTGTCGTGCTTCACCGCGTTCTGCAGAGCGTAGATAAAGAGCAGGTGCTCGATATCGCCGTCCATGGTATCAGTTGCCTCGAGCAATGAAGAAATCGGCGATCTCCTCAAGAAGCCGCCTCTCCTCCGTGTCCGGGAGAATCGAGAGCGCCTGTTTCGCGACGGCTGCCCGTTCGACGGCGACCGCCCTGACCTGGTCGATGACCCCGGCCTCCCGGAGCCGGGCGATCAGGTCGTCGATCTCGGCAGTGGAGAGTTCTCTCCGGTACGGAACGAGATCGATCCCCTTCTCCCGCGCCCGGATAGCAATCAGGGTCTGTTTCCCTTCCCGGATATCCGACGCCCGGTCCTTGCCGCTCGCTTCACTGCTCGCAAGGAGATCGATGAGGTCGTCCTGTATCTGGAAGGCGATCCCGCTGTTCACCCCGTACTGATAGAGGGCGTCGGCCTGGACGGGATTTGCTCCGGCAAGGATTCCACCGATGGCGGCGGATGCCCCGTAGAGGACACCGGTCTTCTTGCTGACCATCTCCAGGTACTCCACCTCCTGGACGTCGCTCCTCTTCTCGAAGGCCATGTCCATGCTCTGCCCGTCGCAGATGTCGGTGCACGTCCGGGCAAGCATCTTCACCGCCCGGATCTTGGCGGCGTCCGCGGCTTCCGAGAAGCAGATGAACTCGAACGCCTTTGCATACAGCACGTCCCCGGCAAGAATCGCCGTCGGTTCGTCCCAGACCGTATGCACCGTCGGCACGCCGCGCCGGGCGGCGTCGCCGTCCATGATGTCATCGTGGATGAGGGTGAAGTTGTGGGTCAGTTCGAGCGAAAGGGCCGCCGGGAGCAGGTCGTCGGAGCTCCCCTTCCTCACCGCATCCGCAGCGAGAATGACGACCGCCGGGCGGAGGCGTTTGCCCCCCGCAAGCAGCAGGTGGGCGCTCGCCCGGAAGAGGTCGCCGTGGACATCTCCGAAGTAACGGTGGAGCGCCTTGTCGATCCGCTCAGCATTCTTCTCCAGGTAGTCTTCAAGCGTCGTCATGCATTGTCTCCTACTTTATCAACAGTCTGCTCCCGTTCCGGAGGATATGGAGGTCGTTGCCGAGCGTATACCCGAGCTCCTCCGCGAACCTCGCGTAGCCGCCGGTCATCCCGATGTCGCCGTGAGACGGGACGATATGCTGGGGATTTAAGAGATGCAGGAACTCGTAGTGGTCCTCTTTGTAAGCGTGACCCGAGACGTGCAGTTCATCGAAGATCCGCACGCCCGCCATCTTGGCACGGGCCTCGACCAGGTAACGCTGGCCGTAGTTCATTGGGTTCGGGATCACCTTTGCGGAGAAGAGGATCTTGTCGCCCTTCTCCATCTTGTAGGGGGTGTCCCCCATCACGATCCTTGTCAGGATGGCGCCTGTCTCTCCCTGGTGGCCGGTGACGATCGGGAGGAACTTATCCTTCCCGGTCTTCATGATCCGGCGCAGCGTCCTATCAACGGTCCGGCGGTTGCCGAACATGGAGAGGGACTCGGGGAACGCGACCAGTTTCAACTGTTCGGCCGCCGAGCTGTAGCGCTCCATCGACCGCCCGAGCAGGACCGGTTTTCTGCCGATCTCGTGGGCACATTCGGCGATGGCCTTGACACGGGATATATGCGACGAGAACGTCGAGACGAAGAGAGCGCCTTTGTCGTCCTCGTAACTCGTGATGGTATCCCGTACGAGGTCCCGCGCGATCCTCTCGCTCGGGCACCGGCCGTTATCGGCGATGTTGACGCTCTCCGTGATGAGGGCAATGACACCCTCCTTCCCGATCTGCCGCAGCCTGGCGAAGTCAGGGGGCGCCCCGAGCACCGGCGTCCGGTCGAGTTTGAAGTCGTTTGCATAGACGACCGCGCCTCTTGGCGTGTGCAGGACCGGGAAGACCGTATCGATGATCGAGTGCTGGGCCTGCACGAACTCGAGCGTCAGGTGCGGGGAGATGGTATAGCGCTGCCCGGCTTTCAGGGCGAAGAGCTTGTTGTTCACTCCGAACTTCTGTTCGCCTGCAATTTGCTGTCGGATCAGTTCCGAGGTGTAAGGCGTGCTGATGATCGGGGCGTTGTAGCGGTGCGCCAGTTTCGGTATAGCACCGATATGGTCAAGGTGTCCGTGCGAACAGACGATAGCCTTGACGCTCCCCTCGGTCGCATTCATGATGGTGTCATCAGGAATGGCCTTCATCTCGATCAGGTCCAGGGAATGCATATTCTCGATATCAGCATCCTCGTGGATCATCACCTGGTCGAGCCTAAGACCCATATCAAAGATGACAATCTCTTTTCCGCAGCGGACGGCAGTCATATTTCTGCCGACTTCGTTATATCCGCCCACTGCTATGATCTCAATATCCATGTAGTCTCCTTGTAGAGTTTTTCCGTTGTTAGTCGCTGTTTTCAATCATTTGCCGGGTCAGGCCGGTTATATACGTCCTGGCGTGCCGGAGATCCGCTACAGACCGGGATCCCGTCAGGAACATCGCCACGCGGAGTTCGCGGTGCATCGCTTCGACGGCCAGAGAGAGCGCGTTCTCGCTCTCCATGGCTGGTTTCAAGAGGGGGAGCGCCATGCCCCCGAGGTCTGCCCCGAGAGCGATGGCCTTAGCGATGTCGACACCTGTTCGTAGTCCGCCCGTCGCGATGATCGGGCCTTCTATCGTCCGCACCTCGTGGAGGCTCACCACCGTCGGTATGCCCCACGAGAGGAATGCCTCCCCGAGATCGGCGAGTTCGGAGCCGCTCGCCCGCAGGCGTTCAATCTTCGCCCACGACGTGCCTCCGTAGCCGCCGATATCGATGGCGCTTGCTCCGGCACCCCGGATAATCCTTGCGGTTCCGGCCGATATGCCGGAACCTGTCTCCTTCACGATGACGGGGTAGGAGAACTCTTTGCAGAGGTTGCGCAGCACTTCGATGCATCCCTCTGCGTTGTGATCGCCCTCCGGCTGAATCGCTTCCTGAAGCGAATTGATGTGGATGGCGATCGCCTGTGCATCGATCATCTCGACAGCCCGCTCCGCCCACTCGATGCCGTGGTCGCGGAGCTGGATGATTCCAAGGTTCGCGCAGAGGAACGCGTGTGGCGCTTCCTCCCGCACGACAGTGAAACTCTCCTCCAGTTCGGGCTTCTCCAGTGCCGCTCGCTGAGAACCGACACCCATGCCGAGGTTATACCGTTCGGCGGCACGTGCCAGCCGTCGGTTCACCTCGAGGGTGTCCGGATGTCCTCCGGTCATCGCTGCAATGAAGAGGGGGGAACCGAGTGCTCTATCGAGGAACCGCGTCTTCGTCTCGATCGCGTCCATGTCGCACTCGGGAAGAGCGTTATGCACCAGGCGCACGTCCCCAAAGCCGGCGTCGCCGGCCTCGACGGGCTGCTCGCAGCATATCTGCAGGTGATCCCGTTTTCTTGAAGACGTCGCGGTCTCTTTCTTCATGGTTTACTCCTTTGCGGTTATCATTGTTCCGCCATGCTCGATACCGTCCAGGAACCGGCCGATCTTCGAGACATGGAAGATGTGTGAATCGATGCCGGCATCGGCCAATGCCAGGAGTTCCGCAAGTTTGCCTCGCATGCCCCCGGTCACGTCGGTGTTTCCCGACCCGCCGACATCGAGCGACTCCACCGTGCTGCGGTCGATACGCGGGACGACCGAGCCGTTCGCGAGGACGCCGGGAACATCCGTTGCAAGGCCCACCCGCCTGCTTTTGAGAGCGGCGGCAAGATGGGTCACGAGCTGGTCGCCCGAGACGATGCAGGAGCCCCGGAGACGGTCCATCACCACGTCGCCGTGCAGCACGGGCACAATGCCGTGTTCCGACATTTCGGCGATGTGGCGGGTCTCGAACGAGACCAGACGTCCGTTTTCGGCGAGGCCGAGGTCGAGGGGGTGGATGCCGATTGCCTCGACCCCCGCGTCCCGCAGAGCGTCGACGACCGCCGTGTTCAGGCTTGAGACGGCGGTATGTGTCTCGTAGACGCCGGGGACGTTCTCTCCGGTCAGGCCGTCGTTGATCCGGTAGCGACGGGCCTCGGGATGCCCGCACGACCCCGCGCCGTGGACGAGCACGAGAGCGGTCTCTCTCTGTGCGGCAAGTTCTACCGCGATCTCGCGGAGGCGGGCGTGATCGATGGCACAATCCCCCGACTTGTCGGTGATCACGCTCCCCCCCAGTTTCAGTACCACTCTCTCAGTCATGCTTCTCTTTTCTCGCGCCGTCCGTATCTATCGACGTGATGATTGCTCTTCCTTCGCAGGCCTCGATGGCCCCGGCAACCCGGCTCTTCGCACGCCTCGGACAGAGGGCGACGATGCACCCGCCGCCTCCGGCCCCCGTGATCTTTGCGCCGTATGCGCCGCTTGCCCGCGCCGCAAGCACGAGTTTGCTGCTCACCGGGTGCCCCACGCCGAGCGCTTCCAGGAGGGCGTGGTTCATGTCCATATACTGCCCGAGTTCCTTCGGGTTGCTGATGTTATGGAGGGCTGCAAGCGTCAGCGCCCCGATCGCGTCCAGGATCGGGTTCGCGACCTCGGGGTGTTTTCGCTGGAGTGTCCCGACCAGTTCCACCATCTTCGCGGTACTGTGCGGCACCAGGGTGTTCCCCACGACGACCTGCAGGTTCTCGGGCGGCAGTCTCCGCTTGGAGTTCCCCGTGATCAGCACCATGCCGCCGTTTGCACAGACGTAGGTGTCGGTGGGGCTTGCCCGCCCTTTCTGAACTTTCTTCTCGATGGCAAACGCGGTCTCTGCGATGTAATCCCGGGTGTGCCCGAGATTGAACTCGTCATTGATCGCAGAGAGCGTCGCCACCGTCACCGCGGCCGACGACCCGAGCCCCGACGAACTCTGGAGCTGGGAGTGGACGTAGACACTGCCCCGGGCACCCATCATCCTGAAACACTCGTCGATGTAGGGCGACTTCGGGCGGGTCGGGTTGCGCGACTTCCTCACTGTGACGAAGACGCGTGGCTTGATTGCCATCGCGACCCCCGGCTTTCCATAGACCACTGCATGCTCGCCGAACAGGAATACCTTGCCCGGCGCGCTCCACGTTGCCAATCAGACCACCGCTATTGCTGCATACCCCACTACCTGATTGTAATCTTCCGTCACATCGCCGCTGGTCGTATACCGTAAGAGCTCTGCCCTCTCTGCACCGAGCGACCGGCATGTGATGCACATGGTCGCGATCGGGCCGTAGCCGCAGACCGTAGCGCGTGTCTCCTGGAGCCGCCGGTAAAACTCGGGTATGTCCAGGGTTTTGAGCGCGTCGATCGCGTGCAGGTCCTGCCGCCGGGCCACCTCGTCCGGGACGTAATGGGAGAAGTCGCTCGAGGCGACGATCCGCACGTCCCGTTTCGTGTGCTCGATTGCCTGGAGCAGGTGCTCCGCAAGGCTTTCCGCCGCCTCGTAGGTCTGTTCTCCCATGAGAACGGGTGCGGCCCTTGCTCTCGGGAACCGGTATTTTATGATCGGCATCTGTACCTCGATCGAGTGTTCGCTCTGGTGCGATGCCTCGTCTATCTCGATATCCATCGCGTCGACAAACTCCGTATCGACATCGACGATCCCGAGCGGCGTCTCCCACGGTACGGCAGAAGCACAGGTCATGTATCCCCGATGACTCGGGCCGATGACCAGAAACGTGCCGTCAAAATCAGGTGGTATGGTAGAGAATGCACAGGCTCCTGTCTCTCCCGAGTAGACGTATCCTGCGTGGGGAGAGACGATTCCCCGGGATATTATCCCCGGGGCCCTTTTCTGGAAAAAGGTCTCCAGCAGTTGCTCCAGATGCCTGGGCTCGGCAGGATAGAACATTCCCGCTACACTGCATGGGCGCATATCCATCAAGGTTGAGCTCTTGTGCTTCGGATCTTATAACTCTGTCTCAAAGTCTTCGGACGTGAGCGATGTGGCCACGCCGCGCAGGCGGAGCAGTTCCTTTGTCAGGAGGTAGTAGATCACCGAGAGCGCCTTCCGACCCTTGTTGTTCGTCGGGATGACCATATCGACGTACTTCGTCATATTGTTGGTGTCGCAGAGCGCAACGATCGGGATGCCTGCCTGGACGGCTTCGGTGATCGCCTGGGCATCGCCGATGGGATCGGTCACCACGACGACGTCGGGCTCGATGTACTTGTTCAGACGCTGGTTGGTGAGCATCCCGGGGATGAAGCGGCCGATGACCGACATGCCGCCGACGGCGTCGGCGAACTTCTTGGCCGGGTACTGGCCGTACTGCCGGGAGGTGACGACCAGGATCTTCGAAGGCTCATACTGCGAAAGGAACTTCGCGGCAGTCTTGATCCGTTCGTCGGTTGCCTGGATATCCAGGATATAAAGTCCGTCCCCACGCACGCGGTAGATGAACTTCATCATGTCCTTGCTCTTCTGCTGGGTGCCGATGTGCACGCCTGCCGCAAGGTACTCCTCAACGGGCAACAGCGGTTCTTTCAGTTCAATTTCAAGTTCGTTTCCTGTCAAGTTAGATCAGCTCCTCTATGCGAATCAATTCATTCAGTTTGGCTATTCGCTCACCGCCGACCACGCCGGTCTTGAGGAAGATGCACCCGAACGCGGTTGCAAGGTGTGCTATCGTCGCGTCGGTCGTCTCTCCGGAACGGTGGCTCATGACGGTCTCCATACCGTTCTCCTGTGCGAGGCGTATCGCCTCGAAGGTGTCGGTGAGAGTCCCTATCTGGTTTGGTTTGATCAGGACGCAGTTTGCCGCATCCGTCTCGACGCCCTTCGTGATCCGCTCGACGTTGGTCACGAAGAGGTCGTCGCCGCAGATGAGGCACCGGTCCCCGACCTGATCGGTCAGGTCGCCGAACGCCTCGAAGTCCTCCTCGAAGAGGGGGTCCTCGATGTAGATGAGGTTGTAGCGGTCGACGAGATCCGTCATGTAGGCGATCTGGTCTTCACGGCTCCGTGCCGCGTCCTTGTAGCGGTACTGCTCGCCGTTCCAGAGTTCGCTTGCCGCTACGTCGATTCCCATCCTGACCTCGACGTTCGTCTCGTCGGAGACGGTGTTGATTGCGTCAGTGATGAGCTCGAACGCCTCAATGTCGGTTATGGCAGGTGCCCAGGCGCCTTCATCCCCTTTCCCGGAGAGTTTGCCCTGCTCCTGCAGCATCTTCTTCACGGTCTTGTGAACGGCAGCGTTCACGAAGACGCCTTCCGTCGCGCCACAAGCCCCGGTGGGAACCACCAGGAACTCCTGGATCGAGGTGGCGTTGGGGGCATGCGCGCCTCCGCCGATGACGTTGCCGAGCGGCAGGGGTGTCTCGGCGGCGAACGCACCTCCAAGGTAACGGAAGAGTTCAAGGTCGAGAGACGCCGCCGCCGCCTTTGCACACGCAAGCGAGAGCGCTACGGCGACGTTTGCGCCGATCGAACTGAAGTCGGCCGTTCCGTCGTTCTCTCTGAGCAGTGCGTCGAACGTGATCTGATCACGGGTGTCTTCACCGATGAGCGATGGAATCAGGTTTTTCTGCGCGTCCTCGACAGCCTCGCGCGGCGGCCGCACCTTTGCTTCATACGTGCCGGTGCTGGCACCACTGGGTGCCGCAGCCCGTCCGAAGCCGCAATCCGTGTAGATCTCAGCCTCGACGGTCTCGTTTCCGCGGCTATCCAGGATTGTTCTCAGGATAATCTGTTCGATGGTCGTCATCAGATCACTACTTTCTCTTCACCGTTATAGGGATCATGTCTTGAGCGTACTCTTCAAGTGCGATCTCGAGCGGCTCTGTGTTTGGTGTTTTGACCAGAACAGGCGCACCCATCGAGATCTGGAGAGCACGAGCCCCTATAATTCGTGCCCGTTCATACCGGGTATATGATTCCATCGTGCAGCCTCAAAATCATTCATGATAAAATGGGGTCGCTGAGATTTGAACTCAGGTCACAGCATCCCGAACGCCATAGGATGGCCAGGCTACCCCACGACCCCTCATTGGTACGGATTCAGGTCCTCCACTACTTCCTTGTGCGTCAGCAGCATCCGTCTGCAGCAGTAGCGCTCCAGACCGAGATCGTCGAGGATCCGTTTTGGATCCTCGCCGGCATCCCGCCGCTCCTTGAACTCCTTCCAGGCTGTAGAGACGACCTTACCGCATGTAAAACATCGTACGGGTATCATAATAATGGTCCAGCATCCCTTATATCTCTTTTGCTCACCGGTAGGACTTCTGGAACTTCGCCCGTGCGCCGGGGCCGTGCGGTTTCTTGGCCTCTTTCTGCCGCGAGTCGTTTACGAGCAGTGTCCGGTCGTACGCAAGGAATGCGTCCTTTATCTGGGGGTCGTTGTGCCACTCCACGATGCCGCGCGCGAGCGCAGTCCGGACTGCTTCGGCCTGTCCCATCGTGCCGCCGCCGGAGACATCGATCGCCGCGTCGACACCGTCGAGCGCGTTCGGAACCAGCAGCAGCGGCTCGGCGATCTTCATGCGGATCAACTCAGTCCCGTAGATCTCCAGGGGCACGGAGTTGATGCGGACCCGACCGTTGCCGGGCTTTAAGGTCGCGCGGGCGATTGCCGTCTTTCTCTTACCGCTTGAATTGATGATCTTTGCCACTTCATCACCTCATTAATATTTAGCTCCGAGGTTGTTGCTTATCGCCCCGATCGTCACGTATCTCGTGCTGCCCAGCCGGTCGATGTGTGCCGCCTCGAGCGTCTCCGTCTCCATTCCGGTGAACTCCATTGGAACGCCGACGTAGGTCTTGATCCGCTTGAATGCCGCGATACCGCGCTCGCGCTTGTAGGGAAGCATCCCGCGGATGGTGCGCTTGACGATATGGTCGGGCCTGCGCGGGAAGAACGGGCCGCCCTCGCGGGATCCGCGCTCGCGCTTCGTGGTGTAGTTCGCGAGCACCTGTGCCCTGTTTCCGGAGACGATTGCCTTTTCCACATTCACGATGGCGATCTCTTCGCCGGCAAGCGCACGCTGCGCGACGAGGCTGGCCATCCTTCCGAGCAGTAATCCGTCTGCGTCGATAATTGTAACCATTCGTCTCACCTGAGGATCCGTACCCTGCTCCCCGTCGGGTTGTCCCGGACGAGGTCCTCGATAGTCATGCACGTCCCGTTTGCGCCGGTGATCTTGCTCACCGCCGCTTCGGAGAAGTCCAGTGCAGCGATCTTCACCGGCAGGTTGAGCGCGCCGCTGCCGAGCACCTTGCCCGGCACCAGGATCGTCTCACCTTCGTTCGCGTACCGGTCGATCTTGCTGAGGTTCACCTCGGCGTAGTTCTTCCGGGGCGCATCCAGCCTCTTTGCAATCTCGCGCCAGATGTTCGCCTCATGTATGCGCGACGCGTCTTTGAGCGTCACGATGAGGGCGGTCAGCCGGGGGTTTGATTTATTCTCGGTTGTCTTCTTCATTCAGTCCCCTCTCCCGTAATCTCGTTCATCACGTCTACCAGGTTGTCTGATGATTTCTGGATATATTGTAGCGCTCTCTCGATGATCTTCTGGACGGGCATCGAACCGTCGCTCTCCACCACGAAGATAAATCTCTCCGTATCGGTGCTTATGTGGATGGCCGGCTCGGTGCCGATTCCACCGGCGAGGCATGCCCGCTCACAGAGTCTGCAGAGGGAACAGAGTTCCTGCCGCCCTTCAATGACCCGGATTTTCCCCTGTGCCGTTTCAAGCACGCTCCTCGGGCATTCGTCGATGCACATGCCGCACCCGTCGCACCTCGCGTCGATGGCGATCACCGGGTAATTCTTGTAGCCGCAGGCGGTCGTCGCCTGCCACTTGGCATGCTCTTTTCCGGTGCCGATGACTGCCTGCGCTTCGAGCACGACCTTCTGGTCCTTCGCCAGTTCGATGATGGGGATGCCCTCTTCCGCCGGTGCGGCGTCGGGATCCTGCGGTATCAGGTCGCTTGAGGTGACGGTCTTCGGCCCCTCGACGGAGAGCGTATAGGTCGCGGTGCAGGCCGAGCATCCGACGCCTTCGCAGGTACACTCACTGCGCGGTTTGTAGACCTTGAGGTCTGTCCGGAGTGGAACGAGTCCCAGGCGGTGCGTCAGCATCTCATCGAAGAGGACGCTTGTGTTGTCGTAGATGCGGACATCTTCGATGGCGAGCGTCGGCACTTCGCTGATCATCGCCCGCCGGAACATATTGGCGAACGACGTGGAAACGCCGCTCAGGGTGAATTTGGCGACTCTCTCATCCAGTCGAGAAAACGCTATCTCCATTACACTCTCCTTCCTCTCCGGCCGCCTTTACCGCGGATGCTGTCGTGAGGCACCGGGGTGACGTCTTCGATGCGGCCGATCCTCATCCCTGCACGGGCAAGGGCGCGGATCGCTGCCTGAGCGCCGGGTCCGGGGCTCCGCTGTTTGCCCCGACCGGGTGCGCGGACCTTCACGTGGACGCCGGTGATCCCCTTGTCCCGTGCGTTCTGCGCGACCTGGATTGCCATCTGCATGGCTGCGTACGGCGAGCTCTCGTTCCTGTCCTGTTTCACGACCATGCCGCCGCTGCTCTTGGTGATCGTCTCCGCTCCGGAGAGGTCGGTGACGGTGATGATGGTGTTGTTAAAGGAGGCAAAGATGTGCGCGATGCCCCATTTCTCTTCTGCCATGGTTTTATCTCACTCCTGCGCGGGCGATGCGGCTTCTCTCGGGGTGAACCTCGTTCGTGAGCGGGGAAGGCCCGTAGTAGCTGATCTCGGCCTCTTCGGCTCTCTCGACACGGTAGCCCGGGATGGTCACGCGGCGGCCTTTGATTGCGATGTGGCCGTGGGTGATGAACTGGCGCGCCTGCTTGGGGGACCGTGCGAACCCTCTGCGGAGAACCAGCGTCTGGAGCCGGCGGTCGAGCTGCTGCTCGACTTTGAGCGCAAGGACGTCGCCGACGTCGGCGTTCTCACCGACGAGACCGTAGCGGTACAGGTGGTTGACAAGCCGGTCTCTCTTCTCCAGATAATCCTCGGTGCTGAGTCCGCCCGAGCGCAGTGCCACCAGTTCACGGGCAGCAGCGCGGTACTTCCGCAGAACGCTCTGGGCCTTCCAGAGTTCGCGCTTGTTTCGCAGGCCGTAGTCGATGAGGAGCCGCTTTTCGTCCTCGAGTCTCGTCTTTTCGAACCGCCTCTTGGGCGTCGCGTACTGTTTGTGGTTTTTTCCTGGGTATCCCATTCAATCACCGCTCAATCTTTCTTCCTCTTGACGCCGACGGTCGTGCCGGTTCTTCCGGTGGACTTGGTGCGCTGGCCGCGGACCTTCTGTCCGGTCTCGTGCCGGATACCGCGGTAACTCCGCATCTTTCTCATGCGGTTGACGTCGTCATCGTTCATCATGCTGAGATCGGTCCCAAGAAGGTGGCGGATCTCTCCGGTGTAGACGTCTTTCGGGCGGTTGACCATCCAGTCGGGCACCTGCTCTGTGTAGGTGTCGACGGCGCTTGCGATCCGCTCGACCGACTCGTCGTCGAGTTTGCCGAGCACGGCACGGGGATCTACGTTGGCAAGGGCGGTGATGGTGCGCGACGTGTGCGGACCAATGCCCTTGATCCCGGTCAGTGCGATGTGCACTGCCTTGGTGCCGTCGAGATCAGTGTTCCTGACTCGAACAAAGTACTTTATCTCTTCTTCATCCATGTGATCGCCTCATCATCGACATTGTCGGTGAAAGCGCTGAGGGAGGGATTTGAACCCTCGAGTCCCAGGGGGACACAGGTTTAGCAAACCTGCGCCATACCAGGCTTGGCTACCTCAACATAGAACTTCGCATCTTTCGACACTCGCAACACGCGATGTGCTGCTCCAGACACAGCATTCTATGACTTGTGCCTACTTATTTTGGCTCCATTGATTAATAATAATTGTGGTGATCAGGGAGATCGGCGAGCACGCTTGATCCCGCTTCCGATCAGCCCCGATGCGACGATGGGGAGCGCGATCGTCGCATCGCAGAAACACTGGACCCGCGGGCATGCAGGCGCCTCCTTGCCCCAGCTGATCGCCTCTTCAAACGTGCACCCGGAAAGTCCGCCCCAGTGGGGGGCGTCGGTGGTGTACTGGATGGCGTAGGCGTGCCCGCCGAGGTTCTGGTCGTGGATCGACGCGATGACCTGGGTCTGCTGGATGAAGTTCTTCGGGACGCCGCCGCCGACGTAGATGACGCCGGTCTTCTGCGCGTCCTCGACCATACGGGTGATCTCGTCGGTATCGGTGAGCTGGTCGACATCGACGTCGACCCCCCGCCGCCGGGCCATTACGAGGCCGATCCCGATGGATGAGTCGCAGAGGGCGGGGATGAAGATCGGGACGCCGTACTCGGCACAGGTGGCGATGAGTGATCGTCCTTCCGGCCTCTGCTCGCGGAGCCAGTTGCCGAGGAGCCGGATGAACTCCCGCGAGGAGCCCCTGAACGGCGCTATGGTGTCGGCGAACCGCGAAATCTCCGCATCAATGCTCCGGAACTCCTCCTCGTAGGCAAAGACGTCGTAGATCCTGTCGATCCCCTCCGCAAAGAGGGCTTCGTCGTTCGCGTGGTGGTGGCCGAGGTAGTGCCGGACGCCGAGGTGCTCGCAGGTGTCGTGGAAGATGTTCGCGCCCGTCGAGACGATGACGTCGACGTAACGGTGTTTGACGAGTTCGATGAGCACGTTCTGCATACCCGCCGGGATCATCGCGCCCGAGAGTCCCATGAATATCGTGCAGTCCGGATCCGAGACCATTCTGGTCCAGATGCCGAGCGACTCCCCGAGTTTTCTCCCCTGGAAGCCGGTTTTACTCATCGACTCGAGGAGGGCCGTTATATTGCTGTTTGGTTTAACTGGCTGCGTTGGTTTCATGGAAATATCGAGATACCGTTTCTGGCTATGGTGTATTAATAATTGGCACCGGGGGGACGGAACGACTGCCCGTAGAGCAGGAGTTCGAGAAGACCGAAGGTCTTCGAGGCGCGAACGTAGTGAGCGTGAGCACCGTTAGGTGCGAGGAGCGGAGCAGGAGCACCGGAGATGCGCCTACGAACGGCAGGAGTTCGAGCACCGTCAGGTGCGAGCGAACGGGGCGGATGGAGATTTCGGCACTAGCATTATGTGAGGAGGGGAAGGGGGCGGGTCGCGGCGAGAGCATGAGAGGTGGTTATGGTCTTGCAGAAGCAGGGATATTCAAGATGCAAGGACAAAGCCCCGTACGCTGGACCGTGGGGCTATCGCCATTGGGGGAACGACGCTCCGAAGAACGACTGTCCGCAGGACAGGAGTTCGAGCACCGAAGGTGCGAGGTGGGGCTGACGGGGAGGGGGGAGCATCCCCCCTCCCCTGTCTCCACTCACAAAGACGGTGTTTTTCAGTTCTCACACCCGATGATGCAAGAGTGTTCTCCCCACCCCACCCGCGCTTCGCGCTCCTCCTCTGCACCTGCGGTGCTCAAACTCCCGCCGTCCGCTCCGCTCCCGGCAGTCGTTCCCCGCCCCAAAGGGGCGGGGGCAGTGCGTGGCGATATCCGATGGGAATCCGTGTACGCGATGAGCGATGGTCTGAAGGACATCCAATGAGTCGCCCTTCAATGAGTTCCCGCAAGTCTACACTTTGAGATTTAAACCCGGAGCATCAAGCTCCCCGCCGAAAAAGAGTTGGTTTCAGGTTCCTTCACAGGGCCTGCACGAGCGAGTTCCGGGTCACGACACCCGTGATCCTGCCGTTCTGTCTGATCGGGACGGAACTGATGTTCTTCTTGAGCATCAGGTCGATGACGTCGGAGACATCCGTATCCGCGTCCATCGAGATCAGGGGCGCAGTCATGATGTCACGCACGAGGAGGTTCCTGATCCGGTAGTCCTGGTGCGTCCCCTCCACGAGATCCTTGAACGCATGGAGCGCCTTTGCGACATCGGTCTCCGTGACGATGCCGAGGACTCTATCGCCGTCCTCGACGATGAACCGGTCGATCTCGCCGTCAAGCATTCTGCGGCGGAGATGGACGGCGCGTTCCTCGCCCTGGATGGTGTGTGCCGGCTCCATGACATCGAGGATGCCTCCCGCCGGGCGGAGCACCTTCAGGATGTCGCCCGCCGTCACCTGCCCGATAAGGCGGTGCTCGGTATCGAAGACCACGACCAGCTTGTAGTGCTGGAGCAGCGGCACCAGAATGTCGAGGCTCTGGTCGGGATACGCGGAGGTGAAGTTCTCTTCGACCGTGTTCGCGACATGAATGGATGTGGCCTTCAGCGCCTGGGTCTTCCTGCTCCCGAGGGTCTCGGCGATTGCCGCACGGGACGTCGTTCCGATGACCGTGCCGTTGTTGGTCACGATAAGCGGATCGACGCCCTCACCGAGCATCTTATCGAGCGCTTCGCTGACAAAGGCGGATTTCGCGATGGTGATCGGTTTTGCCATCACGTCTTTGACAAGTACCTGAAATCTGTCGCTCATTTTGCCACTTCCTTGATGATATCATCTCTCTTGAGCATGCCGCGGATATCACCGTCCTCCACGACGACGAGGCTGTTGATCTGGTGCTCCAGCATCAGCCCGACGGCATCCTGGAGGGATGCATCGGGAGATACGGTGACGACCGGGCGGCTCATGATGTCTTCTGCAACTGCCGATACCTCGACGACATATCTGAAGCGTTTCTGCCCCGCCGGCCCCTCTTTCCTGAGGTGAGTAACATCCTTCCTGGGCAGGTTCATCCGCTCGTCCAGATACTCGTAAAATGCGAGGTTGCTTTCCGTAATTATGCCGGCAAGGCTTCCATTGTCGTTAACGACGATAAGTTTATCGTTTTTTCCCTTAATCGTGTCGATGACGTGGTCTAACGAGTGATACCGGTTGACCGTGGCCGCATCCTCCATGATCTCGTTGACCTTTGCGGTGAGCCCGCGGATATGGGCAGAACGCATCAGATCCAGCTTGGTGACGATGCCGCTCATCCTGCCCTCTTCGACCACGGGAATCCCGGAGATGTCCTTATCAAGCATGATGGACGCGATATCGTGGATACTGGTCTCCGGCGCAGCCGTGATCGGCTCGGGCGCCATCAGGACGCTGACCGGAATCCGGTCGATCGGGCGCCGCCGCCACATCGGCTCCGTCTGCCTGAGCCGGTAAGCGATATCCTTCTTGGTGAGGATGCCCCGGAGTTCGTCCCCTTCCATGACCGGCAACCTCGACACCCGGTGTTTGAGCATGAGGTTTCGTGCATAGGCAACGTTATCCCCCGGTGCAACGACGTACACCGGAGATGCCATCACATCAATGGCCCGCATCTTCGCATCACTCCTCAGAAAATGCTTTTACAAGGTCGTATTCCGTCACGAGACCGACAAGGTGCGAGTCCTCTATGACCGGGAGCGCCCCGACACGCCTTCGGATCATCTCGAGAGCGATCTCGTGAATGTTCCGGTCGGGCGTGATGGTGTGCAGTTCCCCGGAGAGGAGCGAGCGCACCGGTGCTCCCATGACCTCGGCGGAGTCTCCGGTCGTCAGCTGCTCGAACGCCTTGCCCTTCCCGAGATAACTCATGATATCGGTGGCGGTGACGATCCCGCAGAGGAGATCGTCGGCAACGACCGGAAGCCGCCTGAACCGGCATTTCACCATCTCCCGGCAGACCTTGCCGATCGATGTGTCGGGGCCGGTGACGCGTACCGAAGCGTTCATGATATCTTCTGCCTTGCGGTTCGAGTGTTCGGTGGTGAGCACCTTCATCACGTCGCGCTCGGTCACGATGCCCTTCAGTTCCCCTTCGGTGTCGGTGATGGGGATCCCGCCGATATGCTTGTTGATGATGATATCGACCGCGTCGCCGATGGCTCCGGTCACGGGCATGGTGACCAGGTGCGGAGTCATGATCTCGCGGAGCCCCTCGTTGATGGCCGCGAGGAAGTTCCCCCCATGCTTCACCTGAACGAGGTTGAACTTGTCGCCGCCGCCCATGAAGTTGATGATGTCGCCGACGGTCACGATCCCCCGGAGGTGACGCGTTCCGGGATCGACGACCGGCAGTCTGCGGAACCCTTCTCGGGTCATGATCTCGACCCCCTGGATGATCGCGGTCGTCTGCTGAGCCACGACGACGTCTCTCGTGGCGATCGCCATGATCTCGCCTTCATGCTCGGCGATCTTTGTCTTGAAGTCGACCGGCCCGCGTTCGCGTCTGCCCGGCATCTTCAGAAGTCTGTCGGCCGGTTTCTTATCCGAGTTATTCGAGTTGGGTTGCATCCTATCACTCCTTTGAAATTGTGGTATTTGGAGTCTTCCTCAGGGCAGGCGGCCGCTGAGGACATCATGACGGTCGATAACGCCGACGAGGTGCTTTTTCTCGTCGATTACCGGGAGCATGCTGACGTCGTGTTCGACCATCAGCCGGCTTGCCGCTGCTATCGTGTCGTCCGGCGTCACCGAGATGATGGGTGTCGTCATCACCCGCTCGACGGTGGTGTCTGCCTGGTTCTTCACCGATGTGCGGACACTCCCGGCGCGGAGGAGATCCCGGCGGGAGACTACGCCGATAACCTCTCTCTTCTGTACCACCGGAAACGCGGTAAACCCGCTCGAAACAATCAGGCTGTAGACGCGGTGTATGGGTTCGTCCGGTGTGCAGGAGACGGGCTCTCGCGACATGGCGTCCTCGACCCTGCCGGGGATGGCGCGACGCGAGATCAGGACGGGGAAGAGTTCGGAGAAGAGCACCCCTCCCTGGTATACGCCGTCTTCGTTGACTACCGCAGCGCTGTTTGTACGGGCATTCATTATAGCGATGCCTGCCTCCGCAAGGGGGGTGTTCCGGGAGACCCGGGCTGCTTCCCGGACGAACCCCTTGATCGTGACGTTCGACTTGGTGTCCATGACGCGCAGGACGTCGGAGATGTCAAGATAACCTCTCAGACGGTTCTTCTCGTCCACGATGTAGAGTTCGCGAAAGACGTCGTCACGGAGGATACTCCGTGCTTTCGTGACATGATCGTCGTAATACAGGGTGGGGATGTCCACCATCTGGTCTGAGGCCACCTTCATAGCAACTGATCCTCCTCCCGACAGGCGGGGCAGAGCATAAGGTTGTCGACCCTTGATAAATCGTCGGAGATGTTCCCGCACCGGTCGCATACGCCCATGGCGTACTCCTCCTCGCGGTTGATCTCGATGAGATCCGCCAGCAGCTCGTTCACTTCGGCCGCGACGGTGAGGATGTCCCGGACCGTCACGATACCGATGACCATCTGGTCTTCGACGACGGGGAGCCTGCGGACGCGGTGCTTCACCATCATTGCTGCGGCGTCCCCGACCAGTTTGTCGGCACCGATCGTGATCAGGGGCGTGCTCATGATTTCGCTGACGTGAATATCGCCTGGTTTTAAGTCTTTAGCCACGACTTTGCAGTTGATATCCTCCTCCGTGACGATCCCGGTGGGGAGGTTGTTCTGCAGCACGATACAGCTCCCGACCTCGTCGCGGCACATGATCTGCGCCGCCCGGGCAACAGTCTCACTAACATCGATGGTCGTAGGATGGCTCTGCATGACCTCCCTGACTGGTATGCGTGTCTCGAAGCGGATGGCATCGCTATTATTCATCATGGGATTCTCCTAATCTGGCCGCATTTAGAGCCAATTCTCCAGGTGCAAGTCTATCTAGGTTACAACACTATAAAAGAATTCTCTCGCCCCCGGAATGTAGTTTGTCTGCAAAATAGAGAGAATCCGCCGGACGGAACATATAATTATATTTATTTGTGAGTGCCACAACTCACTTACGTATAGGCAAATTCTGCCTACCTGAGGGAGCTTAATGACGTTCTTAGTTCGTACGAAAAGAAAGATCTCGGGGCTATTGAAGGCGCTCTTTAAGAAGAGAACCTGCCGCATCGGGATCTACGGCCCTCCCAACGCCGGCAAGACGACGCTTGCGAACCGGATTGTGCGGGATTGGGTCGGTGACGCGGTCGGCCCGGTCAGTGAGGTGCCTCACGAGACCCGGCGTGTCCGGCGGAAAGAGGATATCACCATCACGGGCCAGAACGGCGGTTCGATCACGATCGACATCGTCGATACCCCTGGCGTGACGACCAAGATCGACTACAACGAGTTCATCGAGTTCGGCATCGAGAAGGATGAAGCGGTCAAGCGGGCACGGGAGGCGACCGAGGGTGTTGCCGAGGCGATGCACTGGCTTCGCGAGGATATCGATGGCGTCATCTACATGCTCGACTCCACGCTGGACCCGTTCCAGCAGGTGAACATCATGCTTGTCGGGATCATCGAGAGCAGGAAACTTCCTGTCCTGATCGTCGCAAACAAGAACGATCTTCCCGATGCGTCTCCCGCGCGGATCAAGAGTGCGTTCCCCCAGCATCCCGTGATCGCCATATCGGGTCTCGAAGGGAACAACGTGGAAGAGTTGTACGAGCAGATGACGTCGTATTTCGGGTGATGGAGATGATACAGGGTGTACAAATCGACCTGATTTCTGCGGAGCGTCTGGATCGGCTCACCGCAATGGAGAAGATCCGCCTGATCCTCGATGACGTTATGGAAGGAAACATCGTTATCCTGGAGAAGGGCCTCGCGCCGGACGAGCAGAGCAAGCTCATCGAGATCACGATGCGGGAGATCGCGCCGGACGGGTTCTCCGGGATCGAGATGGAGACCTATCCCATCAGGGATGCCGGAAACGGGTTCCTGGCGAAACTTCTCGGCGGGAAACGCTCCGAGACCCGTCTGACCGTGATTGGGCCCGCCAATCAGCTCAAGACGCTCAAGAAGGAGAAGGATCTCATCAGCGCATGGGTCTCCTCGTCGAGATGAACCGGGAGCAGGGGTGAATAGATGCCTCACAAGTGTACACAATGCGGCAGGGAGTTCGAAGACGGTTCGACGAAGATACTGAAAGGATGTCCGAGCTGCGGCGGGAAGAAGTTTCTCTATATCCGTGAGGCCGAACGACACGACGATGTGCTGAAGGAGAAGACTATCGACGAGATCGCCCAGGAGACGGGCGAGGAAGTGCTTGAGGTCAAGCAGGATCGCCGAAAGAAAGAGGATATCGAGGTATTCGAGCGTATCGAGAGCATTCGTATCCTCGGCCCGGGTTCGTACGAATTGAATATCGAGAAGCTGGCCCGGTCGGACGAGGTCGTCGTCGGACTGGAGAAGGAAGGAAAATACGTTGTGGATATCCTCTCCATGGCCAAGAAAAAGAAGTGATCCGATATCCACCGCTTTAATCCAGGGGGGCGGTGCTGCTTCTGCAGCACTGTCCCTGCAACCGAAAATATAAATATCCTCAGAACCCTTTTGAGGTACAATACGTAATCCGACACTCAATAACGCATGTCGGAGCGACGGTTTCCTGCATGAGAACATGATTCTCTCATGACCCTTTGCGTAGATCGGATTTCATTCACGATCTCTGCTCTCGTGCACCTGTCCCCGACCGTTAGCGGACTGTATCCTGCACTGGAGAGTGTCGCCTGAGAGGTACTCCATGAACACGACATATGATATTCAAACCGCGATCGGGAGCACCAAAAACCCGATTTATGTCACATCGCTCGATTCGGTTCCCGGTATCGGGCCGGAGGAGCGCGCCCGCCTTGCGGAGGTGACCGACCTCTTCGCGTTCCGTGCGAACGACTACTACCTCTCGCTGATCGACTGGGCCGACCCGGCCGACCCGATCCGGCGGCTGATCGTGCCGACCGTCGAGGAGCTTGAGCCCTGGGGGCATCTCGACCCGTCGTCGGAGCATCGGTTTACCCGGGCTCCGGGCCTGCAGCACAAATACCGCGAAACCGCTCTCCTGCTCGTGAGCGACATCTGCGGCGGCCTCTGCCGTTACTGTTTCCGCAAGCGCCTCTTCACCGAGGATGCGCGCGAGGTGAACAAGGAGATCTCTGCGGGGCTTGCCTACATCCGGGATCATCCGGAGATCACGAATGTCCTCCTTACGGGGGGCGATCCGCTCTTCCTCGAGACCGGCAGGCTGCTCGATATCGTCCGGCAGATCCGCGAGATTGAACACGTCGAGATCATCAGGATCGGCACGAAGATGCCTGCATACGATCCTTTCCGGATCATCAACGATCCGGCGCTGCTCGACATGATCCGGGACTACAGCATGGACGAGAAGCGTATCTACATCATGGCGCAGTTCAACCACCCGAGGGAACTGACCGATGCCGCATGCCGGGCGGTTGCTCTCCTGCAGGAAGCCGGGGCGGTCGTGATGAACCAGACGCCGCTCATCCGCGGCATCAACGACGACCCGGAGGTGCTTGCGGCGCTCTTCGACAAACTCTCGTTCATCGGCGCAAATCCCTACTACGTCTTCCAGTGCCGCCCGGCGGTCGGCAACAGGACGTTCGCGGTGCCGGTGGAGGAATCCTACCGGATATTCGAGCAGGCCCGCACGATCTGTTCGGGGCTTGCGAAGCGGGCCCGGTTCGTGATCTCCCACGCGACGGGGAAGATCGAGGTGCTCGGGAAGACGGACCGGTACACCTACTTCAAGTACAACCAGGCGGCAGACCCGGAGGATCTCGGGCGATTCATGGTCTATAAGAGCAACCCGGACGCCTACTGGTTCGACGACTACACGGAACTGGTGGACGAAGGAAGGGTGAGGGAGCCGCAGGATCTGCTGTAGGCGGGCTTATTTGCCGGCCGCGGCTTTCCCTCTTTTCCGTCTCCCCCTCCGGCCGGTGCGGTCATGTTTTCGGAGAATCAGAACCTGTAATACGCCGTGGCTGTCTTGCTTTCTCTGTCGGGGATCGATACGTCGACGATCCTGCTCCCGAACGTATTTTCGCCGACCTCCCAGTGGTCAAATTTCATGGAGGTGGGGAATATCAGGAGCCAGACCTGTATTTCATCCGGTGCAGCCAGCGTAACGCTGAACCCGGAGTTGGCCGGAGCGGTCTTGCTGAGCACGAACGGCGTCCGGTCCGATCCCGCTCCGAGTTCCCCAGAATAATCGATCTCGATGTCGTTTACCGGGGTGTACCAACTCCAGAAGAGTATGCGCACCTGCCTGACCGAGTTCACCTCCAGCTGCGAGACGTGCTCCGCTGCAACCGTGATGTAGTTCGACTTCGTCACGGTATCGCTGCCGTGGGCGTTCTCAACCGTCAGGGAGACGTTGTAGGTGCCATCTGTCCCGTAAGTGTGCACCGGGTTCTGCACGGAGGACGTACTGCCGTCGCCGAAGTCCCAGGACCACGATGTAATTCCATCACCGCTGGAGAAGTCGGTGAACTGCACCGTAAGGGGCGCCGGGCCGGTGGTGACGTTGGCTGTGAAGTCAGCGATGAGCGGAGCGGCGACGGTGATGTACCCGGGCCTCGTTTCGGTATCGTTCCCGTGTGCGTTGCTGGCTGCCAGCGTCACGGTGTACGTCCCCGGACTGATATAGACGTGGATCGGGTTCTGGTCGGTAGAATTGCCGCCGTCCCCGAAGTCCCAGAACCACGAGGTCGCCCCGCCCGTGGAGGCGTCGGTGAACTGTACCGGAAGGGGCGCCGGGCCGGATGTGGTGTCGGCGGTGAAGCCAGCGACAAGAGGCACCTGTGTCGGTTCGGTCGTCGGTATTGTAGTGGGTATGGTGGTGGGCACTGTAGTGGATGTTCCGGTCGGCACCGTTGTTGCCGTTGCCGTTGGCCCGACCGCCGAACCGTTCCCGAAGTCGTGAAGGAGCCAGTCGCTGCCGGTGCGGTCCACGCCCCCGGCGACGATCTGGACGTGGGCGTCCTCGGGCACACCGCTGAGGACGAGAACCTGCCCGGTCTCCCACGACGTCCAGGTGTCGTGCTCGCCTCCTGAGACATCGACGAGGCTGAACTCCCCCGTCCGGTCGACCCCGTCGATCAGAATAGCGACGTGTTCCCAATCGAGCGGGTCGCCGCCGTCGTGGTGGATGGAGAGTTTGCCGTCCTCTCCCACAACACTGCGGGCAAGCATCGCGGGCGCCGCATCCCCCGGTGGATAGGAGAGGAGTGCCACACCGGCTATCGCCACCGCTGTCACGAAGACGGCGATGAGCGCCATCGTGGCGATGAGATCGGAGGCAGCGGTGTCGGATTTCATTTTTTCAGCCCGGTCACGGTTGCGACTTGCGCCTCAACCCCGATCACCTGCTCTTTGTTGTCATATACAACGGCGATCATAACGACCTTATCGCCGTTTTTAATATTCTGAAGGCCATCTGCCACTGGGATGTTGCTCCAGACATAGTCCCCGTTATGATTCGTTAGGATCCTCCGTTTTAGTGTCTCTTTATCACTGGAGTGAGAATGGTCGAGCGGATAGAGGAGGAAGTCAACCCGATCTACGTCCTGCAATGTGACGTTGGCCTTCATTGCTGCAACACTATCCGCAAACTGCAGAGTTTGGTTCTCCCCCTCGAAAACAATCTGAACCGGCGAAGCCCCTCCGTCATCTCCAGGCGTCACCACTGGCGTCACCCCCGGCCCCACCGGGTCGGGGGAGAACTTCCCGGTCCCGCCCCGGAACTCCGGTTCTGCAAGGATCGTCTCGCTGCCCCCCGAGACCGCGGTCACGACCACCCGCTCCGGTGTTGGGCCGTTGTAGACGAGGCTCCCCCCCACCGACCACGCACCGTCTTTGAGTCCGGTGAACGCATCGGTCCCGTCCACAAGCCCGCTCCCGGTATCGACGTAGATCCGGTAGTCCCCCGCCCTCAGGGGATCGCCCCCATCGTGGACGAGGACGAGGCGGCCGGTCTCATTAACTCCCGCGGCGATAGATACCCGGGGGATCGCGTCCGGCTGGGGACTGGAGAGGAAGACGACCCCCACGAGCGCGACGCCGATGACGGTCAGGCCGAGCAGGAGCATGGCTCCGACCAGTTCGGAGACTCCTTCTTCACTACGATGCCGTCTCACACCCATCACTCCATCAGGGACGCCGCGTTGTAGATCGAGACCGTGTAGTTCGCCGGGTACACGGTGAGGAACACCTTCTTCCCCGGCCGGACGGTGAGCGTGGCCGTATTCCCGCTCTGTCCGGTCGATAGCCATGTGGGTTCGACGTTCTCCTCGATCGCTCTCTGCCGGACCTCGTCGAACGCCCTCATCCAGGCCCGGGCCGTCGCCGGATCGTCGGCATCGAGGGTCAGGTTCACGTTATCATAGGTTCCGCTGAGAGTGGAGGGTTCGCTCCAGCGCATCCTGGTCTCGACCCGCACCGGCCCCGACCCCGCCGTCCCGGCCGACCCCTCGAGGCTGATCGGGGCTACGGAGAGGGTGATGTTACCATCACTCGTCTTCGCCGCCGCAATCGAGGGTCCGACCCGCACCGTCGTCCCCCCCTCCTGGGAGAGAAAGACCGCGCCCCCCTGGTAAGTCCAGGTCTGGTCCACCCAGTAGTTGTTCGAGGACTGATAAGAGAGGCTCCCGAGGGGGATAGTCACCGGTGGCTTCCCTGCAGGCTCAATCGTCAGGTTCGCCCCGCCGCTCTTCGCTGTGACCGTCCCCCCCGACCCCGCCGGGGTGAGGATCGGGAGCGCAAAGGCGCTGCCGGCGGTCGCCGGCGCACCCGTCCCGAGGTCAAAGGCTGTCGAGAGGAGGACACCGTTCCTCTCGTTCACCCACAGCGAATCGAGAGCAATCTTATAATCCACGAACCGGTCCTTCACCTGGTTCATGTGCGCGATCTCGTTCTCTCTTCCCGCCGCCGGGACGCCGTAGACCTGGTAGAGCGAGAGCGCCACGACGATCAGGGCGAGGATCAGGACGAAACCGACGACCTCCGAGAGGGCGTCATCACGCGGGCAGAGCGGCATAGTCAAGGTAATTCTCTGCGCGAAGTCTATATTTAGTTATTGCTTGCCGTCGCCGCATTTCTACCCACGGATCTCAAAAAAACGATATATTCTTCGATTTCTTGCCCGCATCCGCTCTATTCGGCCTTCTCTCCTCTTACCATCAAACCTTTTCACCTCCGCCCGCCATTATTACTACGACATGCCACAGGACTCAGGAATAGCCCCGGACGGAGTATCCCTCTCCCCGGGCTGCGTCCTCTGCCACCAGGGAGCAAAGATGGTCCTCTTCGTGACCGGCCGGTGTCACCGCACCTGCTGGTACTGCCCGCTCTCGCGTGAGAGGAAGGGCCGGGACGTGGTGTTTGCAAATGAACGGCAGGTCTCGTCGCCGCCCGAAGCCATCGAGGTCGCGGAGAGCATGAGCGCTCTCGGAACCGGCGTCACCGGCGGCGAACCCCTGATCGAACTCGACCGGGTGGTGGAGTACTGCCGCGCCCTCAAGGAGCACTTCGGCCCGGATCACCAGATCCACCTCTACACCGGCCTTGCGC
>JABNAD010000115.1_pt2 | contig 71389 bp, 65 predicted proteins | sample 7240381 | NCBI WGS metagenome assembly JABNAD01 (sample SAMN11332834, study PRJNA596920) | anaerobic digester metagenome | biome: digested sludge; isolation source: digested sewage sludge-derived enrichment culture grown on H2/CO2 | place: Germany: Goettingen
TGAGTGGAGGTACGTTACTACGGACACGCTGCATCAGGAGATAATGCAGTATCCCGGTCACTTCACCGAGTGGTTTAAATTGATTTTTAAGCGTTCAGCCGGCACATGACAAAATATACCAGCAAGGAAAAAGAGATGGCCCGCCGCATCGTGGTGATCTATGCCGTGGGAATCGCCGGATTCAGTATTCCCCTCACGCACAGGATCTTCATGCAGCTGACACCGCTGGTACTGTTGCTCTCGCTGTTTCTGCTCGTCTGGTATGACCGTGACCGCAGCAAGGGAAGACAGCTCAACCGGATATTCTTTTACCTCTTGGTTTTCACAGCCGGCTTCCTGATAGAGATGTGGGGCGTCAACACAGGTGCGCTGTTCGGCAGCTACCTCTACGGCGAAGGATTGGGTCCAAAGATCGCCGGCACGCCACCGCTTATCGGCCTTAACTGGGTATTGATGATCTATCTCACCTCCGCCATCTTCACCCCGTTGCGGCGCAACCTGCTCAACGGTATACTCTGGCCTTCGCTGCTGATGGTGGGTTACGACCTCGTCATGGAGCAGGCGGCTCCCAGAATGGACATGTGGTCGTGGCAATACGGTGTTGTACCCTTACAGAACTACCTGATGTGGGCCCTATTGTCGCTCACCTTCCACACGATTCGCTATGCGATGAAGGTGTGCGACTACAACCGGATGGCACTGCCACTCTTCGTTGTGCAAGCGGTTTTCTTCCTGCTAATCCTGTTGCTCAATTAACTTATTCGCTAATCAAAAGATTCAAAAAAATAAATCCGGGATGCTCCGCTCAAAACACCACTTCTTCATCTACCCTTTCTTTCAGCACTACACCCGCTGGTTGCTGAAGCGCCATTTCCACCGGGTAATGATCGAAGGAACGTATGCCAATCAAGGAAAGCCGGTGCTGCTGATCGGCAACCATATAGGGTGGTGGGACGGCTTCTGGGCAATGTATCTGAAGCTGGAGGTGGTTAAGCGCAAATTTCACTTCATGATGCAGGAGGATCAGCTGCTACGCTTCCGATTCTTCAACTACACCGGCGCCTTCTCGGTCAACCGGAAGAGCCGCGAGGTGGTGGGGTCGCTACAATACGCCGCATCGCTGCTGCACGATCCGGCTAACATGCTGCTGATATACCCGCAGGGCCGTCTGCAGTCGCTCTACTGTATGAACTTCCGCTTCGAGAAGGGGATAGAACGCATCCTACAAGGCAGGGAAGGAGAGTTACAGCTACTCATGTCAGTCAACATGATCGACTACCTGGCACATCCGAAGCCTTCTTTGTATATCTACCTGCGCGACTACGAGGGATCGTTTCGTCGTAATGAGGTGGAGGAAGCATATAACCGCTTTTATGCCGAATGTCTCACCATCCAAACCGCCCGAACCGAATGATGGATTATATCGCCTGCATCACCCTCGCCTTTGCACTGCTCCAACTGCTGGTTGCATGGGTCAACCTCCTTTTTCAAGAGCGGTTGCCGGCACGCGATGTTGTACCGTTGCCTACCTTGTCACTGCTGATTCCGGCGCGTGATGAGGAAATGAATATTGGCCGGCTGATGGGTGACCTCACCACTATCAACGACCGGATCCTGGAGATTATCGTCTGTGATGACCAGTCAAGCGACAGGACTGCAGAGCTTGTCGAAGAGTCTGCCGCACATGATTCGCGCATCCGGCTCATTCGGGGTGATAGACTGCCTGACGGCTGGTCCGGCAAGAATCACACCTGCCACTGCCTAGCAAAAGAAGCAACAGGCGACTACCTCCTCTTCCTCGATGCTGACGTAAGGGTGGAAGAAGGGGTGATTGACCGCTCCCTGCAGTACATGCAGCGGCATCGCTGTGACCTGATGAGCATCTTTCCCACCCAGGAGATGTGTACCCTCGGCGAGAAGATCACCGTACCCAACATGCAGATCATCCTGCTCACGCTGCTGCCGCTTCCGCTGGTTCGCCTCTTGGCATTCCCATCGCTCTCGGCTGCCAACGGACAGTTTATGCTGTTCCAGCGTGACACCTACAGAGAGTTGGAACCCCACCGTCAGTTTCGGAAGAGTCGCGCTGAGGATATCGAGATTGCCCGCTACCTGAAACAGTTACGCCGTCGGGTGAGCTGCCTCACCGGCGTGAACGGGATACGTTGCCGCATGTATCACTCACTTTCGGAAGCGGTGGAGGGATTCTCAAAGAACGTCACATACTTCTTCGGCAATTCATCGGAGGCAGCAATCCTCTACTGGTTGGTCACCACCCTCGGATTCATCGTCTTTCTCATTGCGGGGAGATGGGAATGGCTCTTGTTCTGGATTGCCGCCACGCTGCTCTCCCGTACCGCCGCCACGCTGACCGCAGGGATGAAGACAAGTGACAACCTGCTGTTTTTCCTGCCGCAGCAACTGATGCTGGGAGCTTTTATCCTGCGATCGCTTATTAACAGGAGAAAAAAAACGTTTATCTGGAAAGGAAGAAATATATGACTACCTGCCTTGTGTATCCCGCAAAACATCGGAATGTCTCCTGTTTGGTCTCATTCCTGTCTAAAACAATATGCAAAACGTGAACAATCAGATTTAATTGAACACAGATGTCCGAAGAAAAAACAAAACAGGCTGATACGGTTAAGAAAAAGGACTCGCGAAGGAAAACCCCAGTGACCGTCTGCTGGTTCCGTCGCGACCTGCGGCTGGAGGACAACCATGCCCTCTGGCAGGCTCTCCGTACCGGTCGCTCCGTGCTACCGATTTTTATCTTCGACGCTGAGATCCTGGGTGCACTCAAGGAGAAGGAGGATCGACGGGTCACTTTTATCTTCTCCGCCATTGAGGCAATAAACTGTCGCCTGCGTGAGCACCATCACTCCGCAATCCTCTGCCTACATGGAAAACCGGTAGAGATTTTTGAGAAATTGCTGGAAGATTATAGTATCAGGGAGGTCTGTTGCAACGAGGACTACGAGCCCTATGCCGTAGCCCGCGACAGGGAGGTGGAACAACTGCTTGTAAGCAGAGGAGTACCTTTCCGTCGTTTCAAGGACCAGGTGATCTTCCACAAGGATGATATCCTTACCGCCGCGGGAAAACCCTACTCTGTCTACACGCCTTACTCCCGCGCCTGGCTCTCGAGGTACCGCCAGGAAGAGCTGCTTTTATATCCCTCCGAAGAGCTGCTGGACAACCTGCTTAAAGAGGTACCTCCGGTACTGACCCTCGAAGAAATCGGCTTTCGCGATCCAGGTTTCAGTTATCCAGTTGCTGAAGTGGACGACAGCGTGATTGCCGGTTATTGCCAGACACGTGATCTACCTGCGCTACATGGTGTCACCCGCATGGGAGTACACCTTCGCTTCGGCACCGTCAGCATCCGCAAGCTGGCACTGCGTGCCTCGCTGTTCAGCGAGACCTACCTGAAGGAGCTGATCTGGCGCGAGTTCTTTATGCAGGTGCTCTGGCACTTCCCCTATGTGGCGGATGGGCCCTTCCGGAAGAAATATGAATCGATTCTCTGGGAGAACAACGAGGAGGATTTCCGTCGTTGGTGTAACGGCTCCACCGGTTACCCGATGGTCGATGCTGGAATGCGTGAACTGATCACCACCGGCTTCATGCACAACAGAGTGCGGATGGTGACCGCCAGTTTTCTTACCAAGCATTTGCTTATCGACTGGCGATGGGGCGAGGCCTGGTTTGCGGCAAAGCTGCTCGATTTCGATCTGGCATCCAATAACGGCAACTGGCAGTGGGTGGCTGGCACCGGCTGCGATGCGGCACCCTACTTCCGGATCTTCAACCCGGTGGAGCAGCAGAAACGGTTCGATACCCATCAGGAGTACATCCGCCACTGGATCCCCGAGTTGGGCACATCTGCATACCCGGCTCCAATGGTTGACCACATCTTCGCCCGCCAACGCGCGCTGCAACGATACAACGTTTAAAATATGATACAAAAATTGATTTCCCTAATAATGTGCACCCTCTGCTGCACCCTCGTGACTGCCGGTGAGAAGGAGGCCATCTATCGGGCTTACCTGACCAACGATATGGCGACCTGGAAAACAACCATCGAGGCGATGCATGCCGAGGCAGACAAGAGCCAAGAGCGAGAACTGGAACTGCTTAACTACGAGTATGGCTACATTGGCTGGTGCATCGGCAACAAGCGGAAGAGCGAGGCGAAGCGCTACCTGGAGCGTAGCCAGGATCGTATCGAACGACTCAAGGAGGCAAACTACCGGCCCCCCTTGCTGCAGGCCTATGAGTCCGCCTATCTGGGTTTCCAGATAGGCCTGGCAAAACTGAAGGCCCCCAGGCTGGGACCCAAAAGCCTCGATACCGCCAAACAGTCCGTCGCCAACGACGACAGGAACGCTCTGGGATACATTCAATTGGGCAACATCGACTACTTCATGCCGCCTCTATTTGGTGGCTCGAAGGAGCGGGCCATAGTACACTACCTGCGTGCCGAGCGACTGATGGCCCCCAATGGCAAAGGCGATTGGAACTACCTGGCACTGCTGGTGCAGCTTGCTACCGCCTACGAGGAGACCGGCAACATCGCCATGGCGGATAGCTTTTTTCGCAAGGTACTCTCCCTTGCCCCCCGCTTCAGCTGGGTGAGGGATGAGCTATATCCCGCTTTCACCAAAAAACATCAACCATAATGAAGAAGAAAGTGATCATCACCGGTACCGGACTGGGAGGCCTCTCCAGCGGACTGCTATTGCAAAGCAGGGGGTATGAGGTGCAGTTCCTTGAGAAGAACAGCCGCCCAGGCGGAAGGCTCAACCGCCTCGAGAAGGAGGGGTTCATCTTCGACACCGGACCCAGCTTTTTCAGCATGTCTTATGTCTTCGCCGATTTCATGAAACTCTGCGGCGTGGAAATGCCTTTCCGATTCGTGGAGCTGGATCCGCTCTACTCGGTGCACTTTGCCGGGGGACGCAGCTTCCACCTGCACAAGAATATCAAAAAACTAGCGGAGCAGTTTCGCGACATCGAGCCGGATTTTGAGGCGAAGATGGAGCGCTATCTGAAAAAGTCGGGAGCCCTCTTCCACGACACCTTCGACATCGTGATCCGCAATAACTTCGACAACTACCTCGAATATTTCGGCGCCCTGATGAAGGTCAACCCGGTACACATCCCCGTGCTGATGAAGATGTTCTGGCAGCATGTGAAGGACTACTTCGACTCACAGGAAGCACGGCAGATCGTCTCGCTGGTGGCTTTCTTCCTGGGACGCACCCCCTTCGACACGATGGCCATCTACAGCCTGCTCTCCTACACCGAGTTCCGGCACGACGGCTACCACAATGTGGAGGGGGGCATGTACCAGATAGTGGAGGGGATGGTCCACGCGTTGCAACAGCGGGGTGCCACCTTCCACTATAACACGGAGGTCACGGGTGTGGAGGCAGAGGGTGCCCGCATCACGCGACTCACCGATAGCGAGGGTAACCACTACGAGGCCGACACCTTTCTGATCAACGCCGATGCGGCCCTCTTCCGGGGACGGGTGCTGCTGCGGAAGAAGTTCTCCGAGGAGAAGCTGCGCAAGATGGAGTGGACCATGGGCTATCTCACCATCTACGTCGGCATCGACCGCAAGCTGCCCGACCTGGACCTGCATAACTACTTCCTGGGCACCAACTTCGAGGCATACGCCCACAACGTGCTGAAGAATCCCGACTCGCTGCAGAAGCCCTACTACTATGTGAACGCCGTCTCAAAACACAATCCCCAGTGTGCACCGGAAGGTTGCGAGAGCCTCTTTATCGTCTGTCCCGTGCCCAGCTTGCAGTTCAAGCCCGACTGGAGCGACCGCGACGAGATTGTCGACAGCATCCTAACCGACTTCTCCAAACGGATCGGTATCGACATCATGCCCCACATCGTCACTCGCACCATCAACACCCCCCAGGAATGGGAGAAACAATTCAACCTCTACATGGGGAGCGGCCTGGGACTGTCGCACCGGCTGAGCCAGATCGGCGGCCTCCGCCCGAAGAATTTCGACGAGGAGTACGACAACCTCTACTACGTGGGTGCCTCCACCACGCCCGGAGCGGGACTTCCCATGGCGGTGATCAGCGCCGAGATGGTCTGCAGACGGATACTGAAATGTTGATTTTTTATATTTTTGCAACAAAAATTATAGCCATGCAGGAACTAAGGAGTTTAACACTGCAAGAAATTGAACGGCTTCAAAGCCAGAATTGCGAATGTACCAACTGGACACGTGTAAAGGTGAGTGCCGGGTTCAACCCTCACTTTATTAAAACACCCGTTTTTACGGAAAGATAAAATTAGACGAGTTGGAGAAGGAGTTTGAGCTGGCTGTAGGATATGGCTATGTGCCGACCTACAAAAAGGGGGAAAAGGCAAATACCAGCTTGTGGTAAGCGGTAAAGGATGAAAAACCTGATACATTTGGGTGTTGACTTTTAACATGCATACAATCACATCTGTAGCCGTATGGGTATATGGGTGGTGGTCTGTAGCCCTGTGCAGAGAACCACCATCACGGTGGAGCGCTTGCAACAACGCAGTTACGAATCCATGTTTATCTATTATCAGAAAATTGCTCCATTTCTTGACGAACTGCCGTATACGTGAACCCTACGTAAAGTGGTGTTGCAACCTTCCCTTTTTGTGTAAGCTACCCCTTTTTAGGACAGTCTATGATTAGACTGCTAAATTAGTTTGATCCCCTCCATTAACTGGACAACGCTAAATTAGAGTTTTCCTTGGTTAATATAGACACATTACCGTAGAGTTTGACATAAATAACCAGCTACTTGCGCCGTTTAACTTGTTAAAAAGGATGAATTTTGAGATCGTTTTTCATAAAGAGGCTTTGTTTAAACTTACAGATCGTTTTTCTCCAAATTTAATTTGTACCGGTCCGACTAAACCCGATGGCATAAGCATATCTGTTGCAGCAAATGCCTGGTGTCCTGATTTATATTTTGATCTGTCTAGAACACGATGAACATTTGTTTGTGTAGTCCATTTATTTTCCGGCAGCCCGGCGTCACCAATCAGTCGATTTGCCCAACAGTTAGTAACTTCTATTTTCAGTTCATTTTCACCTTCCTTTAATGCCCCGGTAATATCAACTGACCAGGGGGCTGTCCAGACTATTCCATTATCTTTACCATTGATCCAAACGCGCGAAATATTATGAACTGTCCCTAATTTCAGGTTGGCTGGTTTTTTTACCTGGTCTTCATTCAAATTGAAAATATTTTTATAGATAGCCGTTCCCGAGAAATATTTTATCTTCGGATCTGAATTATCATTCCACAATGTTAGTTTATCAAAAGAAGCGTCAAATGATTGTACTCCTGTCGCCGGTAAAAATGTGATATTCCAAGCACTTGTCAACTCTAGCGAAGGATCTACTCTGATGGACAATTTTTTTGAATTTCCATTCGTTGTTTTTAAATTATAATTTCCGCTTTCCCAGAATATAAATTCAGTAGAATCTTCTTTTTTTTCTGTAAACTCCGGATATTCTGGTCCATCAATGGAAACAAAATGATTCTTGTCTGCTTTTTCCCTGAAAACAACAAATACAGATCCATTCTCTGGAAGATCCATTGGAATAGTTGTCCGTCCGTCTTTAGTATAATAATAGCTTATTGCATCTATAATTTGACCAGTAACAGGATTCCAAATTTCAGGTTTCATACCCTCAACGCGAAATGTACATTCAGCCTTTCCCTCCCCTGAAACAAAATATACATCCTTTATATCTAATTTACGGTGAATATATTCAAATGGACCTTCAAAATCTGCGTGAATATTTAAGTCGGACAAAACTTCCTCCAAATTGTACCCTGTATATACCTTCCCTTTTTTTAATGAACGAATTTGCCTTTGATCGCTGTTGTTTCCCCAAAGTTCTTCCGCTAAACGTTTCACTTCAATGTCATTTTCCTGATAATTATCAAGACCAGTTGCCCGGGTGGGAACCATTTTTCCCAATACAAGAGTAGCACCATCTTTTACCAGTTCATTAATTTTTTGTAATACACGGATCGGGATAACTGGTTCATCAAGATCGATTACCAGGAGACTGTAGCCAACACCATCAGGTAAAACCAGTTTTCCGTCCTCTACCGATAAACGGTCTGTCAATACTTCCGAATTAAGAAGATCGTAAGAAGTTCCTTTCACTGGGGTAAGGCTTGAGTCAGCAGTCCATTTTTTCCCTCTGCCCCAAGATACATAGTTTTTATCGCTTACATAACAACAATAATCTGCCACATACTTTCCTTTACGAAGCATATATTGACAGCGACCCAGGTATTTAAAAAAATCACCAGCTTTATTGAACCAGGTAACATTTGGGTTTATATGAGTACCTGCAAAATATTCATACCCTGGTTTTCCTACTTCCAATGGAGAAGCAGTAAAAGTATGCCAGATAAAAAAGTTGGCTCCGTCTATAAAATTTATATCTGCAAAAGGTTTTAAATAACTCGGGTACATTGTCCAATGTTTTGTCATATGAGTAAATGCTTCAACAGAAACAAGCGGGCGTCCATATATATGAGCAGCATTAGCAGCATATTTAACATTCGACCGTTGTTGCAAATCATTTATGCTATTGCACCAAAATTCTCCTTGAGGCATATCATTAATACCCCAAAAGGTCAATTGATCAGCCTCCTTAAACATAGATGCATTGCGGGGCCAGGGCCCTCCGTTTTCTGAATGCCATTGCATTCCGTTTGAATGACATAGTTCACCAATCGTTTCGTAACAATTATGTTTGAAACAATCACTGATAGTTCGAAAATAATCACGTAGGAACCGCTCATTAATGGAACGATCGGCTTTAGACATTCCGACGAGAATCGGCATGAATTGACTAATATCGTAACCTCTGTTTTTTTTAAATTCTTTTTTAAAATTTACTGTCCAATCGGGTTGTGAACCTTCCCAACTGACATTGTAGAAGTAAGTGAGTGTCTTTCCTGCCAGTGGTCCCGCATCTTTTAAGATCTCAGCCCCCATTAGATTAAAATATTTAGTTACTGCCTCAGCATTGAAAATATCAACGCTGCCTTCATCTCCAATCACATGGTGTCCGAAACGCAATAACCGCCAATTCCCTTCCGGAATCTCCCAGTTCAACTCACCATTGGTTATTTTATTAGAAAGATCTATTATTTCACCTGCTATATTAGCATTTTCTGCGGGTATTGACACTGTATTCCAATTTAAATTTAATCCGGCTGATTTCCCCAATGATTTTACATCTGATTTTATCTCAACTGCCATAAGCGCAACATCTTTAAAATACTTTTTATCGAAAGGCTTTTCCAGTTGAATAGAAATTTTTTTCGGCCCTAAAATTGTTGTATCAGCCCAAATAAGTTGTTTTGGGCCGTCCTCTTTCATATTCCAGGGACCACGCAGCGAACCTCCCGTATTTGCAAGGTTGATACTCATTTTTAAACCAAGACGATTCGCTTCCTGCATAGTGAATTTCACCATTTCCCTCCAACCTGGACTCATGAATTCATATTTTATGTCGAGAGGTACAGGAATATGGCCAGTTTTCCCATAGTAATCATCATAATAACCACGTGAATCTAACAATAAAAATCCTCCTATCCCAATTTTTTGCATTTCTCTCAAATCACGGGCAATCAGTTCCTTGGTAACATTTCCTTTCAGCCACCAGTAATAGACCCATGGTTTGTCGACTTGTGGGACATTACAGAAATCATTCTCGGAAATATTTGCTTCAAGGTATTTTTCACTTGTCTCTTTTTCTCCAGTTATACAACAATAACCAGATAACGCAATTAAAATTAATCCAGCTAAAAAAGCATTTAAGCGATACTTGAAAAATTTCAAATAATTTGTCTTTTGTTTCATGATTTTTCGGTTTTAAATGATTTTGATTTATGAGTTGCTGCACTATCGCTCATTGAACAATTTTAATACTCGTCTAATTCAGGAGTGGAAATTATTTCATGTATTACGTTATCGTTATTAATAACACAAAAGTAATGTGTTTATTATAATTTTGAAAATGTTTTTATCGCCTCTCTAATAGGTGTTCCGCCTTCGACTTCTTTTATGAGTTTTCTTGGAAATTTTTGTCGGACTTGGTAATGGTATTAACGTCTACTGGCGATATCATCCTTTTCGCTTCATTCTGAAAAAAATCAACTATATTTGCGATGTTGGTGTGGGTTACAAAAAGAAAAAACCGCTTTGTGAGCAGGTTGAAAAGAACTGTATGCATTTTTTATATTCAAGTAGCACATAATACAATAAAATACTCCCCTACTCTATTCAGAAGATAGTTTAGGGGAGTATTCTATTTACGATGCAAAGTCTCAGGAAACAGTCTGGTCGTCGACCTGTGCATCGGGAGCGTTGGTTTTTACCGATTTAATGCCGTTTTCCCTCGAAGCTTCGGTCTCGTACATTTCACTGTTGCCAATAACCTGTCCGTTGGAAGCTTTCAGGTTAAAATAAAATTTACCGTTTTTTGCCACGTTTTTTTCAAAACGGGCATCTTCTTGCGAATTCTTCTTTACAGATTCCACGCCGTTCAAGCACGCGGTTTTGGTAGAGTAACCCTCACTCGATAAGATCACCTGTCCGTTTCCGGCCTTAAGATTGAACTGAAACTCACCACTTTTTCTGGTGGTAATAACAAATTTTCCCATAGTTTTTTTGTTTTAGTTAGATATAAATACCTTTTCTAAACGATTTGCGAGTAGCTTTGTTCAACGTTATTAACAAAAAAATGCCTCACTTTCAGTCAGTGAGGCATTTTATACAAAAGTTTTTTTATTTTTAATTAAAAATATATCTTAATCCAAGTTGTAGTCTCCAAGTCTGAGAGTTTACGTCGTTGTATCTTGTATAAATTTCCGATACTTTCTCAGCATTAAAGAACGAGAAATAAGGCACTTTGTCATCAGCATTACCGGCTACTCCATCTTTGTTTACACCTTCAAATTTCAGAATTTGTCCCCTATTTGCTGCAGGTATCATTTGCTTATTAACTCCCCAAGTGCTGTTCAGCAAGTTGGCAAAGTTCATAATGTCTAAACTTACTTGCAACGTATTTGTCGTTTTACCTGTTCTCACAATGAAGTTTTGAGCGAAATGCAGATCGAAACGATGAACCATAGGAGCATAAGCGCCATAAGCATCTGCATATTTTCCTTTATTTTTGCTTAAATAAGAATCTTTTTCTACAAAATCCCAAAAACGGTCAGCATCCTCAGCTGTTTTCCATTGAATTTCATCTTTTGTTGCAGGAATATAAATCAAATCCTGATTGATAGCATCACCGTTCATATCGTTAGAGTATGTATAGCTGTAGCGATATGGCGAATATGCCTGATAGAAAACACCAAATTCAGATGAAGTCCATCCACCCAGGTAATTGATCCTGTAGTTCAAAGAAGCAATAATACGATGAGGAGAAACGTATTGTGACCATTGTGCACCGTTAAAGTTTGGCCCGTTTACGGTAGGTAAACCCTGCCATGCAGAAGTAGCGTTTGAGCCCGGCATACCACTTACTTCGTAAGAAGCTGTATGGGTATAAGCTGCCATTAAATTCAAATTTCTGACAGGTTCTGCATTGATAGTAATGTTTCCAGTATACCCATACCCTTCACTTGTGTTAGTCAGCACACCTAGCACACCCACATTTTTTTTGTGGTCTGCATCGTAGCTTGCATGGTTTCTATAATAGTTATAGTTTGAAGGGTAAATAAACCGTTTGTCCGGACCTTCAAATTGAGTATACCCATTAGCTTGAGTTTGATCTTTGATGTTATAATTAAGTAAGCGGATATCGTTGATGTATTTGGTAAACATTCCTTCAACAGTTACCGATAACGGAAATGAAACCGGTATTTGATAATCTACAGCCAAAGAACTTTTCCAGACCTGAGGCATTTTAAAATTGTTATCCACTCCAGCCATGTTACTTTGCAGTGTGCCTTCTTCTTGGGTAATAGTCTTTTTTAAACCCAATTTTTCAATCATTTGGTTTACGTCCGTCATTAACTTACCGTCCACATACATTTGTTCCAGTAAAGGATTACGGCCCGTTGCAGCACCGGTGTCTTTGTCATAAGTCGTATAAATCTGATTGCTTGCACCTTGAATCATACCGGAATTTTGGGGCATGTTGGTGAAGAACACCAGAGGAAGACGGCCCGTAAAAAGCCCGGTACCACCACGTACGACAAGTGCTTTGTCTTTAAGGACATCCCAGGTGAAACCTACACGGGGAGAGAATTGGAACTTAGCATCAGGCCATTTTCCGGTATCCACTTTCTTACCACCGAAATCAAGCGAATAAATAGCGTTGTTACGCAACATATCGTTTAGGAAGAATGTATTGTCCATACGGATTCCGTAAGTCAACTTCAAATTATCAAGTGCGTTCCACTCATCTTGAATATACGCGGCCAGCTGACCTAACGTCACTTTACCGGCAGGGTTCAATTCTCCGTCGTACCCGTAGGAAAGGGCAAATGCTTCGGGAGCAGCATTATTTTTGAAATCGGAGAAACTTTTGAAACGGTAGTATCCCGTTGCGTTACGCATATAAGAATTTAAAGCGGACTGATGTTCGTAGCTTAACCCAGCAGTCAACTTGTGCGATGTCAGGTAATAGGTAAAGTTGTCTGTAATACTAAATACATTATTCTTTACACCATTGTTCCAGGTAAACAACTCGTAACCAGCACTCATATATGGTTTAAAGTTCCTGTTGTTTGCTGGGTCTCCACCGGCAGCAACCACATCATCACCATCCATTATATCAAAAAACGGGAACGGAGAAGATTTACTGCCTCGCTGATCGTTGATATCGGTATACGTCAGCAGCAATTGGTTACTTATAGCGTCTGACAACCTTGAATTTAACTCAGTAGTAAACGATTTAACGATACTCCCCTGTGAATAGGTAGAGTTCATAAAAGCCATTGAATTAACACCAATCCTGTCGGTTCCATTTAAACGGTAGCCGGTATCGCTTGAGTTACCGTTGGTCGGAACCCAGTCGTCATTTTTGGTATAATTATAACGTAAGCTCAGTTTATGAGATGAGTTGATGTTCCAGTCAATACGTCCCAGGAATTTAAGGTTGGAAACGCCACCTGGAAAATCGGTTGATGATCCTGTATCGTACCCATAACGTTCTTTTAAAAGACGAGAAAATTCATCCAGATCAGACTGGCGTGCATGGGAGATAAATTCATCACCTTTGGCAACTCCATTTGAAGAACCCCTCCATTTTGTGATTTGTTGAGGGCTTTTTTCTGTTTCGAAGTTGGCAAAGAAAAACAGTTTATCTTTGATTATCGGACCACCTAATGTCGCTCCGTAAATTGTTTTTCCTTCTTTCGGTCGATCACCTTCCGGCGTAAAATCACCAATTGAGTTTCCACGCATGTTTTGATTGTAAAAATAGGTATATGCGCTACCTTTGTAAGTATTTGTTCCTGATTTGGTAATAGCGTTTACGCCGCCACCAATAAAGTTAGATTGACGAACATCAAAGGGGGCGATTACAACCTGCATTTCCTCAATAGCATCCAGTGAAATTGGGTTTCCACCACCAGGTAATCTGTCAGACAAACCGAAGTTGTTGTTCAAACGTGCGCCGTCTACGGTAAAATTACTGTTACGTCCATCACGACCTGAAAAATCCATCCCTGAAGATGCATACGGAGAAAGTCGGGCAATGTCTTGAATGTTTCTACTGGTAGTAGGCATCAGCGTAATTTGATCCGTATTGATATTGGTTGTGGCACCTGTTTTCTCTGTTGTAAATTTAGTTCTTTGTGCTGTAACGAGTATTTCATTAAGAACTTCTGAACTTTCAGACATTTCAACGTTGACCGGATAAGTTTCTCCAAGCTGCAATTGAATTCCTTCCAATTCTATTGTATTCATACCCACATAAGAAACTTCCACTTTATACGGTCCACCCACTCGCATACCGTTTAAACTAAAACGTCCATCTACGTTAGTGACAGTCCCATACGTGGTTCCCGAAGGAGTATGTGTGGCAACCACTGTCGCCCCGATAACAGCCCCCTCATTGTCGGTGACACGGCCGCTCATACTTGAAGTGGTCATCTGGGCGTTCACTACAGTGGCGAGCAGCAAGAAAAATACCACTGTTAAAAACTTCATCTTCTTAATCATAAATCAATTTTTAATGTTTTTGGATTATTTATTAAAAAATCTGTACAAAATTACAAAAATTTAATGTGAAAAACATTACGTTTTTGTTACATTTTTTAGTTATACAATATTTTAAATTTCAATCGATTGCATCGGTAACTTTTCAATAAATATGTAAGTAAGATAGTCATAAAACAATCAAAAAGAAACCACTTGAGGATTTAAAACAACAAACAAATATTATCGAACTTAACACATGTTGCGGCTATTTTATGTTAAAAATAAAATTCCGACAAGCAACCAACAAAAACGCGCGACCATGTGGCCGCGCGCTTTCCTTTCTTTATTTTTCAATGTGAGAGTAAATCATGCATTAAAATTAAATTACATCATTCCTCCCATTCCTCCTCCACCCATAGGCATTTGCGGAGCAGGATTTTCTTCTTTCTTATCGGTGATCACGCACTCGGTTGTCAGGAACATACCCGCAATGGATGCTGCGTTTTCCAGCGCAACACGCGCTACCTTGGTAGGATCGATAACACCAGTCTCGTACAGGTTTTCATACTTATCGGTACGTGCGTTGTAGCCGAAGTCAGCTTTACCTTCGCGAACTCTCTGTACGATAACCGCACCTTCTTTTCCAGAGTTGGCAACAATCTGACGAAGGGGTTCTTCTATAGCACGTTTTACGATTTCGATACCGGTGGTTTCGTCTTCGTTTTCACCTTTAAAGCCCTCCAGCGCTTCGCTGGCACGAATATAAGCGACACCTCCACCAGGAACGGTTCCTTCTTCAACAGCAGCGCGTGTTGCCGAAAGGGCGTCGTTTACACGGTCTTTCTTTTCTTTCATTTCTACTTCCGAAGGAGCACCCACATAAAGCACAGCAACACCACCGGCCAGTTTAGCCAAACGTTCCTGTAATTTTTCGCGGTCATAATCGGAAGTCGTTTTTTCGATTTGTGAACGGATTTGTCCTATTCTGTTGGAGATGGCATCTTTGTCACCCTCGCCGTTAACAATAGTAGTTGTATCCTTGTCGATAGTGATTTTTTCGGCACTTCCGAGCATATCGAGTGTAGCGTTTTCAAGGGTAAGTCCTTTTTCGTCTGAGATCACGGTTCCACCTGTCAAAATGGCAATATCTTCCAACATTTCCTTACGACGGTCTCCAAAGCCCGGGGCTTTTACAGCAGCAATCTTCAACGATCCACGCAGACGGTTTACAACCAACGTTGTCAATGCTTCCGAATCGATATCTTCGGCAATGATCAACATCGGTTTGCCGGTTTGAATTCCTTTTTCGAGAATGGGAAGAAGATCCTTGATGGCTGAAATCTTTTTATCGTGTACCAATACCAACGGATTTTCGAACTGAACTTCCATATTTTCAGTATCAGTTACAAAATAAGGAGATATATATCCGCGATCGAACTGCATACCTTCTACTACATCTACGTACGTATCCGTACCTTTGGATTCTTCAACCGTGATCACACCTTCTTTACTCACTTTTTGCATAGCTTCCGCAATAAGCTTACCGATAGCCTCATCACCATTGGCAGAAATTTTAGCTACGTTTTCGATCTTCTTAAGGTCATCACCAATTTCAACGGCCTGTTCCCTCAGGTTTTCAACCACCTTGGCAACAGCCTTATCGATACCGCGTTTCAGGTCCATCGGATTAGCACCTGCAGTAACGTTCTTCAAGCCAACACCAATGATGGATTGTGCCAAAACAGTGGCCGTTGTTGTACCATCGCCCGCATCATCATTGGTCTTGGAAGCTACTTCCTTTACTAACTGAGCTCCCATGTTTTGGAAAGAGTCTTCCAACTCTATTTCTTTTGCGACCGTAACACCGTCTTTGGTAATTTGCGGTGCACCGTATTTTTTGTCGAGTATCACGTTACGCCCTTTGGGCCCTAATGTTACTTTTACTGCATCTGCCAATGAATCCACGCCTTTCTTAAGCAAGTCGCGTGCTTCCATTTCGAATTTAATTTCTTTTGCCATATTTATTATAGATTTTTAGATGTTTAGATTTTTGACTTCAGACCGTTACAGTCTTGAGTCCATTACTCATTACTACCTTTTAAGAAAGGATTGCCAGAATGTCCGATTGACGCATAATCAAATACTTTTCACCATCAAGTTCAATCTCCGTACCGGCGTACTTGCCATACAAGACGTTGTCACCGGCTTTCACGACCATCTCTTCGTCTTTTGTTCCATTTCCTGTTGAAATAACTTCACCTTTCAACGGTTTTTCTTTTGCTGTGTCTGGAATGATGATTCCACCTACTGTTTTTTCTTCTGCAGCTGCCGGTTTTACCAGCACCCTGTCTGCTAATGGTTTAATACTCATATTGATACAAAATTTAAATAAATTATATGATGTTAGTTCTAATAATTTGTCGTCAGACACAAGACTCTATGCGAATTCTGTGCCAAAAAAAATGCATGTCAATTTTTTGATAAAATAACTTTTCAAACTGACAAATTTTCATATTCGCTGTCTTTTTAGAAAACATTTCATATCGTAAAATTACATTCTTTTACGATTGTCATCTCGGGTTAAAACCACAACCAATTCTACAACCTTCAAGGATACCTGCAGAAAATAATTGATATTTTGTACCTTTGTATTTTAAAAAAGAAAATGAAAGCATTTGTTTCCTGGAGCAGCGGCAAAGATTGCATGCATGCGCTGTATCATTTTTTGAAAAATCCCGAAAACCAGGCAGTTTGTTTATTAAATATGTCCGGCGAAGGAAACGGTCAACCGCATTCTCACGGAATAAGCAGCGCTATGATTCGCAAACAGGCAGCCCGGCTCAACATTCCTTTACTACAAAAAGCCACATCAAGAGGCGATTACGAAAAAAACATGAAAGAAGCCATTGCCCGTTTAAAATCAGAAGGTGTAGATGCTGGCGTTTTTGGGGATATCTACCTGCAAGAGCATCGTACATGGATTGAGCGCGTTTGTGGCGAAGCAGGCGTCTCTGCCGTTTTCCCGCTTTGGGACAAAAGCACTTCCGGCCTTATGGAACAATTTATTACGGAAAGATTTAAAACCATCGTCGTATCCGTAAGAAAAGAAAAATTACCTAAATCGTTTCTGGGCAGATTGATCGACAACGATTTCTTAACCGACATACATACATTTCCCGCCACCGATCCTTGTGGGGAAAACGGAGAATATCACACATTTGTCTTTGACGGACCTCTCTTTGTAGCACCGATTCTTTTTGAGAAAGGAGATATAACCGAAGACGATAACCATTGGTTTTTAGACATCAAGTAAAGATAACAGATATGAGAAAAAGATTTTTTTCTGGCATGCTCCTCCTTTTTTACGTTGTTGTTTCTTTTGCCCAAACCCCGTATAAAAGAATAGTATCGCTTGCTCCCTCTCTCACGCAGAGCCTTTATTACCTGGATGCCCAAGACAATCTTGTAGGCTGTACCAGCTACTGCATGGCGGCCAAAGAAGATAAAAAAGAGATTGTGGCTTCTGCAGTAAAGGCCAATCTCGAAAAAGTCATTGCCTTGAAGGCCGATTTAGTATTGGTTTCGGGATTTACTGATCTTCAAGACATTGAAACGTTGAGAAAATTTGGAATAAAAGTAGAGGTTTTCCAGTCACCTAAATCGTTTCAAGAAATCTGCGGCCAGTTTATTCGTCTAGGTAAACTTATAGGAAAAGAGGAAAGAGCCCGCCAGATAGTGCTCGAAAGCGAGCAAAAAATAAAAAACATCTCATCCGGAATAAAATGGGGAAAAAAGCCCCGGATGTTTTTTCAAATAGGCGCTAATCCTCTATTCTCGGTGTTGCCCAATACTTTTATGGATGATTACATGAATTTTTTAGGAGCGGAAAATATAGCAAAAACCTTGAAACGGGGTTCGGTAAGCCGTGAATTTGTAATAGCCCAAAATCCCGACTATATTTTTATAGTCACCATGGGCATCGTAGGAAAAGAAGAAAAAGACACCTGGAGCAGGTACTCCCAACTGACAGCATCAAGAAAAAAACAGATACACATTATTGAGTCGGACATTGCTTGTCAACCGACTCCCATTACTTTTGTACAAACAATGGAAGTCTTGGAAAAAATAATAAACAAATAAAACTTCAGACTGTGAATAACTTAGGACTTATACATATTTATACCGGTGACGGAAAAGGAAAAACAACGGCATCGGTAGGATTGGCCATACGTGCATTGGGAAGCGGATTAAAGGTGGTTTACTGCTCTTTTCACAAAAAGCCTGAAAAATACGGATATACCGAAATTGATGGCCTGAAGAAGCTTGGCGCTCAGGTATTCACCTTTGCAAAAGGACATCCGCACCTGGATAAAAGTATTGACGAAAACGCAATCAAGCGCGAGGTTTCCGAAGCAATCGACACCCTTAACCGGATGCTGAAAAACGATCAGACAGACATGCTTATTCTCGACGAAATACTTATCTCCGTCAGGGATAATTACCTGGAAGAAAACACCTTAATTGATTTTATAAAAAACAAGCCTCCTCATACGGAACTCATCCTAACGGGAAGAGGAGCCACTCCGAATGTTATGGATCTGGCCGATTACGTGAGTTTCATCCGGAAAATAAAACATCCCTACGATAAAGGCGTTTTTAGCCGCAAAGGAATAGAGTATTGATGATTTGAGAATTGTAATAGCAAGAATATGTCTAAAAAACTCATTTGGCTCATCTACGTTCTTTTGCTTTTGGTAGCATTATCTGTTGTCATAATTCTATCGCTAAGCATTGGCGAAATCCCCATACCCTATAAAAAAATTCCGCAAATTCTCGCCGATAAGGAGAGCATGGAGTACGGCGTGTTGTTTTACATTCGTATTCCGCGCACATTGCTTGGCTTTGCCATAGGCGGGAGCCTGAGCCTGGCCGGCGCCATATTACAAGGAATTTACCGCAATCCCCTGGTGGAGCCCTACACACTGGGCATATCGGGGGGAGCATCCCTGGGTGTTACGTTTGCCATCGTGGCAGGATTACACTTGCTTAACATCCTACTTTTGCCGCTTGCCGGATTTATCGGTGCATTTACAACCATATTTCTGGTTTATACATTAAGTTTGAAAAAGGGTGCACTGAGTGTGAACAGGATGCTCCTTATCGGTGTTATGATCAGTTTTATTTCGTCCTCGTTGATGATGTTTTTAATGTCCATCACAGCGACAGAAAACATCCACGGCATTGTCTTCTGGATTATGGGATCGCTCAACGAATCCAATACCGCCATGATCGGAGCCATGGTTGTCTTGTCAATCGTTTGCCTGCTTATTTCTTATCTGTTTGTGATGCCACTCAATGCGCTACGCCTGGGGGAGGAAAAAGCCCGCCATTTAGGCATTAATTCCAATGCCACTATTCGTATTTTATTTGTTATTACCTCTGTCCTCACCGGTGCCTGTATCGCCGTTGGAGGAGTTATTGGATTTGTTGGATTGGTTATTCCTCACATTGTCCGCCTGTTTGTAGGTTCGGATTATCGCATTATGCTGGTTTCCTCTTTTTTAAGCGGAAGTATTTTTTTAATATTGTGTGATATTATTGCCCGGACCATCATTTCTCCTAACGAATTACCTATCGGCGTAATTACAGGAATTGTGGGTGGAGTAGTTTTTATTGTCTTACTAAGCCGTTCTCAAAAACGCTCTAAACTGCTGCGAATATGAAAAAATTACTCACATTAAATAATTTTTCGTGTGGTTACAAGAACGGCTTTTCTATAAACGGTATCAGCTTTTCTTTAATTGAAGGCACCTTTACCGGCATCATTGGCCCTAACGGATCGGGGAAAACCACACTTTTCCGCGGTATCTCCGGCGACCTTCCCGTACGCTCCGGATCTGTTCTGTTCGAAGACAGGGATTTATCGCTGTTGACGCTCCGCGAAAAAGCACAGAAAATCGCTATTGTATCGCAATTTACGGAAACAACCCACATCACGGTCGAAGAATACGTATTGATGGGAAGAATGCCCTACAGGAAACCGTTTCAGTTTTTCGACAAGGCCGAAGATATAGATATTGCACATCACTACATGCAGTTGACCAATACGTACCGGCTTCGCGACAAATCCATGGCTGAACTGAGCGGAGGAGAACAACAAATGGCAAGCATTGCTTCGGCACTCTGCCAGAATCCGGCGCTTTTACTGCTGGATGAACCCACGTCGCACCTCGACATCACCCACCAGGTGAAGTTCATGAACCTGATGCAAAAACTTAACGATGAGCTGAAATTATCCGTGATCATGATTGTGCATGACTTAACATTGGCTGCCGAATACTGCGATTACCTCATCATGATGAAAAACGGTAGAATCCACAGGAAAGGGAGTCCCGAAAACGTTCTTACATACGAGAACATCGAGCATGTTTACGATACCGTTGTGGTTGTAAAAATAAATCCCGTATCGGGAAAACCGGTGGTCTTTCCTGTCTCGGAACGAAGATTAAGAGAGCTAAACATACCATAAGGCCAGAACCACCAGGTTCTCTATTTAATAAAAAGGGTTTTCTTTCTGAAATTAAAATAAAACGTTACCTTTGTACCCGCTTTTAGACATCATGGAATTTGGTAATCCCGCCTCAAGCGGAAGAATCCAAAGCTGTACCCGCAGCCGTATGTTTCAAAATGTTTTCTGAATTGTATTGTCACTGTTCCGTTGTCCGGGATGGGAAGGCATCAGAAAACAGAAACGAGCCGGAAGACCTGTCCGAAAGCCATCATCTATCATACGCTTTCGGGGATAAAAGCAAGGTGTTTTCTACAAGACCCAATCAGGTTATGGCATGCCTGCCATTCCCTTTTCCTTCTCGAAAGTTTATGGTTACACAAATCATTAATTGTTTAACTGTAAATTTTTTTATTTATGTACAAAAAAATTTTATCGGGAGTTGCGGCCCTGCTTGCTTTTGCAGGGATGCTACAAGCCCAGGAGACCGTTAAGGATTACGATCTCGACGAGGTTGTTGTTACGGCAACACGAATGAACTTGCCACTTAAAAGTATTCCACAAAAAGTGGAAATTATTGACAAAGACAAAATCCTGTCTATTCCTGCCGAAAATGCAGCTGAGCTTCTAAAGAGAGCAACAAATCTTGACATGATTCAATATCCCGGTGCGTCAGCCACCGTGGGTATGAGGGGATTTTCACCCACAGCGCACGCACGCAGCTATACCCTTGTAATGATTGACGGATTACCATCCGGGACAAGCAATTTGACAACCTTACCCACATCGGTTATTGAACGTATCGAAGTGATCAAAGGCCCCTATTCGGTTCTCTACGGAACCGATGCCATGGGAGGCGTAATAAACATCATCACAAAAAAAGCAACGTTACAAAAAACCGGGGAAGTTTCGCTCAAAGGCGGAAGTTTTGGCACAACTTCGTTCGATGCCAATGCGGCGGGCATGCTTTCTGACAGAGTTGGTGTCGTCGTGGGTTTTTCGAACCAGATACAGCAAAAAGATTACCGCATAGGCGGAAAAAATTTGTTGAAAATATCCAAAACGGAGAAGCTCATCCTCGACGAAAAATCATATGACGATGTGTATCCGAACACCACGTTTCAGATGTCTCAACTCTTTGGAAAACTAAACTATTCCGTGAACAACCAATGGAACGTGTCTGTATCGTCGTTCTACAACCTGGCTTCGGATGTGGAAACACCCGGAAATTACTTCACTCAGATTGCATCCAAAAAAGATATCGGCAGACTCAATCTGTTCAGCGAAATATCACACACGTCTGAAAACAACAAATTAATCATTGCACCTTACTATTCCAACGAAAAAAACTGGAATTACGAAACAGCGGCAAGCGACAAAACCAATTTCATCTCTTTTAAGGATGATGTGAGTGAGTATGGTGTGAGAACAAACAATACGTATTATCTCAATCATATAACCCTGTTGGCAGGCATGGACTATGATGTGCTGGATTATCAATCTACCCGCCAATCAAAAAAAGGAAATGAAGCAAGCCCCTATAAGCCAAACAACAGAAATCAACGGTTATCGGCTTTTGTTCAAACAAATTACGAGTTGGGAGACTTATCCATAAATGGAGGATTAAGAGCAAACTATATCCGGTATAAAATCTTCAAACATGATAGCCTGAGTAATAAGAGCACCTCGGACAATTATTTTTATCTGATTCCATCTCTGGGACTAAAATACAACCTGCCTAAAGGGTTCAACGTCCATGCAAGTGTGGGAAAAGCATTCAGTATTCCCGACGCATTTGCCACATCGGGCTTTTATGAGGTAAATACCATGGTTGGCGAGTGGCCATTCAGGATGGCCTATGTGGGAAATGCAGACTTGAAACCCGAAACGTCAATCACCTACGAAGGAGGAATGGGGTATTATCGGGATACATTTTATTTTGACCTAACCTATTTCAACACAACCCACAAAAATAAAATTGTAACACGAAGAACATCCGGTATGGGCAATGAAGCAGATTCCACTCATTATGAAAATGCGAAATCGGCATCAATGAGCGGATTGGAGTTTATAGGTTCGATAAATATAGGACAACTGGTTGGGTGGAACAACAAAGTGGAAATATACGGAGGATTAACCTACATGTTCAACAATACATTTACAGAATTCGCAACCGAGAAAGTGAAAGACCTCTTGTTTGTGAATAAAGCCAACGGTAATTTCGGAATCTCCTACGACAACCGCAAAGGTTTTACCACCCGCCTGCATGCAAGATATAAAGGGCGTCGGTTGGAAAGAGACGGTTTTTCAAGAGCAAGACCTCTGATTACGAAAGAAAACTACTATGCAAAAGGGGGTTACAAAGAAACCGACAAGATATTACAATTTTCAGATCATCTTATTTTCGATTATTCGGCTTTCTACAATCTTACCCCCAAAGCCCGTATCGGCATCTCCGTTTCCAACCTTTTCGATGAAAACTACACCGAGAAAGACGGATACAACATGCCGGGACGGAACATTATGGGTCATGCATCTTATTTCTTTTAAATAAAAAAATCATGAAACTAAAAATTATTTCTTTACTGACAACAAGCCTGCTTGTCTTAACTCTACAAGCCCAGGAAAAAGTTACCGTAACCATAAATTACGGAGAAGAAAAGCTTTCCCAAGCCTTTCAGGTAAATTGGCAGGAAGGAATGACGGCCATGCTGGCCGTACAAAGTTGCGCCAATGTAACAACACATCCGGTAAAAGATTATATTTTTGTATCTACCATCAACGGAATAAGTACCGTTGCCGGTAAAAAAGCGTGGTACTATACCGTGAATAACGAAAGTACACATAAACTCGCTTTTCGATACCCTGTAAATCCAGGCGATACGGTGGAATGGATATACAAAAAAGATGTCTGCTCCGCCATAAAGCAAAAACAACCATGCGAAAAATAATTTTCATAACAGGCGGACAACGTTCGGGTAAAAGTTCATTCGCACAACGATTGGCAGAAAAATACGCTACCGACCCGCTATATCTGGCTACCGCCCGGCACTGGGATGAGGACTTCGAAAAACGCATCCAGAGGCACCAGGCCGACAGAGGCGAAATCTGGACCACCGTCGAAGAAGAAAAACTGTTGAGCCGTCACGATTTCAACGGTAAAACCGTGCTGGTGGATTGCGTGACGCTGTGGCTCACCAACATCTTTCACGATAACGGGTTCAACCCGGAGACCTCATTGGAAGAAGCAAAAGCCGAATGGGATAGATTCATCAACCAGGATTTCACGCTTATCGCGGTAAGCAACGAGATAGGCATGAGCCTGCACGCTCCCGGTGAAACCGCCCGCCACTTTACCGATCTGCAGGGTTGGGTAAACCAACACATAGCCAGGACTGCGGATGAAGTGTTTTTTATGGTTTCGGGTATCCCCGTACAAATAAAATGATAAATCAAACAATTATGATACAGGAAGAATTACAAAGAAAAATAAACAACCGTACCAAACCACTGGGTTCCCTGGGAAAACTCGAAAAACTCGCCCTGAAAATTGGCACCGTCCAGAACACCCTCACTCCGGAGTTGAAGAACCCTGCTATTCTTGTTTTCGCAGCCGACCACGGCATTGTCGACGAAGGAGTAAGCCCTTGTCCCAGAGAAATTACCTGGCAAATGGTCATGAATTTCCTACGCGGCGGTGCGGGCATCAACGTATTTTCCCGGCAACACAACATCCGCCTGCGTGTAATAGATGCCGGCGTAGATTACGATTTTCCCGCGGGGTGTAACGTGGAAAACCGCAAGCTGGCCCGCGGCACAAAAAACATGATACACGAGCCGGCCATGAGCATCGAACTCTGCCGGCAGGCAATGGATAAAGGCGCCGAATGTGTACGCCAGGAGTTTGAACGCGGCTGCAACATCATCGGTTTTGGGGAAATGGGTATCGGAAATACGTCACCGGCATCACTGTTGTTACACAAATTTGCAGGTATCCCTCTCGACGAATGTGTGGGACGAGGTGCGGGATTAAACGAAGAAGGGGTACGGCACAAATACAATGTGCTGAGACAAGTAACCGCAAAATATAATCCAAGAACGCCGCTTGAAACCCTCGCTGTTTTCGGAGGATTGGAAATAGCCATGATCTGCGGCGGTGTATTGGAGGCCAAACGGTTGAACATGCTTATTATTGCCGATGGATTTATCGCATCCTCTGGATTTTTAACCGCGTACGAGATGCAGCCCGATGTACTCGACAACGTGATATTCAGCCATGCATCCAACGAACACGGACACAAGGCTATGGTAGAATACATGAAGGGAGACCCTGTATTGCATCTCGACCTTCGCCTGGGAGAAGGCACGGGAGTAGCGCTGGCTTATCCTGTTCTGCAGTCGGCATTACTTTTTTTGAACGAAATGGCAAGCTTTGAAGATGCCGCTGTGTTTGACGTAGAGAAAAACAGGTAAGCCGGAACAATGAAACAGCAACTCAACCTCTTCTTTCACGCGCTGCAGTTCTACAGCCGCATTCCGGCAGGAAAAATCGACTACAGTGAAGAAAACCTGGCGCAATCGATCCGTTATTTTCCGCTGGTAGGCAGTGTGGTTGGGATTGTCGGCGCATCTGTATTTATGCTGTTCATGCTCGTTTTTTCACAGGGAGTCTCGGTCACGGCAGCCCTTATTTCTATGATAGCCGTAACCGGCGCCCTGCATGAAGATGGTGTTTCCGACTTTTTTGACGGATTTGGCGGAGCCTACACCCGGGAACGTATCCTGGAAATTATGAAGGATAGCCACGTGGGTGCCTACGGCGTTATTTCGCTCGTGCTGCTACTCCTGGCCAAGTTTTCGTTGCTGACATCCATCACCCCTGAAAAAGTTCCGCTGGTGCTGATCGCCGCGCACACTTCCAGCCGTTTTGTGGCGGTGGCCCTGATGAAATCGTCTAGCTATGCCCGCACAGAAAACAGCAAATCAGCGCATTCCCGCCGGTCTTTATCGCGAACGACAGTGGTTACGGCGTTCGTTTTCGGGGTGCTGCCGCTGGTCTTTATTCCTCCGCTTGTAAGTGCCGTTACAGCCATTGTCTACGCAATTATCCTCTTCGCGCTGAAACACTACGTGGAGAAGAAAATCGGCGGATTCACGGGAGATGTCCTGGGGACACTGCAACAATTTTGTGAAATTGCATTCTACCTTGTTTACACAGCACTGATTTCCTTAATTTAACCGATGAAACTTTATTTGGTAAGACATACCCGCGTAAATATGCCCCCAGGAATTTGCTACGGAAATTCCGATGTAGCCTTGGCCTATACTTTTCCCGAAGAGTTGTCCGCCATACAATCGGAACTGGAAGGTATCCGGCTTGCAAGAGTCTACAGCAGCCCGTTGAAAAGATGTGTAACGCTGGCCAGGGAGTTTTCCGGCAACGTGATTGTCGACGGAAGGATCAGGGAATTTGATTTCGGAAAATGGGAACGCCAGCCGTGGGACGATATTTATGCGCAGGATAAAGGAAAGGAATGGTTTGACGATTACGTGAACACATCCTGTCCCCACGGTGAATCGTTCCGCATGATGCTCGAACGTGTACGCCGGTTTATCGATTCGCTTCCGAAAACCGGTGGAAATATCCTGATTGTCACCCACGCCGGAATCATCCGGGCATTCCTTATCCTGCTGGAGGGTTATACGGTAAACGAAGCATTTGACCGGAAAATCGCATACGGTGAGATAATCATCCTGGAAAAACAAAAGAAGTAGAAAACAGATGCAAAAACTCCGTCCCTTAATGTTTGTCGGCACCGGATCCGATGTCGGAAAGTCGGTCATCAACACCGGTTTCTGCCGTATCTTCCTGCAAGACGGTTATAGTCCCGCGCCGTTCAAAGCGCAAAACATGTCACTCAACAGTTATGTCACCGCAGATAACCTCGAAATCGGCCGTGCACAAGCGGTACAAGCCGAGGCCTGCGGAATCGGCTGCCTCGTGGAAATGAATCCTATACTGCTTAAACCCAACGACGACCTCACATCGCAGGTGGTATTAAACGGTAAACCCGCCGGCAACAAGACAGCATCGGAATATTTCAACGAGGCCGGGCGCGACACTCTTTTTAACGAAGTAATGCACTCTTTCAACCGCCTTGCCGGACAATACAATCCCATTGTGATTGAAGGTGCGGGCAGCATTTCGGAAGTCAACCTGTGGGACAAGGACATCGTCAACATGCGTGTAGCGTTGCATACCCAGGCCGCCACATTTCTGGTCGCAGACATTGACCGCGGCGGCGTTTTTGCGGGTGTTTACGGCACCTTGCAGCTCTTGCCACAAGCCGAACGGGATGCGATAAAAGGCATTGTTATCAATAAGTTCCGGGGCGATTTAAAGTTATTTGAAGAGGGTAAGAAGATATTGGAGAAACTTACGGCAAAACCCGTAGTAGGAATTGTGCCGTATTTTCAGGGATTGTTCATTGAACAGGAAGACGGTGTGGTTATTGAACAGAAGAAGAAGAGTCACGAACACGGGAAAATCAATATCGGGGTAGTGTTGCTCAAACATTTATCGAATTTTACCGATTTCAACATGCTGGAACAGACACCGGGGGTGAACCTTTATTATACTGGCTGTCCCGAAACGCTGGCTAGAGCAGATATCATTATTATTCCCGGTTCGAAAAACACACTTTCCGATCTGAAAGCATTACGCGAAAAAGGCCTGGAAGAAGTTATTCTCGCACACCACAACGCCCGGAAACCTGTTTACGGTATTTGTGGAGGATATCAGATGATGGGGATAGAGGTGAACGACCCTAACGGTGTGGAAGGGAATGTACCCTCTCTGCCCGGGCTCGGAATTCTGCCCGTAACCACCACGCTGGCAAGCGGAAAGAAAACGCGGCAATGCACGTTTTCTTTTGTTCAAGGCAATGCGTCGGGCAATGGATATGAAGTTCATGCCGGACATACTCCTTCCATCCGTCCGCTTTGTCGCATGAACAACGGTGAATATGACGGCTATTGCCTGAATGCCCGTACGTGGGGAACATACATCCACGGCATTTTCGACAATGCTTCGGTTATCAATCATGCATTGCGGCAACTAATTCCCGGGTTCACATCCACCATCGACTACAAGGCCCGAAAAGAACAGGGGTACAACCAGCTGGCGGATCTGATCCGGGAAAACGTGGATATGGAATACATCTATAAATGCTTGAAAACATAAGATTATGCTCTACGGCCACGGAAACGACCTGTACGACTACAGCGAAAAGATAACCGCCGATTTTAGTTCAAACATCCCTTACCGGAATGCTTCGGTTCAAATTGTGGCGCATTTGTCGGGTTGCCTGCACCTGATCAGTGATTATCCCGATCCAAATGCGCGCGCGCTCACACACGAGATTGCTGAGCACCACAACCTGTCTCCGGAAAACGTGCTGGTTACCAACGGGTCGGCAGAAGCGTTTTATCTTCTGGCGCACCTGTTTGCCGGGAAGCACAGCACGATAACCTATCCCGCTTTTGCGGAGTACGAGGATGCCTGTACCCTGTACGGGCATACCCTGTCGTTTATGCCGGTGAGCGAATTGTGTGGAAGCATCAATTTCACCAGTAACGAGACCGTTTGGTTCGCCTTCCCCAACAACCCCGACGGCTCAATCGTTTCATCTGAAACCATAGAAAACCTCTGTCTCAATAATCCGGACTCTTACTTCATCATCGATAACGCTTACGGTGAATTGTGCACGCAATGCCAGCCGGTTATACCGTTACACGCAAATTATCCGAACCTGATTTCGGTGCATTCGCTCACAAAGACTTTCGCTATTCCCGGTTTACGCTTGGGCTATATTGTCGCCGAAAAAAATATCATAAATCGGCTCCAACCCCTACGTATCCCCTGGACTGTTAATACGCTGGCACAGGAAGCAGGAAGTTTTGTAATGGAAAATTACAGCCGTTTACTACCCGATGCCGGCATATTATGCCGTGAATCGCAACAGCTCCAACAGCAACTTGCCACACTTTCACATCTTGAAGTAACGCCGTCGCCGTGTCATTTTTTTCTGATTCGGCTGAAAAGCGGTACGGCTTCGCAATTAAAATCCTATCTTCTCGAGAAGCATGGTATCCTGATCCGCGACGCCAGTAATTTTCGCGGGCTGTCACCCTGTCATTTCCGGTTGTCCGTACAGGAAAAAACGGCAAATGACCGCCTGACGGATGCCCTCCGCGATTTCTTCAAAATAACAGCATGATTCACGATTTTATCACAACACATTCCGGTTTCCTGATCCCGCTCGCGGGTGGTTTTCTGCTCGACGCCCTGTTGGGCGACCCTACCCGGCTTCCCCATCCCATCCGGTTGTTCGGAAAAATGATTTCTTTCTGCGAGCTAAAATTCAACAAAGGCAAGCGGAGAAGGACAAAAGGCATTGCGGTTGCATCGATACTTGTTTTACTCGTTTTCGGGTTTTTATACGGCATTCAGCTCGCGTTGCACGATTTTCCTGCGGTAAAAGTCGTCATAAACACCGTGTTCTTTTTTTACGCCCTCGGTAACCGGAGCCTGATTGAGGAGGCCTGGAAAGTGGAATGCCGGGTTCAAAAAAACGATTTGTCCGCCGCTCGCCGGCAATTGAGCCGGATTGTAGGGAGGGACACATCGCAGCTCTCGTTCCAACAGATCCGTACCGCCACACTCGAAACACTGGCTGAGAATCTGAGCGACGGTGTGGTTGCACCGCTGTTTTTCTATGCCCTCGGAGGTATTCCGCTGATGATGGCATACAAAATGATAAACACTCTGGATTCGATGATTGGCTATAAGAACGACCGGTACAACGATTTCGGATGGTTCGCCGCACATATACTTGATGACGGTGCGAACTATGTCCCCGCAAGGCTTACGGCATTTTTGATGATTTCCTTCCCGCCGTCATCCCGCGGGTTTCACTTTGTCCACAAATATGCGAGCCGGCATTCCAGTCCCAACTCGGGTTATCCCGAATCGGCGCTGGCAGGCATCCTGAATTGCCGTTTCGGTGGCTCGAACACATACGAGGGGAAACGGGTGGAAAAGCCGTATATCGGAAAAAACTACCGGGAACTCACACACGACGATGTGGTGAAATCGTGCATCATTAATATCAGGACAAGCCTTCTTATGTTAATCTGCACATTGTCCATGTATTGTATTTTTCAAGAATTAACAGGTTTTTCGCATAATTTTTTATACTTTTGGGGGTAGTACTTGCGTTCTTGGTCCTAAATTTGATCCACACGACGCTGATAAAAAAATAGTATCGCATGAAATCAAAAAAATTGCTTATTATTGGGTTCATAGCTGTGGTAGCCGTTGCAGCCACCTTGTTTTTTTTGACACAAAAAAAAGACACGAAAATAACGGACGGTGGCGCTTTTGAAATTTCCTTCAACAAACAAGGAACGCTAGCGTTTTTGTCGGCGCAAAACAACGACACCCTCTCGGTTATCGATATTGAAGTAGCGGACAACAACCAGCGCCGGGCACGTGGATTGATGTACCGGAAGTCCCTTCCCGCCGATGCCGGGATGTTGTTTGTTTTCGATGAGGAGGAAATTCAGGGTTTCTGGATGAAAAACACCTATATTCCCCTGGATATGCTTTTCGTCAACGCCGATAATGAAATCATTACCATTCATACAAACACCGCTCCCTTAAAAGAATGGAACTATGCATCCACCCGGCCGGCATTGTACGTGGTGGAAGTAAACGCCGGATATTGTGCCCAAAAACAAATTACCGAAGGGGATAAAATTATTTTTGAGCTTTCAAGCCATTGAACCACCTATTTTTTATAAAATAACGATGCTGTTGCCTGCGCGGTTGGCATCACAATCATATCGTTGATGTTTACATGCGCCGGGCGGGAAACGGCAAATAGAATACAATCGGCAATATCATCGGCTAAAAGGTTATCAAACCCATCATATACTTTGGCGGCACGTTCTTCATCCCCGTGAAAACGAACGATGGAAAATTCCGTTTCAACCGCACCGGGACAAACCTGGGTAACCTTTATGTTGTGCTTCAGCATATCTATCCGCATCCCTTTTGTCAGCGCATCCACTGCATGCTTGGTAGCACAATAGACATTTCCATTAGGATAGACTTCTTTTCCTGCAATCGATCCGATGTTGATGATGTGTCCTTTCTCCTGTTTTATCATCAGGGGAGAAACGTAGCGGGTCATGTAAAGCAGTCCCTTAACGTTGGTGTCGATCATTCGATTCCAGTCACCGGTATCTCCTTCCTGCAGGGTACTTAATCCAGCTGCCAGTCCCGCATTGTTGACCAATACATCGATTTTTTTCCAGTCATCCGGCAAATTTTCAATTGCCGATTTTACTTCAAATTCAACACGAACATCAAAACAAAGGGCCAACACACGGGTCCCCGCTTTTTGAAGTTTTTCTTTTGCATCTTTTAATCTCTCGTTTCTGCGTCCGGTGATGATAACGTCATAGCCATTTTCGGCTAATCTCCAGGTCGTAGCTTCGCCTATCCCCGATGTGGCACCGGTTATTAGTGCAATCTTTCTCTTCATAACGTATAAAATTATAATAAAATCAAAATTACATCAAAAAATGGAGTTTTTGACCCTTATCATCAAAAAATAAACTATTTTTGAAGTCTACTAAACAAATACCAGCTTTATGGAAGAAGAGTTTATTACCGTCAAAACATTTGCTTTCCCTGCCGATGTATCCATCGTTCAAACATTCATGGAAATGAAAGGTATTGAAGTATTTATGAAAAATTTAACAGCTAGCCGGCTGGCCTATAGCATTGGGGATATCGAGATGCAGGTAAAGGCTTCGGATTACGATGCTGCTAAAAATGCACTTATCGAAGGCGGTTTTGCCGAACCGGAAGACTTTTTTCTTTAAGTTGAATTTTTTTAATCACTAAAAATACATGATCGAGAATAATCTCCCTTATAAAAAGAAAGAATACAAATACATACTCATTGGGTTTCTGATCCTGCTCGGACTGATCCTTTTCAAAGAACTTCGCCTTTACCTGAGCGGTTTTTTAGGAGCTGCCACGCTTTATGTGCTTTTAAAAGGACAGATGACCTACCTGGTAGAAAAAAAGAAGATAAAAAAAGGGTTTGCGGCCACCCTCCTGACCCTGGAAGCCCTATTGTTGTTTTTAGGGCCACTTACAGGCATCGCCTTTTTGGTGATCGATACCGTATCGGGAATTTCTATTGACCCCAAAGCCATAATAGAGAACTTCAACAACTTCGTTAAGATGATTGAAGAGCGGCTTGATTTCGATTTGTTCACCCCCGAAAACTTGTCCAGCCTGCCCAAACTGGGTGGAAACATATTGCAATCGCTCGGTGCAAGTATCTACTCATTAATGATTAATTCCCTTTTTGCACTTTTCATCCTTTTCTATATGCTCTATAACTACGAAAGCTTTGAGAAGATGGTCAAGGAAATTTTGCCCTTTAAAGAAGAAAACAAACAAATCCTGGGTGAAGAAACCAAGATGATCATTCAGGCTAATGCTATCGGAATACCTTTGCTGGCTATTATTCAGGGCGTCTTTGCTTACTTGGGATATATGTTTTTTGGGGTGGATAGCGCCCTGTTGTACGCTATTCTAACGGGATTTACCTCCATTATCCCAATCCTGGGAACAGCTATCGTGTGGGTTCCCATTGCACTAAGTTTATGGCTTGCAGGTGATATCGGGAGCGGTATCGGAATGACTGCATACGGATTCATTATTATTGGCGGTGTTGACAATGTTGCGCGTTTTCTGCTTCAAAAGGTATTGGCCGATATTCATCCGTTGATAACCATTTTCGGAGTATTGATCGGAATTCCCATGTTCGGGTTCTGGGGCGTTATTTTCGGCCCCCTGCTGCTCTCCCTGTTTGTGCTCTTCTTCAATATGTACCGACACGAGTACATTCCAGGCTCAACGGCACAACCACGTGTCACCACCCGGATGAAGTCCCGGAAATTCAGCATACCCCGATACAAAAAGACAAAAGAAAACAATCTTAAAACGTCGTAACCGTACTGATTTCGGATGTTCTAATCCAAAACAGGCAAAAAAAATTATCTTACGTGAACAATTCCTCCGAGAATTTGTTTTATGTAAGAATGATTCTTTACTAGGATTAAAATGCATGTAGATATTAAACACATTCAGGAGCTCATAAAAGAGAAAGATCTGAAAGTAACTCCCCAACGAATCGGGGTACTCGAAGCGATTTACACGTTACGTAATCATCCAACGGCTGAACAGATCATTGATTTTATTCATGACAAATACCCCAGCATAGCTATTGGAACGGTTTACAAAACACTCGACACTTTTGTCAAATACGGGGTTATCAATAAGGTCTTAACCGAAGGAGAAGTTATGCGTTACGATGGCGTCTTGAAACACCATCACCACCTGTACAATGAAGGCAACGAGGAAATTCAGGATTACATAAACGAAGAACTGGATGAAATGCTGAAAACTTATTTCGATAAAAATGCTATCGAAGGTTATCATATAAGTTCGATCACCCTTCATATCAGTGGAAAATCAATAAACAAAAAATCAATTAATCAAAAACAATAAAAAATGAAAACAATGAAAACAACTGAATTTACAGGATTAAGAAATGTAGAAAATGTAACCAAGGGGTTACAGCAATTACTGGCAGACCTACAAGTTTATTACACCAATTTACGGGGATTCCACTGGAACATAAAAGGCAAGGATTTTTACCTTCTCCACGAAAAATTCGAAGAGATGTACAACGATGCTGCCGCTAAAGTAGATGAAGTTGCCGAAAGACTCCTTATGCTTGGTGAAACTCCGGCCCACACCTTCACAAAGTACTTGAAAACTGCCAACGTAAAAGAAACCGGCGTAGTTACCGGTACTGATGAAGCCATCAAAAACATTCTCGACACGCTCAAATTGCTCATCGCTTCCGAAAGAGAATTGCTTGCCTTGGCTTCAGAGATTGATGATGAAGTAACCGTAGCGCTTCTGAGCGACTACATCAGCGGACAGGAAAAAGAGGTTTGGATGCTTACTTCATTTTTGTCCTAATCTGCATCTGCTAAAAAAATTATTTTTTAGACATTAATCGTTAACAACAAACATTGTATGGTATGAACGCAGAAGAATTGAAGAAAAAAAGAGACAAAGAAAATCAAAAACCGATGACCACGGTTGCTGGAGCTCCGGTTGGCAACAACCAGGACGCAATGACCGCTGGTCCACGCGGGCCTATGATGCTGCAAGACGTGTGGTTTTTGGAGAAACTTGCTCATTTCGATCGCGAGGTAATTCCGGAGCGACGTATGCATGCTAAAGGGTCGGGTGCCTTCGGCACCTTCACCGTTACCCACGACATTACACCTTACACCAAGGCGAAAATCTTCTCCGAGATTGGCAAGAAGACAGAAATGTTTGTCCGTTTTTCGACCGTTGCCGGTGAGCGTGGGGCAGCCGATGCCGAAAGGGACATCCGTGGCTTTGCCATGAAGTTTTATACCGAAGAAGGCAACTGGGATCTGGTCGGCAACAACACACCGGTCTTCTTTTTCCGCGACCCCCTGAAATTCCCTGATTTGAACCACGCGGTAAAACGTGATCCTTACACCAACCTGCGCAGCTCCAACAACAACTGGGACTTCTGGAGTAGCCTTCCCGAGGCATTGCATCAGGTTACCATCACGATGAGCGACAGGGGGATACCCCGCTCCTATCGGCACATGCACGGCTTCGGAAGCCATACGTTCAGTTTGATCAACGCGAACAACCAGCGTTTCTGGGTAAAGTTCCATTTTGTAACCCAACAGGGCATCGAAAACTTGACCGACCAGGAAGCGATCGAACTGGTTGGGAACGACCGCGAAAGTCATCAGAGGGATCTGTTTGAAGCTATCGGCAACGGCAATTATCCGAAATGGAAGATGTTTATCCAGATAATGACGGAAGAACAGGCCGAGAGCATGCCTTACAACCCGTTCGACCTGACAAAGGTTTGGTATAAAGGCGACTTCCCGCTAATTCCGGTGGGAGAGTTTGAACTGAACCGAAACCCCGAAAACTATTTTCAAGACGTCGAACAAGCCGCCTTCAATCCGGCCAACATTGTTCCGGGAATAGGCTTTTCTCCCGACAGGATGTTACAGGGGCGTTTATTCTCATACGGAGATGCACAACGCTACCGGCTGGGAGTGAACCACCACCAGATTCCTGTAAACATGCCAAGGGGGGCTACGCACACCTACAACTCGTTCCACCGCGACGGACAGATGCGTGTTGACGGGAACCACGGCGCAACATTGCATTACGAACCCAACAGCTACAACATCTGGCGTGAACAACCCGAACACGATGAGCCGACCCAGAAAGTAAGCGGTGATATCAAACGATGGAACTTCCGTGAAGACGATGACAACTACTATGAGCAACCCGGCAAACTATTCCGGCTGATGACTCCCGATGCACAGCAACGGTTGTTTGAAAATACGGCGCGGAATATGAACGGTGTGGAAGAACATATCAAAATCCGCCACATAGGTAATTGTTTTAAAGCCGATCCGGATTATGGAAGAGGGGTTGCCGATGCCTGCGGAATTCCGTACGAGAAGGCAGGAATAAACTGACCGGTTTTTTCATTATCCGCCAATTTGTCATCAAAATAATTCCGGTCCGGATACCGTTTTGATTTTCCAGAACTGATCAAGGAAATGAATGAATTGTTGCGCGAAATACGGAACTGTAAAGTCTGTGAAGCATTCCTTCCCTTAGGCCCCAAACCAGTAATTGCGGCACACAGCAAAAGCAGAATTGTGGTTATCGGACAGGCACCGGGCCGAATTGTCCACGAAACAGGAGTTCCCTGGAACGATAAAAGCGGCGATAATTTGCGTGAATGGATGGGCGTTGACAAGGCCACCTTTTACGATCCCGAAAAATTTGCCCTGATGCCGATGGGTTTTTGTTATCCGGGCAGGGGCAAATCGGGCGATCTGCCTCCGCGGCCCGAATGTGCTCCGTTGTGGCATAGCAAGTTGTTGGATGCGATGAAGGACGTTAGGCTTATTTTGCTTGTAGGCAGGTACGCGCAGCAATACTACCTTCGGGATACAGCCAAAGCCACCCTGACGGAAACCATCTTGCTTTTCGACGTGTACTTGCCTGATTATTTTCCGTTGCCTCATCCGTCACCCCGAAACAATATTTGGCAGGCAAAGAATAAGTGGTTTACCGAAAAAGTATTGCCGGAACTCAAAACAAGAGTTAAAGCGGCATTAATTTAGTCACAGGACCCAGGGATTAACTAACTTTGTTGGCATTGTTTTTGTTATTATACTAAATAAAAAACTATATTTGTAATCTACTATTTAGAAGATAAGGAAGTTAATAAATGGACAACAATTTTTCTCAACGGGTCAGGGACATCATGGCATACAGCCGTGAAGAAGCCGAAAGACTACAAAACAATTATATCGGACCGGAACACTTGATGCTCGCTATTCTCCGCGACGGGGACGGGATGGCCATCCAGGTGCTTCAGGATTTTGATGTGGACATAAAGCATTTAAAAAACTATATCGACGACCGGTTTCGCCAGATTCAGGAGCCGTACGACGAAACACGTGAATTGGTCATCAACAAAAGTACGGAAAAAACGTTAAAGATGAGCATACTGGAAGCCAGGCTCACCAAAAGCACAGAAACCGATTCGGAACATATCCTGTTGGCGCTGCTAAAGGAGAAAAATACTCCGATAAACGATATCCTGCAACAGTTTCATCTCGATTATTCCAGTGCTTTTCTGTATGTAAAAAGTATACTTGACGCACGTGCCGAAAGCAGTGCGGATTCTCCTTCAATGGGCCCGAACTTTACTGACGACGATGACGATGAACAGGCCGGAAAATCATCTTTCAATCCTGGAGGACAAGGCGGACAATCGCAGGCAAAAAGCCCGGCTTCAGACACACCGGTACTTGATAATTTCGGAACAGATATTACCCGTGCCGCCCTGGAGAACCGCCTCGACCCCATTGTGGGACGGGAAAAGGAAATCGAACGCATTGCCCAGATACTGAGCCGCCGCAAGAAAAACAATCCCGTGCTCATTGGCGATCCCGGTGTAGGAAAGTCGGCCATCGTGGATGGACTAGCATTACGTATCGTACAGAAAAAAGTTTCACGTGCCATGTTCGACAAACGCGTGATTGCGCTTGATATGGCCTCCATTGTAGCCGGGACCAAGTACCGTGGCCAGTTTGAAGAGCGGATCAAAGCCATACTGAACGAACTGTCTAAAAATCCGAACATCATTCTCTTTATCGACGAGATTCACACCATCGTCGGTGCCGGAGGAGCTGCCGGATCGCTGGACGCAGCAAACATGCTGAAACCTGCGCTGTCTCGAGGTGAAATTCAGTGTATTGGAGCTACCACGCTGGATGAATATCGCAAGAACATTGAAAAAGACGGGGCACTGGAACGTCGTTTCCAGAAAGTAATCGTTGACGCTACCACCCCCGAAGAGACCTTGCAAATCCTCCGGAACATTAAAGAGCGGTACGAAGAACATCACAACGTCCGTTATACCGACGAAGCGTTGGAGGCATGCGTGAAGCTGACAGAAAGGTATGTATCCGACCGTACTTTTCCCGATAAGGCCATCGATGCCCTGGATGAATCCGGCGCGCGTGTTCATATTTCCAACATCTCCATTCCCAAAGTGATTGAAGAGATGGAGGAAGAGCTGAAAGTGGTGGAACAGATGAAAAACGACGCGGTGAAAGCCCAGAAATATGAATTGGCGGCAAGCTATCGCGACAAACAACGCCAGCTTTTGCTGGCACTGGAAGCTGAAGAGCAACGCTGGCAAAAAGAAATAAAGGAAAAACCGGAAATCGTTGACGAAGAAAAAATTGCTGAAGTGGTGGCCATGATATCGGGCGTGCCTGTTCAGCGGATTGCCCAGGCCGAAGGCCAACGCTTGCTGGAAATGAAAAATGAACTCAAAGCGCAGGTCATCGGCCAGGATGAAGCTGTAGACAAGATCGTGAAGGCTATCCAGCGGAACCGCGTGGGGCTGAAAGATCCCAACAAGCCTATCGGCACGTTTATGTTCCTGGGACCAACAGGCGTCGGGAAAACACACCTGGCAAAAAAGCTAGCGGAGTTTCTGTTCGACTCGCACGAAAACCTTATCCGCGTAGACATGAGCGAATATATGGAGAAGTTCAACGTTTCCCGCCTGGTAGGAGCGCCTCCCGGATACGTGGGGTACGAAGAAGGCGGTCAGTTGACCGAAAAAGTGCGTCGCCGCCCCTACTCCGTTGTCCTGCTTGACGAAATAGAAAAAGCGCACCCCGATGTGTTCAACATCTTGCTGCAAATTCTGGATGAAGGGCATATCACCGATAGCCTGGGACGTAAAATCGATTTCAAAAATACGATCCTCATCATGACCTCCAATATCGGGACGCGACAGCTAAAGGATTTCGGCCGCGGAATCGGGTTCAGCACCAACAGCGATGTCTCCGACACCGAATATTCGAGAAGTGTTATACAAAAAGCGCTGAACAAAGCGTTTGCCCCCGAGTTCTTGAATCGGGTAGACGACATCGTGATGTTTGACCAGTTAAGCAAAGATTCTATCTTCAAAATTATCGACCTGGAACTTAACGGACTATACAAGCGTATCAAAGAGTTGGGTTACTGTGTTGAACTCACTACCGAAGCCAAAGAGTTTCTTGCCGACAAAGGTTACGACGTGCAGTTCGGAGCACGTCCGCTAAAACGTGCCATCCAGAAGTACGTGGAAGACGAAATGGCTGAAGTGATCCTGCGGACAGGCATCAAGGAAGGCGAGACCGTAGTGGTGGATTTCAACAAGGAACAACAAAAAATCGAGATAAAAATCGCCAAGCACGAGAAGATAGAACAATAATCCGCACAAGAGACGGGGCAGCCAACAGGTTGTCCCGTTTTTATCAATTGCTGGGCGTACAAACCCAGAAAATGGCTAAAGAAAACGGCCTGAAACCAGCCAAAGAACTCCGGAAATAAAGAGCAGCCTCTCAGGAGGAATCGAATAGTCGTTCGGCAAATTTGTTGTTTTAAATAAGTGTATTATAAACAAAAATTCAGATCGGGTGTTTAAAGGGTTGTAAAAAGCAATTATTAAATAAAACAGATGAAAGTTGAAGTTTGGACAGATATCATGTGTCCCTATTGTTACATAGGCAAGATTCATTATGAACAGGCCATGCAGCAATTTGCGCACGCCGATGAAGTTGAATTGGTCATAAAATCCTTCCGGTTAAACCCGGATTTGCCCGGTAAAGGAAACGGCTACTCGGTAGTGGATTATTTATTAAAAACCGCCGGACTTCCGGAAAACAAGTTAAAACAGATGTTTGCTTACATCGAGCAACTGGCAAAAAATGCGGGAGTGAGGTTCAACCTGCCAAACGCTTTCGCAGCGAATACACTCGACGCCCACAGGCTGGTAAAACTGGCTGCAAGGAGAAACCTCTCCTCGAACGTTTTATCGCTCATATCGAAAGCATACTTCGAAGATGCACAGGATTACAGCGATATCAAGATCCTGACGGAAATTGGAGTGAAAGCAGGGCTTGACGCAACAGAGATAGCCCGGCTCTTTGCCGGAGACGACTTTATAGCAGAAGTGGAACAGGATGTTCAGGAGGCGCATCAACTGGGAATAGATACGGTCCCTACTTTTCTGTTCGAACGTAAACAGGCCATCATCGGATCGGAACCGGTACAGGTTTTCCTGGATACACTCAATCAAGCTTACGAAAGCTGGAAAAAGGCAAATACCACCCTGGGCAATATGGAGGTAAAGAAAGGCAAATCGTGCAATGCAGACGGGACATGTGAAATATAGAGTAAAAATAATTAATCATGGAGTTTTTACGCATAGAGCAATCGGACAAAAGCAGGTGGAACAAGGTCTGGGAATTGTATGAGTCGAGCTTTCCCATCGCTGAAAGGCGCAAAATGAAAGATCATGTCCGTGCCTGTTCCGATCCGCAATTTCATCCGGTATCGGCGTGGGAGGACGGTGAACTGATAGGGTTGTTGTTTTATTGGGAATGGGACATGTACCGGTACCTGGAATATTTGGCCATTGCCCCCGGATTACGCGGACACGGTTTTGGGTCTCAACTGCTTCGTTATTTGCGCGATTCCGACCACACCATCATTCTCGAAATAGATCCGTTGATAAATGAGTTGTCCGTAAGGCGGCTCCAATTTTACGAACGTGCCGGATTTACCCTTACGCCTTACCGGTTTATGCATCTGCCTTACCGGTTGGAAGGGCAACCCATTGAGCTACTCATCCTCAGTTATCCGAAGATGATTACCAAGGAACAACATAACGATTTCTTGAAATTTCTGGGCAAACGCGTTATTCTGTATTGTGAAGGGTATCCGTTTGATCGGGGATAAGTCAACTGCCTTATAGGTTATCCCTGCGGGTTCAGCACCGATTTCAATAACCGGAGCGTTTGGAGCAAGATCTTCTCTTCTCTTTTTGAATCCGCATTCATTGGGTAGACAATCGCTTCCGCCTTGCCATCGTCCAGAAGCCTGACATATCCGCAAACGCCCCACGACATAATCCGGCAATCGGTCCGGAACTTGACAACACGTGCCTCTTTGTCGGAATAGGAAACAATAAAACTTTTGTCAATCTTTTGCAACATTTCAGCATAAAGATTGTTCGACCTGGCCCTGAAGGCCAGCAGGGCCTTCTTTTGCCCCGAAAATGCCGGAGGATCCGGATTTTCGGATTCCATATAATCCAATCTTTTATAGAAGAACCACGTTATGACTGCCGGAGGCAAAACACCTGCAATGAAAAAAACAAGCAACAGTTGCCAAAACTGGATGCGAATACCCCAGAACAAACTGATGATAGCAATTACAGTAATGTAAAATATCAAAAAAATAAACATCCAGGCAAGAAAAAGTTTTGTCGTAAATTTCATAGTTATTTGATTTTTATTTTGTCAATGCAACTCCGGAATAACAACCTCCAACGTAATGTGAATATTTTTGAAACCCATTTCCTGCAACAGTGATTTTACCGCAAGCTCAGCCTGACTATTGGCATCATTCAATACCCCTTGCCGGATAGCGTCCTGTCTCATCGTTTCTTTCTCACCGATCAGGGCTTTGTTGTAATCCGATATTTTTATAGGATTAAACGCATTTTCACTTTCATTGTAAACCTTTACGCTGTTTTCATCAATAACCACATCGAAAATTTGAGCACGGGGCATTGAAACGTGAACATTTTCACCGTTAATATTCACTTTTACCCGGCTGAAATCTACGCCGGCCTTCAGGTATCCGTTGTATTTCAACAGGAAATACTTGTCGGTAAGCGGAACACTGATGTTCAGTATTTTAAAATTATCTTTGAAGCCAATCACTCCCGAATAGCTGTATTTGACCGTAGCAAGCTCCTGAATATGAACAATTTTACTAAGAACTGTGGATGTATCGTATTTTTTAGTCCGGGTTCCGTTGATTCTATTTATTCCCAGCAAGAGAGCCAAAATAATTGTAGTACCCAGGAAGAAGTAAGTCGGATAACTTATTCTTCTTACCGGCTCGTTAATCTCTCTGTCAGCAGCATTTAATCGTTCCATAGACCAGCATGTACTTTATATTTTTACAAAAATAACAATTAAGTGCTTATTTACTAAAGATTGTCGGGTTATTTCTTCCTCAGGGCTTGTCCGATATCTTCCAGCAGTCGGTTCACACTCTCCAGCCCCACCGATAACCGTATGGTTTTATCATGTATTTTCATTGCCTCTCTCTGAGCTTGGGTCAAACTGCCGTAAATGGTGCTGGCAGGATGAATAGCAAGGCTTTTGTTATCAAACAGATTGGTTGCCCTGCGAATCACTTTCAGGTTATCCAGAAATTGGAAACAAGCACTCTTGGATACCAGATCGAACGTCAGCATCGCTCCCGGACTATTGCCGAACTGACGGAGGCTGACGTTATAATACGGATTACCGGGCAGCCCGGTGTAGTTGACCGATTCAATACCTTCCATCGTTTGCAAACGCTTTGCCAGCTCAAGACAGGTATGGCTTTGCCTTTCGTACCGCAAGTGAAGGGTCTCAAGCCCGATCGTCTGCAGGTGTGCTGTCCTCGGATCCATATACGCGCCGAAATTTCGGTGAATTTCCTTGCGCAGTTTATAATTAAATGCGTGGTTCCTGTGTTCTTTGGCCAATTCGTTAAGCCTTTTGTTTCTTGTCCAGTCAAAAGTGGCATAGTCGATAATAAGTCCGCCAATACTGGTAGCCCCACCCGATATATATTTTGTACTGGAAACCACTTCAATATCTATCCCAAAATTATCGGCCTTGAAAACAGAAAAAGGCACCAGGGTCGTATCCGCGATCAACGGTACATTTTTTTCTCGTGCCAACGCACTTAAAAAGGAAAGATCGACAACCTCCATTTGCGGATTGGTGATAATTTCCAAAAAAACGGCGCACGTATTTTCATCGATATGTTCACAGACCTCTTTTTCGTTCGTCAAATCACAAAACCGGACTTCCACGCCAAAAGCTCTTATCGTATTTTCGAAAAATGACCAGGTGTTTCCGAACAGATGGGGTGAAACAACTACGTTGGATCCACTGTAGGCAATGGACATGAACACATTACTCACGGCTGCCATCCCCGAGTTAAGGGCTGTAACATTAAAAGCTCCGGTAAGCTGTTTCACCCGTTCTTCAAAAAAGTGAACGGTGGGGTTTGATATGCGTGAATAGGTGTGATCCGTTGTTTTTCCACAGAATGCGGCTTCCATTTCTGAAGCACTTTTAAATTCGTATGCAGCTGTGTTATAAACCGGCATCGAAAGCGAACCGTAAACATCCGGCCGAGGATAAGGGATATTTAGTAAATAATCTTCAAAATCCAAATTGTTCATCTTTTCATAAATTAAGGTTACAAAGATACAAAAATGACAGGCCTGACGATATCCCGGCCGGAAAATGATTAATCCGAAACAAAATCCGATACTACCTGCCAATAAAGATCAGTCACTTTTTTTGCTTTTTCATCCCAGGAAAGCTTTTGTTGTAAATATTTACAGCTCAGGGACATTTTCTCCAGCAACTCCCGCTTACTACAAAGCACATTCAATTGTTCGGCAAAATCACGAACCGATTCACGGGGATTGGTAAGTGGAATTTTTCGTCCAACGGTTTCATCGATCACGGCTCCAAAGCCACAGGCATCGAAACACAAGACAGGTAAACGGTTGCTTATAGCCTCCAATATAACGGTAGATGTATCCTCGCTTACGCTCGTAAAGAAAAAGAGCTGTGCTTCACGCATGGCTTGCTGGACGACTGCATGTGATTGGTTACCGTGCCATACCACCTGATCGGAGATACCCAATTCCGACACCAGCTGTTTCGCTTCTCTTTCCTGAACCTCATTTCCCTGGCCATAAACATTTAAAATGATTTGCTTGTTGTTCGCTGCCGCCAAAGCATTCAAAGCCAGTGGCAGTTGCTTGCGAAAATCAAATTTCCCAACCCACATCACGTTAAACTCCCTGTTGTAGAATCTTCCCGTTGGAACATTATCCGTGATAAAACAGCCGGTTTCAGGGATCAGGACAGACTCCAGTTGCTTATACTTTTTCAAGGCGCGGTAAGAATCGGGTATGGAACTGATCAACAAACCAGCCCGTCTCAGCGCTTTGTCCACCCGGACATCATACTTGATCTGCAAGGTATTGATGAGGTTTTTCAAACGAATAAAAAAGCGCATCTTAAGTCCGGCATCTTTCAGGTAGGCAAGGGGAAATTGTTTCAATCCGCCAACAGGCCCCCATACAAAAGGAATACCTTCTATTTTCCACAAGTAGCCTGGCTCCCGGAAACCAATCATGTTCAATTGATGCAAAACATCTATCTTGTGTTCGGCAATAATCTTCCGGGCTATGTTGAGTGTCTCTTTTTGCCAGTTTTTATAATGGACATAAAACCTCCAGTCGCCCTGCTTTCTACACATCTCCCTCACCTTCTCCGGTATTGGATTGTAGTAAAAATGCATATTTCCCGCCTGTGGCAAAGTTGCCAGAGCAGCTTCTATACTCTCCCGGTATTCCCCTTCGCTGATGATATATAATTCACAATGGTTGGCCAGGTGTACGCACCAGTTCCACCCCATCCCAGGCTCACTTCCCCTATCCGGTGAACAGGCGTAAGCATTAATGAGTACTTTTAGCTTTTCCATTTTCCGGCTGACTTAGTTTACCCTGTACCCTTTTAGCTGGTATGTATTGCCATAAGGTGTTTCATCGTCTTCAAACTGTATCTCCAGATAAATGCTGTCAGAATCAATTATTTTTCCGTTAAATACCTTTATACCAATCCCGTAGCTGCAGTGTTCACAAATAGATTTTTGCGTTTCAAAGGTTCCGTTCTCGTGATCAGCTGAAACCTTAACCTGAAAATTCCAAAAATATTTTGATGTATCGTTAATCGTGATAGAATCCGTTTTCAATGGAAAGTCACTGGAAATAATTAACGGAAACGCTCCATCGTGGATAGGAGTATCACCCAGGTAAGCCACGACCTCCCACTCTCCGTTTAAGGCACTGGTTAATTCTATTTTTTCTTCGTTCCGTTCACAGGATACGACAACAAACGCTACTAGCAGTAAAATAATATATATTGTTTTATTCATTTTCTCTCGTTCTCTAGCTAAATTAGTTAATCACAATTTTTTTGATTTGCAAGCGGGCATCGTTTTCAACCATCACGGTATACGTTCCCGAGGGGATTGGGTTGTCAATAGTAGTGTGATAACCGATTATAGGTATGCTGAGTATTTTTTGTCCGTTTTGGTTTAAGACCGATAGTGATGCAGAAGAAGATATAGAGCCTTTACAATTGGCGCAAATACGGTCAAATGTATCTTTATAAATACTTATCGAAGGATCCAACACTATGTCATCGGGCTTTTCATCCGGATCTGGTTCCGGCTGCGGTTCTACCGACATCCTTGCCCGTCCGATGATCTGTTCGGGGAGTATCGACGGAGATAGGGCGGGGTCATACCTGTTGGTTTCCTTACCGCTTACCGGCTCCACGTTGGAAGCATACCACCAATTACTTATGTTGCCTTCTTTGTTCCTGTAATTGACAACATTACCTGCTACGGTGATGTTATATGACTTGCCTAAATTTTCTTCATACCAGTTACAGGCATAAAGTCCTACGTTCGTGAAGTAATTTTTGCTGCCGTATATCTTGTTGTTTCTTAAAGCTATATCGTGGCCGCCTGCAATAGAGATTCCGTACTGTCCTCCGTCCACAACAATATTGTCTTCAGCCACCTGATAAGAACCGCCAATATCGCCTAAAATAATACCTCCTCCCGATGGAGACGGGCCGCCCCCCCTGATCCAGTTCCCTTTCACTACAATCGGGCTCTGCGCCGTACCGTTTGACTGATTCAGGTTAATAAGGTCACCGGGCGAACTTTGCCCGAAAATATTCTCCGATACATTGTAACTTATACTATTCCCTTCGCCGTTTACCTTATCGAACAACGCGACAAACCCGTTGTTTTTGTCCTCTTCTTTCATAGGGCCGCCAACATTTTTCACGTCGTTGTATTCAAATTTTATTCCGCGGGAATTGTGTGCTACTAATCCGGTATGCACGTTATCAAAGGTGTTGTCAATAATTGTAATGTTCTTACAGTTATCCAGGTATATACCTCTCTTTGCGGGAGATGCCACAAAACTATTGTTTTTAATTACCACATTTTCGCAACTGTACAAAACAATAAGGTCCCTATCGTTGCTTGTGAATTCCAATCCCTCTATTACAAAATTGCTTTTCCCTACGTGCTGTATCGTGGAGGATTTAATGTAAGAACCGGTATACCTGGAACCTTGTCCATAAGACGAATGAACGGTAAAGCATACGAACAGTATATTCAGTACGATGAGTAGATTTTTTTTCATTGAATGCTTTTTGATTTTATTCATACAATTCACTGAGGCAGCCTGCTTTTCCTGTGCAATTTACAAAAAGAATGGATTGTTGTATCTTTAAAATAGGAAAATATATGCATGAAGAACAAAGAATTGTATCAAATGATTTATTACGCTGCAAAATTACGTACAAATTTCTTATTATAGTACTAAATTACAACCAAATAACACTATTTAGGCAAAATTAAAAGCTGTTGCCCTTAATTAACAATGCGCATATTTTACCAATTATTTTTACCTGTTTAGAATCGGTATAAACACTTTTTTGAGGGATGGTTTTCTGGTGGCGTTTTGAAGGTAAATTTCCGGTTTCAACGAATTTTCTTGTAGACAAAAATGAAACGAATTAGGACAATTACGGCATGAAGCTGCCCGACAATTAACTAAATTAGATAAAAAAGGTACGGCTTCAGAAAAATGGATGGCAAATGATGAATTCAGGTTGTTGAATATATATATAATTGATTATATGTATTTTATCCTATAATTATAAATTTTTCACGCAGCGTGTTCCTCGGTTCTCTCTTTCCTGTTTTTTAAATTTGGCGGGTAAAAGCTTTTTTAAAAATATAAATCTCATTCTTAATGGATTGTAAATTCAATATGCCCGTGTAGTTATAATTTAACAATAAAATTAATCCGGAAATACAAAAAAATGTTCATATAGTCCTAACATACCCCTTCCTTTCTTTCTTAATTTTGTCAGCAGTGTAAACAAGTTGTCACAAAATTGTTGCACAAACTTAATGTTTAGCATAAAAAGGTCTGCTTAAAGCAGAAAGTCGTTCTGAAAATCTTAGAAAAATTACGTCGGATAACTACAAAACGGTAGGAATCTGCTTAATGATGCCAACAGAGACGATACAGCTCAATTAAAAATCACAGTATGAAAAAAAACAGTTTCTTGCTTATCCTCATAGCGGGGTTAACTATCTCTTCCTGCTCGCCGGTAAAAGACATAGCCTATTTCCCTCAATTCCAGAGAGAAATAACTACCGTCAATGAATCGTTGTACGATGCCCGCATAAAGCCCAAAGATTTACTCTCAATTACCGTAGTCAGCAGTGAGCCTGAAGCTTCGCGAAGATACAATCTTTTTACTCCCCAAGCACAGGACCTTACCAACTCGCTGAATTCACAACCCACCATTCAAAGCTACCTAGTTGATAACGAAGGGAATATAGAACTTCCCATACTGGGAATCCTGAATGTGAAAGGATTAAACACGAAGGAACTGGAATCCCTCATTGAGAAGCGGTTAACCCCGTTTTTTACGGGAGAAATGCCCATTATAACCATTCGCATTTTAAATTATTCGATAAACGTTTTGGGTGAGGTCCTTCGTCCGGGAAAATTTGTAACCGCTAACGAACGGATAACTATTTTTGAAGGATTGGCTTTGGCAGGCGATATGACTATTTACGGCAAGCGTGATAATGTAAAAGTATTGCGCGAGGGAATGAACGGGGAAAGGAAAATTTACACCGTAAACCTCAACGATAAAAATGTTTTCGATTCTCCCGCTTATTTCCTCGAACAAAACGATGTGGTATATGTAGAGCCTAATCAGTCCCGGGCAAACTCTTCCCGATTTGGCGCGGCGGAAACTTACCGGATTTCAACGTTGTCTGTCCTGATCTCGTTAGCCACTATGGCAGCCACAATCTACAGCATCACCCGGTAATGAAAGGCCTTACCGGTATAAAGACTTTATAAACAAAACATAAACAATGAAGAACTACTCCACAGTTGAAGAAGAATACGGTATGCTGGCTGAAAAACCAATTGATGTCGTGGGTATACTGATGAAATACCTCTCTTACTGGAAATGGTTTTTAATTTCCCTGTTCCTCTGTCTGGTTGTTGCCGCTGTCTATCTTTTTTACACGTTGCCGCAATACAAGGTAGAAACTTCAATTCTGTTCAAAGACGATCAACGGGGAGGGGGAGCTTCTGAAATGAATGTGTTTAAGGAAATGGGAGTCATCCGGCAAAAGAACAACGTGGATAATGAGATTGAAATCTTAAAGAAATCATTGATCGTTGAGCGCGTAGTGAGGAAGCTCGGGGTTTACGCCTCATACACAGAAATAAAACCGTTTAAGATTATTCAACTGACGGGACTGGACAAATTCCTCCCGGATTTTCCAAAACGAAAAATGAGAATTCTATACGGGGATGAGACCCCTGTTCTTATTAACATAGCTGAAAACACACTCAATAACCTGGAAAAAAACATCGTTTTTGACGTATGGATAACGCCCACCGGCGATTATGAATTCTTTGGCGATTACAACGATAAAAAGTACCGTGTAAAAGCTTCATCGTCCGACAGTATAGTGGCTTTCCCGTTTGGCAGTTTAAAATTGGTTAAGCGTAACCCAGGTCCCGTAGAAAGCAAGTTCGTAAGGGTAAAAATTGAACATCCCGTGAACGTTGCAGCCCGTTACCTGAATTCCCTGGAAATAGAACTGACTTCCAAAAATTCTTCAGTGGCAAACTTGGCGTTGACTTGCCCGAATGGAATGCTGGGAAAGGATTTTTTGGAAGAATACATCAATACATATAACGAAGAAGGCATAAGGGATCAGATTGAGCTAGCCGACAAAACATCCCAACTTATCGATGACCATCTCTCTAAATTAAGCGAGGAACTCAGTTCTGTGGAGACGCAGGTACAAGACTACAAGCAGTCGCAAGGACTGACCGATATTGCCTCTCAGGCAGATGTCTACAACACGCAATCTGCCAGTGTGGGACAAATGAAAGTGGAGGCAGAGACTCAATATTCGATTGTTTCAAGCCTGAATAATTATGTTCAGGGAAAAAGAGACCACGATCAACTTATCCCCGCAAACTCCGGGATAAACAGTGAAGCCTTGACAGCTCAGATCAATGCCTACAATGATTTGGTTTTGGAGCGAAACAGGCTCTCGCGCATTGCTTCGAGCAGTAACCAGTCCATGATCGACTTGAATAACCGGATAGAATCCACTTTCAATTCCGTGAAATCTGGCTTGCAAAACGAGAAGAACAACCTGGAAATTCAGCAACGCGACATTTCCGCCATGTATTACCGGAATAACGCCCGGATACGGGCTATCCCCCGCCAGGAAAGGGTTTACTCCGACATAAAACGCCAGCAGAACATCAAGGAAGAATTGTTTTTGTATCTTCTTCAAAAAAAAGAGGAAAAATACATGAATATGGCTTCGGTCGAGCCCAACACCAAACTGGTGGATAATATTCGCCTCCTGGGTGCCGTATCACCAAACCGAAGAATGATCGGATTGTTGTTTTTCGCCCTGGGATTGGTTATACCTGTTGCCTGCATTAAAATAAAGGACCTGTTGCGATATCAGGTTAGCGACAAGGAAGAACTGGAAGAACTGACTCCGGTTCCTATCCTGGGTGAAATTCCCCAGGTTTCTCACAGTGAACATATTGTCATCCGGGAAAACAACAATGATAATTTCAGCGAAATGATGAGGCTACTAAGAGCCAACCTGTTATTCGTTATCGACAGCAAAGAAAAAAAGGTAATCAATATGCTGTCGAGCATCAGTGGAGACGGGAAAACATTCGTTACCATCAATATGGCCATGAGCTTAGCCCTGCTCGATAAAAAAGTGTTGATCGTTGAGCTGGATATTCGTAAGCCCAAGCTGTCAGATTACCTGGGAATAGACAATAAAAAGGGGATTACCCTCTATTTGTCGGGAAACCTGAACAAAGAAGAACTGGTGAAACCCTCAGGAGTTCATCCCAATCTGTCGGTCATTACCGCCGGGTCCATCCCGCCTAATCCCAACGAATTATTAGCGAAACCTCTGTTGGATGAACTGATAAGCGATCTGCGAAGAGATTTTGATTTTATAATTATTGATACGGCGCCAGTAGGAGTGGTTTCCGACAGTTTTCTACTGAATCGTCTTGCCGATGTGAATCTTTATGTTATTCGAGCGGACTATACGCCCAAGAAATTCATTGAAGACGCGGCAAGATATTACAAAGAGGACAAGCTTACCCGAATGTATTTCGTCCTGAACTCAGTAAACATGAATGCCATCGCCTACCGTTACGGATATGGCAAAAAATACGGATACGGATACGCGTAAGGCAGAAATACCAGCATAAAACATTGACTTAAAACAAAAAAGACAGACAAATGAATTAAAAAACGCAGAACAATGAAACTCAATGGTGCGAAAATAATTGACCTTCCGAAAAATTTGGACAGAAGAGGAAATTTATCCGTGATAGAAGAACTTAAAAACATCCCTTTCAAAATAAAAAGGGCCTACTGGATTTACGATGTACCCGGTGGGGAAGTCAGGGGAGGCCACGCATACAAACGGAATCAGGAATTTATTGTTGCCCTTTCGGGCAGTTTCGATGTGATCCTTGACAACGGAAAGGAGCGACAGATATTTTCTTTGAACCGGTCTTATTATGGGCTGTATGTTCCTAAAGGGATATGGAGGCAAATGCAGAATTTCTCCACCAACTCCCTGGCACTCATTTTGGCATCCATCAGGTTCGATGTAGCCGACTATGTATATGACTACGAATTGTTTAAACAAATGGCAAATGAAAAAAACGAACATCTATGATTGTTCTATAATAGAAATAGACAAGCACCATCACGAGAAAGGAAACATCAGTGTAGTGGAAAACGGCAAAACGGTTCCTTTTCATGTAAAGCGTGTGTATTACCTCTACGATGTGCCAGGGGGAGAGTCACGGGGTGGCCACGCACACAAAGAGTTGCAGCAATTCATCGTAGCAGCCAGCGGCAGTTTCGATGTAACACTGGATGATGGTGAATTGAAAAGGACATTCACCATTAATCGTCCCTATCGCGGATTACTTGTTGTTCCTGGCATCTGGAGGGAGCTGGACAATTTTTCTTCCGGATCAGTTTGCCTGGTTTTAGCCTCTTCGGAATATTCTGCCGATGATTATATAAGAGATTACAACGAATTTAAAGAATACAAAAAATGAGATATATCCATCCGCGAACGGACGTTCTTTCCCAAAACATAGGCGAAGACACAACAATCTGGCAATTTTGCGTGATATTGCCCGACGCACAGATCGGAAGCAACTGCAATATTTGCGCGCATGTATTCATCGAAAACAAGGTTGTGATCGGTAACAACGTGACCATCAAAAGCGGGGTACAGTTGTGGGACGGGATAACCATTGAAGACAACGTATTTATCGGGCCCAACGTGACATTCACCAACGAGCTGATTCCGCGGTCAAAAGCGCACGACACCTCAAAATTTAAACCCACCCTGGTGAAAAAAGGAGCGTCCATTGGCGCAAACGCAACGATACTTCCCGGACTCGTGATTGGAGAATATTCCTTTATCGGCGCCGGAAGCATCATCACGAAGGACATTCCCGATTATTCGTTTTGGTATGGAAATCCGGCTACTCAAAAAGGGTACATAACCGAAGAGGGTATTTTACTGGATATGGACAAAAGAGACAAGAATGGAGTAAAGCATATATTAAAGATCGACACAGATGATTAAATTTCTCGACATACAGAAAATTACACAGAAATACACCGGGGAAATCCATCAGGCCGCATCCCGGGTAATCGATTCGGGCTGGTACCTGCTTGGCGAAGAAAATAAACGATTCGAGAACAACTACGCCGGATTTATCGGCACCCGTTATTGCGTGGGCGTTGCCAACGGTCTGGATGCCTTGCGGATAATCCTCAAGGCATACATGGAATTAGGCATCATGAGCGAGGGAGACGAAATTATTGTACCCGCAAACACGTTCATTGCTTCTATCCTCGCCATTACCGACAACCGGCTAGTTCCGGTATTGGTCGAACCAGATATCCGTACGTATCAGCTGGACGACACCAAAATTGAAGCGGCCATCTCCCCCAGGACAAGGGGGATCATGATCGTCCACCTTTACGGGCAATGCGCGTACACCGACAGAATCGGAGAGATCTGTAAAAAACACGATTTAAAACTTATTGAAGATAATGCCCAGGCAAGCGGATGCAAGTTTAACGGAAAGACGACAGGCTCTTTGGGAGACGCGGCCGGCCACAGCTTTTATCCCGGCAAGAACTTGGGGGCTTTTGGCGATGGCGGTGCCATTACTACCGACGACAAAAAACTGGAGGAAACGGCACGGGCATTGGCCAATTACGGTTCCAACACCAAATACATATTCGATTACCAGGGGCTTAACAGCAGGCTGGATGAGTTCCAGGCAGCTATTCTGGATGTAAAACTGAAGTACCTCGACAAAGACAACCAACGACGAAAAGAAGTGGCCCGCTATTACCTGACCCATATCCATCATCCGGATATCGTACTGCCTGAAGTAAACGACTGGGATGCACACGTGTTTCACCTGTTTGTGATTCGCTCGGGGCATCGCGATGCGTTGCTTCACCATCTCAACGGAAACGGGATTCAGGCACTTATCCACTATCCAGTTCCACCCCACAAACAGAAGGCATACAAAGAGTGGAGCGACCTGTCTTTGCCAGTCACCGATAAAATTCACAACGAAGTCCTGAGCTTGCCTATAAGCCAGGTACTCTCCGATGAAGAAGTTGAAACGGTGACAAAAACAGTGAATTCCTTTCATCCGAACAATTCGAAAAGAACAACATGAACAAGCATCAATCCTCATACCGGCAGATCATGAAAGCGACTTCTCTTTTTGGCGGAGTTCAGGTCTTTCAAATCGTCATCTCCATCGTGCGCTCGAAATTTGTAGCACTCCTCCTCGGGCCGGCTGGTATGGGTATCGTGGGACTGCTGACCTCCACCACCGGCTTGGTAGCTGGCCTAACTAACTTCGGTCTGGGCACAAGTGCCATCAAAAATATTTCCGAAGCAAATGCCACAGGAGATGAGCAACGTATATCGACGGTAATCTCCGTTATGCGCCGGTTGGTCTGGATCACAGGCATCCTCGGAGCCGTTGTGACGCTTCTCTTCTCACCCTGGTTAAGCCAGTTCACGTTTGGCAATAAAGAATATACGGCTTCCTTTGCCTGGATTTCCGCCACACTACTTTTCAGCCAATTGAGTACGGGGGAACTGGTGTTGCTGCAGGGGCTTCGTAAGTTACAAGATTTAGCAAAGGCCAACGTCTACGGCAGCATCGCTGGACTTCTGATTACTGTTCCGCTCTATTACAGATTCGGAGTTGAGGGAATTGTGCCTGTTATTATCCTCACGGCATTGATCACCCTGTTTTTCTCCTGGCACTTCGCAAAAAAGACAAAGATCAGAAAGACAACGCTCAACCGGGCAATCACCGTCGCCGAAGGCAAAAGCATGCTGGTTATGGGCTTTATGATAAGCCTCAGCGGACTGATATCGATTGCCGCTGCATACTTGCTCCGGATATTCATCAACCGCACGGGGAACATGGCAGATGTTGGTTTGTACAATGCGGGATTCGCCATCATCAATACCTACGTGGGCATGATTTTTACGGCAATGGGAACTGATTACTACCCCAGGCTATCAGCCGTGGCAAACAGCAACGAACAGTGTGCCCGGAACGTCAATCAGCAGTCTGAAATTGCGCTGCTGATACTGGCTCCCGTACTGATCGGGTTCCTTGTTTTTATTCATTGGGCCATTATCCTCTTATACTCCACACAATTTTTAGCCATAACGGGAATGATATACTGGGCATCCCTGGGCATATTTTTCAAAGCAGTAAGCTGGGCAATCGCCTTTGTTTTTCTGGCAAAAGGGGCGAGCAGGCTGTTTTTCTGGAACGAGTTAACCGGGAACACCTATACACTAGGCTTTAGCCTGCTGGGATACCATTTTGGTGGATTAACGGGGTTGGGGGTTTCATTCCTGATGGTTTACATGATCTACCTCATACAGGTATATGTCATTGCAAAAGTAAAGTACCACTTTTCGTTCACCTCGTCCTTCTTAAAGATTTTTGCCGTCCAATTCTCGTTGGCATTGATGAGTTTTGCCATAGTAAACCTAATAGAAAAACCCTATACATACGTTATCGGAACATTGCTCATCGGAGTCTCCTGCTGGTATTCCTACCTGGAACTGGAGAGCAGAATCGGATTAAAAGAGATTATCCGGGGTTTTCTACAAAAATACAGAAACAAATAATGATTTATGAATAATACAGGTACACCTTTGGTTTCGATCATCATCATCACGTACAACAGCTCAAGATACGTGCTGGAGACGCTGGAAAGTGTGAAAGCCCAGACGTGGGACAATATTCAGCTGATCGTGAGTGACGACGCGTCTAAGGACGACACAGTCCAGCTCTGTACGGATTGGATCGAAAAAAACCGGCAGCGATTTTACGAATCAAAAATTATTACGGTAGAAAAAAACACGGGAATAGCCGCAAATTGTAACCGTGGAATACAGGCAACCACAGGAGAATGGGTTAAGCTGATTGCCGGCGACGACGCCTTACTCGACAACTGCGTTACCGATAACCTTGCGTACGCAGGCCGCTTTCCCAAAGCCTCCTTCATTATATCGGAAGTGCAGGAAATGGATGAAAACAGCGTGCCGGCAAAAAAGGAAACCATCAATGAGGGATTGATCTATTTTGCGAGCCGCTCATCCGTCAAAGAGCAGCTAAAGGCCTATGCGCGCTGGCCCGTGTTTCTAAATACGCCAACTTTTTTCTACAAGAAGGAACTGATCAATAGCATTGGGTTTTGCGACGAGGAATTCAAAATCTATGAAGACATGTCCATGGTATTTAGAATTATCGGCAAAGGCATTAAAATACATTACATGAATAAACCGACGGTCAAGTACAGGATTCACAAAAACTCACTCTCCAGAAACGATTCCGTGGAAAACCTGAGAAAAAAAGAGGCCCTGAAAATTTTCAACAAATACAGGAAACAGAATTTGAATATATTCAATCCCATTGATTTATCGATCTATTACGAAAACTGGCTGCGGTATAAATACAAAGGGTTCAAGGGGCACAAAGGTGTCCCCCTCCTGTTGAAATTCAGCCTGTTCTACTGGTACTTGAAATTCAACGGAGTAAGGTCATACTGATACAATGTTTAAATAAAGAAAGATATGCGCGTTTTTTGGATAACACACGATGTGTTTGAGGTTTTCTTCCCCTATGTCAAGGGTCAGCCCACAAAAGGCGGGTCCTGGGTTGCCCCTCTGTTTTACAATATCCTCCAACAACCCGGCATAACACTTGCATCCGTCACTCCCGTGATAAATGGAAACGAACAGAAGCAGGAAATAGATGGCGTTGTGTATTATTCCATACGCATCAGCAAGAACGAAAACGCGTCAGTAATGAGCGCCAATCTGGCGAACAGATACTTGTCCGTAATAAACGATTTTCAGCCTGATATTATCCACATTCACGGCACCGAAAAGAATTTCGCCCTCCTGCGTAAGTACGTGGATACAAAAATTCCGATTGTCTGCTCCATACAGGGCATCGTATCTTCCTGCCTGGATTACCTGAAATACAGCGTGGCCAATGCCGGGTTAAAAAAACACCGGTCCGTCAAAAACAGAGTCGGGCGCGGTGGAGTGAACTCCACGTTGCGGAAATGGAGAAAATACAGTGACATTGAAAAAGAGGTATACAGGATCAACCGGTATTTTATCGGAAGAACGGCCTGGGACAAAGCGCAGCTGGCAGCTATGAATGCAGGGGCCTCTTACTTCCACGGAGAAGAGCTGTTACGCCCTGCCTTTTACCAACATGTGTGGAAGATCGATGAATGCGAACGTCACCGGATATTTGTCCCCTCGGCCGAATATCCGTTAAAAGGATTTCACACCTTACTGCAGGCCGCTGCAATTCTGAAAAGGAAATTTCCCGAGGTAAAAATAGTCGCACCCTTGTCTTCCTTTACACTGAAATCCTCCAAGATAAAAGATGTATTCATTGGAGAAGATTATTCCAATTACCTGAAAAGCGAAATCAGGAAATTGAAATTAACGGAAAACATTATTCTGCGCAAAAGGTTGTCGGCCGACGAAATGGCCGCTGAATACAGCAAGGCGCACCTGTTTGTTCTGCCCTCATTCCTGGAAAACAGCCCCAATTCACTGGGAGAAAGCATGATGACGGGAACGCCTTGCGTAGCTTCGTCTGTTGGCGGGGTAACGTCCATTGTAAAGGATAATGAAAGTTCACTCCTGTTCTCACCGGGAGACTATGTGTTCCTGGCTTATCAGATAGCCCGGATTTTTTCCGATGATGAACTGGCATTGAAGATTAGTGCAAACGCCAGGGAGATTGCCCTCAGACGGCACAACATCACGCAAACCTCCCGGCAATATTACCAGATTTATTCCGAAATTATAAAACAACACCATGAAAGTAGTACAGATTCTTCACGAACTTAAATTTTCAGGAGCGGAAATAATGTACGTTGACGCATCCTCCTATTTTCAACACAAGGGATGTGAACTGACCGTTATGGCCACTGCTCCTGACCAGGGCGAGTATTCCCGGCATTTTGAGCAAGCAGGCTACAAGGTTGTTCACAGGCCCTATCCCGGCGGATGGAATATAATTGCACGCATCCGGTACTGGATCTGGTTCACAGAGTTTCTGACAAGGGAAAACTACGATGTGGTCCATATCCACAGCCATGCGATCATGTGGGAGATGGCACTTTGTGCGTGGCTGGCCGGCAAACGATCCGTGTATACCTTTCACAGTATTTTTGTTTCTCACTTTTACAGTTATCCCTATCATGTGTTGCAACGATGGTCGGCCAAAAAAATATTCAGGTGCCGGTTCCAGAGCATCAGCCATTCGGTTTATGAGCACGAATTGAAACATTACCGCAACAAAACGAAAAAGGTATACAACTGGTACGGAGAAAACCGGTTCTTTCCAGCTTCGAATGGAGAGAAAATTAAATATAGGGAGGAGCTGGGGATTCCCGCAGATGCTCTGGTAATAATCTCCATCGGTGGCTGTAGTTCCATCAAAAGACACGAAGAAATTATCAAGGCGCTGCCGCTCATTACGAAGCATTATCCCAACCTGCAGTACCTGCATTTAGGGAAGGGAGAAGCAGAAAAAGGAGAAAGGGAGCTGGCCGTAGAACTGGGTGTAGACAAATGCGTCCGGTTCTTCGGCAACCAGACGGATATCCGCAGGTACCTGGTAGCATCTGACATATACCTGATGACGAGTAAACACGAAGGGATCTCCATCACGACCATCGAGGCGATGGCTTGCGGAATCCCCGCAATACTCTACAACGTAACTGGACTGAGGGATTTCAACCAGACAGGGGAAAACAGCCTGCTTATTCCCGAAGACCATACCATCCTGGCGGAAAAAATAATCTACCTGCACACACATCCCGAGGTTTCAACCAGGCTTTCCGCCCGTGCAAAGGAAATGGTGAACGAGACGTATCATTTGAAAAAAAATGCAGAAGAGATATACCAACTTTATTCTTGACAAGAACAAATGAATACCGTTAACAAACAGATAATAAGTCAAGCCATTCCGGTGACCATTCTGGTGCTCACCGTTTATTCCGTATTGTCTTTTGCCAAACGGTGGCGCTCCATCACTTCCGTTCTAAACAACACCACGATTGTCTGGGTATTGTCAATAATTATTTTAGCTGTATTCTTCCTGGCAAGGTATTCTTTCTTCGACAGGAAAAACGAACAAAACCTTAGGATTGTCTGGATATATTTGCTTTGGAACATTGTCTGCATCGTAAGAGGGATGCTTGTTGCTGAAATATACTGGGACTGGAAAGGATTGATAAGTAACGCAATGGCACTTCTGCTCCCCATTGTGGCTTATTCGGCAACCAACAAGAAGGTTGTGCAATATATGCTTTCGTATTACGTAAGGTACGTGCTACCTCTCTTTTTAATCTTCGCACTTATCCTGCGTGCAGACGCATATGGATTTTACCTGATTCCGATGAGTTTCTTGCTGTTGTTCTTACCGGCACTTACCCTGCGTCAGAAAATCCTGGTAATAACCGTAACGTTGGTGGTAATAACCGCGGACCTGGGAGCACGTAGCAATGTCATAAAATTTGGCGTTCCTTTACTCATACTGGGTTTTTATTACTTGCGGAGCATGATTACTGTGAAGGTTATGGAAGCAGTCCGGCTCTCCTTGTTTGTCATACCCGTAGTATTGTTTCTGCTGGGGGTCAGCGAGATCTTCAACGTTTTTAAAATGGACGATTACGTGAAAGGAGATTACACCACCGTAGGAACGGATGAATTTGGTAACCGTGTGGAAATAAACGTTACCACAGATACACGTACTTTCATCTATTCCGAAGTGCTTCAATCGGCGATAAACAACAACTACTGGCTGTTGGGACGCACACCGGCCCGGGGAAACGATTCTGAAATATTCGGAGAAAGAGCATACGAGCTGACCCGAAGAAGCGAGCGATTAGCCAATGAAATTGGATTGGCCAACGTGTTTACCTGGACAGGTATAGCGGGTGTAATCCTTTATACGTTGATCTTTTTAAGGGCTTCTTATTTAGCCGTAAACAGATCAGCAAACATATACGCGAAAATGCTGGGTATTTACATTGCCTTCCGGTGGCTGTACGCCTGGGTAGAAGATGTCAACAACTTCTCCCTCAACTACTTCATGCTATGGGTGATGATTGGATTGTGTTTTTCATATACTTTCCGGGAGATGACCAACAAAGAAGTTGCCGTGTGGGTGCGCGGCATTTTTGATGTCCGCTATATCCGCCTGCAAAATCATTTGATTAAAAAAGAAAAACAATGGGAAAAGAAATAGCTGTTTTACTCACGTGCCACAACAGAAAAGCCCAAACACTCACGTGCCTGGCATCCCTGTTTGAAGCAGAACTCCCACCGGATGTTCAACTGGATGTCTTTTTAACAGATGACGGCTCAACGGACGGGACGGAAGAGGCGGTAAAAGAACTGTACCCGCAGGTTACCGTACTAAAAGGCGGAGGTACTTTATTCTGGGCCGGCGGAATGCGCCTGGCTTGGAAAAAAGCCACCCAGAAGAAATCATACAATGCTTATTTACTGATAAATGACGATGTTAAGTTAAAGTATGACTTTATCATGAATCTGATGAAAGCCGAAGAGCATTCACTCCGGCAAACAGGCAAGACGGGAATTTACTGCGGCACAACGATAGACGGAAAAACCGGAAAAGTAACCTACGGCGGCTCCCGGATCAAAACCAACCACGTTATCGTGAAAAGTCAACTGCTCTCCCCACAGGCCCAACCGCAGGAATGCCAGATTGCAAACGCCAATATACTGTGGGTCAGCAGAGAAGCAGTAGACCAGGTGGGTATTCTCGATGATCGCTTCACGCACGGTATTGCAGACTACGACTATTCACTGCGGGCCCGCAAAAGAGATGTTCCGGTTTACGTGGCACCTAACGTATGCGGAGTGTGTCCGGATGATCACGGGAAAAGCTGGAAAAGAGGAAATCTACCGTTAAGGGACCGGATTGCGTACTTGAAGAGTCCTAAAGGATTGGCGTATAATGAGTATTTGTTTTACGTAAAGAGGCATTTTCCGATGTTTCTCCCCTACTCTTTCGTGATGTTGTGGATGAAGACGTTTTTCCCGTTTTTGTGGGACAGGTTCAAGAACTAAAGATGTATCGTAAAAAAAGTAAAGAAGTATGAACAGGCAAAGAAAGAAAATACTGATGTTTCACCCGTCCCTTGCACCCTACAGACTTGATCAGTTTAATTCGCTGAACGAGCTGTTCGATCTGACGGTGGTTTTTCTTTTCGACAACATCTGGAACAACAAGATGGATCAAAGTAAACTCCTGGACCATTGCAGATTTAAGGTTCTCTACTTACTGAAAGGGCCACGCCGGAAAGGGAAAGTATTCTTCCGTTTTGGCATGTACAGGATGATCCGGAAGATACAACCCGACATAATTATGGGGTTTGAATATTCTCTGACGACCCAGTTGCTGATTCTCTGGAAACAGCTAGGCATCATCACTCAAAAAATAGGAACTACCCTGGACGACAGTATAGACATGTGCCACCACATGCAATCGAAATTACGAAATCTGGCCAGGAAACGGTCTGTAAAACATTTGGATTTTTGGGTGGTCATGTCTGCAGAGGTATCGGAGTTTTACAAAAACAAGTTCAACTTGAAAGAGCATCAGCTTATCGTCTCACCCATATTGCAAAAACCGGAAAGATTGAGGGAAAACGCCCGGAAATTGGAGGAGATCGCACAACAATATGTTCGGGAATACGACCTCGAAGGTAAAAAGACACTGTTGTTTGTGGGAAGGCTAATCCCCGAAAAAGGGCTTTCCGTTTTTTTGAGTACTCTATCCTCCCTGTTGCTCGAAGCTGATAACCTGAAGTTCGTCATCGTCGGGGAAGGAAGAGAGCTCTCCTCCTTACAAGAAATAATGGAAGATCAGCAATTGCGTGGAAAAGTTATGTTTGCAGGGAGACTAGAGGGAGAGGAACTCCATGCCTGGTATGCCTGCGGGTCAGGATTAGTCTTGCCCAGCTTGTTCGAACCTTTTGGAGCCGTTGTGAACGAAGCATTGATTTTCGGGATGCCGGTACTGTGTTCTCAATATGCCGGAGCAGCAAGTTTGATAACTCCTGAACGAGGAATCCTGTTTGATCCAAAGAACAGAAACGACACCTTGGAGAAAACGGAACGTTTTCTGGAAATGATTCAATCCGTAAAAGAGGTACGCTTGGCAGAAAGGCCTTCATTAATGGGGAATTACCAATTGCAGTTCAATAAAGAATGGGAAAAACTGACCTGACGGATTCGACTTAGATACACATAAAAAACTATGCGCAACAAACAAAAGGACATACTCTACCTGCTTCATCTACCACCACCGGTGCACGGATCTTCCATTGTTGGTGAATTTGTTAAAGAAAGCCCGTTGATCAATAACTCCTTTCACGGCAGGTATATTAACTTGCTCATGTCCCGTTCAGTAAACGAGACCGGTAAAACTAGTTTTATCAAACTGTTCCGATTCATTGCAATCTGGATCGAACTCTTCGGGAAACTTATTCACCGCAGGCCAGACCTCTGTTATTATGCCCTTTCAACCACCGGTGCCGCCTTTTACAAGGACTGTTTTCTGGTAGGATTACTACGCATTTTTCACGTAAAAACAATATACCACCTTCACAACAAAGGAATCCGGCATAACCAGCACAAAAAGGTAAACGACCTGCTCTACCGGTTTGTTTTTAAAAACACCAGCGTCATCCTCCTGTCGGAGCAGCTATACCTGGATGTAGAAAGGTATGTTTTACCCTGGAAAGTTTATTATTGTCCCAACGGGATCAAAGACTACCAGGTGGAAACAGAACTTTTGTCCCTTCAAGAAGACAAGACGTTAAAGATCCTTTTCTTGTCCAATCTCTTTACAACGAAAGGAGTTTTTGACCTGATTGAAGCTTGTTCACTCTTAAAAGAGAAAGGATACCGGTTTACATGCGATTTCATAGGCGGGGAAGGAGACGTGAACGAACAACAGTTCAACGATTACGTAAAACAAAAAAAACTGACGAACCAGGTAAAGTATCTTGGAAAAAGGTTTGGGAAACTGAAAGAAATGGCTTACGAACAGGCTGATGTTTTTGTGCTACCCACCTATTATCCGAACGAATGCTTCCCGTTGGTTATTCTGGAAGCCATGCAGCACAGCCTACCCGTTATTTCTACCTTTGAGGGAGGCATTCCCGATATGGTAAAAGACGGAATCAACGGTTTCCTGATTCCGCAACGTAACGTCATTGCCCTGGCAGAAAGATTGGAGTTGCTGGTGCGGTACCCGCTGTTGCGAAAGCAGATGGGAAAGGACGGAAGGATGAAATACGAAAATAATTTCACCCTCAGTATTTTTGAACACAAGTTACTTTCCATTTTACAAGATGCGATTAAATAACCCTTATTTGCTAGAAAATGCTTACAGACATTACAAAAACACTGTACAGAAGGTATTTTGACACCGACCCAAGTCCGTTTATTTCAGAAGCATTTCTCGGGCTGGTTGAGAATAAGACAGAACGGCTGATCAGGCTGATGGACGAAGAGGAAAAGTCTATCGGATTAATTCTTGGCTTGAAGGACGATATTCTCTGTTCACCTTTTTCAGCTCCTTTTGGCGGCTTTCACTATACACACGAACATGTATCGTACAGTGTTATATTCAATTACCTCTCTGACTTAAAATTATTTGTGAACGAACAGGGATTCAAGCGGGTAGTCATCACCTTACCGCCCAACCCCTATCAGAACAACATGAACGCGAAATTCATAAATGCATTTGTCAGGTTGGGATTCACTATGGCTACCCCCGATATACAGAACTGTGTGAACCTGAAGAAATTCGACGGGAACTGGACAAAAAACACGGTGGGCCAGAATTGCAGAAGGGCAATAAAGCATCAGCTCTCCTGCAGCATTGTTACAGACGAAGCATCTAGGAAAGACGCTTATGACGTGATTTTCCGGAATCGTGTCGAGCAAGAACGGGAAATACACATGACTCTCGAGGACATACTGAAAGTGAATGAAATCCTGCCGGTCGATTTCTTCCTGGTAAAAGACAGCGATGGATGCAATATCGGAGCAGGAATTTTTTATAGGGGACACAGCAAGATCGTTCAGGGCATTTTCCTGGGCGACGACATGGAAAAAAGATCGCTGGGGATAATAGACTTCCTGGTCATGAATATCTACGAACACTATAAAAAGATGGACTTCGATTACATCGATCTGGGAATATCCAGCATGTGCGGAGATCCTAACGTCGGATTAATCCGGTTTAAAGAAATCCACAACTGTGAGACATCACTCAGGTTCACCTTTTGGTGGAGCCCTGACAACAATCAATCATTTCAAATTAACCCTAAAAAATAAGCAATATGTTACACGAATTTAACTTGTTCAACGGGTCTTTACAAGAGATCAATCCGTCAAAAAAACTGATCACCACACTCAATGCCCACTCGTTTAATACACTACATAAAGACATTTATTTCCGGGAAGCCCTGAAGTCGAGCGACATGCTGCTACCCGACGGAGTAAGTATCGTCTGGGCGCTTCGCCTGTTAATCGGCGAAAAATTAAAAAAGATTGCCGGAGCGGATCTGTTCCGGTACGAAATGGATCGGATCCACTCAACGAAAGGGAAATGTTTCTTTCTGGGAAGTTCGGAAAAGACGTTGAACCTCATCCGGGAGAGAGCAGCAAAGGAGTATCCCTACGTAGAGGTCTACAGCTACTCACCGCCTTACAAACCGGAATTCAGCGATGAAGAGAGCCAAAGGATGGTAGATGCAGTCAATGAAATCGAACCCGATGTCCTCTTTATCGGCATGACGGCGCCCAAGCAAGAAAAATGGGCCTTCAAGTATTACCCTCAGTTAAAAGCGGGCCACATCTGTTGCATCGGCGCCGTATTCGACTTCTACGCCGGAACCGTGAAAAGAGCACCCGGCTGGATGATATCCATCGGCATGGAATGGTTTTACCGATTGGTCAAAGAACCTAAGCGCATGTGGCGCAGGTACCTCATCGGTAATACATTATTCATCAAGCATATCCTGAAGGAAAAACTGGTGGCACTCTATCATTATAAAAACACTCGGCCCCGTGTAGTATTTCGCGATTTACTCTAAAAGGCTAAAAGACAAGGCATCCTTGTTTTTCAGCATAAACGCAACAAAGCATGTACAACGTATTCTATTTTATTATTTCGCAGTTATGGAAACAGATCACCCGGGAATAAGGTTCTTTTATCTTTTAATAGACTTGTTTCTTTTGAACTTAGCGGTCTTTATTGTTTTTCAGTTTAGCCCGGTTCACGATTATATGGACGTACCCCGAAGGAACCTGTATTATCTACACGCGAATATCTCGGAAATTATTGCCTATACCTTGTACGGTAAAAGAAATTTCTTCTTCACTGACAAATACAGGTACCGGTTGAGAATTATCAGCATACGTCTCCTTGTTTTGATCATCACCCTTTTTGCGCTGGGAGAGATCTTCCTTCCCAAAGGGTATCACCGGGTGTTTTTATTGGAGTATGTAGCATTCTTTTTCCTGTTCAAGGTAGTAGTGTTTTATTTCATTTACCAACTCCATCGATATCGCTACGCGAAGGGATATTCATTCAACAGGGTGGTTATATTGGGTACAAACAACTCGAGCCGGGTAGTTGGAAAAATACTCAATAACAACCCTACGCTGGGATTCAAGCTGGTGGGTTATATTTCTGACAAAGGGAACGGTGCTGGAGAGGACCTGCTGGGAAGATTGACGGAGCTACCCGCTTTAGCGAAGGATCACAAAATAAACATGATCTTCGTGACCAACCCCAAGTACTTTACCCTGAAAAACACGAAAGAGCTTCTTGCCCTGTGCAATAAAACCGGACTGAGAGTGCGGTATATCCTCATGAACGGATACTGGAACAAGTGCATGTACCGAAAGGTAGAGTCCGCCCGTTTCTTCGAGATGTTCAACCCCCAGCAGATCCCTCTGGACGACCTGACGTTGCGCCTGAAAAAAAGGGCATTCGACGTCGTCTTTTCATCGGCAGTCATTCTGTTTATCTTCAGCTGGTTGCTTCCCCTGCTAAGCATCATTATCAAGCTAAACTCAAAAGGGCCTGTGTTTTTCGTTCAGCAACGGACGGGAATAAACAACAAGACATTCAACTGTATCAAGTTCCGGACCATGAAGGTGAACCAGGAAGCGGACACAAAACAGGCCGTGAAAAATGACAACCGGATAACCTCCATCGGGAATTTTTTACGCAAGTACAATATCGACGAACTGCCTCAGTTCTTTAATGTTCTCGTGGGGAATATGTCTGTGGTCGGGCCGCGTCCGCACATGCTCAAGCATACCGAACAGTATTCCGCTTTGATTGAATATTACAAGGTGCGCCATTTCGTGAAGCCGGGCATTACCGGCTGGGCACAAGTAAATGGCTACCGGGGACTCACCGACGAGCTTTGGAAAATGCAAAAAAGAGTAGAATACGACATGGAATACCTGGAAAATTGGAACTTCCTATGGGATATCAAGATTATTGTGATGACCCTGATCGGTAAGAACGCGTATAAAAACGCCATGTGAAAAATTTACGATATATTTGCATTTTAATTACAACAGATAAAATCATGACAAAAGTAGCATTAATTACAGGTATAACGGGACAAGACGGATCCTACCTGGCTGAATTTCTAATAGACAAGGGATACGAAGTACACGGGTTATTACGCCGCTCATCATCATTCAATACGGGCCGCATCGAACACCTGTACCTGGACGAATGGGTAAGGGACATGCACCGAAAAAGGCTGGTGAACCTCCATTATGCCGACATGACCGACTCCAGCTCACTGATTCGGGTCATACAGACCGTGCAGCCCGGTGAGATCTACAACCTGGCTGCCCAAAGCCACGTCAAGGTGAGTTTCGACGTACCCGAATACACAGCCGAAACCGACGCTGTTGGTACGCTCCGCTTGCTAGAAGCAGTCCGGATTCTCGGACTGGAGAAGAAAACGAGGATCTACCAGGCCTCCACCTCAGAGCTCTACGGCCTGGTGCAGGAGGTACCCCAGAAGGAGACTACGCCCTTTTATCCACGCAGCCCATACGGCGTAGCTAAGCTCTATGGTTACTGGATTACGAAGAACTATCGTGAATCATACGGGATGTTTGCCGTGAACGGCATTCTTTTCAATCACGAGAGTGAACGGCGTGGAGAGACCTTTGTCACCCGGAAAATAACAATTGCCGTTGCCCGGATTGCCCAACAGATGCAGGACAAACTTTACCTCGGGAACCTGGATGCCTTGCGCGACTGGGGGTATGCAAAAGATTACGTGGAATGCATGTGGCTGATGCTCCAGCACAACACTCCGGAGGATTTTGTCATCGCCACAGGCGAGATGCACAGCGTTCGCGATTTTTGCGCGCTCGCCTTTGCTGAAGCCGGCATTCAACTACGGTGGGAAGGTAAAGGGATTAACGAAAAGGGAATAGACACCGCTACGGGGAAAACCCTGGTGGAAGTGGATCCCAAATACTTCCGCCCGGCCGAGGTGGAACAGCTTTTGGGAGACCCCACCAAGGCGAAAACCCTTCTCGGTTGGAATCCCCGGAAAACTTCCTTCGGGGAACTGGTGAAATTAATGGTAAAGCACGACATGAAGTTTGTGAGAAAACTGAAAGTCAAAGACGAAATAGACAATGAATAAAGGGAGCAAAATATACATTGCCGGCCACAACGGGTTGGTCGGTTCCGCCATCCGGAAGAACCTGCAGGAAAAAGGCTATACAAACCTCATCGGCCGTTCTCACGGGGAACTGGATCTGTTGGATGGTGCAGCCGTAAAAGCGTTTTTCGAAAAAGAAAAACCCGAATACGTATTTCTTGCTGCCGCCTACGTGGGCGGGATCGTTGCCAACAATACCTACCGGGCCGACTTTATCCACAAGAACCTCCAGATCCAGAACAATGTTATCTACGAAAGCTTCCGGAACAACGTGAAGAAACTGCTGTTTCTGGGTAGCACCTGCATCTATCCCAAGGAGTCCCCACAGCCGATGAAAGAGGATTACCTCCTCTCGTCGCCCCTCGAATATACAAATGAACCCTATGCCATAGCTAAAATTGCCGGGCTGAAGATGTGTGAAAGCTTCAACATCCAGTACGGGACAAACTATATCGCGGTAATGCCCACCAACCTTTACGGGCTGAACGACAACTTTCACCTGGAAAACAGCCACGTGCTTCCGGCCATGATGCGAAAAATGCACCTGGGCAAATGCCTGCACGAAGGCGACTGGGAGTCCGTAAGAAAAGACCTCAGAAGAAGGCCGTTGGACAACATCAATGATATAAGCACGACGGACGATATCGTAAACGCATTGAGCAAACACGGCATCTTTTCCACACACATAGAGCTCTGGGGAACAGGGCGGCCCATGCGGGAGTTCCTGTGGAGCGAAGATATGGCCGATGCCTGTGTTTTTATTATGGAGAACGTGGATTTCGACGATCTGAAACAAGACAGGAAAGAAATCCGCAACTGCCACATCAATATCGGCACGGGCAAGGAGATCAGCATAAAGAACCTTGCAGAGACCATAAGAAAAATTATTGGTTATAAGGGAGAGATCCGGTTCGATGCGTCAAAGCCCGACGGGACGATGCGAAAACTGACCGATGTTTCAAAACTAACATCGCTGGGCTGGCAATACAACGTTGAGATCGGGGAAGGCATAGACCGGATGTACAATTGGTATATAGCCGACCAGGAATAAACAAAAAAACAACTTTTTATGGAATACAGAAAACTGATGGAAGTCGAATTCAGGGAGTTCGACCGTGAAGCACTGGAGAAGTCATGGAAATGGCTGAACGACCCGCAACTAAAAAGCCTGACAATGACTCCCGACTTCGACCAGGAGTCTCAGGAGAAATGGTTCGAGAGCTTAAAGACCCGGACCGACTATCACCTGAAGGCCGGTTGGTATAACGGGGCACCGATCGCCGTTTACGGCCTGAAGCACATTACCGGTACCGACGGCGAGGTTTTCGGATATATCGGAGAAAAAGAGTTGTGGGGTAAAACGGCTGCCATACAAATGATGCAGGATATAATCGATTACGCAAAATCCCGCAACCTGGAATCTCTGTACTGCATCACCCTGAAAGAGAACAAGAGAACTTACAGGTTATGTAGCCGGTTCGGCTTCGAAACGGAGAAAGAGGTTACAGACGATACAATCTTGATGAGACTCCGTTTCTGACCCAAGCTTCCTGGCACCAACATCACAGTAAATGTTCCATAAAGAATGCCTCCGGCTTGTCGAATGGAATCTTAACTATCCTTCATCTTCTTTTCCTTTACGAATAAATTCTTTGTATTGCTTAATCAAATCAGTCAAATATCTGTCAAGTCCTTTTACATTTTCTTCTTTCCATTTCTTGTTTTCGTAAGTTAATAAGCTTGCGTTGTCAAGATAAATCAATGCACTGTCTTTTTGTCCTATAAAATTATTCATTGCTGCAATTATGAAAAGAATTTCTTTTTCTTGTCCAGAATAAACTGAGTCTAAAAGCATTAACCTTGCAAGGTCTAATGATTTTAGTCGAGATTCTTTCGCCTTTTCTTTATTTTTTTCCTGGTCATAATGATATCCCAGTACACGATAGAATTTACACCAAAATTCATTGTCTCGTCCAAGTATTTTATAGACATTTTCTGCAATTTCAAGTCGAGTTGTCATTGGAATGTCAATATAGTCTTTATACTTTTTTTCAAGTTTAACTGTGGATAAAAACTTTGTTAAGGTATCCACTCTATTTTCTGGGACACTATCAAAGTCCCACATATAAGTAGTAAAATGACATTTTGGGCAACAATACACTGATGGAAGATCGATCAATGGCCAATACACATATTGATACTTGGAAGGCCAATTATAAATATATCCACCATAACTACTAATTTCCTTGTATTCGTGTTTATGTTTACAAATAGGACAAGTATGTTCTGCTGGAAACCAAGTAGTAGCATTTACATTAAATGTCAATAAGAAAATGACTCCTAGTATTGAATTTATTCTTTTCATAATTGCCGTTTTTTTGTTTTACAATGACCGCTAACGGTTGATGGTATGTGCCGTAAGGGATTACGGGGCAGTTTCTTGTCCACCTACAAGAAAGTTTGAGTGGGCTACAATACTTGAATATTCTCTAAAACCCTTATGGCATATACACTTTGTTGTGCGTTCGTGCTTCTGTTTCAATCCCATGTCATGTAAATTGGCTTCTTATCTTTTTAAATTCTTCAAAGTCCGTTTTTAATTCCTCAATAGTTGGTGTCGTATGAATTTCTTCAGGGCTGCTATGACCGGCAATAGAAACACAGCACTTTTCATATATATCATTCAACTTTCCTTTATAAGCATCAATTTTGCTTCCGTCCACACGTAGTAGAGAAGGAAATGCTACTCCTTTCTTATAACGCTTAATAGTTTTTCTAAATAAATCGTCTTCAACAGTTATTTCAATTGCTGAACGTAAATGTCCATATCCTTCCGCAGCCAGTTTTGCTTCGTCTTGTCCGTCGGGTTTTGTTTGAAGTACAAGATTTAGTTTTTTAATGTAGTATGAATAAGAGTTAACTTCTTCAACCTCGTCCAAGATTCCTGTTATTCCAAAATTTTCTTTAACTCTATGAAATAAGAATGAAACGCCTGCTTGCCTGTGATGCTCAAGTTCGGACTGCTGAATAAAACTATGAAGCATCAGAATGCTATGGGTAAAAACAATAACTTGGCGCTGCTTTGACAATTCAATAAGGCGTTTAACTACCTCATCAATAATTTTGTGGTCAAGTGAATTTACTGGGTCGTCAAAAACTATAGGGGCTTTTGTATTGTCAAGTTGCAATTCGGTAAGAAATTCAGCTAAGGCAATTGCTTTTTGTTCTCCTTCACTTAAAATATCTGCCAAAGCATGGCTGCTAATTTTTTGATAAACTACTGAATTGCCTCGGTCAGTTCCAAAATTTAAATCAACTTTCAAATGCGGTTTTCGTAAAGCAATTAGTTCCTTCTTGAATTTATCTTCAAAGTCCTGCCTCACTAATTCTTCTCTTGCGGATGAAGTTTTACGGCTGATTGAATTTGTATTGAAACTGGATGAATTGGCATTAAGAGTATTGACAACCTTGTGATTTGCGATTGCCGTTCTTACTTCTGCAACTTTCCCTGAAATAAATTTTCTGTCTTTCAATTCTGCAATTTCTTTTTTCAAAGTTGCTTCCAGTGTTGCAAGGTTTGCAAATGCTTCTGATTTTTGAGTTAAGGAGTTATTGACTGCTGTTCGCTTATCAGTTAGGAATTTAATCGCAGTTTGATAATCAAAAGTGAATGTTGAACCCTGTGCAATTATATTTGTGGTGAAAGTTGTTTTTAAGGAATCCAAATTGGCATTGTAATCGGTAATTTCTTTCGGCTGAACTGGTGCTTGGTTTTCATTTGTGCCGAAAGTGTTTTGGTGGAAAGTAAGGTTGGTATCAACTTGAGAAACAAGTTGAATCAACCCTACCTTGTTCTTTTTTAATGCCGCAAGGTTTTCTTGTGTCTTATCGTTTAGAAGTGTTCTGTAACTTTTCAATAATTCTTTTGCTGAATCATCAAGCGGTTGCAAACAGTAAACGCAAGTGTCGCCTTCTTGTGGATAATCAGGCTTGTCAATTATTTTGATGTAACTTTCTGCTGCCTGAATAAAGGAGTTGAACTCGGGTGTTTGATAAAATTCAATTCCTCTTTCATCGGCTATGTCTTTTAATCCTGTTTGCGTTTTGCTTTCTAAATCGGAAATCTGCTTGTTTATTGCAAGAAGTGCTTGCCAGTTTGCATCATTGAGTTGTGTTTTAGCTGTCTCAATTTTTCCAATGATTGAATCAAGTTCTGCAATCTGACTACTCAATGTTTGAATCTGAGATTGAAGCAATGCCTTATTCAAAGAAGCAAGTTCGGTTTCCTTTAGCGAAAGTGCTTTCCCATGTGCAGGTGTGTATTCAGAAAGCTCGGTTAGTTTTTGTTCGGTTGAAATTGCAGAAAGTGTTGAAATGAAAGTGTGCAGTGGTGTTCCTGGTGTCAGGTTGTCAAGCCAAAGCAATGTTGTTGGATGTGTTGCAATTTTTTTTTGCAACAATTGATTGAGTGCATTCAGTTCAGCACTTACAAGGTGAAAAAAATGAAAACCGATTGGAGAAACAATTAAACTTCTGTCGCTTATTGAGAACTGAACACAACTGCTATTGAAAACAGAAATATTTTCAAGTTCGGAATCGTTGTTTGCTCCGTTCCATGTAAAAGTTTGAGGAGTCCCGTTTGATTTGAAATTGATTATTGCTGACTGTGGTTCGGATGCTTCGTAGACATTTGAAAGAATTGTCTTGTTGTTGTCGTAACTAAAACCAAGTGTTTTCAGGACTCTGCTGTAGCCTGTTTTGCCTGTTCCGTTTTCTCCGTAAATGACTGTGATGTTCTTTGCAAAGTTGACGGTCTGATTTTTTGCAAGTCGATTTACTCCTGTAATTGCAGAAAGCGAAACGAGTTCAATCATCTTTTCTGTTGGTATGTAAGTTGGTTTTGTAACTGTCAAGGCAGGCAAACCTGTATGAAGATTGATTGATTGGAGAAAGTAATTGAAAACTGTTTCTCTGTCAGTTGTTGAAAGGGAACTTTCTGTCGTTACAATTTTGCTGATAAGGAGTTTGCTCCAATCAGCATGATTTTCTGTCCATTCCCAGAGGAAATCTACAATTGCTTTTCTATTTGGAGTTGTTGATGCCATTTTTATTCAGTCAATTATAATGGTGTCTGTATTCGTTTTAGCATGTCGCACAACATCTTAGTGTTTTATTCGCCGTTATAGCCCACCAAAGTTATTGAAAAGA